>OBYM01000001.1_pt1 | contig 350437 bp, 303 predicted proteins | sample 1538191 | NCBI WGS metagenome assembly OBYM01 (sample SAMEA2580165, study PRJEB22360) | human gut metagenome | biome: human gut; feature: human-associated habitat; material: faeces | place: Denmark | collected 2008/2010 | reverse complement strand
GCGGCTGCCGCCTGACCGTGGGCGGCAAGACCAAGTTCGCCTGCGTGGACGGCCCGGATTTTGACGGCTTTGAGGTGGACTTTGATGAGGCTATGGCCCGCGGCACCATATATCGCGATTTCGAGCGCCATGCCCACGAAGAGACCTGCAATCTCTTCCGCAAGGAGGTACAGTAACATGCCCAATATGTCCCTGAAAAAGAACGAGATGCCCTCTCAGGCACCCGATGTGCGCAATAAGAATTTCTTGGAGGTTGCCCTGGGCTACACTGAGGAACAGGCTTTGGACGAGGCTCAGCGCTGCCTGCACTGCAAACACAAGCCCTGTGTCTCCGGCTGCCCCGTGGGAATCAACATTCCCGACTTCATCCAAAAGGTTGCTGAAGGCGATTTTGAAGGCGCCTATCAGATCATCACCCAGCAGTCCAGCTTGCCTGCCGTGTGCGGCCGTGTCTGCCCCCAGGAGACTCAGTGCGAGTCCAAATGCGTCCGGGGTATCAAGGGCGAGCCTGTGGCCATTGGCCGCTTGGAGCGCTTTGTGGCCGACTGGCACAATGCCAACGTGAAGGAAGCTCCTCAAAAACCCGCATCCAACGGGCATAAGGTTGCTGTGGTGGGTTCCGGCCCCTCCGGCTTGACCTGCGCCGGTGATCTGGCCAAGAAGGGCTATGAGGTCACTGTATTTGAGGCTCTGCACACTGCTGGCGGCGTGCTGGTCTATGGCATTCCGGAATTCCGTCTGCCCAAGGACATTGTGCGGAAAGAGATTGACACCCTGAAGGCTCTGGGCGTCAACGTGGAGACCAATATGGTCATCGGTCGGGTGCTGTCCATTGACGAGCTGCTGGAACAGGGTTATGAGGCTGTGTTCATCGGCTCCGGTGCAGGCCTGCCCCGGTTCATGCGCATCCCCGGTGAGAACTTGAAGGGCGTCTACTCTGCCAACGAGTTCCTCACCCGAGTAAACCTGATGAAAGCCTACCTGCCTGACAGCGACACCCCCATTGAGCACGCAAAGCGCGTGGCTGTGGTGGGTGGCGGCAACGTGGCCATGGACGCTGCTCGTTGCGCCAAGCGCCTGGGCGCCGAAGAGGTGTTCATCGTCTACCGCCGGTCCGAAGCGGAGCTGCCCGCCCGAGCCGAAGAAGTGGAGCACGCCAAGGAGGAAGGCATTGTCTTCCATCTGCTGAACAACCCCACCAAGATCCTGGGGGATGAACAAGGCAACGTCAAGGGCATGGAGTGCATCCGCATGGAGCTGGGCGAGCCTGATGAATCTGGACGGCGGCGGCCTGTGGAGGTTCCCGGTTCAGAATTCGTGCTGGATGTGGATTGTGTCATCATGTCCATCGGTACCTCCCCCAATCCGCTGATCAAATCCACTACTAAGGGTCTTGAGACCCAGCGTTGGGGTGGCATCATCGTGGAGGAATCCACTGGACTCACCAGCCGCGAGGGCGTTTACGCTGGCGGCGATGCTGTCACGGGCGCTGCTACGGTGATTCTGGCCATGGGTGCCGGCAAAACTGCCGCCTCTGCTATTGACGAGTACATTCAAAGCAAATAAAACTATATGATAAAAAGGACGATCCTCATCGGATCGTCCTTTTCGTTTTTACACAATCTGAAACCAGTTAGCAATCCAAAACAAAGCGGTGAACCGCATCCGCCAAACCACCCTGATCGTGAGGACCGGTCATGTACTTCGCCGCTGCTTTCGCCTCCGGAGATCCGTCCTCCATGCAGACCGAAACCCCTGCGTACTCCAGCATAGTCACATCATTGCCGTTGTCCCCCAGAGCCATCACGCTCTCTTGGGGGATCCCCAATTTGTCGGCCAGCACCTTGAGAGCCGCACCCTTATGAGCGCCTTCCGCGTTGATCTCCAGATTGTCAGGAATGGATGAGGTGAGCTTCAGCCCGCCTAAAGCTTCCAGCCTAGCTCGGACTTCTTGACGTAGCTGGGGTGTGGGCAAATAGGAGAGGTTGATTTTCTCCGGGGTGAGCTCGGTCTGCCGAAGCATCTGCTGGAGATCCTCAGCAAATATATAATCTTTCTTTAGAAAGGTCCCCTTGCTCTCTGGAAAACCAAAGTGGGTGAACGCTCGCTCCGGATCGCCTTTGCGGGTGATGGCCTTTCCCTCTTTATAGTACTCCACAAACAAGTCGTACTCTTCCAGCAAGGCCTGTACCTGAAGTGCCTTTTCGTTGGGAATGAGACAGCGCCAAACCGCTTCTCCTGTTTGCAAATCGTAAACACCTGCACCGTTAGCGGTAATGATATAGCGAACTCCTGGCAGAGAGATGATATCCGCCGGTAAAAAATCCTTCATTCGCCCGGATGCTGGCACCAACTGAACTCCCCGAGCGGCTGCCTGTTCAAAAACGGCTCGGTTCTCCGGGGGCAAATCCCGATGATTGGTGATGGCAGTTCCATCCAGGTCAAAGGCAATGAGTTTTACGGGCATGCTCCACACTTCCTTTCCACTGCTATGATTATACCACTGAGGATTCTTCACCGCAATGGAAAAAAGCGGCTTGGTCCCCAAGCCGCTTTCTCCATAATCCATGCGCTAAAATCAGCTTTACTTGCTCTGGAAGGTGCGGCATTCCGTACCGCTCTTAGAGGAAACATCCCCACAGCAGCTGCCCACGCAAACATTCTGAGCCTGGCAACGATTGTGACTGTTATGAGTACAGCCCTTCACTTTGCACTGAATGTCCGTCTCAACAGAGGGGTTGTGACCCATGGCGTTCTGAGCAGAACCAGCCTGGCGCTCCTCATAAGAGGCACAGCAAGTCTGGCTGCATTCCTGAGCGGAAGGTCCGTCCACCTCAATGCCCATCAGACAGCACTGGTTGTTCTGAAAATGCTGGCAGCTGGTCACCTGACATTCCAAACGGTTCATACAAGGCACCTCGTTTTCGATAAATTTCTGGAAAGCAGCGCACCGCTTTCCAAACAATAGTGTGCCCGGCTGAGCTCCGTTTATAATGCCCGTTTTCGGAAAATTTCTATAGCATTTTTACCACTGTCTCTGTATAATGAAACTTAGAAATCGTTGGGAAGGAGTGTTTTGCTGTGAATTTGGAAAATTTTGAAAAGCGGGCCAAAGCCATTGGCGTACTGGGAGTTAAAGTCTCCCAGGGGGGTGAAGTTCTGGCACACAAGTCCTGGGATGACCCCTGCCGCCGGAATATCTACTCCGCCACTAAAAGCGTCACCTCCTGCGCTGTGGGTTTTGCCCGCCAGGAGGGCCTCCTCTCCCTGGAGGAGCGATTGGTGGATGCGTTCCCTCAGGACCTGCCGGAACATATCAGTGAAAACCTGGAGAAAGCCACAGTGCGGGACCTGCTGACCATGTCCCTGGGACAGGAAAAGGGCTATCTCATGGGTGCGGACAGGCCTCTCTATCCGGAGCGGGATTGGGTAAAGCTGGCCCTCTCCCTCCCCTTTGTAGACGCCCCGGGTGCAAAGTTTGTCTACAACAATGTGGGCCCCTACCTGGCCGGCGTTCTGGTTCAGCGGAGAAGCGGCTGTGATCTGGTCTCCTATCTGACCCCGCGGCTCTTCGATCACCTGGGGATCACCCGTCCCACCTGGGAGGTGGATCCTGTTGGGTACACCTTTGGAGCCGGCGGTCTGTTCTGGACACTCTCAGAACTCCACAGCTTTGGACAGTTCTACTTGCAGAAGGGAGCCTGGCAGGGCAAGCAACTGCTGGATCCCGCCTGGGTGGAGGAGAGCTCCAAAAAGCAGGTGGACAACGGTGCATTTGGCTACGGCTACCTATTCTGGCGAGGCCAGCAGAACACCTATCGGGCAGACGGCAAGTACGGTCAGCTGTCCATTGTATGCCCGGATAAGGATGCGGTCATCTCCGTAGTGTGCGAATGCAGGGACGGCAAAGCGCTGGATTCCGCAATCTTTGAAGAACTGTACCCCCAACTTTAAGCATGCAAAAAGCCTGGCATCATCGGATGCCAGGCTTTTTCTTTGTCCTATCAACCAACTTCCCTACTGTAAGAAAGCGAAAAGGGACTCACTGCTTCAGTTCGGGTCCATCTGCCATCAGCTCTTTGACCGAAGTGGCCAGACCCGCCAAGCTTTGGATATTGGATGGAATGATAATCTTGGTGGCCTTGCCGTCGGCAGCCTTTTCAAAAGCCTCCAGGCTCTTAATGGCAATGACCGCATCGGAGGGATTTGCCTCATTCATCAGGCGAATGGCGTCAGCCACTGCCTTCTGCACAGACAGAATTGCCTCCGCTTCACCCTGGGCCTCCCGAATCTTGGTCTCCTTAATAGCCTCGGCTCTCAGCACAGCAGATTCCTTCTGGCCTTCGGCAATGAGGATGGCACTGCGCTTTTCGCCCTCGGCGTCCAGAATCTTGGCACGGCGTTCCCGCTCGGCCTTCATCTGCTTCTCCATAGAGTCTTGGATCTCCTTGGGCGGGACAATATTTTTCAGCTCCACCCGATTCACTTTGATGCCCCAAGCGTCCGTGGCTTCATCCAGCACCACCCGGATTTTGGAGTTGATCACGTCGCGCGAAGTGAGGGTGTGGTCCAGCTCCATCTCACCAATGATGTTCCGCAAAGTGGTCGCGGTGAGGTTCTCAATGGCAGAAATGGGGTTTTCCACGCCGTAGGTGTAAAGCTTGGGATCGGTAATCTGAAAATAGACCACCGTGTCAATCTGCATGGTCACGTTATCCTTGGTGATCACCGGCTGGGGCGGGAAGTCGATCACCTGCTCTTTTAAGCTGACTTTCTTGGCAATGCGATCCAGGAAGGGAATCTTCACGTGAAGTCCCGTCCCCCAGCTAGCATGAAACGCCCCCAAACGTTCCACCACAAAAGCGTGGGCTTGCGGCACAATCTTGATATTGGCCACAATCACTGTCAAGATAAAGATAATCAATACCACAATGATAAAGAGTGTACCTAACATTGAAACATCCGGCATAACTTATCCCTCTCCTTCTTCCTCTTTTGCAGGAATCTGAGTAGTGACAATGAGCTTTACTCCCTCGATTTTCTCCACGTGGACTCGGGTACCGGCATCAATCTTGCTGCCATCTGCTGAGAGGGCGGACCAACTGTTTCCCATCACAGTCACCCGACCCGCCGACAGGACATTGTCAATATCCTGGATGACAATACCGGTTGCCCCAACCACACGATCCGCATTTGTACGCTCCCGATGATGTTTCATCACCATCTTGGTCAAAGGCCTGGTGAACGCCAAACACAGCAGAGAAACCGCCAGGAAAATCAGGATCTGCAGCCATACCGGCCCTCCCGCCAAGCTGACGATCAACCCCGCCAGACCGCCGGGCACAAACCACACCGATACCAAACTGGGCACAATCGCTTCCACCACAGCGGCGAGAATCGCAATACCCAGCCAGACAAATCCCATTACATCCATTGTCATTCCCCTTTCCCGTTTTCTGGCTTTACTATACACGATTTATCTCTCAAAATCAAGCAAAACCCATAAAATTGACAAAATGCTCCAGGGATTTCTCCTACAAACCACTGGAAAATCAACCCTATTTCACTGCAAACGCAGAAAGGTTACATTCACCTCGCCGTTGCTGGCTTGAAGGGACCCAGTATAATTGAGTGTAAATACCGTATCCCCCGCCGCGGGCAAAATAAAGTGGGCAGATCCCACTGCGCTGGATCCATTGGCCGTGGTGGCAAAGTAAACACCGTACTCCAAATGGGGTGCCCCATCATAACTAGGAGTCACTTGGATATATCCCGGCTGGGCCAAAGTCGATGAAACACTATAGGACACCAAGTAATTTCCCGCGGTCAATAAGACACTTTGTGTGTTTGACTGCGTAATATTCCCGGTGGGGTCCTGCACTGCGGGAAACATGTCGATTTGTTGTCCCGGGTTCCATCGAGTCTGATAATTGAAAAAGGAGGCAGCGCTGTCTGGAGGAACCGTTCCTGTCGGTCCAGTGGCACCTGTGGGACCTGTAGCGCCCTGGGGGCCTTGTTCCCCTGTCGCTCCAGTGAGACCTGTAGCGCCCTGAGGCCCCTGTTCTCCCGTTGCTCCAGTGGGACCTGTAGCACCTTGGGGACCCTGCTCTCCTGTTGCACCGGTAGGACCTGTAGCGCCCTGGGGCCCCTGCTCCCCCGTTGCACCGGTGGGACCTGTGACACCTTGTAGCCCTTGCTCTCCTGTTGCACCGGTGGGACCTGTGACACCTTGTAGCCCTTGCTCCCCTGTTGCTCCGGTGGGACCTGTGGCACCTCGGGGACCTTGTTCTCCTGTTGCTCCAGTGGGGCCAGTGGCACCTTGGGACCCCTGTTCCCCTGTTGCTCCGGTGGGGCCAGTGGCACCTTGGGGACCTTGTTCTCCTGTTGCTCCAGTGGGGCCAGTGGCACCTTGGGGACCTTGTTCTCCTGTTGCTCCAGTGGGGCCAGTGGCACCTTGGGGACCTTGCTCTCCTGTTGCTCCGGTGGGACCTATAGGGCCCGTAGGACCGGGGACACCCTGAGGCCCTTGCTCTCCAGCCGGACCAGGAGGACCAACCGGACCGGGAGGACCTGCTGGGCCAGGTTGACCGCCACAACAACAGCGAGGCGGTCCATAGCGGTAAATATGATCCATGTTCTCACTCTTTTCCTGATTTCATAAAAAACTCGGTCATCCTTATAATATGCTCACAGAAAAAAAGCAGAACAAGAAGAGCTCCCGGTTTTCCGGAAGCTCTTCTCGCAAGAGGTTCTACTCAAATTTACTCAATATCACTGCCCAAGGTTCCCTGGCTCAAAGCGGTGAGGTAGGCATTGATGAAACCATCCAAATCGCCGTCCATCACGCCGTTGACGTTACCGGTCTCATAGCCAGTACGGTGGTCCTTCACCATGGTGTAGGGCATGAACACATAGGAGCGAATCTGGCTGCCCCATGTAATCTCCTTCTGCTCACCCTTGATGTCGGAGATCTTCTCCAAGTTCTCCCTCTCCTTGATCTCCACCAACTTGGACACCAGCATTTTCATAGCCACTTCACGGTTCTGGAACTGGCTACGCTCCACCTGGCAGGATACCACAATACCGGTGGGAATGTGGATCAATCGCACTGCGGAGGAGGTCTTGTTAACCTTCTGGCCACCGGCGCCGCTGGCGCGGTACACTTCCATCTTGATATCCTCAGGGGGAATCTCCACTGTGTTATCCAGTTCCATCTCGGGCATCACTTCCAGAGAGGAGAAGGACGTATGCCGCCGGCCTGCAGCGTCAAAGGGCGACACCCGAACCAGACGATGGACACCGGCCTCACTCTTCAAATAACCATAGGCGTTCTCGCCTTCCACCAGGATGGAGGCGCTCTTCAAGCCAGCTTCATCACCGTCCAGATAGTCCAGGGTGCTGACTTTAAAGCCATGACGCTCGCCCCAGCGGTTGTACATGCGGAACAGCATCTCCGCCCAGTCCTGGGCCTCCGTGCCACCGGAACCTGCGTGGAAGGTCAAAATTGCATTATTCTTATCGTACTCGCCAGTGAGCAAAGTGGCCAGCTTCCGGGAGGCAATCTCGTTCTTGATCTGCTCAATCTCCTCCTTGGCCTCATCCACCAAAGTGAGATCTTCCGCCTCGTCGCCCATTTCGATCAGCGCCATGCAGTCGCCTGCACGATTCACCAGCTTTTGGTAAGACTCATCCTTGTCCTTTAAGGCAGCCATGCGCTGGGTGACCTTCTGGGCTTGCTCCATATTGTCCCAGAAGCCTGGCTCGGCGGACTTGTGCTCCAACATGTCCACCTCTTCCCGGAGCTTCTCCAAACCAAGGGCATCCCCCAGCTCTTTGAGAGCCTGCTCCTGTTCCTCCAGCTCCCGTTTTAACTCTTCAAATTGCAGCATATCTCACGGACAACCTTTCCAAATCATAGTCTCAGGTTATTATACTGGAAACAGCGGAATTTGTAAACCGGCAATCGGCAAATCTTTCCCCACACACCATGTTTTCCCAGACTATACAGTTTCTATACGGAACCTAATTATTAACAGAGTGAAAATTCGCTAGGATTTCGTTGCGCTTTGCTTCAAAATCGTGTAAGATAAGTATAATTCGAATTCTATATCAAAAGAGGGAAAGGACCACTTATGCTGGATTATACTGGAATCAAGTGTCCCGTGTGCGGAGTGCCCTTCCGGTCCGGGGATGACATTGTCGTCTGTCCGGAGTGCGGCGCACCCTACCACCGGGCCTGTTATCAGGAAAAAGGCAAGTGCATTTTCGATGACCTGCACCAGGAGGGCAAGGCCTGGGAGCCCCCGGCTCCCCCCAAGGCCCCCGATCCCAGAGCGGAAATCAAGGACCAAGAATGCCCTGTTTGCGGCACGCTCAACGGCCACAGCGCTCTGTTCTGCAACCGCTGCGGCGCATCTTTGACCGGGGAACCCAAACAGTACCACAACACCGGCTATAACAATGGGCAGGCCTCCCCATATCAACAGGTGCCCCCTCAGCAGCCCGGCGGTTTTGGCGGCTACCCCCCACCGCACACTGGCTTTGGCGGTACGGTTCCACCTTTTTCCTTTGACCCCATGGGCGGAGTCTCCCCTGCGGAACCTTTGGATGCCGGTGTCACCTTTGGAGACGCATCCAAACTGGTAAAGCAGAACACCGCCTATTACATGCCCGTGTTCCGTTACATCAAGCAGACCGGGCGGAACAAGTTTAATTTCATGGCATTTCTGTGCTCTGGCGCATGGATGCTCTACCGCAAGCAGTACAAATACGGAGCCATTGTCACCGGAATCATGTTTGTGCTGTACCTTGCCTATCTGTGTTTGAACATCTTTGTGGCCAACCCCGCCTTGATGGACTTGATGGTTCAGGCAGGCATTGACACTGCCCAGACCACTTACCCCACCAATGAGCAGATCATGGCCATGAGCCGTGTGCTGATGGAAAACCCCATTTATTACCTCTATTTGTTGCTACCCATGCTCTGCCTTGGCGGAATGCTGGCTGTGATGATCGTGGTGGGAGTGCGGGGCAACAAGATGTATCTGCGCCACTGCGTGCGCACTGTCCGCGAGGTCAAGACGTCCGGCGGAGACGGGGACCCCACCAACACCCTGGACGCTAAAGGCGGCGTGAACACTTCTATCGCCATCTGCCTGTTTGTCTGCTATTTGATCATCGTGAACATTCCCCTATGGCTATAACCGCCGGGGCTTTGAGGAGGAGATTTGATATGAAAAAAGTTCGCAAGGCTGTCATCCCTGCAGCGGGACTTGGCACCCGAGTGCTGCCCGCCACCAAGGTGATGCCCAAGGAGATGCTCCCCATTGTGGACAAGCCGGCCATCCAGTACATTGTGGAAGAGGCTGCTGCTTCCGGCATTGAGGATATTCTCATCATCACTAACCGCGGCAAAGGTCTGTTGGAGGACCATTTTGACCGGGCTCCGGAGTTGGAAGCCCGCCTGTCCCAGGACCCCAAAAAGGCCGCAATTTTAGACGAGATAGTGGGGATCTCCAAACTGGCCAACATCTTCTACGTGCGTCAGAAAGAGACGAAGGGCTTGGGCCACGCCATCGGTTGCGCAAGAGAATTTGTGGGTGGCGAACCCTTTGCCGTGCTCTACGGCGACGACGTCATTCTGGGTGAGGACCCCGCCTGCGGCCAGCTGATTCGCGCTTATGAGCAGTTTGGCAACGGTGTGGTAGGTGTAAAAGCGGTTGCTCCCGAGGTGATCAGCAGGTACTCCTCTTTGAAGGTGGACCATATTATGGACAACTACTTCCGCTGCACGGACATGATTGAAAAACCCCAGCCCGGCCAGGAGCTGTCCTTCTATTCCATTCTGGGACGTTGCATCCTGCCCCCGGAGATCTTTGACATTCTGGACAACACTCCTCCCGGAGCAGGCGGCGAGATTCAGCTGACCGACGCCATGGCAACTTTGGCCCGCCGGGACGGCATGACCGCCGTGGATTTTGTGGGCACTCGCTATGACATGGGCAATAAGCTGGGCATCATGCAGGCCAGTGTGGAAGTGGCACTGCAGCATCCGGAGATCGGGGAAGATTTCCGCGCCTATCTGAAAGAGCTTTGCAAGACATTATAATTTTCGCCCTAGCTACGGCTAGGGCGAATCTTACATCTCCCCCTGTGGGACAGCGGCTCCGACCCCTTCCCCACCTTTGGTTATATTTTTGATTGCATGAAAACAGACAAGGGAGCATTGTCAATGAGCGAAATCTATTTCTCAAGTTGCAACTTTACAAAAGCCAGCCCTGAAGCCGCCAAGCGGCTACGGGCCTATCTAAAGGAGAAAATGCCGGTTGCCGGCTGCTGCCGGGTGGATACAACGCCTTATCCTGCGGGGGACACAGCCCTTTACTTCTGCCAGGCCTGTAGGGAAACGTTGGAAAGCAAACCCGACAACCAGCTAGTTCCTCAAAACCTGTTTGTATGGCTGGCAAACCAGGAGGACTTCCCCTGGCCCGATTACAGCGGGTTGACCGTCAACCTCCAGGACTGCTGGCGCGACCGGAAGCACCCGGAAATCTTTGACGGGGTACGGGTGTGCCTTGACAAACTGGGCATCACTTTGGTGGAACTGGAGGAGAACCGAGAGCGCTCGGTCTACTGCGGGGACCTGCATTTTCAGCCCAGACTTCCTGTAAATCAGGCTCTCATTAAAACAAGGCCCGGAATCCCCCTGTGGGAGTTCCCGAAAGAGGAAAAGCGGCAGCTCATGGCCGAGCAGGTAGCCACCTATACTGCTCCGCTGACTGTGACCTACTGCAACCGGTGCAAAGCAGGCATCCTGATGGGAGGCGGAAACGCCGTCCATTTGATGGAGCTGTGCATGGGAACCTTCCAGGGATGAACGGGAAATTCCGAGAAATTCCTTGACTTTTGAGAGATCCATGCTATAATATTTCTGTTTGATTTCTCGTTAGTATCTAACGATATTTCATCCTTGCTCCGGGACAAACCAACTGCCCGGGGCCAAAAGACCAAAAGGAGGTGCAATACAAATGGCAGAAGGAAAGAACCTGTACGAGACGGTGATCGTCACTTCCGCAAAGCTTGGGGAAGAGGGCAGCGCCGAGCTGGTGAACAAGTTCAAGGCTCTCATTGCAGAGCACGGTACTGTTGAGAGTGTTGACGATTGGGGGAAGCGCCGCTTCGCCTATCCCATTCAGAAGCAGACCGAGGGTTACTACACCCTGATCAACTTCGAGAGCAATCCCGAGTTCACCGCTGAGCTGGACCGCCGTTATCAGATCACTGACGGCATCCTGCGGACCATCATCATCAAGCGGGATCCCCGCCATGTGGCCGCTATCAAGGCCCAGAAGGTCCAGAAGGCCGAAGAGAACAACTTCGACGTGGAAGCCATTGCCGTGGAAGCTGTTGAGAACAGCGCGGAATGACTTGCTAAAGGGAGTGCTTTGAAATCATGCTGAATGTTGCTGTTGTGATGGGCCGTTTGGCGGCCGATCCGGAATTGAGACACACATCCTCCGGCCTGGCGGTGACGTCCTTTACCCTGGCGGTGGATCGAGGCTATGTCAAGCAGGGCCAGGAACGTCAGACTGATTGGATTGACGTAGTGGCCTGGCGTCAGACTGCCGAATTTATCTGCAAGTACTTTACCAAAGGTCAGATGATGGCTGTGCAAGGTAGCTTGCAGACCCGCAATTGGGAGGACAAAAACGGCGCCAAGCACAAGTCCACCGAACTGTTGGCCGATCAGGTCAGCTTTACCAGTTCCAAGCGGGAAGCTGGCGGCGATTTTAGCCGCGGCGATTCCGGCAGGAATGATTTTGACCGTGGATATCAGCGGGCTCCGGCAGAACAGCCGGTTGCGTTCAGCGAACCTGCTCCCGCTTATTCTAGCGGCAGCGATAAGGATTTTCAGGATTTTGAAGACTATGAAGAGGTAACGGGTGACGACGATCTCCCCTTCTAATCCGGCTTTTAGCCTGGGACCGTTACCGGACAAACTGTAAAGGAGGCTTTTTGGCATGGCAGATAGACCCGAAAGAGAAGTCCGCCGCGGCGGGCGCAAGGGACGCAAGAAGGTTTGCAGCTTCTGTGTTGACAGAGCTGAGTTCATCGACTACAAGGATGTGGCTAAGCTGCGCCGTTTCATCTCCGAGAGAGGCAAGATCCTCCCCCGCCGTGTGACCGGCACCTGCGCTTACCATCAGCGTGCCCTGACTGTCGCTATCAAGCGCGCACGCCATCTGGCGCTGCTGCCCTACACCAGCGACTGATTGTTTTTCGTTAACAAGAGGCTTTCCCACTGGGGAAGGCCTCTTTCTATTTTGGGAGTAAGACTCCACACAGTTTTGGAAAGGATGCTGCCTATGAAATACTTTGACACCCATGTACATTTTTTCCCAGATCAGCTGGCGGGCAAAGCACTGCCCAAACTGCGGGAAATCAGCAAGTGTGAAACCTACAGCGACGGCACCCGTCAAGGTACGGCGGACAAACTCGCCGCCTGGGGTTGCTGTGGCGGTATGGTGCTGCACATTGCCACCAACGCTCACCAGCAGACCTCTGTAAACAACTTTGCTCAGGAATCCCAACACGACAACCTTTACTGCTTCGGCAGCGTCTATCCCTTCGCTGACAACGCCTTGGAAGAACTGGACCGTGTGAAAGAATTGGGCCTGTATGGAATTAAACTGCATCCGGACTATCAGGAATTCATGGTGGCGGACCCTAAGGTGCTGCCTATCTATGCCAAAGCGGAACAATTGGGATTGCCCATCGCCTTCCATACCGGACGGGATCCCCTCTCCCCCAACCTGGTGCACTGCCCGCCGGATCAGTTGGCTAAGGTGGCGGATATGTTCCCAAAACTGACCATCATCGCCGCTCACATGGGTGGTATGGAGATGCCCCAGGAAGCAGCCAAGCATCTGACAGGCAAGCCCAACGTGTACTTCGACACTGCTTTTGCCTCCCACTTTTTGACTTCTGCTCAGTTAGGAGAGCTGATTCAGCTCCACGGAGCGGATCGGGTACTCTTTGCCACCGACTGCCCCTGGAGCACAGTTCCCGCTGAACGGGAGCTGTTACTGGCTGCCGGACTCTCCCCTGCAGATCTGGAACGGGTTGCCTATCGGAACGCAGAAGAGCTTTTTGGCATCACTGTTTGACTTTTCCGGGAGAAACGGGTAGAATAAGAAAAACACTCCTGGACAAAGGAGATCTGCCATGAAAAGATTTCTTTCCCTGCTGCTTGCCGGAACACTTGCCGCCTTATGCGCCGGGTGTTCCCAACCGGACTCCCTGACATTGGATCTGTCCCAGGGTTATGGCAAGCACACGAAATTGATCCATTTGAACGCCAGCACCGCAGAAAAGGACCAGCGGCTCCAGGGCTTTTATCTAGTACTGGAGGAAGCTGATCCATTGGAGAAGGATTTTTCCCTCTTCGCCTACTATCCGGATTACCTGCTGGAGTTGACCGATAACGGTCAAACCACCACAGCCATTGTGGACGTCAACGGGGATTACATCGACTTCTACTACCCCACTGAGGAGGACAGCACTCCCCAACTGTACCGTTCCCGAACCTCTGCTGCGGACTTCCGCAAGCTGGTGCATCAAAACTAAACACGCAAAAACTCCCCAACGGATTTTCCATTGGGGAGCTTTTTTATTTACATACCGTTTTCTTTGTTCATGACTAATTTCAGCTTCCCCCCACAGGAACACCGATAGCGCTCGGGGTGGTCCACCGCTTTGGAGCGGCGCTTGCGGGGGATCACTCTTCCGCAGCTTTGGCACTGGAGCAGATATTTGACTTCCTCCTGCCGCAGGGGCTGCTGGGGGCCTTCCATGGGAGCGGTGCGGGTAATCTCCACCCCCAGTGCCTCCCCCACCTTCTGAGCATAGGCCTTCCACCGTTTACCATGATTGAGACAGCCGTAACAGGTGTGAAGCAGCTCGTGAAATAAGGTCTTCTGCAACAGCTGTGGATCCCCTAAAATGCGGGCAGAGACTTGGATATAATACCTCCCCTGCCGCCGGGTGCAGCATCCCAGACGCCTCTGGGCGCGGGTATTCACCTCCACACAGGGGTCAATCTCCTGGGATATGGGAATCCCCAGACCGCGAAGTTGGTTCACGGCTTCCATGAGATGTCGATTGAGCTCTTGTTGAGTCACGGTCCGCCTCCTTAGATGTCATGCCCGGGCCTTGTGAATGGTCTTCCACTTTCCGGTGCGGTACTCGAAGAAGGAGATCAAGTAGTTAATCAGCCAACCCACAGGCACAGCCACCCACACAAACTGGATACCGAACCGAGGCGCCAACGTCACTGCCAGCACCACTCGCAGTCCCAAATTTACCAGATTGGCCACAGTGAACATAGTCATGTCTCCGGCACCGCGAAGCACGCCGTCCGAGATCATCTTCAAGCCAATAAGCACATAGAACCAAGCCATGAACCTGGTGCACTGGATCCCCGTTTCAAAAGCGGCAGCGCTGCCATCCTCCAGGAACAGAGAAATCAAGGGGCTGGCCAGCAGCTGCACCACTAGGCAGATCCCCGCTGCAATGGCAAAGACAATCCCGTAACTGGCCCGATAGCCCGCCTTCACTCGTTCCGGCTTGTCCGCACCCACATTCTGGGCCGTGTAGGAAGAGATGGCATTGCCCATGGCGCTCATGGGCACGATGCACACACTCTCAATGCGCATGGCAGCAGAATACCCTGCCAACATCTGGGATCCAAAGCTGTTCACCACGGACTGTACCAGCATCATTCCGATGGACACGGTGGACTGCTGCAGGATGGACGGCAGTGCCACCCGGCCCATATTCTTCAGCTCTTTCCAATCAAAGAAAGCGTCCAACTTTCCGGGATAGGACCGCAACTCCTTGAGGAAAATGGAAAAGGACAATACTGCGGATATTCCCTGGGCAATGAGTGTGGCCCAAGCTACGCCAGCCACACCCATGTGCAAAACAGTGACCATATAGACATCCAGGGCCACGTTCAGCACGGAGGAAAAAATCAGCAAATACAGTGGAATCCGGGAGCGCCCCAATGCATTGAACATGGAGGAAAGCACATTGTACATGAACAGGAAAGGCAGCCCCAAAAAGTAAATATTCAGATAGGTGATGGAATCCTCCAGGATATTGGCGGGAGCGTTGAGCAGCACCATGATCCGGCGGCTTAGAGTGAGTCCCACCACGCCCAAAAAGATACTGATGGCCAAAAATGACAACAAAGCCGTGGAGATGGACCGCTTCATTCTGGCATAATCCCGGGCGCCAAAGGTTTGACTGGTGATCACCGATGCTCCCACACCGCCCCCAATGGCAATGGAGATAAACACATTGGTCAGCGAGTAGGACGCTCCCACTGCCGCTAGGGCATCCTCCCCCACAAAGCGGCCCACAATCACGGAGTCCGCCATGGTGTACACCTGCTGAAAGAAATTTCCCAACATCATGGGCAGGGCAAAAATCAACAGGGCCGCGGCAGGGCGCTTGTGTATGAGATACTCTTTTTCCATTTCATTCCCTCCCGTATTGAAATTCATTCCAAATCGCCTGGCTATTATACAGGAAAACGAAAAAACCGTCAAACGACGGCAAAAGGACGGCCGGGAATCTCCGACCGTCCTAAAGCTTTCCGCAAAATTTACAGATCCACCGTTATTTCACCAAATCTTGCACGATCTGAATGATACGCTGAGCGCAGTCCACCAAATCCTCTCTGGTGATGGGATACTTGGCATCGGGATTCTCCAAGGCGTTCATCAGATCCTGGTGGTCAATGGGGCAACCTGGCATCAAAATGTCATTGCCCGCCTTAATGGTGCCGGAAGCACAAGCAGGAGGATACTTGGTGCCCATAGCGGCAGCCATAGTGGGGATCACCCAGTCCGTCATAACCAAACCGGCAAATCCCCACTCCCCCCGCAGGCATGTCATGATGAGATCCCTGCGCTGGGAGGTGTGCTCGCCGTTGAGAAGATTGTAGGAGGTCATCAGCGCATGGGGCTGGCTCTCCTTGACGGCAATCTCAAAGCCCTTCAGATAGATATCCCGCAGCGCCCGCTCGCTGACAATGGAGTTGGACAACATCCGGTTTGTCTCCTGATTGTTGCAGCAGAAGTGCTTGACCGTAGTGCCTCTGCCAGGATGCTTCTGCACTCCCTGGGTCAGAGCAGCTGTCACCCGGCCGCTGATAAAGGGATCCTCAGAGTAATACTCAAAATTGCGGCCACAGAGAGGACTGCGGTGGATATTCAACGCCGGCGCCAACCACAGATGCACGCCGAAACGCTCCATCTCCTCTCCCACCATATCGCCGCACTGACGGCAGAGCTCCAAATTCCAGCTCTGAGCCAGGGCCGTTCCAATGGGAATCGCAGAGCAGTACTGGTGCAGCACTTCACCCTCTCGCTGGGGCAATTCCGCGATCAAGCCCATGCTGTCCCCTTCCTCAATAAATTCCGCAAAGCCCTCCGGCATGGCGCTACCCAAGGCATAGACCCCGTTTTCGTCCTTGCCGTAGTCCTTGCTCAGGCGCAGCCCTGCAGGACCGTCCGCCATCACCGCCACGGGCACACCGCGATCCTCAAAGCGAGAGGTGGTCTCTCCGGCAGCTCCTGCCACACGGTGAGCTGCATTTCCCACAAAGCTCTTGCTGCCCTCGTCCAGGTAACCTCCCAAGCAGATGTTTGCCAACTCCCCATCGGTAAAGGAAGCTGTCAGTTCCTTCACTTGGGGGCGAATCTCCGGCAAAGCGGGAGCGGGTGTGGGCTGGTAATCACCCTTTTTCACCAGGAACACCGGCGCTGCTGCCAGTTCTTGCTCCTCACCCTCATAGGAAACGGGCGCCGCCTCAGGCTTCCAATCCTCAAAGTCGGGCTTGCCTCCAATGTGGGACAGCTGCGCAACCGTGATCTCCTCTTCCACGCGAACCACACCACAAATATGGGTATCCCGGCTGCTGGTACCCAGACGGAGAATGTAATCCCCTGCCTCCAGCACGGTACAGGCGGTGGACTCGTCAAAGGAGGCAATCCACTCCAGCGGGAATGCCAGGGTCATTTCCTCCTCTCCACCGGGAGCAAGCTCCCCTGTTTTGACAAAAGCCGCCAGCGTTTGATAGGGCTGATCCAGTCTGCCGGAGGGCACAGAAACATACAGCTGCAGGACTTCTTTACCAGTTTGGGATCCAGTGTTTTTCACCGTAGCCTGTACCGTCACCTGGGTTCCGCTGACACCCGCCTGAACGCCTGATACCTGGAACGTGGTAAAGCTCATCCCGTAGCCAAAGGGGAACAACGGGGTCTTACCCACGGTGTCAAAATAGCGGTAACCGACATAGATGCCCTCACGATAGCGAGTGTCGTCCATTTGGGCAAAATCTCCCACCTGGCAGTAGTCTTCCCACTTTGCCCAAGTGGAGGCCAGTTTGCCCGAAGGATACGCTTTGCCCAACACCACATCCGCCAGGGAATCGCCGGTGGTCATGCCGGTCTGGCTGAGCAACAGAATATTCTCCACATCCAGCACGGGACTCAAATCAATGGGGCCGCCCACATTCAGCACCAGCAAAAACCGCCGATACTTCTCACGGCAAGCCAAGATATCCCGAACCTCCGTAGCTGTAAGTTGGAAATCACCGGGACCCGGGTCACGGTCCGAACCTTCACCGGAGATCCTGCCCAGGACGTAAATGGCAAGGTCCCCCTCCCCGTCCAAAGGCAGGTCATACTCCGGTTCAGGCATAACAGCGCCCATGCCCAGCATCAGCGCCGGCACGCCCATCTCCTTGGCCTTTGCCTTGATGGTCTCCACAAAAGCACCTCGGGCTTCCTTTCGCAGGACGCTATACCTTTCCAACCAGTTTTTTGTGGTGACCGTAAACCCGGCGTTTTCCAGCCCCTCCTCCACGGTGCTGTAATGGCGTACGTTTACATCACCGGAACCAGTGCCGCCTTTGATGGTTTCTCTTGCACCGCTGCCATAAAGGGCCACCTGCCCCGGCGCTTCCAGGGGAAAGGTACCGTCACTGTGCAGCAAAACCATGCACTCTGGAGCCAACCGCCTCAACAGATCTCTGTGCATCACTTCATACGCTTGCAATTCCAAAGAAAAACCTCCTCCATTACTATGTTTTTTACAATTATAACGGATTTAGACGGAAACTTCTATAGACAAACTGAAAATTTTGTCTATAGACGCAAAAATCATTAAATGATGTTTTTTGTAGGCCCTTCTAAACTTATTTTAACAGAATGATAAAACGCTATTGACATCGCCTACTTCTCAATATACAATAATGATACTTAATATTAAATTTGAGTTAAATGGGGTTAAGAGTTTAATCTTTTTCTCATCTTAACAAGCTATACTAAAACCAAAGCTTGGGTGGAAGTATTCCTCCCACCGAAATAGCGCCGATTTCCCCTAAAGGAGTGTGTCACGTGATCGTTTGGAATAAATCTTTAGAAATGGGTGTGGAATCGCTGGATCAAGAACATCAAGAACTCTTCCACATCTCTCGTCAAATGTTGGAACGCATGGATGCCCGTGGTCATGAAGCCTCCACCAGGAAATTTGTACTTCGGGAAGGTTTGCGATTTATCAATGGCTATTTTGACAGCCATGCTGCACGGGAAGAAGCCTATATGAAGCAAATTGGATATGAAGGCTATGCCCTTCACCGAATGCTCCACGATGATTTTCGCCGAGTTCAGCTGCCCAAATATGAAAAGTTATTGGAAAAGGGTGACTGCACAAAGGAAGATGTCTGGAACTTTATCGGATACGGCGTTGGATGGCTCTTGGAACACGTTGCCACCGCAGATTTGGCCATCGTGGGAAAAGGCGTTTTGAGCCAGTCACCAAAGGCCAGCACCGACGATGCCACCACTTTGGAACGGGAAATCAATCAGTTGTTTACCGCCACCCTGAACATCGAGGCAAATGCCAAAATTGTAAGTAAAAAGTACCAGGGGGAAGCTTTTGGCAGGACTTTGTGCCAAAAATTCACCTATCAAAAAGATGGGAAAACCATCACCTTGATCTCGGGCATCGAGCGGATCTTCCTACTGGATGTAGCTCGGATGCTTTATGGAAATGAGGTCCAAGACGAAACCGAGCTGATTCTCTCCACGGTGGAATCCTTCAGCGCCCACTTTTGGGAAAGCCTCAGCCGGCAAACCACCGGATACCGGGATCACATCCGGATTCAGGAAAACAGATTCCTTGTGGGTCACACACTCCCCGACGAACTCAAGAGAATCCGTCCTGAGCTTTCGGTACTGTTCACCTCGGACAAGGGAAAGTTCTTTGTGGCCTGCGATTCCAAAGACTTCTTCTTCCCGGAGGCTGTGGTGGCGTAATCCAAACAAAGCAATTTGAATCAAAAAGGCTTGCCGTCTGGAACTTCCAAACAGCAAGCCTTTTTTGCTTGTCTTTCTCAGCCTCTCTGGGAGAGATCCATTGCCTGCATTTGAGCTCTGACGCACAACTCTGCCGCTTTGAGCGCATGCTCTTGGGTCATGGCGTTCTCTGTGCGATGAATACAGTCCAGAATCAACTGCCCAAAGTACGGAAATCCCGTTTTCCCCGTTGCGTTTACATAGTGTTCGCCTTCGTGGTTCACCCAGTACAGGTTGTTCTCTTCCTCACTTCTGGCCACATCCACATACTTTCGCATTTCAATGTATCCATCCGTGCCCAGAATAAATGTGCGTCCATCCCCCCAGGTACACAGGCCATCGGGCGTAAACCAGTCCACACGGAAATAGCCGGTAGCTCCATTGTCCGCAACCAGGGTGGCATCCCCAAAATCATCCAACTCCGGATACTGGGGATGACCGTAATTGGCAATCTTTGCATTGACGATTTTAGCGTCCTTTGCACCGGTATAGTACAGAAATTGCTCGATTTGATGGCTGCCAATATCACAGAGAATTCCACCGTATTTTTCGCGCTCAAAAAACCAGGCCGGCCGGGACGGAGCATTCAAACGGTGAGGCCCCATGCCCAGTACCTGAATCACTTTGCCAATGGCACCGGACTTTATCAGCTCTCCTGCATAGACCGCCGCTTCCACCTGCAGCCGCTCGCTGTAGTTTACCGCGTATTTCCGGCCGGTCTCTGCGATGGTCTTTTTAACTTCCTCCAACTGCTCCAGCGTAGTCAGGGGCGCTTTATCCGTGAAATAGTCCTTTCCTGCTTTCATCACACGGATGCCCAATGCAGCCCGTTCGCTGGTCACACAGGCGCCCGCAATGAGCTTTGTTTCGGCATCCTCCAAAACCTGGGCCTCTGAGGAGGCTGCTTTCGCCTGGGGATACTGTTTGCAAAACGCCTCCACTTTTTCCGGATCAGGATCATACACCCATTTCATTGTGGCTCCTGCATCCAGCAGGCCATTGGACATGCCAAAGATATGACCGTGGTCCAAACCGATCACCGAGAACACAAACTCTCCTGGCTTCACCACGGGATCCGGTCTGCCTTTTGCAGCATAATTCATGCCGTCCTTCTGTGCCATAAGAAACACTCCTTCCCTTTATTGTTTCTCCTGATAATTTCCAACCGTGATCTCGTCCGGTGCAAAATTCTCCACGTTTCCGGTCTTCTCGTAAAAATGAGGCACATGGGCCAGCAGCCCCTGGAACGTATAGAAATCATCCTCCTGGGAGATGGGCAGCGCCACAGTCTGCCCCATAGCGCCAGATTTGTAAATCGCCGTAATCAACTCAATGGTTCTGCGACCGTCCTCACCGGTAATCATCGGCCGGGTTCCCTGTTCCAGGGCAGTGAGATAGTTGTCAATCTCTCCAGTATGCCCCTCATAGCACAAATCCGGCAAATGGTCATAGTAGGACGTCAACCGGTCTTCCAGCTCTTCATCCCGTTCAGGAAAGCCGTTCCCCTTGCTGACAGAGGCGTAGCAGCTCCAAGGCGCCGCCAGCTTTGCCTTTTCACACTGGAGCTCTATCCCCTGCTCTTCCCCGTGGTGGACCACTGACGCTGTCACCTGAGCCACAGAGCCGTCCCCATACTGCAGAGTGGAGAAGGAAAGGTCTTCCACTTCTGCATTGTCATGCATTACGTTGGACAGGATGGAGGTCACTTTTTGCGGCAGTTCCCCCTTGAGCCAGTTGATCATATCAATGTGATGCACAGCGTGGTTCAGGGTGCATCCGCCACCCTCTTTCTCCCAAAGGCCACGCCACCACAAATCGTAATAGCAATGACCACGCCACCACAGAGAATTTACGTGAGCCACTCGAAGCTTTCCCGCTTCTCCGCTCTCCAGTGTTTCCTTCAGCTTGTAAATGGAATTGCGAAAGCGGTTCTGGGCAATGCATCCCATAGTAACCCCATTACGCCGCTCTGCTTCTAGCATAGCATCGCACTCTTTGAGGCAAGTGGCCATGGGCTTCTCCACCACCACGTTTTTTCCTGCATCCATGGAGTGGATGGCTATTTCCGCATGAGTGTACGGCGGCGTGCACACATGCACCACGTCAATGTCCAGGTCCGATGCCAACATTTTTTCATGGTCATCAAACACTTGGCAGGAAAGCTGAAACCGCTTTTTCATGGCTTCCGCTTTCTCCGGATAGATGTCACACAGAGCCACAATCCGGCACTGCTCCGGAAAGGTAAGCAATCCCTCTATATGGGACGGCGCAATATTTCCGGTTCCCACAATCGCTACATTCAACATGACTAACTCCTCCTTATTTGCTGCTGGCTTTTGAAATGGCTTCCCAAAGGCCCAAAAGATATTGACTGCCCAAAGCACGGTCATACAACCCATAACCCGGCATGGCCTGCTCTCCCCAGATCATTCTCCCGTGATCTGGGCGGATCACCCCGTCAAACCCGATATCGTACAGGGCTTTTACAATGGCATACATATCGAAGGAACCATCGCTGGAAAGGTGAGCGCTTTCCTCAAACTGTCCAGGACCTGTATGCTCCATATTCCGCACATGAGCAAAGAAGATCTTTCCCTTCAAGCTGTGAATGATCCCGGGAAGGTCCGCCTCGGGGTTCGTCCCCAGGGACCCTGTACATAGAGTGACGCCATTGCAGGGAGAATCCACCAGCTGCACCAACCGCCAAAGGTTTTCACCGCTGGTGACAATTCGAGGTAGACCGAATACGCTCCAAGCGGGATCGTCCGGGTGAATGGCCATTTTGACGCCGTACTTTTCGCAGGTAGGTAAAATGGCCTGCAAAAAGTACTTTAAGTTGTCCCACAGCTTCTCCTCATCCACATCCTGGTACTTTTCAAACAATTCCTTGAGGTTTGCCAAGCGCTCAGGTTCCCAGCCTGGCAGCAAATGCCCCTGGGATTTCGACTCCATGGAGGTGAAAAGAGCCTGGGGATCCATCCGGTCAATCTCTTTCTGATCATACGCCAGAACCGTGGAACCGTCCGGCCGGCGCTTTGCCAGATTGGTCCTGGTCCAGTCAAAAACCGGCATGAAGTTGTAGCAGATTAAATGGATTCCGCATTCCGCCAAGGTGCGGATGGTGGAAATGTAAGCTTCAATGTACTGGTCACGGCTGGGAAGACCAATTTTGATATCATCATGGACATTGACGCTTTCAATGCCCAGAATCTCCAAGCCATGGCTCCTAGCTGATTCTTTCAAGGCGAGCACCTTTTCCTTTTCCCAGTCGTCCCCGGGAAGTGCATCGTACAACGTGGTTATCACACCTTGGACGCCTGGGATTTGACGGATCTGTTCCAAGGAAACTGTGTCAAATCCTTCTCCAAACCAACGAAAGCCCATCTTCATAGGACAAGCTCCTTTCTTGCGGCACTTTGGCTCGCGCAATTTACCCCTATAGGATAAAGCAAAAGGAGGCGATTCTCTAGCCTTTTTTCGCACATTTTTTGGAGAAATCAACTTTTCTTGTTCTTATTCAGTTTCCATGGCCCAGCCAAGTGGCGTGACTATGATATCAAAAAGAAAACCCTCAGCTTAAAAAGAAATGCGCTGCTGCTTTTTCCACGCTGTAGGGGACATTCCTGCGATGCTTTTAAACACCCGTTCAAAATGAGTGAGGGTTTCAAACCCCAGCTCCATGCTGACTGCTGTGATGCTGGTTTCTTTACACAAAAGTTCCTTGGCCTTTTCCACTTTGAGGTGATTGAGATAGCTAACAAAGGGAATCCCTGTACACTCTTTGAACGTGCGGCTCAAATAGTACGGGGTGACAAAGAACTCCTTTGCCACATCTTCCAGGTTCAATTTTTCGGACCGATGGACTTTTAAATACGCCAGCACTTTGGCAATGCGGTCATACTTGGGGTTGATACTTGCATGTTCCTGCGCGATAGGAACCTCCTCGTGAGCCCACTGCTCCAACAATAAAATCAGCTGGCCGAAGACGAATTTGCAGTATAATTCCTGGCCTCCCTCAACTCCCTGCTCCAACTCATAGAGAAGTTCCAAAACTTTTTTCTGTTGAAAGCTGTCAAGTCGTACCCGCTGAAGAGCGCCTGCAAACAAGGTCAGCACTTCGCTGGTTCTCTCCAAAAAGATTCCTCTCAGAAACTCCTCGGTAAAGTACACCACCGCTCGGACCCCTATGGGTTCTTTCCCCTGGAAGGATTGATGCAAGTCAAAACTTGGGATCCACAACAGCTCCCCCGCCTCCATGTGGTGAAATTTGCCATTGGACAGCAAGTACCGGTCCCCCGCTATTTGAAAATAAATCTCAAAGCAATCATGATAGTGGGTGCGCTCCATATTGGAAGCCGGGCTGTACTCATTGCATTGCACCCCCAATGCTCCTTCCCACAATTCCTGACGAAATCCGCTTCTATCCACGGGCCGCTTCCCCACCTTTTCCTCGCATTTGACCGCTTCCCATCAACCCACAGTGGGAAACTAATTTGTTTGAGTATACTGCCAACTCTAAGGCACTGTCAACGGTGTTCCAGTAAGGAGGTTCCAGGAAAATACCAGCCTCTCACACCCTTGGTTTCTCCCTTAAATTCAGCAGTTCAAAAGCGGAATCCTGCTCCCTTGCACTTATATCCCACCGCATTTTCCGGCAACATGCTCACGGTTTTTTCCCAGGGAATCGTCCCATGCCATGACCTTATTTTACGTTAAAACAAGGGAGTTTTCGAGGTTCGTTTTACTGCATTTAGGCAAAATTTTGCTCTATTTTACATTTTGAAAAAAGAAACATTTGAGGTTGTTCCGCTAATATGCTATAATCAAGCCGACTTTATAGGATAATTTTTAGCGGATTTGAGCGAGCCGCTCCAGAAGGTTTACTCCTCCTGCTGTTATCGAAGAAAGGGATGGTACTTCATGGCCACAAAAACACTGTACACGGTCATTGTCGCTGATGATGAAGATGAACTCCGCGAAGCAGTCTGCACAATGGTGCCCTGGCAAGAGTACGGCTTCAAACTGCTGGGCAGCGCCAGCAACGGTCTGGACGCCCTTCAGATGGTGGAACAGTATGAACCGGATCTGCTGCTGACCGACATCCGTATGCCCTTCATCTCCGGCATCGAACTGGCTCGCCATGTCCGCGAAATACGCCCGGCTACCAACATCGCTTTCCTCAGCGGCTATGATGATTTTGAATATGCCAAGCAGGCCATTCAATACAACATCATCAGTTACATGCTCAAACCCTTGACTTTGGACGGCATGATTGCAGAGCTGCGCATTATCCGCAAGAAAATCGACGCCCAATTTGAGTTGTTCCGTCAGGCGGAGTCCCAAGTGGCTAGCCAGGATCTTCAAACCCCCATGCTCATGCCCCTGGTTCTGGATGACTACGCAGAAGCCTGGGATGACTCTCAAGCAGAAGCCTACGGCAGGGAATGCGGTCTTCTCCGGGATGAATTGGATAAACCATGCTACACCGTAATGGTCTCCGCACTGCTGGATCAAACTGGCGTCAACCGCACCACCCCCGCTTTTGTGGCGCCGGTCAACACGCTCTCGGCCAAGTACTTCCGCCGGGTAAACTTTTTTGCAGCTGGAAAGGTCATCTCTGTGCTGATGGGCAGCCCCTCGGACTTTGAAGAATACCTCCACATTTTGGCAGATGAGATCCCCCAGATGGCCACGCGTATTTTGGGGATGCGGTGCCGCATTGGCGTCAGCCGGATGACCGACTCCCTCACCGCCCTGCACAGTGCCTACAAGGAAGCCATGGAAGCGCTGCGCCAGGGGGATCCCTCGGAAAGCTATGTGCAGTATATCAGCGATCTTGCCCCCGCAGCCAAAGGTGGAAGCCTGCTGTGCAAACGTGCCCTCGAAGCTTTGGACCAACGGTATATGGAAGAGGATCTCTCCCTGGTATCTCTGAGCAGTATGCTGGACGTCAGCCCCAATCATCTGAGCGCCTGCATCAAGAAATTTGCCGGAGAAACTTTCATCAACATCCTGATCCGAAAGCGGATGGAAGCTGCTCGGGAACTGCTGGTAAACTCCAATTTGAAGATTCAAGACATCGCTCGGAAATGCGGGTATTCTGACCAGCATTACTTCAGCTATTGCTTTAAGAAATACTGCGGCGAATCTCCCAACGCTATGCGCCGCCGCTTGGAATCGGAAAAGGAGAACGCCACATGATCAAAAGCAGATTCTCCCACACAGGGCTGCGCATCACTACGATTCTGGTGTCCATGGTGGTAGGGATCGTGGCAATTGTCCTGTGCTGTCTCACCGCGCTGTTTTTGACACAATACTGGAACTCCATTATGCTGGGCGCCCGCACCACCAGTTCCCAAGCGGTCTCCCAAGTATCCAGTACCGTAGCCAACTACTTGGCGGACATGAACCAAGCCATGGATTTGGTGGAACAGTCCATGTCCAAAGAACCCACGGACCGGGACGAGCTTTTGGACGCCTTTTTGACCTTCCGTCCCGATGTTGTGGCTGTCACCAGTTACTCTTCCGATGGAACCTTACTCCAATGCTGGTCCCCTGACCGGGTACTTCGTGAGGATATCGTGCAAAACCTGTCCTTCAACTTGGAAACGGCCCAAAACTCTGAGGGCTCTTTTCTGTCCCTCCCCCATGTAGAAAGTATTTTTGAAAGCTACTATCCCTGGGTGGTCACCTTGACTGCTCCCCTGCCCCAAGGTGAGGAAACAGCTTGGGTCTCCTTGGATCTGAGCTTTTCCAGCATTTCCAGCCACATCAATAATGTGAGCATCGGCCAGCACGGCTACTGCTTTTTGATGGACAAACAAGGGAACATCGTATACCATCCTCAACAGCAGCTGCTTTACTCCGGGTTAAAATCCGAGGATACCGCCAAGCTGGCAGCTTTTTCTGACGGCACTTACGCCGACGATACTGTGATCTATTCCCTGACCAGCGTCAAGGGCAGCGATTGGCGTGTAGTGGGCGTGAGCTATATGGACGAGCTTGTTAACCGCTACGTCCGGGAGATGATCCTGCTTTTGCTGGTTCTGGCCGCGATCATCTTGGTCACAGCTCTGTTTACCAGCTGGCTGCTCTCCCGCCTGCTGACCCGCCCCCTGCGGGGTCTGGCGTCAGCCATGGAGACCTTTGAATCCGACGCGGACCAATTCACATACCATCCCGTGGGCGGAACCAAAGAAGTTCAGGAGCTCTCCTCTTCCTTCGGACACATGGTCATCCGCATTCAACAGCTGGTGACCACCGTGCGTGAAGAGGAAATCAACCTCCGGAAAACAGAGCTGAAAGCGCTGCAAGCACAGATCAACCCTCATTTTCTCTACAACACCCTGGACTCCATCGCCTGGATGTGCGAACAGGGCCGCAATACTGACGCAGTGAAAATGGTTCATGCCTTGGCCACGCTGTTCCGCATCAGCATCAGCAAGGGCCATGAATTGATCCCCATTGCCAAGGAGATTGAACACGCAAAGAGCTATTTGCAGATTCAAAAATACCGCTACAAAAACCGCTTTACCTACCAATTTCACGTGGACCCAGACTGTCTGGAGTACCTCTGCAACAAAATCACTTTGCAGCCCATCATCGAAAACGCCATTGCTCATGGTCTGGACCTGTTGGTGGATGAGGGGCGTATTGACGTGGATGTCCGCCAAGTGGGCGATGACATTGTCTTCTGTGTGGAGGACAACGGTGTGGGTATGAGCCAGGAGCAAATCGTCTCCATTATGGAGCACGGACCCAAGGACCGCACGGGTATTGGCATTCGCAATGTAAACGACCGGCTAAAAATCTATTTTGGCAAGGATTATGGACTGCACATCACCAGCCAGCTGGATGTGGGCACTCGTGTGGAAATCCGAATGCCAAAAATCAAGGAGGGCAATTATGAAGCGAAATAAAGCCATTCTTCTCAGTGGAATTCTGCTCCTTTCCCTGCTGTTCGGCTGCGCTTCCACGGCACAGACGCCCTCTCAGCACACGGTAACTCTGATTGCCAAATCTACAGAAACAGAATTCTGGCTCTCTGTTTTTGCCGGAGCAGAAGCTGCCGCCACCGAGTACAACATGAAGCTCACGATCGTAGGTCCTGAAACAGAAGAAGATTATGAAACCCAAAACCAAATGGTAGCTGACACCGTGGAAGCTGGCGCAGAAGCTTTGATTTTCTCTGCCATCCACTACGATAAAAATGCCCAGGCCATTGACGCTGCTGCCCAAAGCGGTGTCAAAATCGTTGCCATTGACAGCAACGTTGCCTCTGACGCCGTCAGCACTTACATCGGCACGGACAACTATGCCGCAGGCAAGATGGCGGCTCAAGCCGCCCTGGAACGGGTGGACGGTGATTTCAAAGTGGGCATCATCAACTATGACATTAGCAGTTTTAACGGCCAAGAGCGGGAACGAGGCGCTGTGGATGCTTTGAACGCCAGCGGTCGTGCCGAAATCATCTCTGTGATCAACACATTGGCAGAGGCTCAACAAGCACAAGCGGACACGGTAAAACTGTTGGAAGAACATCCAGAGATCAACGTCCTATTGGCGTTTAACGAACCCACCAGTGTGGGAGCCGCCATGGCCATTCAACAGCTGGAATGTGAGGATTCCATTTTTCTAGTGGGGTTTGATTCCAACGTCGCCTCTGTGGATGGCTTGCAGGACGGCTCCGTGGATGCACTGATCGTTCAGAACCCCTATGCCATGGGATATCTGGGTGTGGAAAGCGCCTACAAACTGCTCAATGGTCAAGGGGGTGAACTGGCCGAAATTGTGGATACTTCCACCCAAATTGTGGACCGGGAAAATCTTTTTTCCATTGACAGTCAAAAAGCACTTTTCGCCTTCGAATAAATGTTGTTAGGTCGTTATGCACATAATTTCTCTCCAATGTTTTAGCATATTGTTTTGTTGCCATGGCTTTTTACCCTGTTCGCGGTGATTTTTCACCTTGTTTCTACAGCATTCATCCGGTACTATGTGAGTAGAGGTTGGGACAAGAAAAAGCCCACAAACAACGGACAAAGATAAGGAGAGATCATCATGAAAAAACTGCTTGCTTTGCTTTTGGCCGCTTCCCTGACTATGGGAATGGCTGCTTGCAGCGTATCCACCACTTCTCAGCCATCCACAGGAAGCTCCAGTGAAAAAACTCCCAGCAGCTCCACTGCATCGGAAACCACGGATTCTTCCACCACCGACTCTTCCACCACTGCCGAGACCGGTCCCGTGGCCAACAAGGATAAGCCCCTGGTGTGGTTTAACCGGCAGCCTTCCAACAGCTCCACCGGCGAATTGGACATGAACGCCCTCAGCTTTAACGACAGCACCTATTACGTGGGCTTCGACGCCAACCAGGGCGCTGAACTTCAGGGCACCATGATCCTGGACTACATCAAAGAAAACATTGACAGCATTGACCGTAATGGTGATGGTATCATCGGTTATGTGCTGGCCATCGGCGATATCGGCCACAACGACTCCATCGCCCGTACCTGCGGCGTCCGCAAGGCTCTGGACACTGCCGTAGAGGCTAACGGCTCCATCAACAGCGAGCCTGTGGGCACCAACGCTGACGGCAAGGCAACTGCTGTCAAGGACGGCTCCTTGGAAGTCAACGGCAAGACCTACGTCATCCGTGAGCTGGCCTCTCAGGAAATGAAGAACGCAGCCGGCGCCACTTGGGACGCTGCCACCGCTGGCAATGCCATCGGCACCTGGGCTTCCTCTTTCGGCGACCAGATCGACGTAATCGCCTCCAACAACGACGGCATGGGCATGTCCATGTTCAACTCTTGGTCCAAGGCCAACAAGGTCCCCACCTTTGGTTATGACGCCAACGCAGACGCTGTGGCAGCTATCGCCGAAGGTTACGGCGGCACCATCAGCCAGCACGCTGACGTTCAGGCTTATTTGACCCTCCGTGTGCTGCGCAACTCCCTGGACGGCGTGGACATTGATACCGGTATCGGCACTGCTGACGATGCAGGCAACGTCCTCAGCGAGGATGTGTACTACTACGACGCTGACCATCGTTCCTACTACGCTTTGAACGTGGCTGTCACCGCTGAGAACTACGAGGAATTCACCGATTCCACCAAGGTTTACGAGCCCGTTTCTAAGCAGTTGGACGCTTCTTCTCACGCTACCAAGAAGGTGTGGCTGAACATCTACAACGCAGCGGATAACTTCCTCAGCGCTACCTATCAGCCCCTGCTCCAGAAGTATGACGACCTGCTGAATCTGGAAGTTGAGTACATCGGCGGCGACGGTCAGACGGAGGCCAACATCACCAACCGTCTGTCCAATCCCAAGGACTACGATGCTTTCGCCATCAACATGGTCAAGACTGACAACTCCGCTTCTTACACCGCCCTGCTGAACCAGTAAGCTTTTCTCAGTAGCGGACCTTAAAATTCCAGTTCACTAATAACTTGTAAAGACGCTATTAGGGAGAAGGAATTCTCCGGTCAGGGGAAGCACTTCCTGTTCGGCAGAAGAAATTCTCCCTATAGCATTTTTACGAAACCCAATCGGTATAAAAGAGGAGTAATTGACATGGTAGATACAAAAGACGATATTGTCCTGTCAATTCGTGGTATGAGTAAGTCTTTTGGTCGGAACCGTGTGCTTGACCACATCAACTTAGACGTGAAACGCGGCACCGTTATGGGCCTTATGGGCGAAAACGGCGCCGGAAAGTCTACAATGATGAAGTGTCTCTTCGGCACCTACCAAAAAGACGAGGGACGAATCTACCTCAATGACAAGGAAATCAACTTCTCCGGCCCCAAAGATGCTTTGGAAAACGGAATCGCAATGGTTCACCAAGAGCTGAACCAATGTTTGGAACGCAATGTGATCGACAATCTGTTCCTCGGCCGCTATCCCACCAATTCTCTGGGAATGATCGACGAGGGCAGCATGAAAAAGAAAGCCTCTGAGCTGTTCCGGAAACTGGGCATCACGGTCAATTTGACCCAGCCCATGCGGAACATGTCCGTGTCTCAGCGGCAGATGTGTGAAATCGCCAAAGCAATCTCCTACAACTCCCAGGTCATTGTTTTGGACGAACCCACCTCCTCCCTGACCGTGCAGGAAGTGGACAAGCTCTTCGAAATGATGCGCATGCTCAAAGAGCAGGGAATCGCCTTAATCTATATTTCCCATAAGATGGACGAGATCTTCCAGATCTGCGACGAGATCTCCGTGCTCCGGGACGGCAAGCTGGTCATGACCAAAAGCTCTCAGGATACCAGCATGAACGAATTGATCAGCGCCATGGTGGGACGTTCCCTGGAAAGCCGCTTCCCCCCTGTTGACAACATGCCTGGAAAACCCATCTTGTCCGTTCAGCATCTCTCCACCAAGTACGCTCCTCATTTGCAGGATATCACCTTCGATGTGAAAGAGGGCGAAATCTTCGGCCTGTACGGCCTGGTGGGAGCCGGACGTACGGAATTGCTGGAAACTATTTTCGGCGTTCGGACCCGTGCTGCGGGCCGGGTGTACTTCCGAGACAAGCTGATGAATTTCAACAGCCCCAAAGAAGCCATTGACCACGGTTTCGCCATGATTACCGAGGAGCGGAAAGCCAACGGATTGTTCTTGAAGTGTGACCTCACCTTCAACACAACCATTGCCAATCTCAACCAGTACAAATCTGGCTTGGCGCTCTCCACTCCCAAAATGGTGAAGGCAACCAACAAGGAGATCAAGGTGATGCACACCAAGTGTATGGGGCCCGATGATATGATCTCCAGTCTGTCCGGCGGCAACCAGCAAAAGGTGATCTTCGGCAAATGGCTGGAACGGGATCCCCAGATCTTCATGATGGATGAACCTACCAGAGGCATTGACGTTGGCGCAAAGTATGAAATCTACGAACTGATTATCAATATGGCCAAGCAGGGAAAGACCATCATCGTGGTCTCCTCCGAAATGCCTGAAATCCTGGGTATTACAAACCGGATCGGCGTAATGTCCAACGGATATCTCTCCGGAATTGTGAACACCAAGGAAACTAATCAGGAAGAGCTTTTGAGACTCAGTGCGAAACACCTATAATGGGAGGAAATTGCAATGGCATCGAACGCAAATGTTCTTACAGCTGAGCGGGAAGTACAACTCCGCCAGTCGATTGATGAATACATTGAAAGTATTCAAGCTAAAATTGACGCTTTACGGGTGGATGGCACCGACCAGGTCATCAAGATTCAAAACGACCTGGACAGTCTAAAGCGGGATCGCATTTACAGCCATCAGGAAAAAGAGAAGATCGCTGCTGAGAAAAAAGAGGCGCTGAAAAAAGCCAAGGCCGTGGAAGCCGCCAACAAAGATGAGGTCTCCAAACTCATCGGCGATGCTGAGGCCTATCTCACGGCTCATTTTAACAAAGAGTATTACCAGGTTGTGGTGAAAAGCTGCCAGCAGGAGAAGCTCCTGGCTCAAGCCAAATACCGGGCCACTGTGGATCAGCTGAAGCAAGAGCACGCACAGACCTTGTCCAAGCTCAAAGATCCCCACGAGATCAAGGACGAAAAGTACGTCCATAAAAACCGGCTGTTTGACGCAAAGATGCAGTTGGCAAAGGACCTGCAGGACATCAAGGACCGCCGTCACGCTGCCTTTGACCACCGGTATCATCTGATTGATATGCTGCGCATGTCCAAGTTCACCTTCACAGAAACCATGGCGCAGAAAGCGGAGAATTACCGCTACACCTTCAACCGTCGTGATTTCTTGTTGAGAAACGGCCTGTACCTGGCAATTCTGGTGATCTTCATTGCCCTGTGCATCATCACCCCCATTGTCAAGGACGTTCCCCTTTTGACCGTGAACAACGTGCTGAACATCCTGCAGCAGGCCTCTCCTAGAATGTTCCTGGCTCTGGGTGTTGCCGGACTGATCTTACTGGCAGGTACGGACTTGTCCATTGGACGTATGGTGGGCATGGGCATGACTGTGGCAACCATTGTCATGCACCAGGGCGTCAATACCGGCTCGGTCTTCGGGTTGATCTTTGACTTCACCGGAATGCCCCTTCCCCTGCGGGTGCTGTTTGCGCTGGTAATCTGCATCATCCTGTGCACCATCTTTACCACCATCGCTGGATTCTTCACGGCAAAATTCAAAATGCATCCCTTCATTTCCACGATGGCAAATATGCTGGTCATCTTTGGTTTGGTGACCTACTCCACCAAAGGTGTGTCCTTCGGCGCCATTGATCCCAGCATTCCCAACATGATTATTCCCAGAATCGGCAGCTTCCCCACCATTATTCTGTGGGCTGTGGCCGCGGTTGTGGTGGTCTGGTTCATTTGGAACAAAACCACTTTCGGCAAAAACTTGTACGCAGTGGGCGGCAACGCTGAGGCTGCTGCTGTCTCCGGTATCTCCGTCTTTGGTGTCACCGTGGGCGCATTCATCCTGGCGGGTATCCTGTATGGATTCGGCTCCTGGCTGGAGTGCATTCGCATGGTGGGTTCCGGTTCCGCCGCTTACGGCCAAGGCTGGGAGATGGACGCTATCGCCGCTTGTGTGGTGGGCGGTATCTCCTTCACCGGCGGTATTGGCAAGATCTCCGGCGTAGTTGTGGGCGTGTTCATCTTCACCGCCCTCACCTACTCCCTGACCACCCTGGGCATTGACACCAACCTGCAGTTCGTGTTCTCCGGCATTATCATTCTGGTAGCCGTTATGCTCGACTGCTTGAAGTACGTTCAGAAGAAGTAATTCTTCTCCATCCTTTCGAGTACACCGAAGCAAGCGATCCATATAAGCTCCCCACAGCATCCTTCTCCTCCTGAACATGGGTGCTGTGGGGAGTCCCTTTTTCCCTCGTGAACAACACTTGCAAAACTCGTCGAAATTTGCCATAATAGATTACACCAAGGATCCGGAACAGGAAAGGGGTATTCTCGCAGATGAAACTTTTGGAACAACGCATTCTTGAAGACGGCCAGGTCCGGCCCGGCAATGTATTAAAAGTGGATCGCTTTTTAAACCACCAGTTGGATGTGACACTGCTCGACCAGATTGGCGCTGAATTTTACCGCATCTTTCAAGAGGACGGCATCAACAAGATCCTGACCATCGAGGCATCGGGAATTGCCATTGCCTGCATGACTGCCCGGCATTTTAACGTTCCGGTTGTGTTTGCCAAAAAAGCAAAGAGCAAAAACATTGATGGCGATGTGTTTACTTCCACGGTCCACTCCTATACTTATGGCAGGGATTATGACATCACTCTCTCGAAAAACTTTCTCGGCCCCAATGACAAAGTGTTGATCGTGGATGATTTTCTCGCCAACGGCAAGGCCATGGCAGGACTTTTGGATGTCTGCAAGCAATCAGGCTGCACGGTGGGCGGCATTGGCGTGTGCATTGAGAAGGGCTTCCAGGTGGGAGGTGCTCAACTGCGTCAGGCCGGTTACAAACTGGCCAGCCTGGCTATCATTGACACCATGAGTGATTCCGGCCTCACTTTCCGTCAGCCGGAATATTGAGCTGTTTGGGGGACGGTATCTTCTCCCCAGTTTTCCCTCATCACATATGTTCCCCATGGGGCGTCCCGTTCTGGGACGCCCCATTTCTTTTGCGCTTCCCATCCCCCATTTTCGGTGAATTATATTCAACCCCAAGTGCCAAGGCAATTCATCCAAACCTCTTGACACGGCTGCTTTACAGGTATTAAACTGATTCCTACCAAAACCAGCAATGGCTCTGCAAATAAAGGGGAGAAGATGCCATGAAAACATTTACGCAATCCATCAAAGAAGAAGTCGTCCAGCCCGGTGAAGAGAAAACAGTCTTTTCAGCTGAAGGAGCGGGAACTGTCACTCACATGTGGTTCGGTGGTTCTTATGAGTATTTTTCCGAAGCGCTCATCAAGATCTACTACGACCACGAAGAGACACCATCCTTTTCTGCAAAGATGTTTTTAATGCACGGAGTATGGTTTGACGACCAGGATCCTTTCACCACTACATTGGTTGGAAAAACCGGTCATCCTGGAGGCATGTACAACAACTATCGCATTCCTTATCAAAACGGCATTCGAATCACGGTGACCATGAGTCCCAAAGCCTCTAAAGAGGATCTATTCTGGTCCATCGTGCGGGCAACCGAGGATATGGAGTTGTTCCTGTATCAGAAAAAAGCGATCAATCCTCGTCTGGTGGTGCATAAGGTGGAGGATTTCACAGCGAACCCACTGGAGGAATTTGAAATCTACGAAGCCTCACGACCCGGGTGCCTGTTTTTAACCAGCATGAGCGCTGTCAGCAACAATTTGGAATATCAGGAAGCCTGTTTTCGCGGATACTCCCAAGGAGAAATGCAGCTCCTTTCCTCGGGGATGGAGGATTATTTCCTTGGGACGTACTATTTCCAAAAAGGCAAGTATCAGAACGATGTTGCCGGTGTCACTCATTTCAAAACCCAGGAATATGAAATTGGCACATTGACCGAGGAACCAACGGAATTTAGCGGCTACCGTTTCCACGTAGACGACCCAATTTTCTTCTCCAATGATTTTAAAATGACACTGCGATGCGGTGAGCGGCTTCGGGATTACACCTTCCACAATCCCCAACCGACCACATATAACGTCTATGTGTTTGCTTATGAGTTTGACGATCTAAAATAATCTGCAATAAAAAAGAAACAGCCTAGCGATTAGGCTGTTTCTTTTTATGTGTCAAACCCCATGCCCCACAAAATAGCCAATTGGCTTGCTATTGATACCATTGTTTTTTCGAAAACGATTCCCATGGACTCCAAAGGGACTGACTATGTCTTTGATTCTTTTCCGAGCTGAGCCTTCCCCATTTCACCGGCCAATTTGAAGCCTTGCCGTGCCACAAATACCGCGATAATCTCATTGATTACCGCAGCTGCAGCAATGGTTCCTCGCACAATATCTCCGTATTGACTGTAGCTTTCCGTCAGAACGGATATTGCAATCCCGGTCAGTACCAGGGATACACCGGAATGAGGAAGAATTGTCATGCCAAGATATTTTTTTACAGTGGGGGCTGCATGAGAAATCTGCGCACCCAGCGCTGCACCACCCATCTTCCCCACCGCACGGGAAATAATATAGACAGCAGTGAAAACTCCTGCTCCCAAGATCAAATGATAGTCAAGTGGTGCACCCAGGTTAATAATAATCAAAGTAAAGCAGGCACCCACAACCGGATTGCAATACTTCATGGTTTCATCCAACTGTTCCTCGTTCAACAGATTGGCAAATACCGCAGAGTACACCATACCGCTCATCATATAATTCAGCACAGGAAAAGGCATAAGATAGGTATTGACCAGCAACGTAAGAATCGCCGTTACCAACACGCCTCCAAATACAACACAGGCCCGTGCCTTTGCTGAACGGATTTTCTTGAGCAAAAATGCTGTGGGAAAGCCAACAAGCAAACCAAGTAAAATTGGAAGCAGTACAATGAGCACAAACAAATAGCCGGGCACCGAACCTCCTGCTGTCTTGTGGAGCACGCCACCCATTACCGAAAGAAAGACACAGATGGCAATGACATCATCAATGACCGCAAGGGGGATCAGTGTCCTCGTTACAGGGCCATCTGTTTTGTACTCCGTCACAATGGAAAGTGCAGGTGCAGGCGCTGTAGCCAGCGCGATTCCGCCAAAAATAAAACCGAGGAAAACCGGGATGTCCACAAAATAAAAGATCACGGAAAACGACAGACTTACCACCAAAAAGGTCATCAGGGATTGGGCAAGGGTAATGACGACAATCTGCTTTCCGTATGATCGCATTTTCCGCCAAACCATTTCACTGCCCAACATCAATCCCATCCCACACTCCAAAAAAGAGATTAAAGTATTGTAGACTGGGGCATCAAGCATCTCCTGGGTCAAAAGCCCAATGGCATTGGGGCCAAGGGCCATGCCAGCGATAAGGAATCCTAGAACTGCCGGCATTCTCAATAGAGACGCCAGTTTTCCGGCTCCGAAAGCCAATGCAATGACAACAGCCAACCGAAAAAAACTTTCAATCATCTGGAACTCCCCACTTTATTTTTTTATTTGTTGTGAAAGCATGAAGAAAACGGTATAATGATGTTCTAAGTTAGAGCATCATGCTGTCAGAGAAAAGAGTGGTGAAAAAAGGTGTCCACCTCTGAATTCACGAAACATATGATTGCCCAAGGTGTAAAGCAGCTTTTGCAGACAACCGATTTTGAAGATCTCTCTGTGGGTGAGATCGCCAAGCATTGCGGTATCAGCCGGAACACTTTTTACTATCATTTTAAGGATAAATACGACATTATCAGTTGGATCTTCTATACTGAAATCACTCCCATCATCGAAGACGCCAGCCAAATTGAGAACTGGGGTGATGGGCTGCTTGCTCTTTGCAAATACATGCAGGATAACAAGAATTTCTATATAAAAGTCCTGCAAGTCCAGGGGCAAAACAGCTTTACCGAGTGTCTCATGGAGTTCTATGCCAACCTGGTCCGTAATCTTTTACTAAAAGCAAAGGGTGAGCAGGTGTTGGACCCCAGACAAATACGAATCATCTCAAACTTTTACGCCTTTGGCCTGACTGGCGTTGTATCAACTTGGGCCAAAAACGGAATGAAAGCCCAACCGGAACCTGTGATCCAAATGTTACAGGACCTTTTTTCAAAAGAGATTTTTGACAAGATCCTCGCCTTGCAAAACGAATCCCACTCAACTGAGTCCAATAGGTAACTGGCTTTAAAGTCCCTGACAATCTCCTTGTCAGGGACTTCTTGCATCCTCTAGCAGAGGGAGTCTGCCCCCTCGTCCATTGGGGAATCCTTGGTGGGATTTTTTGCAGACATCCTCTCCCGCAGTTCCAGCATACGGCGATCTGTTTCGGCAATGGTATCTGCACAAGCTTTAAGGTCTTTCACCAGCTGATCTGCTTCCGCAATATCTTTTTTATACTTGATTTCGTGCTCCAGACTCGCCCAAAAATCCATAGCAACCGTCCGCAGCTGTACTTCTACCCGCATCAGTTCCTTGGCATCCATAAAGAACACCGGCACCTCGATAATCATGTGATAGCTACGGTATCCGTTAGGCTTGGGATTGCGGATATAGTCCTTCACTCCCAACACGCGAATATCGTCTTGCGCTGCAAGCCTATCAGCTACCATGTAAATGTCATCAATGAATGGGCAGATCACACGAATACCTGCCACATCATTGAGCTCATCGCGGATGGTCTCCAAATCCACTTCCAAACCTTTTGCATTCAATTTCTTAATAATGCTCACAGGCTTCTTGATGCGTGATTGAATGCTTTCAATACTTTTTCGACGATTTCGAATGAGAAAGTCACTTTTCAAAATTTCCAACTTCGTGGATACTTCTTTAATGGCGGCTTGATATCGGCTCATCAATTCATTGAACTGGATAATGTGAGCCGCCAGATTGTCCTGATGTTCAAGGAGATATGCTTGAAGCTCTTGAGAAGGCGTCACCGCACTCATAAAACCACTCCATTTGATTATCCGATACTGTGTTTTCTTCAAAGAGCATACCAAATAGACCGGATTTTTTCAGTTCACAATCCAAAGGATCTGTACGGAAATCGGACACTTTCCCATATTTGTCCGATTTTCTCACAGGCGTTCCTCTTTGTATGTACGCAAAACAAGGAAGACTGAGTATACTGAAAACCAAAACACAGAACCCTCTATGTATTGAAAAACTCGGGCGCAAAAGCTGAAGAGCGCCCCCTGAAAAACAAATTCATTTTGGAAAGGATATTGGCTCCATGAAACACAAATGCAAATCAAAATTGATCACATTGTCCTGTTTGACTCTCGCTTGTTCCATGCTGTTCATGGGATGTTCTTCTGACAGCAAGCAAACTATACAAATCATCGTGGGAAACTCGTATGTAAGCCAAGAAAATCTGAATGCCTGTGAGGAAGAACTCCTGGCCAGCTATCCAGATTGGCAAGGAGAGGAAACCGAAATAGAATTTACGCCCATTGATTTTGGAGATCCGGAAACCGATCCCTACGCGGGAGCCAGTATCGCAAAGGTTTCTGCAATGGTGACAGCCAAAGAGATTGACTTGATGATTTGCGACACTGAGAATGCCGCCCGTTTTGCCCGAAGTGAGATGTTTGTTCCGGTGGAAGAGGTGCTCTCCGAGGAAGAACTTGCCCAGTATGAGGATAGATTGCTGAAGTTCGAGACAGTTGATGAGACTGGAAATCTCACCGGAGAATTCACTCAACCCTGCGGAATTTCACTCACTGGGGACTCACGATTTGATTCCATCTTTGGTGAGCAGGAGTACGGCGTATTTTTAGTCGCTAACGCTGAGCCCATGGAAAATGCTGAGGCTATTTTTAAGGATCTGATTTAGTGAACAACCGCCCATGTACCTCTAATCAATTCCATAGTGTAGACAGAAAAAAGCGTCCTCTCTGCAGAGAGGACGCTTTTTAAAAAACAATATCCAAATTTGATTAGTCGATGGGCTTCATAGTGGGGATAAAAAATTGTTAAAAATTTACCTAATATAATCTATTTTTTCATTTCTAAATATAAGGAAGATAAAAGAAACTTTTTCTCCTCCAAAGCCATCTAGAAACACATAAAAGTAAACCCTAAAAATGCATGGTTTCACTAACGTCAACAAAGTTATACTCTTTACACAATTATAGCACGTTTTTACTACCCCTTAGCTGTATCCTCTGTTTTTGTTAGATCTTAGCTCAAAAAACTATAGTTTACAGACATCAAAAAGAAAAGCCACTTAAAAAGCGACTTTTCAAGATTATTATATCATTCTATTTTGTCTGAATAAAAACTCGCACATAAGAAAATTGACTAACATAGTGAAAATAACCGTACTAGTGATTTCAAACAATCGCGTAAAGTACAGTCGAGACTGACGTGTTTGAATGATGACGCACATAAAACCGGTATTCCGGAACTAATGAATGGATATATAGCGGTATTTCGGTCATATCCTGGGGTTTGTGATAAATGCAAATTGCCAATTTTGGCTTATATTGCTGAATTGTTCTCTGAGCTCCTTTTAAAGCTTCCAGTTCCGACCCTTCAACATCCATTTTTATAAATGTAATTGGCTCTCCTTTTTCGACTACATTATCAATCGCTCGAACAGGGACACTCACATCCCCTCCCTGCTCAAAACTTGAATCCGATGTACCACGGGATTGAAAATGCATGGTAGTATCTTCGCTCCATACTCCATACGGCAAAATCATTGCTTCCGTAAAATGATGCTTTATTTTGTTCTCTTGGCAGAGTTCAACATTATGGGGATCTGGCTCAAATGCATACACCTTTTTTACACTACCACAATTCCTACGAAAATCGATAGCCGTGGCCAGATTATAACTTCCAGCATCTACAAACACTTCATTAGGTTCATATTTAAAATACTCAAAACCAAAATACTCTTCATTAGTAAGCACTTCAAAGTCGTCCATTGTAAAAATAAGTTCGGTCGGATACCCGTTGTATTTTAAAAGCTCTAAAATCTCCTGCTTTGCAGACAAGGCACTGACCACTACCGTTAAATTTTTCTTTTGAAACAATGTCTCCGGACTTATGACAGATACACCCATAAATCCATGTTCCTGTTTTTCTTTTGTACCACTACAAAAACCAATAAATCTCGGGTCATCTTTAAAGAGAGGAAAAACCTCCTTTCCCCACTCTCCCGCACCATAAAGAACAAATTTCTTATCTTGCGGCAGTTCCTTAAGAAATTTGTGGATAACATCCCGACCAAAAAGCGGTAAATTAGGTATATATTTAGAAATTATCTTTTCTATAAATTCTATTCTTCCAGTGACCAAATAGTTCAACCGATTTAGATAAATTTCCCGAGACTCCTCATCCTCCAGCAGTTCATACACTTTTTTCAGATTTTCAAGAGTTAACTCAAACCCCATTACACAACTCATTCCTTTCTATTCCTAGTGGGTTTCCGCCATATATGACAAAGCTATCCTCGTCATACGCCTTTACCCCATAAACGAATACAACATCTTACATTCTGTCTCCGCCAGATAGATTTAAATTTACTCCGTTCATATAACTTGAATCATCAGAGAGCAAGAAACGTAACCCTGCAATCACCTCATCAAGGGTAGCATTCCGACGCATCGCGCTTTTCTCACCATTTATCTGAATCAACCGCTTATCTATGCCTTCTAAAAACTTTGTCTCCACCATATTGGGCGAAAGACCATTTATTGTAATCCCCTTCCCACTATATTCACTGGCCGCTGCTTTTACAAGACCTAGCATAGCATATTTGACAATCAAATAGTCCGCCATATATTTAGGAGGCACACCAATAGTATAGGCCGTGAGCATTACAGCAATCTTACCATACTGCCTGCTTGCCATTTCCGGTAAAAACGTACGAAAAAGCTGTCCTAAAGTATTTACTTGAATTTGCAGTTCTGTCAACGTCTTGTCCCAAGAAAACTCTTTAAGACGCAAGTAATGAAACTTACCTGCTGCCAGATGGAGAATATGGGTAGGTTTGCATCCCTGACCATTTAAGTCAGAGATCCATCCAGCCGTCTGTTCAGGATCAGAGAGATCACATGCCATAGTGTGGATGGCTACCTTTGTAAAGCGTTGTTTCATATCCTCCAGTTTTCCAACGTTGGTATGATACTGGCAAAATGCATTCACCTTTTCTTTGCTATATTTTTCCAACTCTTCCAAAAACGCTGTTCCAATATCTGAAGAAGCTCCTGTAATTACATATGTCTTGTCCATCAGTCTAACACCCCCACTGTGAGCACTGCCCTGGATACCCGTTCCCCTTTCTGATTTTCAATATAAGCTTTTACTTCTATCCTCTGGAACCTCTGGTCGATCCCTGTTACCCGGCCCACCACCTGCAAAGTATCACCCACATACACAGGCTTAGGCCAGGAAACCCGACACTCTTGAAACAAACAGTTTTCCCCAGGAAGATAAACGCCTACTAAAGTGGAATACAATGATGCCGTAAGCATTCCGTATACCAATTTGTCTTGAAAACCTCTCCGCTTTGCAGCGGCGGTTTCTAAATGCAAAGGATTGATATCCCCCGACATATTGGTAAAGGAATCCTGCATTTGCTGAGTTACAGTAACAGTAAACCGCTCCGTCAAACCGATCTGAAGATCCGTAAGAGTATAAGCGTTACATGTTTCTTGCATGGCTGACTTCTCCTTTTACCGTAACTTTTTCTCAATCACGCTGAGAAAATCACCCACATTTTTAGTTTTCACAATCTCTTCTGTAGTAAATGTAATTCCAAACTGCCCTTCAATATCAGAGATGAGCTGGATATGAGAAAGAGAATCCCAATCTTCAATATCCTGAGAAGTCATCTCATCAAATAAGACAATGTTTTCATCATCAAATACATCCCGAAAAATTTCTTGGAGTTTTTGCGTAATCTCTTCTCTAGTCATAGCATGATTCCTCCTTGGATATACTCAGTCTCTTTGCTTAATGCAGTGGGATGCCTGGCGGCGAAGATCGTATAATACATACTCTTTTCGCAGCCCGTTACCCTCCACTTTTTCATTTAATACACTAAAGCCCAAATCCTCATAAAATGTTGCAACCATTTGATTTTTCTTGGTTTGAATGTATTCCCCCCAAAGTGAGGTACATTCCATATCCCTAGCGGCTTCCAAAATAGCATTGAACATCATATTCTCCACCCCGCGTTTTAGCACACGGCAGCTCATCACCCAAGAATCAATAGCACACATCTGGCCATTTTTCCGCAAGATAACACAAGAAATCAGACCATAGCTTCCGAAGCGGTCCCGCAGTTTCCCATACAAGCAACGAACAGTATCGTCTCCCATCATTTGCATGACTTCTGCCTCCGTGTAGCGGACCGTGCGTAAGTTAAACTGATTGGACTTGTTGAGCAGCTGAACAAATCTCCCCACGTCCTGCTGCTGTAGATTACCCGTTTCTCCCTTCATATCCAGTGCCTGCAAATATTCACCGTAATCCACAAACCGCTCCAGCAGTCTGTCACGCTCACCGTTTTCCTGGTAAGAAGCGGTACGTTCCAAATCCTCTTTAGTAATTTGCAGCCAGTCGAAAGGTTGTTCCTGTTCCATTTGAAGTACATACAGGGCCGGATCATCTGGCACTTCTACCACATGAACCTCTGGAAGGTATTGCTTTACAATTGCCCGCTCCGCTGGGTTGTCATCAAAAAACACCAGACTGTCCACGCCAATATTCAGTATTTGTGAAATGGATTGTAGGTTCTCCGCCTTGTTCTTCCAATTGGCAATGAAGCAGGCTATATCTTCCAAATGGAGAATCATATCTTCGTTCTTCTCAAAAGGTTCCTTCGCAGTAGCCTCCTCATTTTTACTGCACACCGCCAAAAGCACTCCTCTTTGACGAAGCGCTAAGCAGTAGGCTTGAAAAGACCGAAAAGCCTCTCCCACCGCATTATTGGGGTCTAGCTGAATTCCCTCGTAACCGTCATCCCCGACTACCCCGCCCCAGAGGGTATTGTCCAAGTCCAGAACCAAACACTTCCTGATGTGGCCCTGTTGAGCCTGTATCTGACGGACAAATGTCTGTGCCACCTCCGGCAAATAGTCAAGCCGAACCGCTGCCTTATTAGCAAAATAGGAAGGATAGTCAAACCACTGGTACTTCCCAATGTTGCATGACAAAGCCTCGAGGTCAACAATAGTCACATGGGGAGGATGATCTTCAAATAAGACCTCGTTGACAAGTTGTAGAAAACGGTTTCTGCTGGATTCCTCCTGATATTCTAGGTTGCCAAGCAACCTGATTGGCGGAATCACAAAATTTCCTTGTAGCACACGGACATGGCGTATGGCACCCAGGCGCTCCCAAAGGCCCTGAAAATAGCGTTTTACAGCTTCAAGATGCTGCTCCACATCCCCTTTATCCGCCAACAGTGGTGGAAATTTCTGCACATCTTCCCAAAAGGGCAAAAGAATCACGTAATCCGGGGCAAACTGATACAAGCGGGATGTCTGATCAAGCACGTCCATGTCAATTCCATGATACTCCCCCTCGTAGAAAGGACAATTCATTCCAGTCTTCGCCAAGCAATACCGGAACACCTTTACAAAGTATTGCGTGGAGCGAGAACCCAGCACCGCCACTTTTGGCCCATCCTCTGACACACCGGCTTTCTCATAGTTCCGCGCCTGTCTAAGCAACGCGGATAATTCCAGTTTCTCCATGGACTTCCTCCTTTAGCGATGATACCGCTGTTTCCATCTCTGCCTGAAAAAGCGCCGCACCCCTTTTAACTGCCAAATTACCATTGCTTTGGCCCTGGTAAAAGGAGTGCTGTCCAGTAGTTCCCATACAACCTTACTATAAGGCTCACCATTTGAAATCCGCTCAAAAAATACTGATGCCTTCGGATTTCGTTTCACCGAATGCTCCAGGGCAGGATTTCCTTTTAAAGCCTCTTGCAGACTTCGTTCTTCTACCACCATCGTCTCTTTAGCAGAATTCAGCAGCTTGTCACCCTTTTCCGTATTTACCAACGCCACCGAAACACCGTATTTCCGCTCTTCATCGTTAAATTTTATGCCCCAAAAATCCCCAATGGTGATATCCGATACTCTAGGGAAAGATTTGAACTGGCATCGCTCGCAACATGGTCTTAGAGAGAGGTTGCCAATGACAAAAGCATTAACCCATGGGTCATTTATCCGACCACGATAATACTGTTTCCCATTTTGAAAAGTCACAAGCGTCCCCAGGTTAATCCATCCATGTAATTTATTTTTAAAATTTACTTCTTGAACCTCTGCGTGGAACTTTCCCCGCAGTTCTTCAAGAAAGGCTGAAAATGCCATGGGAGAATTGATTCCTCTGCAGATCAGTTCCACGGTATATAAATTCGGGGAATCTCCTCCCAAAAAACCATACAATCCGCCTATTTGGCAACCGGTTCCGCAAAACAATACTGACTTTCCCTGCTGTAACAATTTTCCCACAGTTTTATAGATTCCAGCCGTATCGCTTTGGAAATACTTGGAACCCATGATTACTTCCAACCCGTTCTGGGTATTGTAGGCCACCTGCCTTGCTCCAGTAAAGCCCTTATTATAAACGCAACCAACAATGTAATTTCCAGCCTCTACAAAAGATCGTGCCAACCCATAATACAGACCTCCGGAAGTACTTCGATACCGGACTATTGAATCACTGTGGTATGCCTTATATACCTTGGGTACCGGACGTGGGGCCTTCGGACCCTGAGGAACATTTAAAGCGGGACACACACACTCGCACAGGTCACATCCAACACACCTCCGACTTTCAACTAATGGATACCAAAATCCCTCTTGGTCCACTGGAAATGAGATTGCCGATGTTGGACAAACGTCCCCACATGCTTTACACCCGGTACAGTTTTCCTTTGCCACCTTATCTATCATTGTCACTCCTCCCAAAGAATTTGTGAATATGATCTGGCTGGATTTCCAGCAGCCATAGTACCGGCTTTTATTTTACCGCCTACAACCGCTCCCGCTCCAATAACTGCACCGTCTCCAATGTTCGTACCCCGTAGTAGGGTAGCGTTGACACCTATCCACACATGGCTGCCAATTTTAAAATCACGAGGCGTGTTCAGCTGGTTCCCCCGCTCATCAACTATTTTGTGGAAATCAGAATCAAATAGAATACAGTTACGAGAAACTAAGATGCCATCTCCAAGCTCCATCTTATTCTGAGAAATAATGGTGGCACCATGATTGATGTAGGCCTTTCCCATGGTGATTTGCGCGCCACGGTGGACCTGAACCATGGCACCTGAATACACCCTAGACTCTCCGTTTACAACCAGTCGACCGTTTTTACGTACAAATAAAACAGCCTCTTGTTTAGAGCCACGTACCTCCCGCGGGTTGAGATAGAGGTTAGCATGCAATTCCAACCTGGCACTTTTGTGAATATCTACAACCGAGTGACGATAGGGAACAAGATAAGCACCCCGGTCTCTGTGAACCGTTGGGGAAAAGTAATTCCACTTCAGGAACTTCCAAAAATCCACGCGAAGCCACCGCTTCCATTTTTTCATGCTCCTCCCAACTCCTTTCGGCTACTCAATCGTTATAGATGTAATTGGGGTCGTCAATACCGTGGGAATCCAGTAATTTGCGATTCCCATCCAAGGCATCGATTTCTGCCATCTCCAAATCGGTCAGTTTAAAATCAAACACTTGGAGATTTTCATATGTATGTTCTCGTGTATACGTGCTCACCACCGGGATGACATGATTTTGATAATGCCATCGTAAAACAATTTGCGCACAACTTTTGTGATACTTTTTAGTGAGACGTTTCATTACCGCTGTTTCTCTCAGTTCCTTTTTGGTACGGCCTGTCGCTGTGTGTGCCATCACTTGGATACCTCGGGTCTGGCAATACTCCCGCAGCTCTTTTCGGGCACACAGCGGATGAATTTCTGTCTGCATCACCATAGGCAGTTCCAGACCAGCAGTTTCTATCTTTTTCAAATGCTCGATTTCCATGTTACATGCGCCAAATGCCCGACACCGTCCGGCTTTATATTCCTCTATTATTTGTTTATATAAATTAAGCCAATCTCCCTCCGGCCAATGCAGCAGGTACAAATCCACCTGTCTACGTCTCAAATTCTTCAACGATATAGCCAAGTTGCCCGCTACATCATTAGGAGAAACTGTCCTAGTAACATCCATAGACGAACATTTTGTTGTAATCATTACATCCTGATACTTTGAAACAGTCCGCCCAATCCCTTTCTCCGATAGCCCATAAATTCTTCCGGTATCAAACAAACGGTAACCAGCATTATAGGAATCCAACAAAATACGTTTAAAAAAGAGATTTCCCTTCAACTCTCTCTTCCATCTGAATCGTTTGAGAGAAAGTGCTGCCTGTTTGAGATGCGTTTTCAAAAAAAGAGGCTTATTTCGGGAATATCTCCAAACAACTCCTGTTCCAAAGGAGATCCAAGGGATTTCTAAACCATTGGATAATGTGTAAAATCGCCTCTCATTACAAACTCCTGGAAACTTGTCAAATCCGATTTGTTCCTGGATAACTCGATTGAACAGCGCCCTACCTTTACCATTGAATGTAAGTGCATCCTCGTAAAGATCAGAATTAGTAAACCGAGGATCAAAGTACAGATTGATAACTGTTACAGGCTGCTTTTTCACTACGTTTTTCAGCGGCAACCATAGGCACTCTTCCAAAAGATCATTCGGAAGCAGATTCACAAGGGCCGGACTAAAAGGGGGTACCACTAAATAAGGCTTCCATCTATGCTCATTGCAATAGGCGATCATTTCCTCCAATCTATTGCAATTGACCAGAATATTCTTTTCCAATGCATCAGACAAAAAAAAGCCCTTATCCCAACCAAATTCACGCTTCCATCCTGCTACCCACTTTTCCGCCCAATACTGCTCTCTCTCCTTCTGGATTGGAACCCTCCGATCTACATGGCCTCCGTATCTTTTTTTTCTTAAAAAAAAACGAGGGTTAAGCAATATAGGAGCATGACGCATAAGAAATGCCGTTCTCCTTTTAAATGTACGGATCTGCGATCCATCCAACCAAAGGTAATATTTATAATCAGTCTTTTCGTGTTCGTAGGCGTCTACTAGAAACTTAAACTCCTCCACTCCTATAAGCACCACAGCCCCTTCTGCAATCCTTGAACCGTACTTTTTCAGCGTTTCAAAGTCGTAATATAACGGCTGTGGCCGGTAAGCCAAATTAAAACCAACTGCATTCCACAAACTGTAATCAAACGCTTTGTAACTTGGAGTAGAGCCTGTATTAACCACTTTAAGTTGATCCGGCATCATACAAAGCTTCTTCGCATGGCTTTCCCACTGCATATAACTGGGAGTTTTTTTCCCTAACATATTGCTATCCTTCTTCCCTTATCCTTATCCGTTCCCCTTAACAGCTTCTCCAAGCCACTCTAAACTTTTTATCCGCTGGAAAGCAATTCGATTGTTCACGACTGAATAATCCAGAGCAGCAACTGCTAAGGCCATGTCCTCACTACCCAGACTTACCAGCCGTTCGGAAATCCCAGCCTCTTCCAACAAGGTCAGGATGCGGTCCAGATTTCTTTCGGGTCCTCCAACGGGGTTTTCCAGAGCCAGAAACTCCCGTTCAAACAGGATAGAAAACACCACCCCATGAAAGGAATCCGTCACCATAGCCCTAGCATGATAAATCAATGACAGAAATTGCTCGATAGAAGCACACTTTACCGGAACACACTCTATCCCTGGAAATTCCGGTACTCCTCTTCCTAGGGCATCAATATACACCACGGTGGTACAGCCTCGCTCACGGGCCACCCGCTGAGCCAGTTCCTGTTGAGCAGGACTCATATCAAACATGTAACAAAACAAATAGTTTTCCCACTCCACTTCCGGGAAGACTACTTCCTCTAACCACTCCTTTTGAGTAAGCAGCAAAGTGGGGTCCAGCACAACCTCAGGGCACACCTTTCCGTGCGTAATTCTTTTTACAATCTCACGGCTTGCATTCTCCCGCACAGACACAGCGGAAAAGTCCTCCAACCATGTGGACATAGAGGGATAATCCGCCAATATGGAAAACTGCCCCATATCCATCATCCCCGGAGCATAGGCAACCTTAGGGCAAGACAGGGGAAAATCAAACATATAGAGGGGCTCAAAGGAAGAAAGCAGATAATTCCATATTTGGTCACTGCCACACAGTGCCACATCAAAGCTATTTTCCTGCAAATACTTGCGAACATCCTCTGCCTCCCGCAGACGGCTGGAATAGTCGATATGCTCTTTGATAAACCGCGTGAATTCTCGCTGCTGGTCCCGTGCATTACCCGTGAGTCCGTTGATTTCCTCCTCTGTTAACCGAGGACCATTGCGCCCATAGGAGAGAAATGTACACTGATACCTCATCCGCCTCAACGTGTGATTCAGAGCAAAGGCCTGCAACGTCTGCCCGTAATTTCTTCCCCGATTAAACCAGGTTAACACGGCAATCTTCTTCACATTCCGTCTCCTTTCAGGCTGTTATAAACGGTGGATTCCAAAGGATCTTTTCGCTTTCCACGCCCATCCGTTCCAACTTCTCCTGAATGGGGGCGGCTTCTTCTTCCTCCCACACGGCAATCACCACATAGTCAAAGTTTTGGCGGGCTAGTGCCTCCGGTGCGTCCACTTCATAGCCAACCCTGCGGGCGTTTTTCCAGTCCTCATCCACCCACAGCACTACCTGGCACAAATGGTTCCTCTCGATCTGGTACCGATACCGACAACCTACCGGCCCTGCGCCATATAGAGCAATCTGCCGTCCGGCTAACCTATCCATAAAGGGTAAGACGTAAGAACCCACTGCCTGGGGCAAAAATCCCATCCTTCCCGGCGCCTTTCCCCACAGGGACATCATCTTATACTGGAGCTGCTCCACCAGCTTCTCTCGGTACGGATGGGTCTGGAATACCGGCAGCAAGCTTTCATAGAGCTTGCAGGTATTACGCAAATAGTCGCACGTACTGTCTAGCCCATGAGCAGCGGATCCCCGACGAATGCGATAATGGTAGCCGCAAATTTCCGTAAACAGCACTGAGTGGCAGAGCAACAAGTAACGATAGAGGAAATCGGCATCCTCTCCAAAGGTAATGGTCTCGTCCACCCCTGCCATAGCCTGCTTCACCAGAGAAGTTTTGTACAACTTATTATGCACATAAGTGACAATTCCCGAAAGCAAATTACAAGTCCCTCCTGGAGAGGAAACATTCACGATATGTTCTAATAGAAACTCCATGTCTTCCGGAGTTTGATATGCACCCAGCGCCAGCTTATCATAGGCCATCCGTGTCTGTTCCCCGTCTTCACGAATCCATCGGGAAACAACTAAATCAAAATTCTGGCGGCGCTCCATCAGCTGCTGGAACAGATCTTGATCCACAAAATCATCCGAGTCCACAAAGCTAAGGTGAAAACCAGAAGCTGCTTCTACCCCGTGTTTTCTGGCAACTGCCACCCCCTGATTTGCTTGGTGGAGTACCTTTACCCGGTCGTCCTGAGCGGCATAGGCATCACAAATTTTCTCGGAACCGTCAGTGGAACCGTCATCCACTAAGATGATCTCCAGGTTTTGGTACGTCTGTCTCACTAAGCTGTCTAGGCATTGTTTTAGGTAGGGCACCACATTGTATATGGGAACGATAACGGAAAGCAAATTCCTATCCCGCAACCGTCTTTCACAATTTTCTTGTAGGCCCATAGCCCTTTTCACCTTTCCCTTCACTGTGGAATTGCGGCATACAAAACAGTCTCCAGATTCATGGCGCTATAGTGACGCACCCAAAAGCGATATTCCGGCACTACGCTGTGCAGGTAATCCATCAATGCCAAAAGGTCACCCTTCCGGTGGTATGCACTGATAGCCAACAGGGGTTTGTCCCGATGCAAAGTCGTTGCAGCACCCATAAGGGCGTCCAGCTCCGAGCCTTCGATATCCATTTTGATAAAGCCCACTTCAACCTCATTTACTACTTCGTCTAGTGCTAGCAGTTCCATGGCCTGACCGGATTGTTGAGAGGAGCGGGAAAAGAAAAATTCCCCTTCCATATCTGCATTTTGAAAATGGCTAGTTCCATCGCTGTTGGTTACAAAAACACCTGTTCCACTCTTTTGCCCCATACCCGCCTGATACAGGCGAAAATCCCGCAGGTTGTGGAGTTTTGCCTCTTGAAGGCACAGCTCCGCATTGCGTCCATCAGGCTCAAAGGCGAAAATAAGGCTGTACTTCCCTCCGCACCAGTTGGAAAACTCTACGCTACTCTCTGCGTTGTAACAGCCGCCATCCACAAAAGCGGTGCCAGGGCGGTAAAGTTTTGGAAACTCAAAGTATTGGGGTGCCCCTTTTTCGGCAAAACCGTTGCCCAAATACGGGAGAATCTGCCCTTCCGGGAACTGGTTTTCTCGCAGCACATTCAGAATCTCATGAAAATACACCGCAGCTGTAACCAAAACGCAATATTTGTCTTTGTGGGCAAACAGGTACTCCGGTGGGTAGACAGGTTTTCCGTGGACCTCTTTTAAAACACCTGCCCGGCGATCGCAAAAGCCGGAAAAAGGAACACCGGCAGCTTCCAGCAGCTCTGCAACGGAATTCCCAGAGCCCCCCGCCCCGTAAAGAAGCAATTCCTTGCCATCTGTGTAAAGCTGTTCCACCACCTGGTGCAAGCGTTTCTGCGCTTGGCGCTGGTTTTCCTCGAGGTCAAAAGCGTCGGCGTACAGGTCCGCCACATTGTCCAAATTAGGGCAGACATCGCATTTGATCCGATCCCAAAACAATCGTCGAGACTTCTCGTCCTGCAACAGCGAGTATAGCTCCGCTACCCGTTGCATATTCTCATAAAAAGAGTCCATGTCACTTACTCCCCTTCCACACGTTTTGTAAAATTTCTGCTGTTCCCCTCATCCCTTCCCTGATGGGGAATAACGGCTTCCAACCCAGAGACTCCAGCTTTGTGGTGTCCAGTACCGACTGCTTTACCACCGAGTAACCAGCCTTTTCCACCGCTTCCGGCAACTGGAATACCACCCGGGTACCAGCCCAATCCGCCACGGCCTGAGCCAGTTCTTTCAACTGGATCGAACCAGACGCGATGTTGTAGGCTTCTCCTGAGTCTCCCAACAACAAGACATAAAGAATCCCAGAAACCACATCCGCACCGTGGCTGTAGGAAAACAACTGAGTTCCAGCACTCTTCAACACAATATCTTCTCGATCCACACCATTTTTAAGAAACTGAGATGCGGCCTTGCTATCCGAAGATAGTGTAGTGGGACCAAAAGTACGGCAGGGACGCACTGTCACTGTGTCAAGGCCCCGCTCCGCCCGAAAAGCTTGACACAGAGCTTCCCCCGCCCGTTTCCCTTCCGGGTAGCAAGCGCGCAGAGTGTTACAGTCCACAGATCCACAGGTTGTCTCCTGGAAAATTGGGTTATCCGGTGCTGGAATACCGTAGATCTCCCCCGAAGAAACAAACAAAAACCGCCTTGCCTCATAGGAGCAAGCCGCCTCCAAAAGCTGCTGCGTTCCGGTAACATTGACCAAGATAGTCTGGATAGGACTTGTAGCATAGGCTAAAGGGTGAGTTGTACTTGCCATATGCAGCAGATAGGTGAGTTTTAAATCAACCGGCAGTGCGGGAAGTTCCCCAAGCTGCCAAGGAATGAAGTGAAAAAGCGGGCTTTCCCAATGCTCCAAAAAGCAGGTACGGGCTTTTTCCTCGCTACGACCCAAAGCATAGACAGCACAGTTCCTATTGTGGATACTATTTTGATACATGAGCACATCCACCAGGAAGTGTCCCAACATACCCGTAGCTCCAGAGATCGCCACAGCACCATCCTGAAATTTCTCCCACGGCAGGGGCAATTCTCCCACAGACGCCACCTCCTGCCGATAGAGGGGATGCTCTAACAGCCTCATAGGCAGCCTCCTTTTCTGACCACTTCTGCATCTAACAAGGCTTTGAACAGCTCCAAATCGTCAGTGGTTGTCAGCTTGATATTTTTCTCTGAACCCATGGAAAAATGCACAGTCTCCCCCAATTCTACCATCAGTGTGCAGCTAGCCACCGAATTAGTAATACCACGCTTCAAAGCAGCACGATGAGCATCTGCCAACTTACCGATGGGAAATGCTTGAGGCGTCTGGGTCATTACTAGAGAGTCACGGGGAATAACCTGGTGGGAGTCCTCGGCCCCTGTACGCCCCAACACTGCTGTAGCGCAGGGCACCACTGCCACCGCCGATCCGTACTTTCTGCACTGAATAATGCAGTCAGAAATGACCTCTTGGCTCACCATAGGCCGTATGGCATCATGAACCAGCAAGATATCATCTCGGTTATAGCGACGCTCAGCCTCCAGAACCCCGTTACGGATGGACGACTGGCCATTCTCGCCGCCATCTACCACCCAGGACAACTTGCTGATCTTATACTGACGAGCGTAAGCTTGGAGGATTTGCCGCCATCCTTCCAAACACACCACGCCAATCTCTCCCACATCCGGGTGATTTTGGAAAGCTTCCAAGGTGTAAAGGATTACCGGCTTGTCCCTTACATTTAAAAACTGTTTGGGGATCTCCTGTTTCATTCGATGGCCGGTACCTCCGGCGATAATCAAAGCGATGTTCACTGCGTTTCCCCCTTGTCTTCCCACAACCACGAACAATCCAGCTCAACCGGACGAATCCGGTCAGAAGGATGGATCTGTTCCCCATGGAAGTCACTGCCTGCTGTAACATACAGGCCATACTTTCCCGCCAAATTCAAATAGAGCGCCTGCTGCCCCACTGTGTGTTTGGGGTAGTAGCACTCCAACCCCACCAAGCCATAAAGACACAGGCGCTTCACTTCTTCCTCTAGCAGACCGTCTTCAAGCCGCAACTGATAAGGATGAGCCATCACGGGTTTACCTCCAGAGGCCAAAATAGCGGCAATACATTCTTGAGCGGGGAATTTTTTCCGTTCCACTTTCAGATATTCTGAGGTGTCCAAGTACTTGTCAAAGGCTTCTCGACTAGTTTTAACCCAGCCATGCCGTACCATCACTTGTGCAAAATGAGGCCTTCCCACCGCACTGCGACCCGCTAAGTCCTTTACTTCCTCCAAATCAATAGGCACCCCGTGGCCGTGCAGAAAACTTACGATGTATTCATTATGGTCCTCCCTGCTTTTCTGCATAGAGGCACACAAGGTCTGGAGAGCCTGATTTTTGATGTCCACACCGTACCCTAAAATGTGAAGATTCGGGTACTCAGCCGCACTGAATTCCACACCAGAAAGAACTGATATTCCTAGCCTTTTCCCAGTTTCCACCGCTTCCGGAACACCTGCAACCGTGTCATGGTCAGTGAGGGCAACAACCTCTACACCGGCCTGCTTTGCCAGCTTTATCACTTCAGCTGGAACATACTGGCCGTCCGATGCGGTGGAATGCATGTGCAAGTCCGCTTTCACAGACCAAACCTCCTTGCCAGTCTCTCCACAATTTCTTGCGGGGTGCACTGGCCATCGTTTTCAATCACCACATCTGGGTGCTCTGGGAACTCTGCGGGAATATCTACCCCCACCACGTTTTTTTCACCGGAAGAGTACAGCTTTTTTTGATCACGTTTATACAGGGTTTCCATGCTCACCTTAACGAAAATCTCTTGGTAGTTCTCTATATTTTGGCGGTTCCACTTCTGGATGACGTGGTACATGCTAATACTACAGCACACTACATCATGACCCAGGTCTGCCTGCTCTTTGCACCAAGAAAACAGCTTTCGGGCACCTTTCAATCGCCCCTCATATGTGTAATCCTGACCACTAATAGCCTGGTCTCTGCACTGATCCATTAAGCCTTTCACACTGGTTTCCACTTGTTGTTGCTGGGCGAGCATGGCTCGGTTAACATCCCCATCCAACAAAAGGGCATCAGGCTTTTTCTCCTTTAACCGATCATAAAACAGTTTTCCCAGAGTCGTCTTCCCTGCACCGGCCAGTCCTGTGAAGAAATATACGGTTCCCTTTTCCATACCCGTCCCCCTTAATGGTAAAGCGGCTGTTCCAACAGAGTTGGATCCAACTGCAAGGGTTTCATCATCTGCAGAAGCTGCCCCTGGCGGTTGATAAACAGCTGTAGTTTCTCCAGGGCTTTCATAGCCTTGATACGACTATCTTGATACAGTTCCACATCCATTTTTGCCTGGAGTGACGCCTGAAGCAATGCATCTTCCCTGTTTTCCGGCGTATCCTGTTCGGGGCCTTGCTTAACAAGTTCTTTTAACAAAGCATCTGCATAGGTCATCTGATTAATCTCTTCCACATACCTATCTAAGTGGGATGCTCCTGTTGCTTTTTCTTTAATCCAGGCATCATCCACCGTTTCTCCATGATAGTAATGAAAGCTATATCCATAGAAATCATAGGCGTCTCGCATACAATACTCTAGCAGAGCCCGGTCCGCATCATCTGCGTAGTCATCGTATGTGTTGTACACCGGTGTCGCGTCAAAGCCACCATACACTCCCTCATAGTCCGATGCGGGCACATTAATACCTCGCAACGTGGAACAGTAGGTCATGCTTTTCGTATATGGAATATCCAGAAATTCTGCCAAAGCGGTAAATGTTGCTTTGGGATTGAGCTTTCCATCCTCAAAACGCACAAGCACACTATCACGGTAAAGTCTATCCCAAGGATCAATCATAAAACTTCGGTTCAACATGCGAATACATAACATATCGGGTAAAACCTGTTTACTATTCTCCTCATGATTCACATTATTGTCGTACGCCGTCAAATAAGAAAATCGTGTACTTGCAGAATAACTTGTAGTAATACGCCGCATAGGTGTGAAGGTCTTAATATACTTAAACTGTGTAAAAAGTGGAGACTTGCAGATCTCTTCGTATTGCTTGGAGAAGAGCATCCCACGCTTACCATCCTCTGTTTTCTGAACTTCGTATATAATATTAGAAAAATGAGGCTGAAACAACAAAACCGGAGCAATACGGGAAGCAGGATCCCACTGGTTACAATCTTGACTCGTCAGGAACAAGGCCACAAAAAAATCCTTCTCAGTCGGTTCTTTCAAATGGCACACCAAAGGATAAACCGGACTGTTAGAAAACTGAGTTCTATCCTTCTTCCAAGTTTGAAGGCCCTCTCGCACGGTGTTTTCTATGTTATCCATCATCACAGAATCAAGAGCCAGTAAATTGGGGTGGCCATAGAGAATTTCGTTGAAAAAGTCACCTCCGTTATGTGAGGAAAGCTGGGTATGCCAAATGAGTTTCTTTACCTTCCGAACCCCAATGGGTTTCACAGAATATTGGCTGTAATCGATACCAAATCGCGCCTTAAAATTAATGGGATACAACTCCCGCTCTTCTTCAAAGAGAAACACCAGTTTCTGCTCCTTTAGCAGATCCCGTAAATCCAAACACTGAAGGTAAGCACAGAAAGTTGGCCAATCATTATAATACAGATAGATATGATTTTCTTTTCCAATCCACTCACTTTTTCGAACATTATCATTCAAATATTCCAATTGATACTGAGAAAATACATCCTCAGTGAAAATCGGTTTCTCCAAATCTTTAAAGAAGTATCGGTCGATCACCGTATCATTAAAATTTACATAGTCTCCAAAACGGTTTTGCAGTGGAAAATAAGGCAAATAACCATTGTCATCAAAGGGAAAGAACAAAAAAGGCAACTTCTCAAAAGGCAAAAAATCTTCCCGAAAACAGTAGGGATACCGCTTGAGTGCCTTACAGTTACGCTCATATCGATCTCGAAGGACTTTCACATTGGGTTGATAGAATGCCTGCTCCAAGAGGTTCATCAATTCTTTCTGATAATACCCTTCATTGTACAACTCCACAAACACTGTGTATGCCACTTGGGTATTTCCTTTGGAAAAGAAAAGGTAACTGGCAGCTTCAAAACGTTCCAAAGGCTGTAAGCCCTGCTGAGAGAGAGCCACCATATAAGCTTTCTGAGCATCCTCCTTTTGACCCAGCTCTGCTAAACGGCGGGCAACTGCTAAAGGTTCCATTGTCATCTCTCCTTTACACCTATACATTCCAAAAGAAAAGAGGCTGGCCAACCGCGGGCCAGCCCCCTTGCTTTTGGAATGCAGAAATTTTCCTGCATTCCAATAGTCATAGAACTCTAGATCCATGCCCAGGCAGCAATCTGAAATTGCTATGCCTAGACACTGGACTTTTTTCAACTCACGCCACGTTAAGGTTTTGAGACATCGTCACAACCTTACGCTTGTTCGTCATTCGATTATTGCAGCAGCTGCAGCACGCCCTGGGGTACCTGATTAGCCTGAGCCAGCATGGCCTGAGCGGACTGAACCAAGATGTTGTTCTTGGTATAAGCCATCATCTCGTCGGCAACGTCAGTGTCGCGGATGGTGGACTCAGCATCCTGAATGTTCTCAGTCATGACAGACAGGTTGTTGATGGTATGGTCCAGACGGTTCTGAGTAGCACCCAGCAAACCGCGAGTAGCGGAAACCGTGTTGATAGCCTTACGGATCACGTCAACAGCGAGCTTAGCATCGGCCTGAGAGCCCACGTTGATGCTATCAATGCCCAGGCTGTCAGTATGCATGTCATCCAAAGCCACTTTCATCTGGTTGAAGCTGTCGCTCGTGTCACCGATCTGCAGGGTCAAGCCATCAGACTTAGCGAGAGTTGCCGCAGCTGCGGTCCTAGCTGTAAATGTACCATCGTCCTTCGCTGCATTGACTGTAACAGTAATGGTCATGCCCTCAAACTTGGCTTTTGTAGCAGAGGTTGCATTGCTGACATCCGCCACGAACGTAACAGCGCCACCGTACTTACCAACAGTATCACTACCAACCACTTTCCAGGAAACATTAGATGCACCTGCCATGCTGCTAATAGATACCTTACCCTTGGAAGTCATGCCAAAGTTCACAGCGACTTTGCTCAAAGCAGCAATGTTACCGCCCATTACTTCCACAGATTTGACACCATTTCCAGTAGCACCAATCGTTGCAGAGGCGCCGCCCAGGCTGCCGTCCAACAGGTTGATGCCATTGTAGTTAGCAGAATCGGCGATACGGTCGATTTCGGACTTCAGCTGCTCCACTTCCTGCTGCAGGTTGGCACGGTCAGTCTCGTTGTCGAAAGTGCCGTTGGCAGACTGGTCAGCCAAGGTGACCATACGGTTGAGCATATCATGCACTTCCTGCAGAGCACCCTCAGCGGTCTGCACCAGGTTGATGCCAGACTGAGCGTTATCCTGAGCCTGCTCCAAACCGGCGATCTGAGCACGCATCTTCTCAGAAATAGCCAGGCCAGCAGCATCGTCACCAGCGCGATTAATCTTGTAACCGGAAGACAGCTTTTCCAGGTTCTTGCTCAGAGCGGAAGTGTTGTTGTTGTAGTTCCGATAGGCGTTCATAGCCATGATATTGTGCTGAATACGCATAAATTTTGCTTCCTTTCAAAATTTTTTTTAGCGTGCGGGATGTTCCTCTCTATCCCAGCACGGATGTTACACGATTGTTGTCTGCCATCCGGCCGGACTAGCAGAGAACTTTCGCGCACGATCTATTTCAACCGGTTCGCGACACCGGATGAAATCAAAAAAATGGTTAAATCGTCATAACATTTGAAGACCCAATTAAAACTACGCTTCGCAGTCTATCATCACATAAATGGCATATTTCTCATCAACAGTTATGTCTTGCCAAAACATGAAATGTGACAACATCCAATCAGTTTTATTACCAATCAAAAACGATAAAACCTTATTTATCTTATTGCTTACGTTTTCTATATCGGCCATGATTGGCATTTACTTAAGAGTTGATTTTATTTTTTTAGCCATACTTTTATTAAGAATCATATTGAAGTGGTAAGTTATATCAGATTTTTTCTTTTCCATTCGTACTGACTAAAACTCTCACTTCAATAAAGGAGGAAATTTTGACTTACCTTCCATTTCATACACAAATCTATATTTCATATCAGGGGTTCATTGAATGTGTGTTGATCTCTTCATCCACCTTGTAGTTTCCTTTGGGCGGCGCATAGGGAAAAGTATCGAAAAACTGAGTACCGGAGCCATCCGAATGGCGGACCTCAAAACGACCTTCTTCTCTTTGGGTTCTATCAACAGAGGTAACTTGCTGATCAAGCCCGGGCAAAAAGTTTTGGAATGAAGCTCTGTTGTAGGCCGTTGCAGAATCTCACGTTTCAAAGTCAAGAGCTTCAACCACAGTTTCCATGGCATACCAGCTCACGCCGTTATGAAGATTGAAGTACACTGTGAGGCACATCCGGTTCTTCGTAAAGTGAGCTGCTATACCAAAGAGAACTTCCCTAATCCGTGGTAGCTTCCAGAATATTTCGTTCCACTGTTCGCAAACTGGTACCTTCCTGAGCTCCTGGAAACGTATCTAAAACCTAAGCTTCTTTCATGGCACTGCCAGAAAACTCTGAGGTATCATAAAAGGCTGTCGATCCTTCCCCAGTGGCAACCTGATACCAGCTACTTCCATCTGTTGCAGTAACTACCAAATAACGAACTTTCGGTGCCTCATACTATGTCTGTACTGAAATAATCAACCTGGGAGGGAGCGGTATTTTGGTACCAGCTTTCGCCCTGTGTCGAGGAGACATGTCCAACTGGTATGATTTTGCCTTCCGGATCGCCTGACTCCTGCACTCCTAATCCGGTGGCGGTGGTGTGAATATGTCCTCCAGTGATTTATGTATCAGCCAGAGAGTAGTTGGCCAGTTGAGACATGTAATTTTGCAAACTACAATCAGCGACATCTCCGGCAATGGCCCCGGAAACGCTTTCCGGTCTGCTGACTACCGAGGAGATAGGCTCTCCTGTAAGGGTTGCGCCGTTGCGTGCTGCAATCCCTCCAAAGGCCCTGCCTACAAAAACCACGTCTCCTCCCAGTCCCATACGGCTACTGGATGTCCACCACAGCATCCCGGACATTGGTGCATTCCCAGTATATACTTTTACATTTTTCTTGTTATCGGCAGCCCTCCGCCAACTTTATGCCATTTTGTAGGCAAGCAATGGAAATGATTTTCTTTCATGCATTGTTGAGAGTCCCAAGCACATTCACCCAGATCTCGATTTCGCTGGAATGCATTGACCACAACCGAATGGAATAATTGAGAGTGCCTGTTCTCTCGGCCAATAATATTGCCGAGAGGAAAGACCCAGCCGAAACGACAGATCTGCGTGACTCAGCTTTTCTGGGGCAATGTAGGTCAGATAGATGAGATCGTAGAGCAGAGGTCCATTTCCAGTTTTTTTCTTTAAGACGGCGAGGACATCGTGGATACGATCCATCAACAACCTGGACTTATGCACACCTTCCACTCGATTTCCCAGTTTTTATTGCCCATTCCTTCTTCTGCATCTTATACGATACAATAACATGTCCAAATTTTCAAAGCGTTTGTCCAGTTCCTGGGTTATTGTTTCGGGAAAACATTCCAAGGTCCATGCGATTTCCCGGTAATGAGAAAGCTGGATTTGAGTGTTATGGTACAAGCTTTTCTAACACTTCCTGCTGCGCCTTGCACCTTTCCTCGTTATCGATGGAAGTGTCTTCAAGAACCCCTTGTGCCATCCATAAATTCTTCAACACCTGAGCCTTTCCGCCATAATTGTGATTTTTTTGTTCTCATTCTGGTTCATGGGATACCTTCCTTTCCAAAATCTAAAAGAACTGGAATTTCTCAAAACGAGAAAACCAGCTCTTCTACTATTTCTTTTTCCCCGCAGTTAATCTTACAGTTCATACTATTCCAACACAGAGAATAACACGCATGTAATATAGGGTCTAAATCTGCAACAGGAGATTTTCTTTTCAATGAATCATCTCCCAAACGACAACCGTCTTTTACAGTTCTCTTTATCAAATGCGTATCTGGTTTAAAATGCGCACGATCTCTTCTTGGGCGGGAAGCGCCATAGCCATTCCCCCTACAGATCTCTGGTTGGGATAACGAGTGTTGAATATCAAACAACCATCGGCACCAGGAAGTCGGTAAAAAGGGAAGGTGTCCCCATGCTTTTTGAAAAAACTCTACACCTTAGTTTTTCCCAACCCCAACACATACCCACTGTCTCTAGAGTCAGCACAGCTCCCAGTGTGCCATATTGAACAACCGGTCCAGGTACGAAAAGATATTTTGAGGTTTTTGAAATACCGTGTGACACCACAGATCAAACAAAGTATCTGCTTCCTTAAATTGAATATGCTCCTTGACCAGACATTCAGGGATATTCCTGGGCAAACAGAAAAACCATTCTCTCTTGCTGCATAGACACTTTCTCCCAGACAAGCCGCTACCGGGCAGTTAGCAATCCAGTCCATCAGGGAGTACTCCAACTTTTTCGTATCCGGGTCCAAAGTGTAATTAACATAGCCAAGGCTCTGTAGTTTCTCTAAGACGTTTAGGGCAACTTTACGGCTTCTTATCCCCAGAATACTTTTTAGACCAACCACACCTCCTGCCCACATACCAGGCTTGACGTGATTTTCAAATCCACAATACCGACCTGTTCCCCTTCGATACGCTACACGTTCTGCCAATCTATCCCACTGACCCAGTACTCCCTTGCCCTGAGGCAAACAACAGCGAGGCAGTTTCACCCACTGGTACTTTCGCAGGCATTTCACCGGTGAACTTCTTTCAAAGGATATTTGGGCATAAAAAAGAGCGACTTATCATCAGAAAAGCCGCTCAAAGCAGATTCATTAAACTCTAACGATCACCCCATCCATGTTGCATTCGGAAAAATCTCCCAAATACCAAGTATCCTTCATCTCAAGACGAGTAAACACCCATTCTCTACAATGAAAAACTTCCAAAGACGTACCTAATGAGAGACTATCAGAATACTTGTCCGCATCAAATCCAGATATCATTCCTCTTCTTAAGGTCGTAGTAGCTTTTTGTTTCACCACTTAGCATGATTTAAACTCTACCCTTCGCAAGAAGATACACAGCTACCATTGACAAATCTTAAAATCAATCCTTCTGAGTTAGATCGCATCTCAACAAATGTGTATTGTCCATTATAAATCGACAACACGTTTTTCATTTTGCTTCAATGACGTTCAAAACCATGTGGGAAATTGCTACCAAAATGTTGTCAACACAAAAAAGCCGCATAAAACCTAGTTTTTTCAGTCGATGGGCTTCATAGTCGGGAACAACAACACGTCCCGAATGGAGGATGCACCAGTGAGAAGCATCACCAAACGATCCACGCCCATACCCATGCCACCCGTGGGAGGCAGACCGTACTCCAAGGCAGTGAGGAAATCCTCGTCCACATCACAGGCCTCATCGTCGCCAGCAGCTTTCAATGCTGCCTGGGCCTCAAACCGGCCACGCTGGTCAATGGGATCATTGAGCTCACTGAAGGCGTTGACATACTCAGCGCCACAGATAAACAGCTCAAAACGCTGGGTGTACTCAGGAGCATCCTGGAACCGCTTGGACAAAGGAGAAATATCCACCGGGTGACCAGTCAAGAATGTGGGCTGCACCAGCTTCTCCTCACAGTAGGTCTCAAAGAACAAATTCAAGATGTCGCCCTTCTCATGGCGCTCCTCATATTCAATGTGATGCTCCTTAGCCAGAGCACGAGCCTGCTCCAAAGTCTCCACCTGGGTGAAATCCACCCCAGCATATTTCTTCACAGCATCCACCATGCTGATTCTCTGGAAAGGCTGATCCAGGTCAATCTCAACGCCGTCTCGCTCCACTTTGCCAGTGCCCAACACCTTATGGGCCACGGTGCGGATCATGTCTTCTGTGAGATCCATCATTCCGTTGAAATCCGTAAATGCCTGGTAGGCCTCCAACATGGTAAACTCCGGATTGTGCCGGGTATCCATACCCTCGTTCCGGAAGGTACGTCCAATCTCATACACGCGCTCAAAGCCGCCCACGATCAACCGCTTCAAATGCAGCTCCAGCGCAATGCGCAGGTACATATCAAGATCCAGAGTGTTGTGATGGGTGATAAACGGCCGTGCTGCAGCGCCGCCTGCCTGGTTGTGCAACACCGGAGTTTCCACTTCCAAAAAGGCGTGGCTGTCCAGATAGTCACGAATGGCGGTGATGATCTTAGAACGCTTTACAAAGACGTCCTTCACTTCCGGATTGACAATCAGATCCACATATCTCTGGCGGTAACGGGCATCCGTATCCTTCAAGCCATGATACTTCTCCGGCAGGGGCAGCAGAGACTTGGACAGGATCACCATGCTATCCGCTTTCACGGAGATCTCCCCGCGACGGGTCCGGAAGGCCTCGCCGGTAACACCTACAATGTCACCGATATCCAGAGAAGCCGTGAGGCTGCGATAGGCCTCTTCCCCCAGCATATCAATCTTCACGTAAAGCTGAATCCGGCCAGAGGCGTCCCGCAGATCCATAAAGGCTGCTTTGCCCATGTCACGCCAACTCATGATACGGCCGGCCACGGACACCTGTTTGCCCTCAAACTCTTCAAATTTGTCCACGATCTCCTGGGCGTGCTGACGCACGTCGAATGCGGTATTGGCATAGGGATCCTTTCCCTGCTCCTGAAGACGCTTCAGCTTCTCCCTGCGCACCCGCAGGATTTCGCTCATATCCTGTTCGACCTCTTGCTGAGGCGCATTTACATTCTTTTCCGCCATGTCCATCCTATCCTTTCGCCGTTACTTACGCTCCCGCCGCTTATCGGGAAATGGTGACAATGTGATACTTGGAGATTCCGGCAGGAGTTTCCACCTCAACCGTGTCCCCCACTCGTGCGCCGATCAGCGCTTTGCCCACTGCAGATTCATCAGAGATCTTGCCATTTCGGGGGTCCGCCTCGTTGGAACCCACAATCTTGAAATCCCGGCGAGACTGAGCGCCCGTGGAAGAAGTCAGATCCACCTCGATCTTAGAGCCAATGTGAACCGTCTCATTGCTCAGCTCACTTTCATCGATGACCACTGCGCCCTGAAGCATCACTTCCAGGTCAGCGATACGCGCTTCCACCATGGCCTGGTCGTTTTTGGCTTCATCGTACTCGCTGTTCTCAGACAGGTCGCCAAAAGACAGGGCCACCTTGATCTTCTCAGCCACGTCTTTACGACGGACCGTCTTCAAATATTCCAGCTCCTTTTCCAGAGCGGCCAATCCTTCTTCGGTTACAAAGTACTGCTTCTCAGTTGCCATTCTATTCCATCCTTTACTAAAATGGCCCGCATCCGCGGACCGGGTTTATCTTTACTATTATAGTGACACTCAATGCTCTTGTCAATGAAAAAGCAACGCACAGGCCCAGGAAATCCGGGAATTTCCCGTCCCAGGCCATGCGCTGCATCACTCTTTCCAGAACGGGTGTCAAAGCCTGTTAGATAATGGCGTTTTCACCCTGTTTTTTCAAATAACGGCTGATAGAAATGGTGCCGCCCAAAAGGCCGAACAACATACCAGCCACCACATAAGCACCGTACAACGGCACCACGAAGGGCTGGATATCCACCACGGCCAGCCAGGGAACCAAACTATACACCACCACAATCAACTGGTCATAGGCAAAGTACAGCACCGTGGCAGAGATCACACCGGCGATAATTCCGATGATGATGCCCTCCACAATGAAAGGAACTCGCACAAACCCGTTGGTCGCACCCACCGACTTCATGATGTTGATTTCCATGCGGCGGGAGAAAATGGTCACCTTAACGGTGTTGGCGATGATAAACAGGGACACAATTGCCAACACCAACACAATGCCAATACTGCAATAGCGCACCAAGCGATCCAAACTGCTCAACTTGTCAGCCACATCGCTGAAATTGGAGACGGAGGAAACACCTTCAATGGCTGTAATAGCACTGACCGTCTCCTGATAAAGGCTCAAATCCTTTAGGGAAATCTCGTAGGAATCCGGAAGAGGGTTGTTTTCCCCGGTGAAGCCTTCAAACAAAGTGCCGCTGCCGCCCAGATCCTGCATCAAATCAGACAATCCAGAATCCTTGGGCACAAAGGTGCACTCGGCAATGTTGTCCAACTGGCGAATTTCCTCACCAATTTTCACCGCCGTCAAGGAGGGAACATCCGTATCCAAGTAGACACTGATATTATTGCTCCCCTCAATGGACTCCATGGTTGCGGATAGATTGATGGAAAGCAATCCTGCCGCGCCAGTCATCAACAGACAAGAGATCAACACACCGATGGAGGCAATACTCATGGTGCGGTTCTTCCACAGGCTCTTCATGCCTTCGCGGAACAGATATCCGATACTATGCAGGCTCATTCCTCCACCTCCTTGGTCTCATCGTCATCATAGGCAGGCTCCTGGTCCAGCAAGACCTCACGGGCAATGTCATCGGCATCCTCCAGGTCGTCCACATAGGGCTCCGACGCATACGCATCGTAGTCCTCAGGCATCTGATCCTCATAATCAGCTGGGGCTTGAGGAACGTACTCCTCACCTGCTTCCTCCGGCTCGTAAACTTCCTGATTGTCGTACTCAGCGTAATCATCGTCGTTTTCCACTGCTTCTTCCGCACTGGTATACTGCTCCGGCGGCGCATAGGTATCCGTCATTTCAGCAGTATCCGCCACAATCTCACCGGAGTGAATCTGGATGATCCGCTTGTGGAAATGCTTCACCAAAGAGTGCTCATGGGTAACCATAAGCACTGTAGTCCCACGACGGTTGATTTCGTTGAGCAGGTCCACAATCTCAAAGGACAGAGCCGGGTCAATGTTACCGGTGGGCTCGTCCGCGATAATCATGGAGGGGTTGTTCACCAGCGCCCGAGCCAAACCCACACGCTGACGCTCACCACCGGAAAGCTCGGTGGGATAATGCTTTGCCTTATGCTGCAAACCAACCAAGCTGAGAATATAGGGCACCCGCTTGCGAATGGAACGGGCGGACGCGCCTACCACACGCATGGCAAAAGCCACGTTGTCATAGACGGTCATGTGGTCGATGAGGCGGAAATCCTGGAAGACAATCCCCATCTTACGGCGAATATAGGGAATTTTCCTCTTGGGCAGCCGAGTCACATCCACTCCGTCCACGATAATCTGGCCGGAATTGGGCCTCTCTTCACACATGACAAGTTTCAGGAAGGTGCTTTTGCCTGCGCCGGAAGATCCGACGATAAAGACAAACTCGCCCTTATCCACGCTGAGATTGATATTGTGGAGAGCTTCTGTGCCATTGTTATACACCTTCGACACATTGTGGAATTCAATCAAGCCTAGAACAGTCCTTTCTCTGCAAGGATATGCGGGAGGAACTGTCTCCCCCCCTTATTCACTTGAAAGCCAGTTCCCGCCGGCTAGTTCCAAACACACAGGGGCAGCACCCACCGGCATAGTTGTATTATACCAATGGGTGCCGCCTGTATCATTCTTATGCGGAATTAAATTGTGAACGAACTGGGAACGGAACTCCGCCGGCTGTGGGATCAGAACTTCACAGGGTTGCTGGAGAGATAGCGTTTCACCATCAAAGCCACCTTGAAGACAATGGCGTCCTCAAACTCCCGTAGGTCCAAGCCAGTGATCTTCTTGATCTTCTCCAAGCGGTAAACCAGGGTGTTCCGGTGGACAAACAACTTCCGAGAGGTCTCGGAAACGTTAAGGCTATTCTCAAAGAAGCGCTGGATGGTAAACAGCGTCTCATGATCCAAAGAGTCAATGGAGCCCTTGCGGAAGACCTCTTTCAGGAACATCTCGCACAGGGTGGTGGGCAGCTGATAGATCAAGCGGGCAATGCCCAGGTGATTATAGCTGACAATGGGCTTTTCGGTGTCAAACACCTTGCCAACCTCCAAAGCGACCTGAGCTTCCTTAAAGGAACGAGCCAGATCTTTGATGGAATTGACCACTGTGCCGATACCCACGGTACAGTGCGTGTAGAACTCCCCGGAAAGGGTGTCCACAATGGAGCTTGCCAACTTATCAATATCCTTCTCGTCGATATTGGCCTTGATCTCCTTGACAAGGGCAATATCCGTTTCGTTGATATTGATGATGAAATCCTTATTCTTATCCGGGAACAGGTTCTGCAGCACATCATAGGCGGAGATATCATTCTTCTCAGCGATCTTCACCAGCATGCACACCCGGCTCACATCGGAATCAAAATGAAGCTCGTGGCTCTTCAAGTAAATATCTCCGGGCAGAATATTGTCCAGGATCACGTTCTTGATGAAGTTGCCACGGTCATACTTCTCATCATAATACTGCTTGATACTGTTGAGGGACACTGCCAGAATCTTCACATACTTCTGGGCTTCCGGATCCTTGCCGGCCACAAACACTGCATACTCAGGCCGGGGACGGCTGCCGAAAGACTTGAAGCTGTAGTCATCCGTCTCAAAGACTTCCGAAGATGCCATTTCCTCCGGTGTGATCTCATCGCACACCTCGCCGATCTTGCCCAGCTCGCTGCAGGCAATGATTACGGAGGACTCGTCCACGACGCCGATGGTGCGGTCAATGGTATCCCGCATCTGATGGATGATTCCTTGGAACAATCTGTTTGACATAGCTCTTCCCCTTTCTTTCTATCGCACAGGGGCTTTCCCCCAGGTTTTCCAGAACAGCTGTCCCCAAACAGGGAACAACACCATGCAACTATACATCTTTATTTTACAGAATCAAGCGAAAAAATTCAACCTTTTTTTGAAAAAAGCTTACACAATTTCCATTCTGGAATAAAAAACAGGGACACCATATCTGGTGTCCCCGTCTCTGAATGGCCTAATTTAGTTGAGGATAGTCTTCTCAGTCTCTTTGTCGAACAGATGCATCTTGTTCAGATCGAAAGCGATCTTGATCTTGTCGCCGGACTTAGCAGTGGAGGTGGGCTCCACACGAGCGGTGACAGCATTGCCCTCGCAGTTGAGGTACAGATAGGTCTCAGCGCCCATCAATTCGGTAACTTCCACGTCAACGGTCACATGAGCGCCGCCAACCTTCTCGATGAAGTCAGGCTCGTCATGAACGTCCTCGGGACGGATGCCAAACACAACATCCTTGCCAACATACTCATCCAGGTTGCCAACAGCACCGTCGGACTTCTTCTTGGGGATGTTGATGGTGCAAGCACCAAAGGTCATGGTGTAATCAGCGCCGTTCTTGCCCAGCTTAGCATCGATGAAGTTCATCTGAGGAGAGCCCATGAAGCCGGCAACGAATTCGTTGATGGGATAATCGTACAGGTTCTGAGGAGTATCGACCTGCTGAATGAAGCCGTCCTTCATAACCACGATGCGGTCGCCCATGGTCATAGCCTCAGTCTGGTCGTGAGTAACGTAAATGAAGGTGGTGCCCAGGCGCTTATGCAGCTTGGCGATCTCGGTTCTCATCTGAGCACGCAGCTTAGCGTCCAAGTTGGAGAGGGGCTCGTCGAGCAGGAACACCTTGGGATCACGGACGATGGCGCGGCCCAGAGCCACACGCTGTCTCTGACCACCGGACAGAGCCTTGGGCTTACGATCCAGCAGGTGAGAGATGTCCAGGATACGGGCGGCCTCTTCCACGCGGCGCTTGATCTCATCCTTGGGAGTCTTGCGCAGCTTCAGACCGAAAGCCATGTTATCAAACACAGTCATGTGGGGGTACAAAGCGTAGTTCTGGAACACCATGGCGATATCGCGATCCTTGGGAGCGATGTCGTTGGAGAGCACATCGCCGATGTACAGTTCGCCCTTGCTGATCTCTTCCAGACCAGCGATCATACGCAGGGTGGTAGACTTGCCGCAACCGGAAGGACCGACCAGGATGATGAACTCCTTATCTTCGATGTCCAGGTTGAAATCGGTAACAGCTGTTACACCGCCGGCGTAGATCTTGTAAATATTTTTCAAAGTTACGCTTGCCATTCAGATTTTCCTCCTATTTTTTGACTGCGCGGTCCGCATTTTGCCGCACCCGTCATTTAGATTGTCCTTAGTATAACAGATTCAGCTCTGCGGCGAAAGGCTTTATTTGCCCAAAGATTTCCGAAAGCCTTTATGGGCTTTCACTAAATTCCAAATGATATAGTCATTTTTAGTACAACTTGCTAATTGAAAATTCGTTCTATTTCCTCCGGTCCAAGGAGGCGGCACTCCCCTTCCTGTAGTGTGTCGTCCAAAGCAAGTCCCCCTATCTTGAGGCGTTTAAGGGCAATCACCTGTTTCCCCCTGGCCTCAAACATGCGTTTGACCTGGTGAAAGCGTCCCTCACGGATTTCCACAAAGGCAATGGCGGGATCATCCTCTTGGGTCCAGAGCCGAGCAGGAGCATACTGTTCCTCTTCCCAACAAACGCCTTGCTGAAAAGCACGGACATCTTCCTCCGTGACAGGTCCATCCAAGTCTGCCCTGTACATCTTATAGACATGTTTTTTGGGAGACAGCATCCGATGGGCCAAGTCCCCATCATCTGTGATGAGCAAAAAACCAGTGGTATCCTTGTCCAACCTTCCCGCTGGGAAAAGCCCCCGTCGGCGCAGGTCCTCCGGGAGCAGGTCCAGCACAGTCCTTTGACGGCGATCCTCTGTGGCCGAGAGCACCCTCGCCGGTTTATTCATCATGATGTAGAGATACTTTTGATACTGTACCGGACGGCCCTCCACTGTAACGGCCGCCGCTGGGTCTATTTTGGCAGCGGGATCCCGCTGGGGTACGCCGTTCACGGTCACGGCGCCCCCACGGATCAGCTTCCCCACCTCCTTCCGAGTCCCAAACCCCTGGGATGAAAGGAATTTATCCAACCGTTCTCCCATCATTTCACGTCCCTTCCAGCGCTTTCAGCGCTTGCATGTTCCTGTGCTCAGTCCACAGGATAGGCGTCTTCCGGCAAAGGCTCGCCGGCAGTCTGCGTTTCAGAGGCGGTTTCCTCCGTTCCAGCAGTTGCCTCTGTTTGAGAATTCTCCGCTGCGGTATCAGCTGGGGCATCAGCGCTGCTTTCCACCGCTGCATCCGTGCCGCTCTCCGCCGGCAGCTGAGAAGCTGCGGGAGTTGGGCTTGCCATCGGCGTCGGAGAGGCCTGGGCACTGCCGCTATTGGTCTCGCCAAAGCGAGCGCTGTCCGGGGCAAAGCCGTGCATGAAACCATCCACCTTGGTGCTTGCTACGTCACCGCCAATGATCTGCTCCCCATACACCAGCAGGGTGGCATAAACCTCTGTCTCGTTGGGGTAGTTTTCCACCTTATAGAGATACTGGGTACAGGACTCCCCGGCGTAGGGCTCCAAATCAAATCCCTGGGCCTTCTGCATGGCGTTGTAAGCGGTGTACACGTCATTGAACTCCGCAGGAATCATCACTTCCCGAGTCTCTGTGGGCTCTGTCTGGACCTGCCAGCCAAAGCTCTGGAGGTAGGCAACCCGCTCCTCATTGGTGCCGCCGGGGATGGGCTGAGCCTGTTCCTCCTCTCCCCTGCCCTGCAGGAAAAAGCATGCCAACGCCACAATGACCGCCAGCACCAAAAAGGCAAGAATCCGTTTCCGATTAGCTTTCAGCGATACGACCATTTTTCCACCGTTCCTCTCTGTTGTGTCCTTGTGGAATACCTATGAGAGATACGGCGGTGATATTACGTTTTCTGCTCCAATTCTGAAAGGGACACCATCTGGGGAGGGGAAAAGCGCTCCTGCCGGGAGGCAACGGAGATCACGTAGCCCCCTGGGAGCAGATGCTGGGACATCAGCACGTCCCTTTGCCGGAAGTGAGGGATTCCATCTTCAAAAGAGAACGCAGCATTTTTCACTCCGTATTTCAACCCTTGCCCGATGAGTTTCATCACGCTTTCCTTGAGCGTCCACAAAGAGAGGAAAGCAGCCGCCCGGTCCGGCTGACAAGCAAGCCAAGCCAACTCTTCTTCCGTGCAGATCCGGGGTGCCAGGTCCTCTCGAATGGGCCGGGGCCCCTCACCGTCCACCCCCACAGGAGCGGAACTCAATGCGCAGCAGACAAGACCGCGGCAATGGCTTACATTAAAGTGAATGGAACAGTCGGGAAAATAAGGTTTGCCATCCTGTGTGCGCTCACGGCGAAGGCTGGAAAGCCTCACTCCCCGCTCCTGCCAAAGGGCATACTCCAGCAGCTCTTCCGCCAAGAAACGCTGTCGTAAAAGATGCTCTCTGTGAGACAGAGACTTCCCATCATACTGGACAGCGTAAAGCACGGACATTCCCTCCCCTTGATCTGTAATTACCTTTTTAAAAGTATAGCATAGAGTTTCGGGGAAATCAAAAGAAAATCCTGCAGGTCGCTTCCCTTGACTTTTCCTGATTTCTGTGAGAAAATTCAGTTGATTTTGGGGTATTTTGACAAAGGGAGGGGTTACATGACCGGAGAAAAGAAACTCTTTTACCGTTCTTTTTTTGCCATTGTCATCCCCATCGCCATCCAGAATCTGATCAACTCTGCGGTGGGTATGGCGGACACTTTGATGTTGGGCTTTGTCAGCCAGACGGCAATGGCCTCCAACTCTTTGGCGGGGCAGATCCATTTTATCCTGAACATGGTGTACAGCGGTCTGGCTGCCGGAACCACCATGTTGGCAGCGCAATACTGGGGCAGGCAGAACATGAAGGCCATTGAGCACATCCTTGCCATCGGCATGAAACTGGCCGCTGCCGTGGGCGTGATCTTCTTTGTGGGAACTGTGTTCTTTCCCTCCCAGCTGATGAGCATTTACACCAACGACCCTGCCATGATTCAATCAGGCAGTGAATATCTGCGGATTGTGGGCTGGTCCTACTTATGTATGGGGTTCTCCCATCCCTATCTCAGCATCCTAAAGAGCGTGGAGCGAGCCAAAATCAGCACATTGATTAACTCCTCCGCACTGGGCGTCAATGTGCTACTCAATGCTGTCTTCATCTTTGGCTGGATACCCGGTGTACCGCCCATGGGCATTCGTGGAGTGGCCCTTGCAACGGTGATCTCCCGGGTTGGAGAGCTGGTCCTTTGCCTGATTTACGGCTCCCGGTATCAAACCCTGAGGCTTCGTCCGGGGCTGTTCACCATGCACAATCCCGTGCTCTGGCGGGACTTCATTCACTATTCTCTCCCCGCTCTGGGCAACGAGTGCGTGTTTGCCGTGGGTGCCTCCATGTACTCGGTCATCATGGGCAGGCTGGGTGAGGATTTGGTGGCTGCAAACTCCATCGTGTCCAATATGCGCAGCGTCGCCACTGTGCTGGGCTTCGGCGTTGCCAACGGCACCTCCATCCTGTTAGGAAAAGCCATTGGGTCCGGGGACATGGCTCGAGCGGAACGGGACGCCAAGCGCCTTTTAGGGCTGACCTTCTTAGCCTCCCTCATCGGCAGTCTGGTGGTTTTGATCTCCTATCCCATCATTTCCTCCTCCATGACCACGCTATCCGCCCAAGCCCAAAGTTATTTGCGGATCATGGTAATCATCAGCGTTATCTATGTCTGGGGGCCACCGATGAACACTTGCTGGATGTGTGGTGTCTTCCGGGCTGGAGGCGATTCGAAATTCGGCTTCCTTCTGGATATTGTCTGCATGTGGGTTATCATGGTGCCTGCCGGACTGCTGGCCGCCTTTGTACTGAAGCTGCCCCCCATGTGGGTTTATTTCATCCTCAGCTTGGATGAAACCGTAAAAATGCCGGCGAATATCATTCACTATCGCAAGAAAGGCTGGCTGAGAAACATCACCCGAGACAAAATCACATAAACTTTCCTTAAAAAAGCCCACCGGTTCCTGATACCGATGGGCTTTTTATCAATCAGAACCTCAAACGGAAATGATCAAATTCCGCTTTCCGCTGAGAATATGGTTGTGCAAAATCTTCTGGGCAGAATCCGGATCAGCATGGGAAAGACTTTCCAACAGCTCCACATGGCTTTGCTGAACTTCGTGCTGAAAGGACGGCACAAAGCTGCTGATGTTATAAAAAAACGTCAACCGGCTGATGCGCTGATACTCCTTGGAAAGCGTACCGCTGCCGGCAAGTTCAACCAGAGCGCAGTGGAATTGCTGATCCAGGCTATAGAAGCGATCACCGGAGTTTTCCGGGGAATCCAACTCCTCTGCCAGCTGCCGCAGGGAACTCAAAAGCTCTCTGCGGTTTTCTCGAGAACAGACCATGCGGACTGCCGCAATCTCAAGAGCTTCCCGAATCAACAGATAACCGGACACCTGTTCGCTTCGAATCACCGTGACCCTGGTCCCCTTTCTGGGGATAGTCTCCAAAAGGCCGTCCTTTTCCAGCTGCAGCATCGCCTCCAAAACCGGCGCCACACTCACATGGTATTCCGCTGCAATCGCCCTCCGATTCAGGATGGTCCCGGAGGGATACTCGTTTGACAATATCTTTTTCAGCAAACTGTCGTATATCCTCTGTGACAGCGATACCGTCTCCACTGTGCTCCCTCCCTACAGCGTAAATTTGCTGACATCTTATCACATTCCACCCTTGAAGTCAAACCGCCCCCTTGACAGCGCTGAGAATCCATGCTATTCTCTGGTTAAAATATATCACGTGATATATCAAAGGAGGAATCCTGCGGATGTGCACCGAGAACTATACTATTGAGGAATATGGAAAGAACGGATTTCAATCCTATCGCATTCCAGGAATTGTCGTCACAAAAACAGGCACCATTCTGGTGTATTATGAAACCCGCATGGAGGCCTCCAACGACTGGAGCACCCGCGGCGTGGGCATGAGGCGCAGCACCGATGGCGGAAAGACTTTCGGCCCCCGCCGCATGCTGGCATACAGCGAAGATCAGGCAATTAACAATCCGCTGATGATCTCCTCCAAGGACGGACGGATTCACTTTTTCTGGCAAAAGGACTACCGACAGGCCTTTTATCAAGTGAGCGAGGATGATGGAGTGACCTTTTCCCCTCCCATCTCTTTGACACCAACCATGGAGCTGTTCCGAGATCAATATGACTGGACACTCTACGCCTTTGGACCGGGCCACGGTATCGAATTAGAAAACGGCCGTTTGCTTGTTCCAATATGGTTGGCAAACGGAAAGCCAAACGATCATTTTCCCACACAGGTCAGCGTATTGGTCAGCGACGACGGTGGAAACAGCTGGCACCCCGGCGAGATTGTTTGCGGCTCTGAGGATATTGCCGATCCCTTTGCCTGGCCCAATGAGACACAAGCTGTGGAGCTTTCAGACGGTTCCGTCCTGCTGAATATCCGTCACAATGGCAGCAACCACGTCCGGTATACGGCTATTTCTCCAAACGGAAAGGACCATTTTAGCCCCCCGCAACCGGACAATGCCCTGCCCGATTCCATCTGCTTCGGCAGCATTGTGCGCGCAAACACCGACGGAGAGATCCTCTTTGTCAACTGTGCGAACCGGGACAACCCCAGCCCCAAAGGATCAGCTCCCCGGCGAAAGCTGACCGTCCGGCTCAGCAAAGACAACGGAAGAACCTGGAAATATTCCCGTCAGCTGGCAGAAATTGGCGGCTATGCGGATATCGCCGCAACTCCCGACGGCTCAGCCTATTACTGTTTCTTCGAAGAGGGCAACCCTCCACACAACAAGGATCCAAAACAACTGACATTCTCCATTTTCAATCGAGAATGGCTGACCAACAACTCAGGAAAGGATGACACTCCATGAAAAAGCTCGGCGGAATCTACCCGGCACTGGTCACCCCCTACACACCCGATGGCTCTATCAACCATGAAGCCCTGCGGGAAATTGTGGAATGGAACATCGAGAAAGGTGTGAACGGCTTTTACGTAAACGGATCCACTGGTGAATGCCACCTCCTCACTTTAGAGGAGCGGAAAGCCGCTTTGGAAACCGTTGTGGATCAAGTTCACGGACGTGCCCATGTCATTGCCCATATCGGCTGTGTTTCCACTGACCAAACCATCGAACTAGGCCTCCATGCCAAAGAAACGGGAGCGGATGCGATTTCCGCCATTCCTCCCTTCTATTACAAATTCTCTGCAGATGAAATTGTCGCTCACTACCATGCCATTGTAGACGCCGTCAAGATGCCCATGATTGTCTACAACATGCCCGCCATGTCCGGCGTGGAACTCACCCCTGAACTGCTCAAACGACTGGCGTCCAATCCCTGGATTGCCGGTGTAAAACACACCTCCATGAATCTTTTCCAGTTGGAGAGGATGCGCAAAGTAAACGAGGATCTTGTACTCTTCAACGGTCATGATGAAGTCTGCCTGGCCGGCCTTGCCATGGGCGCGGATGGCGCCATCGGATCCACCTATAACTTCATGGCAGAAAAATTCCTGAAAATCGCCCACTACGTCCGTGAAAATCAGCTGGATCTAGCGCTTCGTGAGCAAACTTCAGCCAATACGGTGATTGAAGCCTTAGTCCACACGGGCGTATTCGCCGGGACGAAGTATTTCCTCAAAAAGCTAAAGGGCATCGACTGTGGCGGATGCAGAAAACCCTTTGCCGATCTATCCGAAGAAAATATGCACCTGCTGGACCAAGTTGCAGAGCAGGAAGGACTGACAAAGTAAAATCCTCCTCCCGTTCCAGTTAATAAGTCACCTGGAAGTATCCATTCCAAATAATCACTAACAAAACCCCCGGACAGTACCCAAGTGGAACTGTCCGGGGATTCGTTATTGCAGGTTTTGTCCTATTCCACTTGCGCGAGGGACAATGTACCTTGTCCATGAGACTCTTGACAAGAAGTAATTTCAGGAACTATAATTAACATAGTTAATCTTTTTTGAAAAGGAGATTCCTTATGGAGTGGACAGATATGGTTCACTATCAGCAGCAGATGCAAAAACTCATGCGTTCTTTACTGCCTGAGCGCAAATCTCTGCTGACTGTCAGTGAATGCGAACTTTTGGCGCACCTGTATTTAAAACCTGAGCAAAATACTCCGGTTCTGCTCAGCCAAGGAACTGGCATGAAAAAAGAAGCGGTCAGTCGCTGCCTGAAGTCGCTTTATGAAAAAAGCTGCATATCTAAACAGCGGAATACCACCGACGAACGAAGCTACCAACTTTTCATCACAGAGACCGGACTGGCCGAGCTGAAGAAGGGATACGAAAATATTTTGCAACCGTTTTATGATCTGTGGCGAAGTTCCGGCAAAGATTTTGAGATGTTTATGTATTACGCGGACAAACTTGCCGCGCATCTGGAGAAAGGAAAGGAAACTATCCATGAAGATGAAATTCTATGACGCGCTGCAAATGGATCCTGCTATACTCAAACGAGAAATCGCTGCTTGCGATACAAAACAGGAAAAACTGTATTACTGGACAGCCATGGCGCTGCGTTCTGTATTGATCGTGGCATTTGCCATTGTGTTCATTAGCTTGTTGTCCAGTGTGTTCGGCTCAGACAACACCCCTTTAGCAGTGGCATTGTTCTGCATCATGCTGGGAATCCGTTTTGTCAATTTTGAGTACTGCATCAAGGATTCACTCTTCACTTTGGGGGCGGCACTGGCCATTCTGGTGCTGGCGCCAAGTGCAGCAGCAGTACTTCCGCCGATTTTGCTGATCCCACTGCATTTTGTTTCCTTTTTCTCCCTTCTCTATATCACAGCACAGCGCCCCGAAATGGGAAACGGTGGTTTATACAGCTTTGCCTACATTTATCTTACAGGCAATCCAGTAGTGGGCGAAGCCTTGGTGCGACGGGGTCTTTTGGCCTTGACAGGTTATTTGCTCTGTGGTGCGATTCTGTTTTTCAAGCACCGACACCAACACAAAACTATCCGGTTCCATCACGTGGTGCAGAAGTTTGATCTGGCCGAACCCATCTATCTGTGGCAGTTGCGTATGGCTCTTGGCGTGAGCCTTATACTGACAGCCGGTCAGGTCTTTGGTGTAGAACGCTTCATGTGGATGGGGTTTGCCTGTGCTTCCCTGCTGTCGGAATACCCCTATTCCAACAACACTTTTCTTCGCTTTCGGCAGCGGATTCTTGGGGCTGTCGCAGGTTCCTGCCTGTTCTTTCTTTTGTATTTGGTGATCCCAGAATCCTTACACTCCCTACTGGGTCCGCTGGGAGGGTTATGCCTTGGTTTTTGCACCGATTACCGGTATAAGACGGCAATGAACTGCCTGGGTGCGCTGATGTTGGGAGCAGGAATCTATGGAATCCAAGGTGCCGTGATCTTGCGTGTCGTTGACACTATTTTGGGTGTTACATTTGGGCTCCTCTTCGCAACCATCTTTCACCAGCTGGTCGCAACTCGATTCCTGCCTGAACCCAAAACAAAATAAAAAAACTACGGCTTCCCGCAAAGATAATCTCCTAGACAAAAGAAACCCCCGCACATTACCCAAGAGGAAATGTGCGGGGGTTTTTTGCGTTCAGATCTAGACCATCACAGTCAAATCATGTCACAATGGCGATGTTGCCATCATCCGCAGAATGATCACAAGGCTTGTACCTCGTCAAATTCAGCGGCAAATGTGCGAACTCTTACTTGCGGGGGTTCTTGATTGCAGCCTGAGCAGCAGCCAGACGAGCAATCGGAACACGGAAGGGAGAGCAGGAGACGTAGTTCAGGCCAACATTGTGGCAGAACTCGATGGAGCTGGGATCGCCACCATGCTCGCCGCAGATGCCCAGCATGATGTCGGGGCGGGTAGCGCGGCCCTTTTCGGCAGCAATCTTCACCAGCTGGCCAACGCCTTCCTGGTCCAGACGGGCAAAGGGATCGTTCTCATAGATCTTGTTCTCGTAGTAAGCGCCCAGGAACTTGCCAGCGTCGTCACGAGAGAAGCCGAAGGTCATCTGAGTCAGGTCGTTGGTGCCGAAGGAGAAGAACTCGGCCTCTTCCGCGATCTTGTCAGCGGTGATAGCAGCGCGAGGAATCTCGATCATGGTACCGACCTTGTACTTCAGATCCATGCCGGACTCAGCGATGATAGCATCAGCAGTATCGGTAACGGTCTTCTTGACGAACTTCAGCTCCTTGACCTCGCCCACCAGGGGAATCATGATCTCGGGAACGATGTTCCAATCGGGATGAGCCTTCTGAACGTTGATAGCAGCCTTGATCACAGCCTCGGTCTGCATAGCAGCGATCTCGGGATAGGTGACAGCCAGACGGCAGCCACGATGACCCATCATGGGGTTGAACTCATGCAGGGAAGCGATGATGGCCTTGATGTCCTCAACGCTCTTGCCCTGAGCCTGAGCCAGCAGCTCGATGTCCTTCTCCTCGGTGGGAACGAACTCATGCAGCGGGGGATCCAGGAAGCGGATGTTAACATGACGGCCGCCCAGAGCCTCGTACAGCTGCTCGAAGTCACCCTGCTGCATGGGCTCCAGCTTAGCCAGAGCAGCCTTGCGCTCTTCCACGGTGTCAGAGCAGATCATCTCGCGGATAGCGGCGATACGATCGGGATCGAAGAACATGTGCTCGGTACGGCACAGGCCGATGCCCTGAGCGCCAAAGGCCACAGCCTGCTTGGCGTCGCGAGGAGTATCAGCATTGGTGCGGACCTCCATCTGACGGTACTTGTCAGACAGCTCCATGATACGGCCGAAGTAGCCGCCCTCGGTAGAAGCGGGAACGGTGGGCAGAGCCTCGCCGTAGATGTTACCGGTGGTGCCATCCAGGGAGATGTAATCGCCCTCGTGGTACTCACGGCCGGCCAGAGTGAACTTCTTGTTGGCCTCGTCCATCTTAATCTCGCCGCAACCGGAGACACAGCAGGTGCCCATGCCGCGAGCCACAACGGCAGCGTGGCTGGTCATACCGCCGCGCACGGTCAGGATGCCCTGAGCGTACTGCATGCCCTCGATGTCCTCGGGAGAGGTCTCCAGACGAACCAGAACAACCTTCTCGCCAGCCTGACCCTGCTCAACAGCGTCCTCAGCGGTGAAGACGATCTTGCCGCAGGCGGCGCCGGGGGAAGCAGCCAGAGCGCTGGCAACGGGCTTCGCGGACTTCAAAGCGGTGGGATCGAACTGGGGATGCAGCAGAGCGTCCAGCTGCTTGGGATCCAGCATCAGCAGAGCTTCCTGCTCGGTCTTCATGCCCTCGTCGATCAGATCGCAAGCGATCTTGATAGCGGCAGCGGGAGTACGCTTGCCGTTACGGGTCTGCAGCATGTACAGCTTGCCGTTCTCAACGGTAAACTCCATGTCCTGCATATCGTGATAATGGCTCTCCAGCAGGTTGCAGACTTCCTGGAACTGCTTGAAAGCCTCGGGGAACTTCTCAGCCATCTGGGAGATGGGCATGGGAGTACGGATACCGGCCACCACGTCTTCGCCCTGAGCGTTGGTCAGGAACTCACCGAACAGCTTCTTCTCACCAGTGGAGGGGCTGCGGGTGAAGGCCACGCCGGTGCCGCAATCGTCGCCCATGTTGCCGAATGCCATCATCTGCACGTTGACAGCAGTGCCCCAGGAATAGGGGATCTCGTTCATACGGCGATAGACATTGGCGCGGGGGTTGTCCCAAGAACGGAACACGGCCTTGACAGCGCCCATCAGCTGCTCCTTGGGATCGGAGGGGAAGTCAGAACCGATCTTCTCTTTGTACTCAGCCTTGAACTGCTCAGCCAGCTCCTTCAGATCCTCAGCGGTCAGCTCGGTATCCATGGTGACGCCGCGCTTTTCCTTCATCTGGTCGATCAGCTCTTCAAAATACTTCTTGCCAACTTCCATAACCACGTCGGAGTACATCTGGATGAATCTCCGATAGCAGTCATAAGCCCAACGAGGATTGCCGGACTTCTTGGCCATAACCTCAACAACTTCCTCGTTGAGGCCCAGGTTCAAGATGGTGTCCATCATGCCGGGCATGGAAGCACGGGCACCGGAACGAACGGAAACCAGCAGAGGATTCTCCTTGTCACCGAACTTCTTGCCGGTGATCTCCTCCATCTTGCCCACATACTCCATGATCTGGGCCTGGATCTCATCATTGATCTGGCGTCCGTCCTCATAATACTGGGTGCAGGCTTCCGTGCTGATGGTGAAGCCCTGGGGAACAGGAAGGCCGAGCTTGGTCATTTCTGCCAGGTTCGCGCCCTTGCCGCCAAGAAGCTCACGCATGGACCCGTCGCCTTCGCTAAACAGATAGACATACTTGTAGCTCATTGGTATCTTACCTCCATAATAATGTTCAACCGGACGCCGGACCAAACGGTCATGGCCCTTCCGGGTGACAGCAGAATAGAACCGCCGGAGCAGGACAAAAAAGCCCGTCCACGGGTATTCTAGAAGAATTATAGCAAAGTATTTTGGAAAATTCCATAGCTAATTGAAAGAAAACCAAAGTTTTTTCCCAATACTCTGAAAGACACGCCTCTTCACTCCCTACGGCAACGCGGGCTTGCAAATTGAAAGCTGCTCTGGCATAATAAGGAAAAGAGATTCCCTTTCAGGGCTGTGCAGGCGGGCCGGAGCTTCCGGGCCGCCCTCTCTGCGTGCCCCTGGAAAGGCAAACTGATCACTCAGCGGAGGATTTGGAAGGATGCTGCATTTATTTCAAAAAAACACCCCCTCCCCCGGTCCCGTGGAATTTTTGGTGGTGGGCCTGGGGAATCCGGGAAAGCAATATGAGGGCACCCGGCACAATGCCGGTTTTCTCGCCCTGGACACCATTGCCCAAAAGCACCACACGGAAATCAAGCGGATCAAGTTCAAGGGAACTGTGGGTGAGTGCGTCCTGGGCGGAAAGAAGGTGCTGCTTTTAAAGCCCAGCACCTACATGAACCTCAGCGGACAGTCTGTTCAAGAGGCCATGCAGTTTTATAAGCTGCCCCCAGAAAAGGTTCTGGTGATCTTTGACGACATCAATCTAGAGCCAGGCAAGCTGCGCATCCGCCGCAAGGGCAGCGACGGTGGCCACAACGGCATGAAGAACATTATCTATCTGGCCGGCTCAGATCAATTCCCTCGCATCAAGCTGGGCGTGGGCAAAAAGCCCCACCCCGATTACAATTTGGCGGACTGGGTGCTCTCCCGCTTTACGGACAAAGAGATGGACTCCCTTTCCACTGCGCTGGAAAACGCCGCTGCCGCCGCAGATCTCATTGTCCGGGGAGACACGGATCGAGCCATGAACCTATATAATAGTTAAACCATGCACCACTGCCTTTGGAGAGGAGGAACTCTATGAAACTGATCCGCGGCGCATTGAAGCGCTGGAAAGACTACAGCCGGTTGGAACAGGCAGTCAAAGAGGGCGCTGTACCGGCGGCGGTCACAGGTCTGGCCGGAATCCACAAATGCTGTCTCATAGCCTCTCTGTGCAAGGAAACTGGACGCCGGGCGCTGATTTTGGCTGCCGACGAGGCGGAGGCTCAGCGCTTTTTGGAGGATCTCACTTCCTTGGGAATGAGGGCGGTGTACTATCCCCTGCGGGATTTCACCTTCCGGGACACCACCAGCACCTCTCACGAATATGAGCGACTGCGGCTGGAAGCACTTTCCAAGCTCCAAGGTGGGGAGTGTGACTGCATCATCGCCTGTATGGACGCCGCTCTCCAATACACCATCAGCCCCGACCAGCTGAAACAGCGGATGTTTACCCTGCAAGCCGGGGATCAGCTGGAGATCGGCGACCTGCTGGCTGCCCTGGTCAACTGTGGCTACACCCGGGAAGATCAGATCGAGGCGCCGGGACAATTTAGCCATCGAGGAGGTATCGTGGACTTTTTCTCCCCCAGCGCTGACGCCCCGGTGCGTGTGGAGTTTTGGGGAGACGAGGTGGACTCCCTCTCCAACTTTGACATCGAAAGTCAGCGCCGCACCGATGCCATCCCCCAGGTAACTCTGGCCCCCTGCGTGGAGGTGATCCCCAGCAAGCCCCAGCTGCTGGCCCAACGGATCGAGAAGGTAGCTGCTTCCCTCCGGGGCAAAACCGCTCCCAAGGCCAAGGAGATCCTTCACAACGAAGCGGATAAGCTGAAAAACGGACTGCGCATTGGCTCCATCGACAAGTTTATCACCTTGGTGTACCCGGAGACCGCCACGCTGCTGGATTACTTCCCAGCGGAGACCAGCCTGGTCTTCTTCTCAGAGGGCAACAAGCTGAAAGAGCGGATGCGCTCCTCCCTGTGGCAATGGGGCGAGGACTTGAAGGGCTATCTGGCAGAGGGACTTCTCTGCAAAGGCCTGGACAAGTACAGCGAGGACTGGGACTACGCTTTGGGAAAAGCCACAGAGCTTCCCACCCTATTTTTGGACCTGTTCGCCCGGGGCAGTTATGAGGTTCCCACCAAGACCCTGGTAAACATGACCGCCAAACAACTCTCTCCCTGGGGAGGCAGTGTGGAGCTGCTCACCGAGGACCTGCGGGCCCTTCTGGACCAGGGCAGAACCTGCGCCGTCCTGGCTGGAACCCAACGGGCCGGAGAAGCTCTGGCGGAGGATCTGCGGAAAGCCGGGCTGCCCGCCGCCTGGGTGGAGGACCCCTCCACCGCTGCCCCAGGGACGGTCACCGTCACCAGTGGAACCCTTTCCGCCGGTCTGGAACTGCCCGATGCAAACTTTGCCTTAATCACCCACGGCCGCATGTCGGAAGTCAAGCGAAAAAAGACAAAGAGAGACAAGAATAGCAAAGAGATCTCCAGCCTGTCGGAACTGGCTCCGGGAGACTATGTGGTCCATGCCACCCATGGCATCGGCCTGTTTGAAGGCATTCATAAATTGGAGATGAACGGTGTCACCAAGGACTATATCAAGGTGCGCTATGCCAAAAACGACACCCTCTATGTGCCCGTCACCCAGCTGGACCTGGTGAGCAAATACATTGGTCCCAGGGAGGACTCTGCCGTGAAGCTCAGCCGCCTGGGCGGGGCCGATTGGCAGCGACAAAAGACCAAGGTCCGCAAAGCGGTCAAGGACATCGCCAAGGAGCTGATCCAGCTCTACGCCCAGAGAATGCAAACAAAGGGCTTTGCCTTCCCCCCCGATGGAGAATGGCAGCATGACTTTGAATCCCACTTTGCCTATGACGAGACCGAGGACCAACTGCGTTGCATCAACGAGATCAAGGACGACATGGAGCGCCAAGTACCCATGGACCGGCTCCTCTGCGGAGATGTGGGCTTTGGCAAGACGGAAGTGGCACTGCGAGCTGCATTTAAATGTGTCACCGCAGGAAAGCAGTGCGCCATTCTGGTGCCCACCACCATCCTGGCCTGGCAGCACTACCAGACCATGCTGCGGCGCATGGAGGGGTTCCCGGTGGACGTGGACCTGCTCTCCCGATTCCGCACACCCAAGCAGCAGGATGAGATTCTCCGCCGAGTGAAACGAGGAAGTGTGGATATTGTGGTGGGCACCCATCGACTGGTGTCCAAAGACGTGAAATTCCACGACCTCGGCCTGGTGATCATCGACGAGGAACAACGCTTCGGCGTAGCCCAAAAGGAAAAGCTCAAGCAGATGTGCAACACTGCCGATGTCTTGACCCTCTCCGCCACCCCCATCCCCCGGACGCTGAACATGGCACTCTCGGGCATTCGGGATATGTCGGTGATTGAAGAAGCCCCCCACGACCGCCACCCGGTACAAACCTACGTGTTGGAGTACGATGCCGGTGTGATTCAAGACGCCATTCGCCGGGAATTACGCCGGGGCGGCCAAGTGTATTACCTGCACAACGATGTGGCCTCCATCCAGCAGACCGTGGCACGCATCCAGCAAATGGTGCCCGATGCCCGCATTGCCGTGGGCCACGGCAAAATGAACGAGGAGGAGCTCTCTGAAGTGTGGCGGCAACTGTTGGATCACGAAATCGACGTGCTGGTGTGCACCACCATCATCGAGACCGGCGTGGATGTCCCCACTGCCAACACCCTTATTATTGAGAACGCTGACCGAATGGGCCTGTCCCAGCTCCATCAGCTTCGAGGACGGGTGGGACGCAGCAGCCGCCGGGCTTACGCCTATCTCACCTACACCCCCAACAAGGCCCTCTCTGAAATCGCCCAGAAGCGCCTGTCCGCCATTCGGGAGTTCACCGAGTTCGGCTCTGGATTCAAGATCGCCATGCGAGATTTGGAAATCCGCGGCGCAGGAAATATCCTGGGCGGGGAGCAGCACGGCCACATGGAAGCCGTGGGCTATGACATGTATGTAAAACTGTTGAACGAGGCCGTTTCCCTGATGAAGGGTGAAACGCCCACCCGTCCCGTGGACCAGGACTGCCTGGTGGATATGCAGGTGCAGGCCCATATCCCGGAAAGCTATATCGACAGTTTAAGTCTGCGTCTGGACGTGTACCGGCGCATCGCCGAAGTGGAAACCCAAGAGGACGCCATGGACGTCATGGACGAACTCATCGACCGCTTTGGAGAGCCACCCGCTTCGGTCAAGGGGCTTTTGGATGTGGCCTTGCTGCGCAACACCGCTGCAAGACTGGGCATCACTGAAGTGAAACAGCAGGGGGATTCCCTGCTGGTGTATAAGGAAAAGTTCGACGTCCAGGAGGTGGGTCCGCTCATCAAGGCCCTGGGAGGACGGATGCTGCTCTCCGCTGGAACGAAGCCCTATATCAGCGTGAAAATGGCGGGCCAGCCCCCCACCCAGGCTCTGGGAGAGATTCTCACAGCTATGGAAGAGACCTCCTCTTCCGTTTGACGCCTTCCCCCTCTCCCCAAGGAAAAATCCCCGTTATACCTTGGGGCTTTTGGCGGACTGTTCACAATTTCTGTGTAGACAAACCGGAAAAAGTGGAGTATAATATTTGTCGTTCTTTGCAGAATTCCAAGAAAAACAAGATGTGAAAGGCTGATCACCCATGAAAAACATTTGCAAGCGTGCCGCTGCCGGACTGCTGGCCCTGATGATGTGCCTGGGCTTTGCTGGCTGCTACAGCGAGAATAATACTTGGGCTGCCCGCAAGGGCGATATCTCCCTGCCCATTGGCGGGTATATCTACTATCTGTACAGCGCTTATTCCGACGCTGCCAGCCAAGTGGACACCGAAACCGCCGTTCTGGATTCCCAGATCGAGGGCGAGGACGCTTCCCAGTGGATCCGCGATGAGGCCCTGAATTACCTGCAGGCCTACTACTACATCAACGACAAGTTCACCGAGTACGGTCTGGAGTGGACCGACGAGGATCAGACTCAGGCCGAGAGCCTCTCTGACAGCTACTGGAGCTACTACAAGAGCGTCATGGAGCCCATGGGCATTGCCCAGTCCTCCTTCGAGCAGGTTTACGGTGAGTACACCATTAAAATGCAGAAGGTGTTGCAGGCTGCCTACGGCGAGGGCGGAGAACTGGCTCTGGCCGACGGTGAACTGAAGCAGTACTTCGAGGACAACTACTACAGCTATGAATACTTCTACGCTCCTCTGACCACCACCAACGAGGATGGCGAAAGCGAGACCATGTCTGAGGAAGATCAGAATGCTCTGGAAGAGGAACTCCAGAAGTATGTGGATCGCATCAATGACGAAGAGGTCACTGTCAGCGAGGCCGCTGATGAGTACGCTGCAGATGCAGAGACTGATTCCACCTACTACAAGCCCACTGCCACCAAGGCAGACAACCTGACCAGCGAATTGGCCAGCGCTTTGGAGTCCGTGGACGAGGGTGAAACCACCATCGCTCAAACTAGCAACGCTCTCTACGTGATTCGCCGCCTGTCCATCGCCGATGCCTACACCGACGAAATCGAGGCCAGCGAAGATCAGCAGCTCTCCCTGTTGTCCGACATGAAGGGCCAGGAGTTCTACGATTACGTCATGGAGCAGGCCGCTGCTGTGGAAGGCATTGAGATCAACCAGAGCGCCATCAACAACGTGAAGATCTCTAAGCTTGTCAACGACAGCAACCGCAATGGTACCTCCAGCGAGTCTTCCTCTTCTGAGAGCTCTGATACAGAGGACACCAGCTCCACTGCGGAAGAGAGTTCTGAAAGCTCTGCTGAGGAGTCCAGCTCCGAGGTTTCCTCTGAGGTTTCTTCCGAAGTCTCCTCTGAGTCCAGCGTTGCTGAGTAAACTCTCATCATTCACAGCATAAATATACGAAATTGAACGCAACGAGCGAGGATTTTCCTCGCTCGTTTTTTTGCACCCTCTTCCCTCTTTCTGCCAGACAAAACCACGCTTCAGGCCTTTATCCCTCCTCTCAACAGGAAGATAGATTCCTCTCCACTGGTCAGATTTTCTAAAAGCATCTGCAAATTTAATACGTTTTCGACAACCTTATTTTAAAAATCTGACCCAATGGCTTTTGACACAAAGAATTATCAAAAATTATGACGTATTTACTAAAATCAAATTAACATACATTTTATTTTTGACAAAAGGTATGTTTCTGAGTATAATGATTACATTCTTTTCCAATAGCGTATCCCATGGAGATACCGGAGGATGAGGAGGTGTAATTGCTTGGCAAAAGAAACGATGCAGGCTGTGAGTCAGGCTGAGGAAAAAGCGCAGCTCACAGTCCGTCAGGCGAAGGAGGATGCTGATCGCCTCCGCCAGGAGGCTACTGCTCAAGGAAAACAGCTGATTGCAGAGGCAGTGGAAAATGCCCGACGGCAAGGGCAATCTCTGCTGGAGGAAGCTGCCGCTCGCGGCGAAGCCACCAAAGCCGCTATCCTTGAGGAAACCCGACAAGAACAAAAACAGCTGCAGGCCCAGGCCGAAGCCCGTCAAGGTCAAGTGGCCAGAGAAGCGGAACGCATCATACTGGGCCACCCCAGAAGGAGGTGAGAGCATGGCCGTCACAGCCATGAAGCGTTTAGAGCTTTATGCCATGAAAAAGGACCGTAAAGCCATTTTAGAGCTGCTGCAGCGCCGAGGCGTGGTGGACGTGCAAGCCACCGAGGAGACAGCGGAGCTGTTCTCCAGGATGGACACCTCTCAAACCTGCCAGGAGCTGGAGCAAAACGCCCAACTGTTGGAACAGGCAGCCGCTCTGCTGAACCAGTATGTGCCGGTTAAAAAAAGTTTGCTCTCCATGTTGGAGGGACGTCCACTCATCTCTCCGGAGGACTATGAAAAGGCCGGAGAGAGCGCTGCGGAGATGCTGAAGACCGCCAAACATCTGCTGGAACTGGGGAAACAGATCACAGACAGCGGAGCTCAGGTCGTCCGGCTGGAGGCCCAGCAGGAAAGTCTGGAACCCTGGAAAGCCCTAGATATTCCCCTGGGCTGGAAAGGCACTGGACACACCAGGGCTTTCATCGGCACTTTCCCAGAGGAACGGGATGAGGCTGGTCTCAAGGAGGATCTGGCAAGGCTGCTGCCGCAGGTCGACGGCCTGGAGCTGGAAATCCTCAGCCGACAAACTCAACAAACCTGTATCTTTTTGCTCTCCCTGAAAAAGGATGCTCCCCAGGTGGAGGAAGCCTTGCGTTCTCTGGGCTTTACCTACCCGGCCTTTACCCCGGAGCTCCCCCCTATCCAAGAGTCTGAGCGCCTGGCAGAGGAAATCCGAAAATGCCAGAAGGAGGCGGAAGAGGCCAAGGAAGCCATTTGTTCCCAGGCTGAGAAGCGGGACCAGTTGCTGCTGGCAGCGGATTTCTGCACTTGCCGGGAGGAAAAGTACAAAGTTCTGGGGGAACTTTGGCAAAGTCCCCACGTGTTCTACCTGACGGGTTACCTGCCCGCCGAGGATGCACCAGGACTCTTGGGAGAACTGGACAAGCGCTTTACCCTGTGGGCTGAGGCATTGGAGCCGGGTCCCCAGGAAGAGCCACCAGTCAAGCTGAAAAACGGCTTTTTCTCAGCACCCATGGAATCCGTCGTGGCTGGATACAGCCTGCCTAAGAAAGGCGAAGTGGATCCCTCTCGGGTAATGGCCGTGTTCTACTATGTGTTGTACGGGATGATGCTGTCCGACGCGGCTTACGGCATTTTAATGGTGTTGGGCTGCGGGCTGGCACTCAGCCTGAAGAAATTTCAAAACATGGAACAGAGCATGCGAAAGACCTTGCGGATGTTCCTTTTCTGCGGTATCTCCACCACGGTGTGGGGCGTGCTGTTCGGCGGGTACTTTGGCGATGCTATCCCTGTGATTGCTGAGACCTTCTTCCACAAGGAAATCACAGTCCCCGCCCTGTGGTTTGAACCTCTATCCGATCCCATGCGGCTTTTGATTTTCTCCTTTGGAATCGGCGTGCTGCATTTGTTTGCCGGATTGGGTGTTCAATTCTATCAGCTGGCCAAGCAGAAAAAATATGCGGATGCCATCTACGATGTGATCTTTTGGTACCTGCTGGTGGGCGGCCTCATTGTGGTGCTGCTCTCCACAGAAATCTTCCAAAACATTGCAGAGCTGCCCTTCCAGGTCCCCGGAGTTGTGGCCACGGCCGCAGGAGTGCTGGCGGGCATTGGCGCAGTGGGTATCCTGTTCACCGCAGGGCGGGAATCCCGTAACCCGGTCAAGCGCTTTTTGAAGGGGCTTTATGGGCTTTACGGCGTTTCCAGCTATCTCAGCGATATCCTGTCCTACTCTCGGTTGCTGGCCCTGGGATTGGCCACCGGTGTCATCTCCACCGTGTTCAATCAGCTGGGCGCCATGCTAGGCGGCGGTGTGGTCGGCGCCATCTTCTTCATCGTGGTATTCCTGATCGGTCACACCATGAATATGGCGATCAACGTACTGGGGGCGTATGTGCACACCAACCGCCTACAGTTCGTGGAGTTTTTCGGAAAGTTCTATGAAGGAGGCGGACAGGCCTATGCGCCTTTCGCCACCAACACCAAGCATTTTCAAATCAAGGAGGAAAAATGAAATGAATACTTTTGATTGGAACATTTTGGGTATCTTCTTTGCCCTGCTGGGCGGCGTCCTGGCTGCACTGATGGCTGGTATTGGCTCTGCTGTTGGCGTTGGTATGGCTGGTCAAGCCGCTGCCGGCGCTGTGACTGAGAACCCCTCTCTGTTCGGTAAAGTGCTGGTGCTGCAGCTGCTGCCCGGCACCCAGGGTATTTACGGCCTACTCATCGGCTTCATCGTGCTCACTCAGGTGGGTATTCTGGGCGGCGATCCCAACATCAGCGCTGTCAAGGGTCTGCTCTATCTGGCCGCTTGCCTGCCCATGGCCATTGTGGGCTATGTCTCCGCAAAGTGGCAGACAAAAGCCTCCATCGCCAGCATCTCCTTGCTCTCCAAAAAGCCTGAGCAGTTCGGTAAAGCCATGACCCTGCCCGTCATGGTTGAGACCTACGCCGTGCTGGCTCTGCTGATCTCCATTCTGTCCATCTTCGGCATCGGCGGGCTGCCGGTATGAGCCCACTATATTTCAACTGGAAAAGGAGGGCTGGCCATGACGGGACTTGACGCCATACTGGAACAGATCGGCAAAGAGGCGGATGCCCAGGCCAAGGACCTGCTGGACACTGCCAAAGCCGAGGCGGAAGCCACACTGGAAGAAGCTCGCCAAGAGGCACAGCGCCAGGCTCAGGAGATCCTGGAACAAGCCAAGGCAAAAGCAGCTTCTGTGGAGGAGCGTGCCCAGTCTACCGCTCAGCTGGAGCGGCGGGACCGACTGCTCCGGTGCAAACAGCAACTGATTCGGGAAGCCCTGGAAGCCGCCTGCGAAGACCTGGAAAATGCCCCGGCAGAGGAGTACTTTACCATTCTGCTGGAGCTGGCTCAGCGAGCTGCTCAGCCCGGTGAAGGAACGCTCTATTTGAGAGCACAGGATCTGGACCGTCTGCCGGAAAACTTCCAGCAAGAATTAGATCGAGTAACGCCTCAAGGGAAGATCACGGTGTCCTCAACACCGAGAAAGATTTCCGGTGGATTTGTGTTGGTGTATGGCCCTATTGAAATGGACTGCACCTTCCAGGCACTGTTTCAAGCCTCCTATGAAGGGCTGCGCGACACGGCAGGAGCTATCCTGTTCCCCACAGCGTAAGCGGGAAAGGAGATGCCATGAGCCAGGATTACATCTACGCGGTAGCCCGCGTACGCGCCAGGGAAGTCTCCCTGTTAACAAAAAATGATATGGAACGGCTGATGGCCACCCCCAGCGAAGAGGAGTGCCTGCGGATTCTGCGGGACAAGGGCTGGGGTCGCGGTGACAGCAGTCTGACTGCAGGGGAGATTCTGGCTGCGGAAGAGGCAAAGACCTGGGAGTTCCTGGGAGAGCTGACCCAGGACGCTGCCCCCTTTGGACCGCTGCAGGTGCCTACCGATGGAAACAATCTGAAGGCAGCCATCAAATGCGCTGCTTTAGGGCTGGAACCACGGGACGTGTTCCTCCCCGGTGGCAGATGGGATGCACAGGAGTTGTTCTCCATGGCAAAAGAACGGGATTTTTCCTCCCTCTCCCCCATTCTCTCCCAAGGGGCGGAAAAAGCTCTCAGCGCCCTGCTGCAGACCAGTGACGGTCAACTCTGCGACGCCATTGTGGACCGGGCCTGTCTGGAGGAAATTCTCCACCTGGGCAAGGAAAGCGGTTTGGCTGTCTTAGAGAATTACGGCCAGTGGATCACTGCAACTGCAGATATTCAGACGGCATACCGCTGCTGCAAGGCCGGCAAGAACCGGGAATTCCTGAAGCTGGCCCTGGCCCCCTGCGATGGTTTGGACATCGGCGAACTCATTGACGCTGCGTTGCAGGGCGGCGAGGAACTGCTGAACTATCTGGACGCCACTCCCTATCGGGAGGGCGCGGAAAAGCTGCGGGTGTCCGCTTCCGCTTTTGAAAAATGGCGGGATGACCGGGCCATCGAGCTGATTAAGGGCGAAAAAGCAGAATATGAATCGGCGGGGCCGTTGTTTGCCTATGCAGTAGCGCGCCGCCGTGAAATTGATACAGCGCGGATCATTCTCTCCGGCAAGCGCAACGGCTTGGCTGAGGAGAAGCTCCGGGAAAGGCTGAGGGAAACCTATGTATAAAATCGCGGTGCTGGGGGACCGGGACAGCGTCTACGGCTTTGGCGCCGTGGGGCTGGAGGTGTTCCCCATTGACGACGGGGAGACCGGGGCCAGAACCCTGCGCCGCCTGGCGGAGGAGGACTATGCTGTGCTCTACATCACAGAGGCCCTGTGCGCCCAGATCCCCGAGGAACTGGACCGGCTGCGAGAACGTCCCCTACCGGCGGTGATCCCCATTCCGGGGATTTCCGGCAACACAGGACTGGGCTTGGCCCAGCTAAAACACTCTGTGGAACAGGCGGTCGGCTCCGATATCCTGTCCGCTGAGGACGAATCCTAATTGAGAAGCGGGTGAATCATAGACATGAGCAAAGGCACCATCAAAAAAGTGGCCGGTCCCCTGGTTATCGCCAAGGGGATGCGGGATGCCAATATGTATGATGTGGTGCGGGTCAGCGAAAAACGCTTGACCGGCGAGATTATTGAAATGCACGGGGACGAGGCCTCTATTCAGGTATATGAGGAGACTTCCGGTCTGGCACCGGGAGCTCCGGTGGAATCCACTGGAGCCCCCATGAGCGTGGAGCTGGGCCCCGGATTGATCGGCAGCATCTACGACGGTATTCAGCGGCCCTTGGACGACATTATGAAACTCTCCGGAAACAACCTGCAGCGAGGCGTGGAAGTCCCCGCACTGAAACGGGACCGGAAGTGGGACTTCACCCCCCTGGCTAAGCCGGGGGATACTGTAATCGCTGGAGATGTGCTGGGCACTGTGCAGGAGACGGAGATCGTCTGCCACAAGATCATGGTGCCTCCGGGATTGCTGGGAAAGGTCAAGGAAATCCGGGAAGGTTCCTTCACTGTGACGGAGACCATCGCCGTCATCGAGACCCCCGACGGTCTGGAAACTCCCTTGACCCTGGTCCAGCGCTGGCCCGTGCGCCGGGGCCGCCCCTATCAGAAGAAGCTGTCCCCTGAAATGCCCCTGGTCACCGGTCAGCGGGTCATCGACACCTTCTTCCCCATTGCCAAGGGAGGCGTGGCTGCTGTGCCCGGCCCCTTCGGCAGCGGCAAAACTGTGGTGCAGCACCAGCTGGCCAAGTGGGCAGAGGCGGATATTGTGGTCTACATCGGCTGCGGCGAGCGCGGCAACGAGATGACGGACGTACTCAACGAGTTCCCGGAGCTGCAGGACCCCAAAACGGGCTACTCCCTGATGAAGCGTACGGTGCTCATCGCCAACACCTCCGATATGCCTGTGGCGGCCCGTGAGGCCTCCATCTACACGGGTATCACCATCGCCGAGTACTTCCGGGACATGGGCTATTCCGTGGCTCTGATGGCTGACTCCACCTCCCGTTGGGCAGAAGCTCTTCGCGAGATGTCCGGCCGGTTGGAAGAGATGCCCGGCGAAGAGGGTTATCCCGCCTACTTGGGAAGCCGTCTGGCCCAGTTCTACGAACGCGCAGGCCGTGTGGTCACCTTGGGCAATGAACAGCGGGAAGGCACCTTGTCGGTTATCGGCGCAGTCTCCCCTCCCGGTGGTGACATTTCCGAGCCTGTCTCCCAGGCAACCCTGCGTATTGTGAAGGTGTTCTGGGGACTGGATTCCTCTCTGGCCTATAAGCGCCACTTCCCTGCGGTAAACTGGCTGACCAGCTACTCCCTGTACCTGGACACCCTGGAACCTTGGTTTGCTCGAAGTGTGGCAGAGGATTGGGTATCCCTGCGCACAGCCCTCATGGGGCTGCTTCAGGATGAGGCTGAATTGGAGGAAATTGTCCAGCTGGTGGGCATGGATGCCCTTTCCGCTCCGGACCGTTTGAAGCTGGAAGCCGCCCGGTCCATCCGAGAGGACTTCCTCCACCAGAACGCTTTTGACGAGGTGGACACCTACACTCCTCTGGCCAAGCAGCACGCCATGATGAAGTTAATTCTCAGCTATTACCAAAAGAGCCTGGATGCCCTGAAGGATGGAGTGGAGATCGCCGTGTTGGTCTCTCTGCCTGTGCGGGAGCAGATCGGGCGGTTTAAATACACCGAGCCGGACCAGATGGAATCCCGCTATGAAGCGGTGCTCGCCATGCTGGATGAGGAACTCGCCCAAGCCAGGGCCGCAAAGGAGGAGTTGTGATGCCAAAGGAATATCGTACGATCCAAGAAGTGGCAGGTCCTCTGATGCTGGTCAAAGGCGTGGAGGGCGTCGCCTATGATGAGCTGGGCGAAATCGAGCTGTTCAGCGGTGAAAAACGCCGGTGCAAGGTGCTGGAGATCAATGAGGGCAACGCCCTGGTGCAGTTGTTCGAAAGCTCCACTGGCATCAACCTGGAAAGCAGCAAAGTTCGCTTTCTGGGCAAGAGCATGGAGCTGGGTGTCAGCACCGACATGCTGGGCCGAGTGTTCGACGGTCTGGGCCGTCCCATTGACGGCGGACCGGATATCCTCCCGGAAAAGCGGGCGGATATCAACGGCCTGCCCATGAACCCCGCCGCCCGGAACTATCCCCAAGAGTTTATCCAAACTGGCGTCTCTGCCATTGACGGTCTGAACACCCTGGTCCGAGGCCAGAAGCTGCCCATTTTCTCCGCCAGTGGTCTCCCCCATGCTCAGCTGGCTGCCCAGATTGCCCGCCAGGCTAAGGTGCGGGGCGTCAGCGAGCCCTTTGCCGTGGTGTTCGCCGCCATGGGTATCACCTTTGAAGAGTCCGACTTCTTCGTCAAGAGCTTCCAGGAGACCGGTGCTATTGACCGAACGGTGCTCTTTGTGAACCTGGCCAACGACCCTGCTGTAGAGCGTATCGCTACCCCGCGTATGGCTTTGACTGCTGCGGAATACCTGGCCTTTGAAAAGGACATGCATGTGCTGGTCATCTTGACGGATATCACCAACTATGCTGATGCTCTCCGTGAGGTCTCCGCCGCACGGAAGGAAGTCCCTGGACGCCGTGGTTATCCCGGCTATATGTACACCGACCTGGCCTCCCTCTACGAACGGGCCGGACGGCAAAAGGGCAAAAACGGTTCCATCACTTTGATTCCCATTCTCTCCATGCCGGAAGATGACAAGACCCATCCCATCCCTGACTTGACTGGGTACATCACCGAGGGTCAGATCATCCTCAGCCGTGAGTTGTACCGCCGGAATATTACCCCTCCCATTGACGTGCTGCCCTCCCTGTCCCGTTTGAAGGACAAGGGTATCGGCGAAGGGAAAACAAGAAAAGACCACTCCGCTACCATGAACCAGCTGTTTGCCGCCTATGCTCGAGGCAAGGAAGCAAAAGAGCTGATGGTGGTTCTGGGCGAAGCCGCTTTGACAGACATTGATAAACTGTACGCAGGATTTGCCGATGCTTTTGAACGGGAGTACGTCTCTCAGGGCTACCAGACGGACCGGTCCATTGAGGAGACCTTGAATCTGGGCTGGAAGCTGCTAGGATTGCTGCCCAGAAGCGAGCTGAAGCGAATCAGCGACAAGCTCTTGGACGAGTATTACGGAAAGGTGTGATGGCCTGTGGCGGAACGTTTGCAGGTAAACCCCACCCGTATGGAATTAACGCGCCTAAAGAAGAAACTGGCTACCGCCACACGGGGTCACAAACTTCTGAAGGATAAACGTGATGAACTGATGCGTCAATTCCTGGACAGGGTGCGGGAAAACAGACGGCTGCGCCTTCAGGTGGAGGCGGGAATCCGCTCGGCCAACCAGGATTTCATGCTGGCTCGAGCCGCCATGCAGGATGCCGCGCTGAACACCGCTCTGTTGGCTCCAAAACAGAAAGTCAGCTTGGAGTGCAGCGTAGAAAACGTCATGAGTGTGGAAGTGCCCAAGTTTACCTTTTACACCCGCTCTCCTCAAGAGGGAGATATGTTTTCCTACGGGTTTGCGTTCACCTCCGGCGACCTGGATGATGCAGTGGAATCCCTGGCCAACGTTTTTCCTGCCATGCTACGGTTGGCAGAAAGTGAAAAGGCCTGCCAGCTGATGGCAGCGGAGATCGAAAAGACACGACGCCGGGTTAACGCTTTGGAGCACGTAATGATTCCCCAGCTGCGAGAAACCATCCGGTACATCACCATGAAGTTGGATGAAAACGAGCGCTCCACCCAGGTGCGGCTGATGAAGGTTAAGGATATGATGCTGCAAGAAGCTCACGGATACGAAACCTTCTAAAAAACGCAGTGATATGGTAAGAAACGGGCGGCTTTTGCCAGCCCGTTTTTTGCGCCCCATACTTTAAAAGCAGATACCCGCGCTTAGGCGAGTATCTGCTTTTTCATGCCCTGTACAACAAGAGGCTTTATAAGTTGGCAGTTTGATTTCGTGCTTCCAGTACTTCCTCCAAAGTGGGGATGGATGTCTGAGCTCCGTGGCGGGTCACCACAATATTAGCCACATCAGCGGCAAATCCAGCCGCTTCCTCCAAGGATTTTCCTTGGGACATTCCCACGCAAAGCCCTGCCATATAGCTGTCCCCAGCTGCCGTGGTATCCACCACCTTCACCGGCTTAGCCAAAAAGCGCTTTTCCGTACCGTCCTCCTTCAGCAGATAGGAACCCTCCCCACCCAAGGTGACCAACACGTTTTTTACTCCTCTGTTCTGGAGAAGCAATGCATACTCCTGTACCTTCTCAGGAGCATAGGGTTTGCCCACCAAAATGGAAAGCTCCGTTTCATTGGGCTTGATCAAATCCAAGCAGGGATAGAGCTCCATGGGCAAGTCCGCTACAGCTGGGGCAGGATCCAGCACCACGGTTTTTCCCAAGCGCTTGGCCTCTTTCGCAGCGTAAACCACGGTCTCCAGGGGAATTTCCAACTGCAAAACCAGAATATCGCACGCCTCTAACAGGGAATGGTTTTCTTGCAGATACGCAATATCCACACAACCGTTGGCTCCTGGCAGCACGATGATACTGTTATCCCCTTGAGGCGTGACACCAATCACCGCGATGCTGGTGGCAATCTGCTGGCTGCGTAGGACGTGGGACACATCTACGCCCGCCCTTTCCAAGTTCTGACAAAGCTTCTCCCCATAGGTGTCAGCTCCCACACCACCCAGCATGGTCACCTTTCCCCCCAGCCTGCCCATGGCAAAGGCCTGGTTTGCCCCCTTTCCTCCGGGGATAAACTCCAACCCTTGGGCCAAGATGGTCTCCCCTACCACGGGGATATGGGAGAGGGTTGTCACAAAATCCATATTCATACTTCCCAGGACTAAAATGTGTTTCACGATCACTGCGCCCCTTTTCTCTTGTTGGTTTTCATGGAATACGGAAAACAGGCAGACGATTCCACCATTGTCAGCGGGCGTCTGCCTGTTACAGTTTTCAGGGCATCAGTCGCCCACTATATTTTCATGGAACTTCATCAGGATGCTCGCCGCATGAGCTCGTGTGGTGCTGCCACCAGGGGACAGGTACCCGTTGGTGTCGCCATTGATTAAGCCCTCTCCATTGGCCCATTGGAAAGCGGTCATCGCCCAGGAGCTGATCTTTCCAGAATCCTGGAAGGCGGACAAGTCCGCTTTTGTCGTCACATCATACCCCTTGTACTTGGCGTAACCGTAAAGCATCTGAGCAAACTGCTCACGAGTGATGGGAACATTGGGCGAGAAAGTGTCCTCCCCAGTTCCCGATGCCACTTGATGCAGACGCGCCCAATAGACAGCATTGGCATACCAAGCTCCAGAGTCCACATCGTCAAAGGGATAGCCCAAATTCTCATCCTCCAGACTGGGCTGACCTTCCAGATTGTAGAAAAGCTGGACAGCCATAGCGCGTGTCAAAGTGGTGTTGGGTTGAAAACGGGAACTTCCCGTGCCGGACATGATCCCCTTTTCATAGACATATTCCACCGCGTTAAAATACCAGTCGTTGGTGTACACATCGTTGAAATACTGGGATGGATCCGGGCGATTGGCATCGGCAACATCAAAGAAATTCACCTGATAGGCCAAGGTCCCCCCGGGCAAACCAGAAATCTCCACTGTGTACAACCCCTGATACTTCTCAATTCCATCCGGTCGGAACACAATACAGTTGGATACTCCATAACCCTGATTGTCTACATTGAAGAAATTCCCGTTGATATCGCTGGTCGCAGCAGAAAAATTCCAAACTTTCCCGTCGCTCTCTCGAGTCAGCTTTACAGTCACTGAATCCAATTGAGGAACACCGTATTTAGACGTATCCACAGTAACGCTCCAAGCATTGAGAGGACTGAAAAAGGCGGTACTCCCCCGATCATTGTTCTCCTCCACCGGGAAATAGCCGGAAGAAGGCCAAGCAATGAAATCATAGTCACAGCCGGACCCACTGCGGTCAAACACCTTTTCCGTCACAAAGGGTACAGAAAAATATCCGCCTTTCACATCTGCTACGCCAAATCCAACCTTTCCCATTGTGGGATTCAGCTGCCAACGGCGATGACCCAACGCGGCTACATTGGAGGAATCACTGTCGTACATAAACAGATCCACGGACCAGGCAAGATCACTTCCCATGGCAATGTTGCTGGAACTGGTGGCCGCATACCCCTTTTGATAGAACCCGTCATCCATATCTGCAGGTTTGGAGGGCGTATGAGAAAACTCGGACGTTGCCAACAGCACGGCGCCATACTGAGCCTCCTCACTGAGGGAAAGATCCAGTTGCACTGCGGGAAGTCCAGCGATGCGGCGCATGGCATTCAAACGGTCCGTTGCCACCTGCAGCGCCTCTGTAGTTACCTTGCCCGCCTGGTAAGGAGCTGTCAAAGAAGGTTCCTCCTCATAGAGCTTCTGAGGAAGCTCCAAAGAACACTCCTCCAGTAGGGAGGCAATCTCCTTTTTGGAGAGCTTTGCAAACTCACTGCCGCCGCTGTCCTGGTAGACAACCTCTGCCGAGGCAGGAGTCACCAGCAAGCAAAGCAGCAAGATCAGTGTCAGAACCGCAGCTGTCCCTTGTTTGATCCTTTTGCATTTCATCTCAAATTCCTCCTCTTACAGCAGAAGCCCACCGTTTTTTCTACTGTAGCATATTACCATATCTTTTTCAAGAAAGATCCATAGAATTGCCAGGAATTTGCAAGGAGAAATCTGTTACAAAATGCACTCAGTGGTACTCCCGGTACAGTTGCTTCATAAACAGCGCTGCTGCAAAAATAGCCGTAATCAGATCTGCTATGGCTTGGGACATCACCACACCGTAATAGCCCAACAGATTGTAGGCAATCAAGATCACCACCAGAAACACCACGCCCTGGCGGCTAATCGATAGCAAGAAGGAACCCAGCACTTTTCCGGAAGACTGGAAGATGATGGTAAACAACAGCACCATCCCCACAAACACCATGCTGGAAACCTGCCAGCGCAGCATCACAGTCCCAGCTTGGACAATGGCATCGTTGTCCATAAAGCTGCGCATCAGAAGAGGAGCCGCAATAAACACAAGGGCACTCAGTCCCAAAGCCACCGCACTGATAAATTTTAAGCAAAATCTCAACAGCTGGGAAAGCCGCTTTCTGTCCCCGGACCCATAGTAATAGCCAAACAAGGGTTGACCGCCAAAAGCAAGGCCCGTAATCAACAGCAGGACAATCATACTCACTTTCATGGCGATTCCCATAGCGGCAATCTTTTCGTTTCCGAATGGCAGCAAAAACTGATTGATCAAGACGGAGCTGGCGCTGGACATCAGATTGACAATGGCTGCCGGCACACCAATCCCCAGGATTTGCCCCACGTGCTCCAGGGGGATCTTCACCTCACGGAGGTTCACCGAAAGGATTTTGCTCTTCTTCAGCACAACAGCTAGGAAAAATAGGTCCGTACACAAGTTGCCAATCACTGTGGCAAGTGCCGCTCCCGCAGCGTTCCAGCCCAAGACAGAGATAAAGATGGGATCCAGCACAATATTTACCAGGGAGCCCACCACATTGCCCAACATGGACTCCTTACTCATGCCCTCAGCTCGCAGCAAATTGGAATGGATGAACGTCAGGACAATCACCGGCGCCCCTATGGCCAGATAGAGAAAGTAATCCGATGCGTGACGGTAGGTCTGCTCATTGGCGCCTAACACATACAGCAGCGGTACCCGGAACACCAGCAGCGCAATCCCGATGATCGCACCGGTAAAGATGGCGCCGTAAAAGCAGAAAGAACTTACGTGACGCACTCCTTGCAGATCCTCTTTGCCCAACAGACGGGAAATCAACGAGCTTCCACCTTGGGCATACACGTTACCAATTGCCATCAGCGCTGTAAACAGAGGCATCCCCAGAGACACTCCAGCCACCACATTGGTATCGTTGGTTTGAGCCACAAAAAAGGTATCCGCCAGATTGTAGATCAACCCCACCGCCATGCTGAACACAAGGGGGACCGCCAATCGCAAATAGGCTTTGGAGACCTTGGTTTCATTAAAAACAGCTTTTTCCATGTTACTCCCTCATTTCGCCCCGGAACAGGGCAATTCTCAATGTAACTATATCAGATTCCCTTGTTTTTTTCTGTGCCCTATGGCACAATAGAGCATGTGGGGGATGGATATGCGCAAAATTGAGGATCGGGAAATGGTGGAAATGTGGATCCAACGGGAGAATATCCGGGATTATTTCGACACTCCAGGACTGGTATTCCAGGGGTATCGTTATGAAAAAGGGGAGTTTCTCTCCGCTCCCGACATTCCCTATGAAAAGCTGCTCTTTTTAGTAGAGGGCACCTTCCAGATCTATGGAATCCGGGACGATGGAAGCATCTCCCCAATAGGCCAAGGGGATAGCCCCGCGCTCATCGGGGATGTGGAATTCCAAAACAAGGGAATCTCCACCTTTTTCGCCCGGGCCAGCACCCCTATTTACTGTCTTGCTTTACCCGTTGAGGAGTACCGGGAACAGTTGGAACACGATTTCAAATTTCTACATCTGCTATTGACATCCTACGTGGAAAAGCTTCAAACAATCTCCACCGCGATGGTCATGGCCCCCACCGTGGAACAGCGGCTTCTGCTCTATTTGGAGCAGGCGGGGCCCAGCGGAGAAATCAAAGGTATTGAGCCAGCCACACTGCAGCTCCAATGCAGCCGGAGGCAACTGCAGCGGGTGCTGAAGAAGCTCTGCGAAGAGGGCACCTTACAGCGGTCCGGCAAGGGCCGTTACCGCCTGGCAAAGGAACCATAATCCATAGAAAAAAGGGACTGCTGCATCATGCAACAGTCCCTTTTGAGTTCTCAAAATCAATCACTAGGTTACTCGGATTCACTCTCTCCGGCTGCCTCTTCCAAAGCAGATTCTTCCGTGGTGATCTCCGAGCTTTCCGACAACGCGCTGCTGTCTTCATCGGAAGACAGGTCCTCATCAGCGATTTCCACATCCAGTACAATAATGGTCTGCACACCATCTTCGTCCGTTGTCACAGCGACCATATCGCCTTCTGCCAAATCATCCAAGGTGATGACATTTACGGTTCCGTCAGCTACGGACTGATACACTACGTCCTCCTCAAGGCTAACAGACTGTGTTTGCTCCGCATCGGTGAGGGCGATATCTCCCAGATCCGTGTAATCGGTAATCTCAGAATCCGGTTCATACACATCCAGTACCAATGTTGAACTGCCGATGTAAGTGATCTGTCCGATCACATCACCGGTCTCCTCCTCTGTTTCACTGCTCACCTCGCTGGAGCTGGTGGAACTGGTGGAGCTGCTGCTGGAAGAAGAGCTCTCGCTGGAGGAGTTGCTCTCCTCCTCTGAACAACCTGCAAACAAACCCATGCAAAGAAGTCCTGCCATTAAAATCGCTGCTACGCTACCTATTTTTTTCATACCATAAGCCTTCTTTCTCTTGAGTTTCATAGATGCGGCCACCTCTTGGCCACTGTCATCAGTGTACTCTACCGTGCTAAAGTCGGACTTAAATACTCCGTGAAGGCTTCGTGAAAGCTTTCTAAACAAATACAGAAGAAAAAAGCGGCCCCTACAGGCCGCATTTCCATTATAGCGTCAAGACCAATGCTACAGTTAGAGTAGCAATCAGCAGCGCTGCCACTCCTACGCCAATTCCCACGGACACCAACTTTCGGCGTGTCCACGGCTTGCGCTTACGCTGCTTCGGCGGCTTTACCGGAAGGCCATCCTGCTTCCATAGAGCCTCTAAAAGACGTTCTGGCAGCTGCACTTGGGTAAATCCATTGCCCCCGATATCCCGCAATTGCGTGGACAGTCTCACGTAAGCAGCTCGCTGTGCCACTGTCCACCGAGAACGACGTCTGGCGAGACGCTCTTGTGCATCATCCAATTGGGCGTCCAGGTCTTCCAAAGGAACTCCCGTGATCTCCGCAGCCTGAGCAGCCGTAAGGCCTCCGTAACTGCACAGCCAATAGACGGGCCGGATTGCCGGCGGCAGAGTGGTCACCTCTTTCTCAAGGGGCTGTAACGCCTGCGCCAATTGAGGAGACTTCAAATCCTGATAGGCGGAGTCTTCCTCCACCCCCTGCTGGGAAAGCTCCAACAGTTTGCGAGAAAGGATTGTCTGAAAGCTGTCCTCCGGAGGACTTCCGGCGCCCTTCACCTCTTCCAGAGCGCCTTTCCACGCCCCCAGCAGCAACGCCCCACCGGATGCGGGATTTCCCGTCAACTGACAGCTCAAATACCACGAGCGCTGCAGGTTTTCTTGGCAGACTGCCTCCAGCGCCCAGCGCCTCCCTTTTTTCAATCCTTCAAACAGTTCCTGGTCCATGGGGAAACCTCCTGTGTTAATTTCCCCATCATCTTACGGCCCCTACCTTAAGCCAGCCTAAAGCTCACATAAAGTTCAAATTCCCTTCGGATTCCCTTAAGATTGGGGTGATATTCTGAGAATGGAAAGGTGGTGTCGCCATGCGGCTGTTGATCGCTCAGGAGGACACAAAGGCAGTAAAGGCCTTGAAGCGCTTCTTTGAGACGAACAACTATTTGGTGGACGGCGTAACCAGTGGCAAGGATGCCTTGCTTTACGCCGAAACAGGGGAATACGACGGTCTGATCCTTGACTTTTCCCTTCCCAGCATGGATGGAATGGAGGTGTTGTGCCGTCTGCGAGGAAAGGGGATCTCCACGCCCACCTTATTCCTCACAGACAGAAACGAGGTGCGCCTGCGTGTGGAATGTCTCGATGCCGGTGCCGATGATTTCTTGATGAAACCCGCTCCTCTTTCGGAGCTGTTAGCCCGAGTACGCGCCATGCTTCGCCGAAAGGACAGCTTTACACCGGACTTACTCACTTGGGGCGGGCTTTCTCTAAACCGCTCCTCTTTTCAGCTTGCCTGGGAGGGACGGAGCCAGCTGCTCAGCGGCAGGGAATTCCAGTTGATGGAGATGCTGATGCAGCGGCCCGGATTTGTGGTGACCACAGGAGAATTCCTCGCTCATATTTGGGGATGGGACAGCGAAGTGGACACCAGTGTGGTCTGGGTACACATTTCAAACATCCGCAAAAAGCTTGCCGCTCTGGAATCCCATGTGGAGATTCGATTCCTGCGGGGTGCGGGATATGTGCTAGAAGAGCACTGAACTCTCACATACAAAAAGCCCAGCTCTCTCAGGAGAGCCGGGCTCGTTTTCTATATAGGCCTTCAATTTTGGGCACTCTGCCGCCAGAGGAACTGGTTGCCAGACTGCACAAATTTCACAGGGACCTCTTCCCCAATCACCTGGGGCAGCCATTGAACCATGTACTCCATACCCGGCTCCTCCCAATTGAAATGACCGGGATTCAACAGAGCACGAGTCTTTCCCAAAGTCTGAGAGTCCTGCACATACTCCACCACAGTCCAGTCCACAGTTTCACCGGGAATGATCACCTGGATATCATTCTCCTCAATAAACTGGATAGTTTTCTGGTCCATCTCGTTGCCCAGGAAATGGAAAACCACTCCAGCTCTAGTGACCTTCATCTCAGGATCCCCCACCATACGGAGACCGTCGATGTGCATAGTCTTAATGAGCTGATCTGCCACGGCACCCAGCGTGGTCTCGGGGAATTGATAAACACATCCGGGCATATAAGTGGGATTGGTCAAATACTTCTCCCAGCCCAAAAGCTTGGTCAATCCGGAGAAAATGCCATCGGGTTTCTGGCTGTGCATGTGGTCATGGGTGCGATATACCGTGATACCAGTCTCGTCCAACAGTTGCTTCTTTGCCAAGTAGGTGGGATTCTCATCCAGCCAATCTGTTCGGTCCCAACCGTCAAAAAACAGCGGCTCGTGACCAATGATGAAATTGCATCCAAGCTCTGCTGCCTTCTGGATGACGGCAGCAGTAGGGCAACAGGTTGTGACGATGCCTGTACACTCCTTATCGGGGTCCCCGTACTGAACGATGTCACAGGTTTTTACGCCCTCTGTCAATGGGCCTTGGTAGGCTTCCAGCTTTTGGATAATCTCAGAAATTTTCATCAACGTTACTCCTTTCACGGTTTCTTTTGGACTATTGTATTGCGTACTTTTGAGAATGAACAGCTTAGATTAGGCCGTTTCGCACTGCTAGGATTTTCTAGAAAAAGGAAACCGCCCCAAGCAGGGCTCACAGCAGAAAACTCCCTGTTTGGGGCGGGTCAATCCATTTTTCGACGAGCTTTGGAGAATTAGCCCTTCACGCCGCCGATAACGATGCCCTTGACAAAGGACTTCTGGATGAAGGGATACACAATCATGATGGGCACAACAGCCACCACAGCAATTGCCATACGCACACCAGCGCTGGGCAAGGTACCCAACTCGATGTTGATGCCTTGCATCTGGGCGGAAGACTTCAGGAACTGCAGGTTATTCAGCATGTTGGTCAACACGTTCTGAATGCTGTAGTACTCCTGACGCTTCACAATGTAGTACAGACCGTTGGTCCAGTCGTTCCAGTAAGCCAGACCTGCCATCAGGCCGATAGTACCGATGATCGGCACGGAGATGGGCAGCACCACATTGATCAGGGTGCGCAGCTCGCTGGCACCGTCCAGATGGGCAGCCTCGATGATGGCATCAGGCACATTGGTCTTGAAATAGTTCCGCATCAGAATGACATTGAAAGCACTCATGAGGAACGTGGGAACGATCATGGCAGCGATGGTATCGCGGATCTGGAAAACCTGAGAGTAGATGATGTAGGTGGGCACCAGACCGCCATTGAACAACATGGTGAAGAACACCAGGAAGGCGATGAGATTCCGGCCCTTCAGCTCAGGACGAGACAGAGGATAGGACAGACCGATGGTGAACACCACGTTGCAGGTAGTACCCACAATGGTGATCAGGAAGGTCATGCCATAAGCACGGAACACAGTCTGGCTGGCACGGAAGATGTACTGGTAAGAACCCAGGCTGAATTTTGCCGGGAAGAAGGAATAACCATTGGCAGTCAGCACAGCCTCGTCAGTGAAGGAGGCCATAACCAACAACAGCAGGGGCAGCACGCACATCAGCGACAGGATGACCAGCACTACATGAGGAACGATTTTAGAAAGTTTGCTTGATGTAATCACTTGAAATTCACCCTTTTTCTGTAATGAAATTAGAACAGCGCGCTGTCCTTATCCACTTTTCTCACAACCATATTGGCGCCCAGCACCAACACAAAGCCCAGAATGGACTGCAGGAAGCCGGCAGCAGCAGAACGACCCACGTCATTGTTCTGCAGCAAAGCACGGAACACATAGGTGTCGATGGTCTGAGTGGCGTTGTACAGAAGGCCGTTGCTCATGGGCACCTGATAGAACAGGCCGAAATCAGAGTAGAACATACGGCCGATAGCCATGATGGTCAGGGTGATGATCGTGGTCTTCAGGCAAGGCAGAGTGATGTGACGGATCTGCTGCCAGGTGCTGGCGCCGTCAATCACGGAAGCCTCATAGTAAGAATCATCAATGCCGATGAGGGTTGCATAGTAAAGAATGGTGTTGTAACCGAAGTTCTTCCACAGATAGATGAAGATCAAAATGGCGGGCCAATAGCCAGCATTGGAATAGAAACTGATGGGCTCAAATCCCAACGGAACCAGAATGGACTTGTTGATGAAGCCAGTGTCCGTGGACAGGAAGGCATAGCCCAAATAGGCCACAACCGTGATAGCGATCAGGTAAGGAATCAAAATGGTGGTCTGATAAACACGCATCATCTTGCCCTTCACCTGAGAGAGCAGGATGGCCACGGTGATGGCCAGAACAGTGCCTAGCACAATGAACACCACGTTGTACAACACGGTGTTCCGGAAGATGATGAAGGCGTCCTGCGTACGGAACAGATAGCCGAAGTTATCCAAACCACACCAGGGGCTCGCCCACACACCGGTGGTAAAGTTGATATCCTTAAAGGCGAAGGTCAGGCCGAACATAGGAAGGTAGTTGTTGATGACCAGGTAAGCCAGGCCCGGTACCATCATAATGTAAAGAGGCAGCGTCCGGGACAGATAACTGCTCTTCTTGACCTTTTTCCCCTTTTCAGCGGGAACCATGGTAGACATTTGACAATCACTTTCCTCTCTTTTGAAAAAACATGAACCGAACTATAAACACAACCAACAGGTTGCGAAAGCCTTCTAAAAGAAGAGCGAAAGGGGCAAAACTATGAACAGGTAAGCGTTGCACCTAACCTATAATTTGCGTATAGGCCGATAAACACTTATCGGCCTACACACAAATCAAGCTTTTTCAAGCTTTGCTATAGAATTTACTTGCCCAGAGCGGCATCCAGCTGAGCCTGCTTGACAGCGATGATCTCATCGATGCCAGCATCCTTCAGAGCCTGACGGAACTGCTCAGCAGTAGCGTCGACATCCTGCACAGAGCCGGAGAGGATGGGGTTGTTGTACTGAGACACAACGTTGGTGCAAGCGGCCAGAGCATCAGCGCACTCGTCAGTGTTGAACTGAACGCCGAAAGCCTTGGACTGCTTAGCAGAAGCGTTGGAATCCAGCAGCTGCTGGAAGTAGTCAGAGGGGTACTCGAAGGGCAGAGAAATGGTGGAGTTCAGAGCAGTCCAGCTGTAGCCCATGCACCAGCCAGTGGAAGAAACATCCTTGCCATCCATGTAGGCAGCGTACTCGCCGTTCTCGTCCTCAAGAACCTGATAGTGAGTGCCCTCGATACCATTGATGAGCAGGTTAGCAACATCGGGGTTGGTAGCCATCTCATTCAGGAAAGCTGCGCACAGGTCAGCGTTCTCAGTGTTGGGGTTGACGCAGTAGTAAGCGCCGGGAGTAACAGCAACAGCGTCATCATACAGCTTCAGAGAAGCGCACTCCACACCGAAGTTCTGAGTGGACCAAATACCGTTCATCTCAGCGGAGAAGTGGCCAGCAAAGCAGCCCAAGCAACGCTCAGCAGGAATCAGGTCGGAGGGAGCCTCGGTAACGTTCATCAGGTCGGTCATGTAGATGCCCATTTCCATCCACTCTTTGACGCAGTCCAGACGCTCCTGGTACTTGTCGCTCTCCCAGTAGTTGGTGATGGTCTCATCCTGGCCGTAGTTGTCCAGCACGCCCAGCATGTTAGCGTCGCCCAGGTTGTCCACGCGGGTGTCGCCCCAGTTCACAGAACCGTTGTTGGGTCCGATGATCGGGATGTCGGGATAAGCTTCATGAACCTGGCGGAAGAACTCGGTGAGCTCGTCCAGGGAAGCAATGGTGTCGCCGTTCTTGTAGCCGAACTGCTCAGCAACGTCAGCGCGAATGGTGAACACAGCGGAAGAAGCCTGGTCCAGCAGACGGCCAATACCGTACTGCACACCGTCAACGATACCAGCGTTGTACACATTCTCGCCCAGAGCTTCCTTCATGCCATCGGCATAGGGAGCCATGATCTCGTCCAGGGGCATTGCCTGGCCGCTCAGAGCAGCGTTGACGAAGTTGACAGAAGTGCCGCCACCGTCAGCCCAGTAGATGTCCAGGGTGTTGTCGCCACCGGAGAGCAGCAACTAGATCTGCTGCTTGGAGTTGCCCACCTCAAAGGTGATGAACTCAACGTTGCAGCCGATGGTCTCAGCGGTGATCTTGCTCAGCTCAGCAGCCACAGCCTCAGCATCGGGAGGAGTGGTGCCGCAGACGATCATCAGGGAGATGGTGGGCAGGTCGCCGTTATCGGTGGAGGTGCCCTCCTCTTCCGCAGCGGAAGAATCGCCGTCAGTGGCAGCGGAAGAATCGCCAGCAGCAGAGGAATCCCCAGCTGCAGAAGAGCTGCCGCCCTGGTCGGATCCACAGGCAGCAAAGCAGCTCACGCACAGAGCCAGTGCCAGCAGGATCGCAAGGAACTTTTTCATAGTTTACCATCCTTTCAGAATTTTGATAACGTTTGACTAGATTGTGCAAACGTTAACTCTTACGCAATTAAGAATACACCATCGAGGGCGAAATGTCAACAAAAAAAATGAAAATTTTGTGAAGCCCTTGTGCAATGTTCCCTAAGGTACGGTGAATATTGGACATTTTCGGGGTTTTTTAGTCACTTTTTGGAAGCAAAACAGCGCAAACGATTGCCTTTCTTGTCAAAAGAGGTCAAAAAAACCAGAATTTTGATTCCTAGATCCGCCGGGAAACCGCCGCCTGACAGCTGATCGTGCTAGGACCGGAGCTCTGACGGCGCACCAAACTCACCGGTAAAATGGAGCTCTCCGGGGCCTCTTCCCCATTGATGCAGGCAATTAACGTGCGCACAGCCTGCTCCCCCATCTGCCGGATGGGCTGCGCCACTGTGCTGATATTGCAGTAACTGGAGACATCCACACCGTCAAAACCCACAATGGGAACACTGCCCACCCAATTGGGGGAGACTCGCCACAAAGTGGACTGGATACTGGCAGCCAACACATCACTGGTGACAAACAGACCGTCTGCCTGGGGAAACAGGGTTCTGGCCCGACGGATGTCAGCCTCCAAATTTTCACCAAACAAGTCCTCAGCGTCGATGTAGTACTCGCCACAGGGACAGCCTGCTTTGCGGCAAGCTTCAATAAATCCCTGATAACGCCGGTAGGCCGGCAGCTTATTGGACACAATGCGGTTGCCGAAAAGCAGGGGCATCTGGCACCCGCTGGCAAGCAGCTCCTGGGCAGCCAACACTCCGCCTTGATAGTTGTCGCAGGCCACCGAGGGAACGCCTTCAATGGTGCGCTCCACGCTGACCACCGGCACATCCCGCATACTCAGCACGTTTTCCAAATGGCGGCTGCACACCAGCACTCCTGCTACATTGTTGCCCTGCAACGTGGCAAATTGCTCCCGTTCCCGTTCCGGGTTGCCTCCGGAGGTGCACAGAAACAGCTTATAGCCGTTTGCGGAACACGCCTCCTCAATGGAAGCGGTCAGCTCGCTGAAAAACGAATGATTGATATAGGGCACAATCAGCCCAATGAGGTGACTGTTCCGGTTCACCAGAGAACGGGCCATCTCGTTGGGGTAATAGTTCAGTTCCTTCATCACCTGAAACACCTTGTCTTTGGTCTCCTGGCTGATGGAGCCCTTCCCGTTCAATACTCGCGAAACTGTGGTGATCGATACCCCTACCCGTTCCGCGATGTCCTTCAGCGTTGCCATAAACGTACCTCCCTGCTTTCTTTTCGGGGATGGAGTTTCCTCCCCGACCTCAACTCAAACGCAATGCTCCTCAACGGAAGAGCAGCTGTGCAAAATCACGCAAACACATGCGCCATACATTCCACTCATGCTCGCCGTGATAGATCTTCTCAATGTGAACGGGGCATTCCTCGGGAGAAAGCCCCTTCTTTGCAAACATGGCCCGGTCTTCATCGAATCTAGGCAGAGCCAAGGTATCCCCATCGCCACAGGCACGGAAGAACACCTTGAAGTCCTTGACAAACTTCTCCTTGTCATCCAGCTCTTTCAAATAGGAGGAGTCCGGGATGGACTGGCCGATCTTCAGCGCTGCCACAAAGCCGCTGAACACACCGGCATAGGCAAACAGATCTGGATTGCCCAAGGTGACCATACTGGTCTGCATGGAGCCCATGGATAGTCCTGCCATAGCCCGATTCCATTTGTCAGTCTTCACGCGGTAATGGCTCTCAATAAAGGGGATGCAATCCTCCAACAACAGCTTGCTGATGGCGTTGGTCTCCAACACCCGCAGGCCGTCCCGCTCCCGCTGAACCATGCCGTTGTTCATCACCACAACACAGGGAACCATCTTCCCCTGGGCAATCAGATTGTCAAAGATAAAATTGGCCCGGCCCTGATGGATCCAGCACTTTTCGTTTTCCCCGTGACCATGCTGCAAGTACAGCACTGGGTAAGTCTCGTCGCCTCCCAGCATGTACTTGGGCGGGGTGTAGACCAGGCAGCTCTTCATCAGCCCCAGGGACTTGGCGTAATAGTAATCCTGGGTCACGGTGCCGTGGGGCACATCCTGGCACAGAGTGAAATCCACGCCCTCCTGAGGAACATCCACATAGTTGATGGGCCGGGAGGAACCATACCCCACCGGAGCCAGAGGATTGAGCACTTCCGTGCCATCCACCCGGAACAGAATGGGAATAAACCCGCCGTCACCGCTTTCCAGCTCCACGGACCACAGGCCATCCTCGCCCCGGACCAGATCGTAGTGGTCACGGTAGCGGAGAACTGCCTCCACCTTGGAAGCCTCCGGCGCCAGGAAATTCAGCCGAAGCTTTCCGCCGGGCAACAAAACGGCTCCCGGAGGGGTCACACCCTGGCGATCGCCATATCCGCTGGTGCCCACGGTGCCACCCATGGGAAGCTGGGGCTCAAAACCCACCGGGGTGTCGTAATAGGCCGCATTCAGCGCTGCGGATGGATACTGTTCCTGATTTGTCATCTTCAATCAACTCCTATCATGTATTGAGCAAGAAGCCTGAAACAGCTTCCAGTTCCCCTTAATCCCACATGCTCTTCAATTTGTGGATCTCCAAATCCACCGCCGTACCGGGATCCACCATCACCGGGGTCACCTGGATCTTCGCGGGATCCAACACTGTGGCAATGGAGGTGTGGAACAGCCCTCCATTGGCGTAGATCTCCACAGAACAGCGATCTGTAACAACGCGCAATTCCAGAGTATCCCCCACTGGGCCGATCTCATAGGCACCGCTGGGCAGCAGCAGTCTGCCGCTTTCCGGGTCGTAAACCATCAGCACGTCCCGAATGGACATGGCCAACAGCTTTCCGGGACGGACACTGAACCGGAAGGTCATATCCATGGCCTCTCCCAGATACTGGGCCGGAATGCGCTCCAGCTCCTCCAAACCTCGGTCAATAAAGGAAAAGCTCTCCTCCCGCAACAGTTCCACCTCCTTGGCAGGCCACAGAGTCAACCGCGGACCCTGCTCCGTTGTGACAAGCTTGATCTCGTTGGGCACGCTCATGCAGCTGGAAAAGGGCCCCTCCCCCACCCTGGTGCGAATCCAGGACAGCTGCACCACCCGTCCCTCCGGAAAACCGGTAAAGGTCTGGGCCGCATAACCACCGGGCGAACGAGCTGCATCACTGTATGCAGAATAGATCTGGTGAATGGGTCCGGGAATGGCCTCTGTATCCGGGACAAACTTCCTGCCTTGGAATCGGCCCACCATGTAAGTATCTGTGGAGCCCCACAGGACCCAGCGCATTTTATTGGAATCGCCATCCAAAGGCAAGCAGAAGAGGTCCGGACACTCCGCTGCGGTGTGCAGGGGGATCACCTGTCCCTCCTCCCAGTGAAGCAGATCCTTGGAGTAGAGCAGCTGGTACCGACAATTGTCCAAGAAAATGAACATCACCCAGTTCTTGCCCTCCGGCTCCCAAACCACCTTGGGGTCCCGGTTCATAAAGGCAATGTGGGGCACGATGGGATTGCCCTCATACTTTTGGTAGGTCCGTCCCCCATCGGTGCTGTAAGCCATGGCCATCTCAAAATACCGGCCCCGACTCCACCGGGATTTGCTTCCGGCGGCAGTGTAGAACAGACACACAGGAGGTACTCCATCCTTGCCCAAGCCGGAAGTGTTCTCCACATCCACAACGCCTCCACCGGAATACATCCGTCCGGACTCATCGGGAATCAGAGCGTAAGGCAGCTCCTCCCAATGGACCAGGTCCGGGCTGACCGCATGGAGCCAATGGGTATTTCCCACACCGAAGCCGTAAGGGTTCAGCTGGGCAAACAGATGATACTGTCCATCGTAATAAAACAACCCGTTGGGATCGTTCATGAATCCGTGCATGGGAGTAAAATGCGCCAGGGGTCGGGTGGGTTCCCGATACAGGGTGTCCGCGTCCCGCAGGACGTCGGAGGCCTCCACCAGCTCCAGCAGGGACTCGTCCCCGCCCTCCAGGCGCAGCTCCAACTCCTGGCCCTCATAGCGCTCCAAATACAGGCACGCCCAGCAACGAGGCTCCTTGGACAGGATCACCTCATGCTCCTCCAACAGCTCACCGTCCCGGTAAACTCCCAAGAACTGCATCTCATCCACCGGCAAAAACCACCCTTTGGAATCCGCCACGGGGATGAGCAAATACTTTTTCTCCGCTTTGATCGTCTTCTTATTCATAACCCCACAGCTTCCGGCATCTCAGCAACGCTTTGCCAGAAGCGTTTCCCCTTTCTCAGTCATCGGGCCAAACCCGCCTATGACGGATTCCCGACGAATCTCTACTCCATCATCTGTAAAATGCAGATCCAACCGATCCTCAAAGCAAGTCTCCACCCAACGCAGAGCGATGGAGAAGGTATCTTCCTCACTCCACCAGCCGTGCAAGTACAGCTGGCTGATGGGCAGGTGAGTCGTCTCCACCAGGTTCAAGGCGCGGGAACCATCCGTCGCCACCCGGTACTGGACTTCTTTTCCATCCTCCAAAGCGGTGAGCGTGACACTGCCATAGGCAAATTCCAAACGGAACTGTGTAATCTCTCCACCCACAGGCGTCCCACTGAGGATGCCGCCAATCCGCTGCCGCAGGGTAAAGCTGCCCTGCTCCAGCCCGAACCACTGACCGGACACCTGAGAGATAAAGGGACTGTTGGGCGCAAAGGGTGGGTTGGGCAGCGCCAAAGCGCTCAACCGCCGCCGAAGAGCGTCACTGACACGAGGCTCCTCCGGGAGGGGATCCTCCTCGGGAATCTCGCCCAGGAACTGCCACAGGATATCCAATGTATTCTGAGCCCAATGAGCTCCGGTGGCCGTCTCGTTGACAGAGATAATCATATCCTTATCCGGCACCACCACGGAAAACTGTCCCATGGCCCCGTCCGCCCGGTAAACGCCTCGAGGGCGACACATCCAGATCTGGAAGCCATAGCCTACAAAATTGTCGTAAGCTTCCGGATTGCCCTTGGACTCAGTGGAAGAATCGTTCTGAGAGGAAGTGGCCAGCCGCACAAAGTCCTCCGTCAGGATCCGCTCGCCTTCCCACTGGCCTCCGTCCGCATAGAGCTTCATCAGCCGCAGGTTGTTCTCCGTAGTGGAAAACATCCCGGCGCCACCGCACTCCACTCCATCGGGCATGCAATACCAACTGGTGCTGGCAGGATCCATACCCAATTTCTCATAGAGCCGAGGAGTCAAGTATTCCTGCAGGCTTTGGCCGGTCTTTTTCACCACCATGGCTGCCAGCATGGAAGACCCCACGCTGTTGTACATAAAGCAGCTGCCGGGCTCGTGGTTCACCGGTGTATGCAGAAAATCCCGGATCCAATGCTCAGAGGGAGCCGGCATGGTATCCATTCCACAGCCCATGCACAACACATCCCGCACAGTGAGTTTCTTCAAGTTTTCACTGGGCTGTTCCGGAGCGTCCTCCGGAAAAATGTCAATGACTCTCTCATCCAGGCGAATGAGCCCCTCTGTGTAGAGCAGGCCCACCGCAGTGGCAGCATATGTTTTGGACAGTGACTGCAATCCATGGCGCAAACCAGGTGCATAAGGCGTCCACCACCCCTCCGCGCACACCTTGCCGTGACGCATCACCATCAAGCCGTGCATTTCCGTATTGCTCTCATCCAACCTATCCAAAAGCCGCTGCACCGCCGCACTGGGAATCCCCACGCTTTCAGGGGTAACCCGTTCAAATTCCCGTCGCATTTGTGCCCACTCCTTTCACAAAAGAAAATTTGAGCGCCCCTTCCGGAAGAGGATGTCCCTCAGCTGGAAATCCCAGAAAAGGCGCAAACGTTTTACTCCACTACTCAGAGAATAGCGCATCTCCACAAAGTTGTCAAGCAGCGATTTTTTTATTTCCGACATTTTCACCTTATGGCAAAAAAAAGAGCAGCATCCTACACAGGACGCTGCTCTCAAAAATCAAGCCCCAAAGAGCTCCAGAATTCTACGGCGGGCCTCCCAATCCGGCAGCGGCACGCAGTAACGAAATCCCTGGATCACATCACATTTTAAATCCACCAAAGCTTGAGCCTGACCATCGTTCTCCACACCTTCGGCCAAGATGGTCATTCCCAGCTCATGCCCCACCTGGATCATCGCCCGAAGGATTGCCCGGCCTGAAGGGGTCAGCGCACCATCCACCAATCCCTTGTCCAGCTTCAAGCCTTTGACTGGATACTTTTGCAGGTCATAAAAGGAGGTGAAGCCTTCGCCAAAATCATCCAGAGCCACACTGATCCCGCTGTCCATTAAAGCTTCCATATTGGCTTTGGTCTGACCCATATCCTTTACAGAGACGCTCTCCGTCAATTCCAGGATTAACAATTCTCTGGGAAAATGGTACCTTCCCAGAATTTCCAAGCAGCGCTGGGCAAAATCCCCGGCTGCAAAAGTGGCTCGGGACACATTGCAGGAGATGAAAAAGGTCTCCACGCTCTGGGAGCACAAATCCTGCAAAAAGGCACAGACCTCTTCCAAACAATAGTAGTCTAGGCGGGAGATCATATTCTCTCGCTCCATCAGTGGGACAAATTTATCCGGCCCCAGCAGTCCCCGCTGAGGATGGTTCCACCGGGAAAGCGCTTCACCACCTACCACCTGTTTGGTCACCGCGTCCACGTAAAATTGGAGGTACAACAGAAACTCTTTGCGGAGAAAAGCCTGTTCCAAACCAGCCTGCAGCTGTCTCTCCCGGGCAATGAGTTCCAGAATCCCCTGGGAGCAGATCATATAGTCCTGCCCCTCCCGCTGGGCTAGAAGAGCCGTTTCTTTAGCGCTGATCAGCATGGCATCCAACTCTCTATCCGACTCTTTTAGAGGGTAAACCCCAGCGTGAACCTCCACTTCATAGGGTTTGGAAAACAGGCGGGTGTACTCCCGCACCCTGTCAAAAATCGGAGTGATCCAATCGGGAAGCCCCTGGCTGTTTCCCAACAGCTTCAAAAGCACAAAGCCCCGATCCCCCACTCTGGCAAGGATATCCGCATCTCCGGTGTACTCTTGCAGCACCGCACCGCAATAGCGCAAAAACTCCTCGGTCTCTTCGCTGCTGCTCAAACGGCGCAACCGGTCGGTGTCCACATAGAAATACACCAGGCTGTAGAGAATCCGATTGTTGTCGTTGACGTATTGATGAAAATAATGGTGCAGATACTCATGGTTGCCCAAACCAGTGACTGCGTCAGCCTCCAGATCCTCTTGAGCGCGGTTCAACCTTTTGCGATACTTGCGAATCACCAGAATCAGGGCTGTCCCCATCATCACCAGAGCCAACGCCAGACCGACAGCCGTCCAGAGTAAAGGGGTATTGGACTGAGGAACCAAAACCTCTTGCAACAAACTGCCCGTGACCTCCTCCTGAGAGACTGTGGATAGAAAGTCTGAGAGCTCCGTCACCAGTTCCTCCGGAGCAGCGCCGGTAACCCCCAAGGACCAGGAGCTCTCCTCCCCATCCTGCTGGGTCACAAACACGGTCAACTCTTTCACTCTAGAGGGCAAGGAATCCCCCGGTCCATAGCCGGAAACGAGATCCACTTGGAGATTCTCTGCCAAGTGCTCCCGCTGGTCCTCTTCCCCGGGTTGGTAATACTCCACCTGGATCCCGGTCTCCTGGGAAAACTCCTCCAACAGGTCCGGCAGGATCCCTCGGTATGTGCCGCTGTCCTTGTGAAAGTATTCCACCGGGTAGGCATCCGGATTGCCTGCCACATAGACTGTCCCTCGCTCTTCCAACATGAAGTCCCCCGTTTTACTGCTTCGTCTCTGGCTCCTCAGTCTGTTCGGAAACGGCGGGCTCTTCCCTGTCCGTCCGTCGCTGGAACAAGCCCAGATTCCGCTCGTTTACCTGGTCCACTTTCTCCTGGGCCTCTTGAGCTTCTCCGTCCATGCGGGCCAGCATCCCATGAAGAAAGCTCCGCAGCTCCTGAATTTGAGCGCCGCACCGGTCCAATTCATTCTGAAGCTGTTCCCGCTCCTGATCCAGCTTGCGGCGCACAGTCTTCTCCTGCTCTTGAGTCTCCCGCTTCAACGCCTCGCCATACCGCTTGGCGTCCATCAGCGTGTTGGCAATCATCAGCTGATCTCCCAGGTTCTTCTCCGCCTGGCTGCGGGAGCCCTCCAGTTCCTTTTCCAGCTCTTTGATCCGCGCCAGATAGCGCTCTTCGTTCTCTTTCGCTTTGCGCTCCTGCTCCAAGAGCTTTGCGGAAAACTCCTCTTCCACCTCAGCAATGCAAGCATATACACTGGACTTTTGATAGCCAAAACCGGTTTTCAATTTTGCAAGATTCATATTGAGTCCTCCATTTATTTAAACTTAATGGTTTTTCTTTGAATACTGCCCCAGGACTGCTTCTTCTTATGATAGCCAAACAGGGCCGTGGCCCGCACCCACGCAAGAATCAACCGCAGGCAGGACACCTCCACCACACACAGACCCACAGCTTTCGCCACATCCCAGAAGGTCAACTTCAGATCAATGGTGTGGATTCGGGCAAAGAACGCTGTCAGAGACAGGATAGCTGAATACCCCACATAGATCAGGAAAAACAGCAGCATGAACGGGAGGTTCAACAAATCCACCAGGTATGCCAACACCATGGTGAGAATCCCGAACACTTCAATGTAGGGGGACAAGAGCTCGTAGATCAAAAAATACAGATAGGACAGAGTGCCCACCAAGCCAAATCTGGGGTTCAGCAGCATGACCCGGTGCTTCTGTATGCTCTGGAACAGGCCGATATGCCACCGCCTCCGCTGCTTGCACAAATCCTTCAAGCTCTCCGGAGCTTGGGTCCAACAGATGGCGTCGGTAGCATAACGAATGCGATAGGGGATATTATGCTCCCTGCAGAAGAGGTGGAGCTTTACCACCAATTCCATGTCCTCCCCCATGGTAGTGGGATCATACCCGCCAGCATCCACCACCACGCTTTTCTGAAACAGCCCAAAAGCTCCGGATATGATGATGCTGCCGTTGAACTTGTCAAAGAGAATCCGCGCCGCCAAAAAGGAGCGGTCATACTCTAGCACCTGCATACAGGGCAGCAGCTTGTTGGGCATGTGATAGGCCACCACTCTGCCGTCCACGATTTCGGTGCCATTGCAAGGGCGGACCGCGCCGCCCACCGCCACCACATTGCCTTCTTCCAACACAGGACGGACTATTTTTTCCAGCGAATCCCGCTGCAGCACGGAATCGGCATCCATGCAGATAAAATAGGGGTACTTCGCCGCATTGATACCCATGTTCAGAGCATCCGCTTTGCCGCCGTTGCGCTTTCGGATCAACGTGATGGGCACCTTATAGCCGTGTGCCTCAAAAACAGCCTCCTCCCTCTGACAGGGGATCCGCCGCTGAATGGGACGGTTGACCTGCCGCATGGAAAAAGCTCTCTGCAGCACCTGGGAAGTCCTGTCCCCAGAACCGTCATCCACTACAATAATCTCATAGAGCTTGTAGTCCAGCGCCAACAGCGACCGCACACTGGATTCAATGGTGACCTCCTCGTTGTGAGCGGGCACCACAATGGTAACAGGCACGTAAATATCTTGATGGAGCTCGTTTTTCAAGCGGTTGCGGCGCTTCACCTGATAGAGGGTGGAAGATCCCACTGTCACTGCCAAAAACAGAAAGCTGGCATAGCCGATCATATAGGCCACATAAAAGTACCCAACCAATTCAAAAAAGAGTTGAATTCCATCCCTCATGAACCCGCTTCCCCCTCTTTTATCCGCTGGGTTTCCAACCGGTACAGAATCATCTCCCTGGCGTAGCGGTCCCCGCTGGACATCACATCCAGCAAATCACTATAGTCCACACCAAGCATCTCCAAACTCTGTGCCGCAGCAGAACGCACATACCAATTGGAACTGTGCAGTGCCTCCTTCAGCACAGCCATCACCGCTTCTCCCGAATACCGGGCCAAAGAGGACACACTCACCGTGGCATACTCCCACCGTTCCAGCTCCTTATCTGAGGCAAACGCCAAAAGGGGTTCCAAAGCAGGGGGATAGGCATACCGGCCAAAATAGCGGATGGCAGAGAGCCGCAGCTCCTTATCTCGGGAGTCGTCCATCATGATTCGGAACATCTCCTTCTCGTACCCAGCCGTACAAAAACGGATGTAGTTGAGCACCGCCAATTGGGTGCGCTGGCTCAAACTGTCCAGACTGGCAAACAGTTTGTCAATCAATTCCCGATGATCCCCGTGGAAGGTCAGCAATCCTTCGGTGAGCAGCTTGTCGTGGACAAACACCTTCCCGTCATCCTGCAGCTTGATGGCCTGCACTACATGATCCACACTGCCAAAGGCGTACAGGGCTTCCAGAGCATTTACCCGACAATAGAGACTGTCCTTCCTCACATAGTCTAACAGGATATCCTGAAGTGAGTCAATGGGCATCTTGCGCCTTTGGGTGTAACGGGACAAAAAATAGCTGAAACAGGCGGCCTGGGTATTCTCCCTCATCAAGTAAGCCAAGGACAGACGCAGCACCATGGGCTGCAATTGATCCAGATACCTGCGGTTGACCTCATCCTCCTGACGTGCAAACAGAGGTGTCATCACCTTGTCAAAAGCCAGCAGGTTGTTCACCTTGCTCAAGGAGCGGGCGAGATAATCTATGTGTGCCTCGCTCACAGGCTTTCCCTGCCGGACGGCTGCCAACTCCTCGGCCACTGCAGCCCGCAATCTGGCCTCCCGTTTTTCCAAACGCGGTTCCCTACGCCGCATGGCCAGGCTATAAAGGGTATTGAACACGATCATGCTCAGGCATACCGCGCCGTAAATGTAAATCATCGCCTCGACACCCATAGCCTCACCTCCGTCTCAATCTCCTTTTCAAGGATCCAGCGAACTCCAATAGTCCTGCAAAATGTAATAGGATTCTTTCAGTCGCTCATGATAGGTCACCTGTTTCCCCCATCTCTCCAGGGCAAAGGATGCCAGGGGAACTCGAAATTCCTCCTGACCTTGGGTAATTCCCACATACATCTGGTCGATGGTCAGGTATTCCACACCATAGTTCTCATAATAGTCGTCGTGTATTTTCATCTCAGAGGGATTGGCAAAATTCAACAGCTGCCAGGGAAGCTTCAGCTCCACGCCGTCCTCCGTAAAGATGAAATCCGCCAGAGAGTTGAATTCCTCCGCTGTTGGGTTGGCATTGCCGTAGGTCAGAAGCCCTGTCTCATAAGTCTCGGAGGAGGCCTCCCAGTTTCCCGTGAGCAGGGGAGTGGCCGTCTGCAGCATCAGATGAATGGGCCGAAACAGAGGACTATCCTCCTCAGGGGGATCAATATAGGCGTCCTCATTGTATACCTCGTGGGAGTACATGGCCCGCAGCACCTCATACCGCTCCTGGACCAAAACACGGCTGTTTTCCTGCCCATCCAAAATCACCAGGAAATCCACCGCACGCTCAAAGCTCAGGTCATAATTCTCACAATAGGTGCTGCCTGTCTTCTGGGTGGTGTCGATGGGTAGATATAGCGTATCCGTCTCCGGGGAGAAGCCCTCTTTAGTAATGTAGAAATAGAGAAATTTCTCATCATACTTCATGGAGACGGTCATATCCTCATAGGCAATGACCTGATCCTCCTCCTTCCATTCGGAAACATCCCCGTCCACATAACAGATGCTTTCCTCCTCCCCCGGGTCGAAGGCCAAAAGGCCAAAGTACTGCTCGTTTGTCTGATAGTCGCTCCAATAGGGGGTGTTATCCAAATCCACAGCGGCCATGGTGTTCCAGGTGCGTTTGAACCACTCATCCTGCCAGGTGAACATACAGCTGCCTGCACATCCCGCCGCCATGATGTCCTCATAGCACTCAATGAGCGCTTGTCCTTGCTGCTGCTCAGACATGTTGCCCTGATTGCGTCCGGTGTTGTAATCCCGCTGTGCCATCCCTCGTCCGGTGGAGACGCCATACTCCGAGATGACCACGGGCATGGTATGGTGCTCGGTCAACCGCTTGAGATAGGTACGGTAGGTGTTCAGTGTTCCATCCTCCGTGCGCTCAAAATTCAGCTTGTTGGTCTCATAGTTGAGATAATCAGGATAATAGGGATAGACGTGATAGGAGGCAAACTGGCCCGAAAGAAAATTTTCCGTGGAAAGGATATGCTCCACGTCCACCTCTGCGCATTTCATAAAAAACCGGGTGATGTCCTCGGAATACTCAAAGGGGTCTGTGGTGGGCCAATTGGAAAAGGCAATCAGCCGCTGCTGTTTATAGCGTTTGGATTCATACTCAATGATGCTGTCTCCCACCTCACAGAGCATGGCCTCAAAGGGCGTGGCGTCCGGAGAGGTGTACAGGTACTCACCCTGATACTCATTGCGTTCCGGGTACTTTTCATTGGTATAGACCACTGTGACGTCTTCCCACTCCACGCCTAAAATGTAGCCAATCACCCACTGGGACACGTCCTTCCGATAGCTGCCGGAACCCAAGCCATATCCCAAAGAAAGTGTCTTCTGCCCATGGAGCACATCCACCAGTGTACGGCAATCGTCTAAAAAAGCCTGCCGGAACTCGTCGTCATAGGCGTCCCGGTGGGAGTTCTGCACATAGTCGTTAACCCATACGCCGTGGATCAACCACAGGGGCTCCTCCCCCGCCTCCACTCTTGCGGTATTATACTGATAAAAAGCATTGTAGAAATCATCGTGGAGGATGGTATATACCCGAACCGTATTGGCTCCCAGGTCCTGAATCCACTGGAACCACCGCAGATAGGTCTCTTGGTCAATGGCATAATCTGTGGCCCACTCTCCGGGCAAACCCACACCCATGTTGACACCGCGAATCTCAAAGGGCTCGTATTTCCCATCCCTCAACATATAAATGGTGTCCTGGTCGGTGGTCATAAAGGTCTCCACCGGCTGGTCAGGATGCAAGTCTATGTAAACGCCAAAGCGGTAATAGGCCGTATTTCCCAGGAAAAATAACAGCACCACTGCCAATACTCCCAGGATAAATTTTTTCATGATGTCATTCACAGCAGCGCCCCCTTTCTCCCTTCGCTGTCAATGGTTGAACTTTTTCACCTTTGACTCATGACAGTATTGATACAGACTCTCGATGTTGTAATCCATCCAGGCAGCTCGTTCCAGAATCGCTTCCTTCAAGGATTCCACTGCCTCCTCATAGTTGTCAGGATTCCGGCTGTCCGGGGACAACGGGCGGTAATCTTCAAAGGAGTATCCCCACACCTGGAAGTTCCTCTCCACCGCGTCGCCCAAATAGGCGATGGTTTCGTCAATGTAATTCATCAAATACTCGTCGCTGAGAAAAGTCTCACGGTGCTGCCGGTACCGCTGGACCACCAGGTCCACAAAGTTCTCGTCCTTGGTAAGCATGTAGAACCAGGTAATGTACTGCATCTGAAACCTCTGGGGCAAAAACTGGGAATCATGAAAATTGTTGCAGGCAGCGTTGAAATCCCAGATGACCATTTGATACTTTCCCCTCACATCCTTGTAAAGATAGGTTGACCGGGATCCCACATCATAGTTCACAGTAAACTCATTGATGATAAAATAGTCCGCCATGGAATCCATATCACAATAATCCCACCAAGCATAAGGTTCCGTGTCGTAGTCATAGGAGTAAAGCGCTTTTTCAAAATCTGAAACATCCTGCTCGATATATTGAATTCTCTCCTCCGTCAAGTTGCCCGTGCCCGGATAAACAATATCAATCACATTGCTGGTGCGCAAGGAATATTGCGTAAAGGTTTCGATGTTTTTCAGCGGGTTACTGCTGCCGCGATCCAGGCGCACCACGTAGCTTACAACCGCTTGGTCGTCGTCTTCCGGCAGAGTCATGTCCAAACGGCAGCCATCCCCATTTGTGATGGTCTCGGTCATCACATACAGACCAATGTATTCTCCGTTTAAGATCACTTCGCAGAACCGTACATTGGCCGCATAGTCCATGATTTCCCCCGCAATGTTGTACCACATGTAATTGCGGATCATGGTTTTATCCAAATAGGGACCGTGCAAAGCCCACTCGTGGTGAGCGTCCATCCCCAGCATAGACACATCCTTATTCGTGAGGCCATCCTCTTCTGTAGTCACCAGCAGGTATCCTTTTTTGTCGTGAAGCCGTGAGGTATTCCCGCGAATTCGGATCTTCGCAGTGGTCTCCAGGGTGGGCTCGTCATCGGGGTGATGATTGGACTCGTCCCCGTCCACCACGCTGACCTGACACTCCACAGTTTTGCTGCCATCCTCAGCTAAAGTGACCTGAGAGTACTCATACTCCTGAGCATTCTGCTCCAAAATGGAACCATCCTCACCCACAGGTTCCCCTGGCACTTCCACGCCTCCGGTGTCGATGATGACCAAGGGCAAATGGGTACAAAGCTGGGAGCCGTCACAATCACAGCCTTCGTCAGGCTGACGGGCTGTGAGATGCTGGTGGACGCGGTTTGTGGGATTGTCACTCTCCAAAGCTCCAGCCACCAATACTGTGACGAAAACCAGAGCTAGTCCGGCAAAGCCCATCCATCGATACTTCAAACACCGTCACCCCTTTCTTCATTCCTGCAGTAACTTCAAAGGCTCAACTGCTGATTTCGTCGTTTTGCTGCACCAGGTTACAATACTCAATACCACCGATCTCATACAGCGCATGGGTGATGGTCTTTCCATTTTTACCGCTGGGACGGTTCTTCCCCTGACCCACCAGACGATTGCTCAGCTCATAGATGAATTCCACCGAGGTCTCGGTGGTGTTTTTCACCCTCATGTTGGCCTTGTGGGCATAGTATTGAAAGATCAAAGCTTCGATACGCTCTTCATTGGCACGGGATGCACGGATAATCAGCAGCACACGATTGTCGTTTTTGATCCGTCCGAACAGCAGCAGCACAAAAAATGCAAACGCACTGCCCACTGCCGCCACCAAAAAGTCTCCCGCGCCGCAGCAGATGCCAGCCACAATCGTTCAAAAAATGTACACCGTATCTCTGGAATCCTTGATGGCTGTGCGGAATCGGACAATGGACAGGGCGCCCACCATGCCCAAGGACAGCGCAATGTTATTTCCAATGACGATCATCACCGCTGTGGTGATGACCGTGAGAACCATCAACGAGACATTGAACTTCTTGCTGTAGATGGTGCCCTCATGGGAAATTTTATAGGAGAGAAAGATAAAGAACGCGATCACAGTGGCCACAACCATTCGCAGTAAAATGGCCTCAAATTCCAGATCACCGGTATTTTCAAACAACTCTAAAAGTGCTTTTCTCATACAGATCCTCCTCGAATGCTCAAGCTAGATTGATAGGAAGTTTTCTTAGCCCACTGATCATTTCCGCGAGGCCGTGTGGGGCTAATGGCATCAAAACCCAAATCTCAGCCCTGCGCTGCGGCTTAAACAGTACTTGCTCACCGACAACTCCGAACGGTCAGCGCTGTCCACCAAGTTTTTTATGTAGCTCAACAAAAAACCATTATATTTCACCTCCAACACTCCGTTGAAGGGGTCCAGCACTGGAACCAAGTTCAGCGTAGGTGAAAACAGATCCATGCAGGCTTCATTGGCGCGAATCTCGCTGTCCAAGGTGATCCGGATGCGATTCTCTTTGGCAATGAACGCTTTCCGCAGATACTCCACCACCGCTTTGGGACGGTAACACCGGCACTGCATCAGCCCATAGCACTCCGCAGCAAAAGGATCCTCCAGCTGCAGAAGCCCTTCATACCTGCCCTGGGTTAGCTCCTGTCCCAGCTCCCTTGAGATGCGCAAGGAGCGCTTTCGCTGATTGGCCCCCTCTTTCTGCTTCATCTCCAACATGGCAAAGGGAGAATCGGGACTGTAGATCCGCAGGCGAATCTTTTTGCGAACTTCCAAACCATCAATCTTTCCCTCATAATCACTGTCATCCAGCGTGTCAAAATAGAGAGACCGGATGACATAGCCCCGAGCTCCGTTATGGGGGTCCGGTATCATTACCCCGTGCAACCGGTTGGCAAGCTGCTCCATCGCAGGCAATGTCATCAAATACTTTTTCTCCTGTCTGAAGACCTGGTTCATAGGACACCTCCTATGGCAGAATGGTGGAAAATAAAAAAGCCGCAAAAACGAAACCGTTTTTGCAGCTTGACAATCGTAGCAGATTCACCGCCTTAGACTCACAGCTTTGCGTCGCCGCTTTTCAACGGCTTTGCCCTGTATTCACTTGACACTAAATCGTAACTATATAGTAGCACAGGCATTCGCAAACTGTCAAGTAGCCTGTTCACTTTCCCCGCCAGGCGCTATCCTAGCCCGCAGAGCTTTGGTTGGGATCCCCTGTTCCGTGAATCGCACCTCGTGCTCAGTGAGAAGATTTTCCGGGTCGTTTTCTTTGTGCAAATCCTTGGTGTCAAAGAAAATCTCGAACCCAGCCTGCATAAAATACCGTTTGGTGGCCAAATACAAATCGTCGTTGTCCGTCTTAAACCAGATCTCGCCATCAGGGGCCAACAGTGTCTTGTACATCAAAAGCTGGCGGGTGTAGGTCAATCGCCGCTTGTGGTGCCCTGCCGCCGGCCATGGGTTGCAAAAATTGATGTAAATCCGCTCCACCTTTTCTTCCGGCCCAAAAAGCTGGGACAGCTTTTCAATATTGTATGCACACAGCGCCACATTCTCCGGCTGTTCCTCTCCAAAGGTCTCTTGGATATTCCGGCGGGCAACTCCCAGGATGTCATAGCTGATATCAATCCCCAGAAAATTCACGTCCCGATGGGTGTGAGCAGCCTGAGCTAGGAACACGCACTTTCCACAACCAAGATCCAGGTGCAAGGGACGGGGCTGACCATAGGCCTGTTGCCAATGGCCCTTCTGCTCCTCCGGCTGCGGGATAAAATAGGAGCAGGCAGCCAACTCGGGCCTGGCCCAGGTTTTTCTACGAATCCGCATGGATGCACTCCTTTCGCAATTTTGTCCTGACTATTATACCCGCAGGGTAAGGGGAAATCAAGAGAAGACGTTGAATCTGCCCGAGACTTGGTGTAGAATAAGCACAAAGGAGGAGATTTCACATGGAAAAATGGGCTCTGGCTTTGGAAGGCGGTTCTCTTCGCTGCATGTTCTCCGCAGGAGCAGTGGATGTTTTGATGGAACACAATCTTTGGGCTGACGGCGTCTTCGGCGTATCCGCTGGAGCTCTCACCGGAGTGAGCTATGTCTCCAGGCAGATTGGCCGCACTGCCCAGATCAATCTGGATTATGTCAATGACAAGCGCTACTTAGGTTTGGGAAATCTGATCTTCAAAAAGAGCATCTTCAATTTTGACTTTCTTTTCGGCGAGATCTCTGACAAACTGGTCCCCCTGGACCGGGAAGCCTTTGCAAAATCAGAGATGAAGTTTACCGCTGTGTGCACCAACTGCCGCACAGGACAGCCGGTCTTTTTTGAAAAGCACTCCTGCAGCGACATCTACGGAGCTATACGAGCCAGCGCCAGTCTTCCCCTGCTGGCTCCCATTGTGAATGTGGAGGACACCCCCTACGTGGACGGAGGTGTATCCTGCTCCATTCCCTTTGCTCAGCCGCTGAAGGAGGGGTATGACAAAGTAGTGGTCATCACCACCCGGGAGCACGGCTATCGCAAGCCCCAGGTTCCCCATGCACTGGCAAAACTTTACGCCAAGCACTATCGGGCATATCCTAGGTTGGTGCAATCACTTCTGGATACTCCCCGGCGTTATGCCCGGGAACTGGAAGAGCTGGACCGGTTGGAAGCCGCTGGCAAAATCTTCGTCCTGCGTCCCCCGGAGCCTGTGACGGTCTCTAGAACGGAGAAAGATGTGACCAAACTTCGAGAGCTCTACGCTCAGGGCCGGCGCACCTGTCTGGAATATATGGAGGGCTTGGAACACTATTTAAACAGTTGAACCCCATGCACAAAAGGGACTGCCGTAACCGCGGCAGTCCCTTTTTATGATCCGTTCTTTCTTATTTGATATTGCCGATATTCCCCAGGATCTTTGCAGCCACAAATCCGATGATCACAATGGGCACCAGCAACAGTTCCACCACAAGAACCAATTCCAGCCGTACCGAAACTCCCCAAGCAGCCAGCATGGAACAAAGCTCACAGGTGAGGATCACTGCGGCAAGAACCAACGGCAAAAGGCGCTCAACGCCGGAAAGGGTGGTACCCACTGCCGGGAACTTATCCAGAGATGCCTTGATCCACCAATGGAACGCCACTGTCACCGCCAGCTGGATCACCGGCACCAAAACCAAAATCCATTTCGGCCCATTGGTGACAATTTCCCCATCCCGCCATTGCAGTGGAATGCTCTGGGGCAAAAATGGGAAGGCAATCAAAGCGCCAACCAGACCCACGGCAAAGAGCAGCACTTCTAACCAATATGTTTTGAGAAAACTCTTCACGACCTCACCTCACAGCAGGACGATTCCGGCATCTTTGCAAACGCGCTTAGTCTCCTCGTCCCACAGAGAAGCCTGCACTTCACCAATGTGCGCCTTGCCCAACAACAACATACACAGCCGACTCTGGCCAATACCTCCACCAATGGTCAAGGGCAGCTGGCCATTCAGAAGCATCTTATGGAAGGGCAGCTCCCGGCGGGAGTCGCAGCCCGCCAGAGTCAACTGCCGATCCAGAGACTCCGGATCCACACGGATTCCCATGCTGCTGATCTCCAAAGCCAGACCCAGGGTCTCGTGCCAGAAGAGCAGGTCACCGTTCAAGGACCAATCATCATAGTCCGGCGCCCGGCCATCATGAGGCTGACCACTCTTCAGCTTTCCGCCGATCTGCTGAATAAACACCGTGCCATGCTCCTTGACAATGAGCTGCTCCCGCTCCTTGGGCGTCTTGTCAGGATACCGGTCCTCTAGCTCCTGAGCTTTGATAAAATACACGTCGCGGCACAGCTCCGTGGACAAGTTGGAAAACTGCCATTTCAGCTCATCCAACGTACCGCAGATAGCACTGACAATGCGACGGACCGTGTCCTTTAAGTATTCCTCGTTGCGGGTGCTCTCGTCAATGACCTTCTCCCAGTCCCACTGGTCCACGTAGATGGAGTGGAGATTGTCCAGCTCCTCATCCCGGCGAATGGCGTTCATATCGGTCACCAGACCGTTTCCCACATAGAAATTGTAATCGTGAAGAGCCAAGCGCTTCCACTTAGCCAGAGAATGCACTACCTGGCCTTCGATGCCCACAGCAGGGATATCAAAGCTAACGGGCCGCTCCACGCCGTTAAGGTCGTCGTTGAGACCCGTAGAAGGGTCCACAAACAACGGCGCAGTCACACGCTTTAGATGCAGAGCAGCGCAGAGCTTCACTTGGAAGATATTCTTGATCAAGCCGATAGCCTTCTGGGTTTCATACAGACCCAGGGCAGGTTGATAGTGTTCCGGCAGGATGGTCATAAAGGTTCCCCCTTCTTTCAAACTGTCCTCTATTATAGCAGGTCTTGATGGGGATGAAAAGTAATTTTTGCAAGAACGATAGCGTCCTGCTGCAAAATCAATCCTCATCCTCCTGAATCTTGCGCTTTTCCAGCAGGGTCTTCCCCAGATTGGCCCCTAAAATACTGATCATCATGAGCCCCACAAGAGCAATTGCTCCCCGCTGGGAAAGCATGGCGTCCTGCACCAAGCCCTCCCCTTGTCCAGACATCACAAGACTAACAGATAAAAACAGAATACAGGCCCCGCAGATACCCATGACCAGAAAAAAACGGTTTTGCCTCTTGCCCATGGGCCGGATATCCCGGAGGATATATTCCCACCAACATAGGGTAATGCCTCCCCATAGAACAAGGATCATCTCCCAGCCGGACTCTGCCCACCGCAACTCCAGGTTCTGGCAAACAGCCTCTGCAGCCAAAGCAACAATAAAGTAAATCAGGACATGCTTGAACACGTTCCCCCGTTGCCAAAGCTGCCGCTCATCCAAATTCCATTGCTTGCTCATTACACACACTCCTCTACTCTTCCCAAAAGAGTTCATCCAAGGTTTTACCCAAAGCCTTGCAGATTTGAACACAAAGTTTGATGGTGGGATTGTAATCCCCTCGTTCAATGGCTACAATCGTTTGGCGGGTGACTCCCACCCTTTCCGCCAGATCCTGCTGGGTTAGCTCCAGAGCCGCACGGGCAGCCTTCATTTTCAAGTTCCTTCCCATGGCATTGCCTCCCCCTTGAACTCCCACTCTCCGAACACCATTTTCTGAATTCCGCAAAGCTATTGTATACTTTATCATTCAAAAAGTCAATTATATTTTACTTTACATTACAAAAAAAAGCGGACCCGAAGGCCCGCTCTCTGTTTTTAATAAACTTTAAGAGTTCTTTTTGGAGGTGATCTTGGTCAGCGCGAACACCAGCAGCGCGATTACAACAATCACCACGAAGATGCCCAGCATCCCCTTGCCCATGATGCCCAGGGCTTGCTCCACAATTGCCCAATATTCAGAGGTCATCTTGTTGCTCCTTCCATATACAATAAACCGTAACGGTCAATTTCACAACAGCTTTCATCACTGCTCCGCCCGTAAAATCTGAACAGCGCAGAGATGCGTTTGACGGAAACGCTTCCGTCTTACATGAAGAATCCCAGAACGATACCGCCAGCCACTGCGGAAGCGATCTGACCGGACACATTGGCGCCCACAGCATGCATCAGCAGGTGGTTCTGATTGTTGGCGGCAATACCCATCTTTTCCACAATCCGAGCGGACATGGGGAATGCAGAGATACCAGCAGCCCCCACCATGGGATTGATCTTGGTGCGGCTGAAGATGTTGAGGATCTTTGCAAAGATAACGCCTGCAACAGTGTCGAAAACGAACGCCACCAGGCCCAGAGCCATAATCATCAGAGTCTGCAGCTTGACAAACTCCTCAGCGCGCATGGAGAAGGCAATGGTGATGCCCAGCAGCAGGGTGACCAAGTTGGCCAGGTCGTTCTGAGCAGTCTCAGAGAGCCGGTTGAGCACGCCGCACTCCCGAATCAGGTTGCCGAACATCAGGAAGCCAACCAGAGAGACGGAAGCAGGAGCCACCAGGCCAGCCACAAAGGTGACCATGATGGGGAACAGAATGCGGGTGGTCTTGGTGACAGCATTGGGGCGATACTCCATCTTGATGGCGCGCTCCTTCTTGGTGGTCACCAGCTTGATAGCAGCAGGCTGAATGATGGGCACCAAGGCCATATAAGAATAAGCAGCCACAGCGATGGGCCCAATATAGTTGGAGCCCAACACCTGAGAAACCAGAATGGAGGTGGGGCCGTCAGCTGCGCCGATGATGCCGATGGAAGCGGCATCCTTCAGCTCAAAGCCCAACAGGGCAGCCAGCACGATAGTCATGAAGATACCGAACTGGGCAGCTGCGCCAAAGAGGAACATCTTCGGGTTGGACAGCAGGGGACCGAAGTCGATCATGGCGCCAATGCCGATGAACAACAGCAGCGGGAACGCCTCGGAGGTCTCAATGCCCACCTCGAACAGCCATTGGATGATGCCGTGGGTCTCACCGGCCCCCTCCATCATCTGGTTGAGCACGCCGGAACTGGGCAGGTTCACCAGAATAGCGCCAAAGCCCATGGGCAGCAGCAGAGTGGGTTCATACTCCTTTTTGATGGCCAGCCAGATGAGCACTGCGCCCACCACATACATGACCGCCTGCTGCCATGTGATGGACAGCAGACCTTCCCACAAAAATTCCATTGTTTCCTTCATCCTTCCTTTTATATAACAATTCTCTTCTCTCCCGCAGAGGATTGGCCGGTATTCCGCTGTTTAACGGATAAAAAAAGAGACCTATGCCCGAAAGCATAGGTCTCGCCGTTTCAAGCTAAACCAGGGTCACAAAAACCCAGGGTGTTGATTTAGCTACATCACTGCATGCCGGCTACTCCCCCACATCGACTGTAAGTTTACCATGTTCCCAGGGGGGTTGTCAAGAGCGGAAACCTCCGGGCCCGCCTCGCTTTCAGTCACAGGATCTTTAGAAAAGCTTCCCGAAATCTTCAAAGAAACTTCACATTGCACCGGTATTCTTTAAGCGTGGTCAGGAAATAGACCACAGGCCTCAAAAAGGTCATCGCATCTTAATTGATGCAGGACAAAATCTTTTTCATTACATCCTCATTTTATCTCCTTACTTCCTCTAAAAGGGACCGCCTCCTCCCAAGGCGGTCCCTTACCTTTTGTCTTGAAATGTTCAGTACAATCCCTCAAAGTTCTCCGGCACTGTGAAGTCCGCCAGGATCTCCGGCTTGTGGCGCATGCTGTCCGCCTCGGTGATCTCCCGAATCACCCGGCAGGGATTCCCCGCCGCAAAGGTCCGAGGAGGCACATCCCTGGTAACCACCGCTCCGGCGCCAATTACACAGCCGTCCCCAATAGTCACACCGGGGCACACCACCACGTTGGCTCCCAGCCACACATCACTGCCAATATGCACCGGTTTTGCATAGCACAGGCGAACCGGCTTTCCCTCCAGGGAGAGCAGCGCATTGCGCTCCTCTGGAATCATGGGGTGAATGGGAGTGACAATGGTGACACCAGGCCCAAAATTACACCGGTCCCCAATGGTGACCTCCCCGTCATCCTGGATGGTCAAATTGAAGTTTCCGAAAAACTTCTTACCAATCTTCGTGTGCTTTCCATAGTGGAAGTAAACCGGCCCCTGGATGAAGCTGTTCTCCCCCATCTCGCCCACCATCTGGGAGAGAAGCTCTGCACGCTTTTCCGTCTCATCCTCAAAGGTTTGGTTATACTCCACGTTCAAATTGTGCGTGCGCAGCTTGATGGCACGCAGCTCCGGGTCCCCGGGGCAGAACACAATGCCTTGAAAAATCCGTTCTTCTTCTCCCATGATATGACCGCCTTTCTGCAGCAGCTGTAATGTGCCTTCAGTATAGCACCCTTTCCCCTCCGGTGCAAGGCAGCCCCGGCGTGTTCTGGGGAAAATTGCGGTATTGCTTCCTTGCGCTTTCCTCCTTCTTATATTATAATGGTGGTCACAGCATCAAACGCCGCCCTGCGGAGAAAGGAGCCCGATGTGAAAGACACCGGCCATCATCCCCGGGTCACCGAATCCCTGATCCGCCAAGCCTTTACCGCGCTGTTGGTAGAAAAGCCCATCCAGCACATCACTGTCAAGGAACTCTGCCAGCGGGCAGGGGTCAACCGCAGCACCTTCTACGCTCATTATGTGGATATCTACGACCTGCTGGCCAAATTGGAGGAGGACATGGTTGAGGATTTCCAGCGAGCGCTAGACCCCCTCCTGGATGCAGGAGGGGATTCCTCTGCCGCCTTAGACGCGGGCATGGAGGAACCCTCTCTGCTGCGGATCATGACGGGAATCTACCAGTGCCTCAAAGACAACGTGGATATCTGCACCGTTACCCTGGGGGAGCACGGCGACAAAGCCTTTGCTGTCCGGCTTCTTTCCCTTGGCTGGGAAAGCTGTCTGGCCGCCTATTCCAACCACCTGTGGGGAGCCTCCCCCCGGCAGTTGGAATACTTTTACGCCTTTGTGAGCAACGGTCATATCGGCCTGCTGCAAAAATGGCTGGAGGAGGGAATGACCACCTCTGTGGAGGAAATGGCGCGTATGGCGCAAAATATCATGCTCCACGGCATGGACTTCCTCCGAGGAACGCCCCCCTCTCAAAGCCCGGCACACCCTGCTGACAATAATCCAACTCATGGATAATATCAATCAATATTCCATTTCATTTCAGGAAGGAGATTTGTTATGAAATTCTCAGAAATGCAGTACACCCGCCCGGATTACCCTGCAGCCACCAAGGAGCTGGAAGCCCTGGCCTCCCGTTTGGATCAGGCAGACAGCGCCAAGGCTCAACTGGAGATCTACAAGGAATTGGAGACGCTGATCTCCCATCTGACCACTCAGGCCACCCTGTGCTCCATCCGTCACACAGTGGACACCCGGGACCCCTTCTACGAGGAGGAGAATGACTACAACGACCAGCAGGCCCCCCTGCTGGAGGAAACCATGCAAAAGTTCCGTCAAGCTCTGCTGGCCTCTCCCTATCGGGCAGAACTGGAGCAGCAGTTAGGTGAGCTCCTGTTCCAAAACATGGAGCTGGAAGAAAAGGGCTTTGCTCAGTCCATTGTATCCCTGATGCAGGAGGAAAACCGCTTGGCCAATGAGTATCAAAAGCTCTACGCCAGCGCTCAGATCCCCTTCCAAGGAAAGACCGTCACCGTGGCCCAGCTGGGACCCTATAAGGAGAGCACCGACCGTGCCACTCGTCGGGCAGCTCTAGAAGCAGAAGGCTCCTTCTTTGATGAGAACCAGGAGCAGTTTGACGCACTCTTCGACAAGCTGGTGAAGAACCGTACTGCTCAGGCTAAGGCTCTGGGCTTTGACAGCTTTGTAGAACTGGGCGCCATCCGGCGGCAGCGCAACTGCTACACCCCCGAGGATGCCGCTTCCTTCCGGGAGCAGGTGGTCCGGGATCTGGTTCCTCTCACCGTGAAAATCAAGGAACGCCGGGCAAAACGTCTGGGCATTGAGGATTTCAAATTCCACGACAACGCCCTGAGCTTTAAAGATGGCTCCGCCACTCCCCAGGGCACTCCCGAGGAAATTCTGGCGGCTGGCAAGAAAATGTACCAGGAGCTCTCCTCGGAAACTGCTGAATTCATCGACCTGATGTTTGAAAACGACCTGTTTGACGTGCTGGCTAAGGAAGGCAAGGCTCCCGGCGGATACTGCACCAGTCTGCCCGATTACGGCTGCCCCTTCATCTTCTCCAACTTTAACGGCACCTCCGGGGACGTAGATGTGCTCACCCACGAAGCCGGTCATGCCTTTGCCGATTTCATCGCAAGCAAGACGGTTCCTGTTCACGCTCTGCGCTGCCCCTCCATGGAGGGCGCGGAAACTCACTCCATGAGCATGGAGTTCCTCACCGCTCCTTGGCATCACCTGTTCTTCGGCGATCTGACGGACAAGTATGAGCTCTCTCACGCGGAGGACGCTCTGCTGTTCATCCCCTACGGCTGCCTAGTGGATCACTTCCAGGAAGAGGTGTACCGTCATCCCGAAATGACTCCCCAAGAGCGCAACGAAACTTGGCTCCGGCTGGAGAAGCTCTATCGCCCCTATATCGATTTTGACAACCTGCCCTTCTACAGCAGGGGTGCAGGCTGGCAGCGTCAGTTGCACATCTACTTGTATCCCTTCTACTATATCGACTACTGCATGGCTCAGGTGATGAGTCTGCAGTACTTCGCCCTGTCCTTGGAGGACCGTGAAAAGGCCTGGGACAAGTATATGGCCTTTGTAAAGCAGGGCGGCACCAAGACCTTTGTGGACCTGGCTCACTCCGTAGGCCTGCGCTCCCCCATTGACCAAGGCTGCGTCAAGGACGTGTGCCAAGCCACCTTCCAGTGGACGGAGGAGCATCTGGTGGAGTGATATCCGGCATACTTTCCACCAAAACGCCATACCATAACTGGAACAAGCATTTTTGAAAGGATGATTTCTATGGCATTTCGAGAGATCTCCGTGGAGGAACTCAAGGATAATCCCTTCACCCTCATCAACAAGGACTGGATGCTCATCACCGCTGGGAACCAGCAGAAGCACAACACCATGACCGCCAGTTGGGGCGGGGTGGGCGAGCTGTGGGGCAAGTATGTCTCCACCATTTACGTCCGGCCCCAGCGCTACACTTTGGAGTTCATTGAAAACAGCGAGTATTATTCCCTGTGCTTCTTTGATCCGGACTATCGCCCTGCCCTGAACTTCTGCGGGACCAAGTCCGGTCGGGACGTGGATAAGGACGCTGCCACCGGTCTGACCCCCTGCTTCGATGAGGCGGCTCCCTATTACCAGCAAGCAAGGCTGGTATTCATCTGCCGCAAGCTCTACCGGCAGGATATGGAAGCAGAATGCTTCCTGGACAAGGAAGTACTGGATAAAAACTATCCCAAGAACGACCTGCATCGGATGTTCATTGGGGAAATCGTGAAGGTCTTGGAAAAAGCTTGACCTGCCCGGAAACCTGGTTTTCGGAATACTTTGTGGGAAAGGACCCTTTATTGCTATGATCACAGTGTCAAACCTGGCTTTGAGCTTTAACGGCCAAAACCTCTTTTCCGGGGTGAACCTGCTGTTCCACCCGGGAAACTGCTATGGCGTCATCGGCGCCAACGGTGCGGGCAAATCCACCTTTCTTCGGGTGCTCTCCGGTGAGCTGGAACCCACCAAGGGCGAGGTGGTCATCGACGAGAAAAGCCGCATGTCCGTCTTAAAGCAGGATCACTTTGCATACGAACAATACACCGTATTTGAGACCATTCTCCAGGGAAATCCCCGGCTCTATGAAGTGCTCACGGAAAAGGACGCCCTCTACGCCAAGGAGGACTTCTCTGAGGAGGACGGCAACCGTGCCGCCGAACTGGAAGCGGAATTTGCCGAGCTGGGCGGCTGGGACGCTGAGACCGAAGCTGGAAAGCTTCTGCAAGGTCTGGGGCTGGACAACATGCTGCTGTACAGTCAAATGAGCGCTCTGGCGGAACGGGAAAAGGTAAAAGTCCTGCTGGCCCGGGCCCTGTTCGGTCAGCCGGACATCATCCTCCTGGACGAGCCCACCAACGGTCTGGACTTGAACTCCATTGCCTGGCTGGAGGATTTCCTCATGGACTATGAGGGCACCGTGATTGTGGTCTCTCATGACCGGTACTTTTTGAATAACGTGTGTACCCATATCGTGGATATCGACTACACCAAGATCAAAATGTACGTGGGCAACTACGACTTCTGGTATGAATCCAGCCAGCTGATTCAGCGGATGCTCCGGGATCAAAACCGCAAGGCTGAGGAAAAGCGCAAGGCCTTGGAGGAGTTTATCCGGCGGTTCTCCGCCAACAAATCCAAGTCCCGGCAGGCCACTTCCCGGAAAAAGCTGCTGGACAAGCTGACCATCGAGGAAATGCCCGCCTCTTCCCGGCGGTATCCCTATGTTGCCTTCACCATGGCCCGGGAGCCCGGCAAGGAGATCCTGGCGGTGGAAGGCCTCACTAAAACCGTAGACGGGGTCAAAGTGCTGGACAACCTTTCCTTCCGGGTGAACAAGGGGGACAAAATCGCTTTCCTGTCGGAGAACGAAATTGCCATCACCACCTTGTTCAAAATCCTCATGGAAGAGCTGGAACCCGACCAGGGCACCTTCAAGTGGGGCGTGTCCACCAGCCGTTCCTATTTCCCCCAGGATAACTCCCCCTATTTTCAGGATACGGACGACTCCATCATCCAGTGGCTGGAGCGTTACTCCAAGGACACCACCGAGACCTATCTGCGGGGTTTCTTGGGAAAAATGCTCTTCTCCGGGGACGAGGTGTACAAGCCGGTGAAGGTCCTCTCCGGCGGCGAAAAGGTCCGCTGCATGCTCAGCCGGATGATGATGTTTGAGAGCAATGTGCTCCTGTTGGATCAACCCACCAATCACCTGGATTTGGAATCCATCACCGCAGTGAACAACGGCCTGGCAGAATTCAAGGGCATTGTGCTGTTCACTTCCCATGACCACGAGTTTGTTCAAACTGTGGCCAACCGGATCATCCAACTGCAGCCCGATGGCAGCATTGTGGACCGGGTCACCACGTATGACGAATTTTTGGAGATGCAGCGCTGAGCGCCCGCTCTCCTTTGGAGGTTTTGACTTATGGAAAAAATCCGCATTGGGACCTGTGTCCCCGGGCAGGGCACCGAGCAGCTGCTGCCCCACTTCATTCAGGCCGGCTTTGAGTGCGTGAGCCTGAACTTTCACATGGTGTTCACCGAGGATAGTCTTCCCGCTTACGCTGAGAAGGTAAAGCGCCTGCTGGACGGCTCTGATGTGAAGGTTTCCTCCATCGGCTATTACTGCAATGCTCTGGAAAACCAGGAGCAGCGCCACACTTTGGAGCAGTTCATCGACAACGCCCATCTTTTCGGCACCAACTTGGTCACCACCTTTGCCGGCGGCGTGGAAGGGGAATCTGTGGAAAAGGCTATCCCCCTGTATAAAGAGGTGTTCGGTGAGCTGGCTAAGCGGGCTGAAGCCAACGGCGTAAAGCTCTGCATTGAGAACTGCCCCATGGATGGCACCTGGAATCACGCCACCTGCAACATTGGCTTCAACCCCAAGGCTTGGGAGATGATGTTCGACGCAGTACCCAGCAAGGCCATTGGCCTGGAGTGGGAACCCGCTCACCAGATGGTGCAGCTCATCGACCCGCTGCCCCAGCTGGAGCAGTGGATTGACCGAGTGTACCATCTCCACGGCAAGGATGTCACTCTGCATTGGGACCGTGTGCGGAAGTTGGGCGTCTTCGGAGCCACGGAATTCGCCGAGTCCCGGACTCCCGGCTACGGTGACACCGATTGGCGGGACGTCTTCCACATTCTCTACTCCCACAACTTCCAGGGAGACCTGGTAGTGGAGGGCTTCCATGACCCCATCTTCAAGGATGACCGGGAATGGGCAGGACAGCTCCACGCCCTGCAGTACTTGAAGTGGTGCCGCGGCGGCACTGAGGTCAACCCTTGGTAATGTGAAAATGTTATAGAAAAAGAGAGAGGAAAATTTCCTCTCTCTTTTTTCATGCTATAAAAACTCTCACTCCGTGACAGTGGGCGAAAAGCCAAAATCCTGGGGCAGCAGCAGCTCCAAATCCCGCTGTTCCTCCGGAGCCCGGACATTCCTCCTGGAACAGGCAATGACAGCCTCTTCCACCTTATTGCGGGCCATACGACCGTTGCCGTTGACCCGGGGGTCCCCCTCTTGCTGCCTTTGCTCAAAGTAAGCGATCAAGGGCTGCTCACAAGCGGGATCCAACCGGTAGCCCTTGGACCGGACAATACTCTTGGTGATCTCCCAAAGCTCCTGGGCGGTGTAGTCGGGGAACTGAATGATATTAGGAAACCGGGACTTCAAACCGGAATTGGCTGTGAGGAATTCCTCCATCTCCCGGGAGTAACCAGCCAGAATCACCACCAGTTCATCCCGATGGTCCTCCATCCCCTTGACCAGGGTGTCAATGGCCTCTAGGCCGAAGCTGTCATCCTTGCCACGGTACAGGGAATACGCCTCGTCGATAAACAGCACGCCTCCCCGCGCAGACTGGATGGCCTTTTGGGTCAGCGGAGCTGTGTGTCCCACATACTGGCCCACCAAATCCCCTCGGGTGACCTCCACCAGCTGGCCACCTGTCAGCACTCCCATAGCCTTCAGGTATCGGGATACGATACGGGCCACTGTAGTTTTACCCGTACCAGGATTGCCAGTGAAGATCATGTGCATGGACGGGGAGTCCGCTTTCAGCCCACGCTCCCGCCGCAGCTGCTGAATCTTAAAGTTATCTTCCAGGGAGAGGATGTAATCTTTCACCGGCTGCAGACCCACAATCTGGGACAGCTCCTCTTTCACCGCAGCCACCGCAGCATCCCTGGCAGCGGAGTCGTCCTTCTCTCCCACCCGAACCGGCAAACCCGCTTGGGTGTACTCCGCCTGAAGCGTTCCATCTTCCGCCAGGAACCGACCCTCCACCGGGCCAAGGCTCTTGCGGAGCTTCTCCTCACTGAGGGCACGATACATCCGATCCGCCCCTTCTTGTATGGCACAGGCGCCCTTGTCCGGAGTAAACAGCGATGCCAACACGTCCACAGCGTCCTGGGCAAAGGTAAATGTCATTTTCAGCTGCTTCTTGCAGCGGTCCACCAGATCCTCCAACTCCCGGCGGGCAATCTGCTCTAAGGCCTGGGGAGTGAAGGGCTTTGTGGCACACCGGTCATCCAGTGCAGTCAGGAAGGGCGCTCCAAAGGCATCCGCCAGTTTTCCTACAGGCTTATCCGTCAACAGAAACAGGTACTTTCCTGCGGCAGTCAACGTGGATACCGCTCCAGGTACCAGCGCGGTGCCGATCTCCACCAACATGCCCTTTTGCTCCGCATACCGGCTGTGCAAGGGGATCTCCCCCTCCCGGAAGAGAGCAGACACCATGGACAACACTGCTGTGTGACATTTCTCCCAGTTTTCCAGAACCAATGCAGAAGCGCCGCTTTTTACGGCAGCGTAAAAGTCCTGAACAAACACCTTTTCCGACCCGGCACTGCTGTACCGGGACAAGTCCAAAACCGTGGACTTGGGGCTTTTGAGCACCCCCTGCCTCCCCAGGGACGCAGTAACACACCGCAGAGCGCTGTGACGTCCCGTGCCATGAGGTCCGGACACCAATGCCCTGCACAAGGGTTTCTCTTCCACACTACCCGCCACAAAGGGCCGCTTAAAGGCAATGAGCAAGCTATCCAGGAATTCCTCCTGGCCCAGAACCAACACCCCCGCCTCCTGCCGGGCCACTTGAAAGGCCATCTCCAAATCCACCGGATCCCCAGCATTGCGAGCCACTGTTTGAGTGTCCACACCGTCCTGACGAAGATGGCGCTCTAGATCTGCCATATCCGCTTTGGCTTCCTGGGTCAAGCGCTCTAAGCTCTGCTGGAGGGATTGGGACAACTGATCCCCGGCGCTATCCACAGCATCCAACGCCCGCTGAGCCTCTTGGGCATTGGCCTGGGCTTGGGAGACCACCGCTTGACTTTGAGAGGACGGTACCTTGTCCTCTCCAGATGTTTCGGTGGGCTGACTGCTTTTAAAGTGAAGCCTCCCACCTCGGAACATAGACTCCAAGATGGAATCAATATCGTTTTTCATGGGACAAGATCCTTTCCATTCACCGGGATACTGCTCCCCTCAGCGCAGGGGATTGCCATCATAGGGCTGAAGGTCCTCCAGAATCGCTCGAAGATCCTCAGCGCCAATCTGTCCAGGAGCCGAGGCCTGCACCCCCACTCCGAAAGTCATACAAGAGCCGAATACTCCTCCCGCCGCCCGAGTGAGCTTTCCAAGCTCTCCCATACTCATGGAAATCACCGGGCCGATCCGGCGGCTGGCCTGCCATGTCGCCTCCAACAGCGCCAAAACATCCCCTGGATCTCTGGGCATCACGGCATACTTGGGCAAATCCGCCCCCAGCTCCTTCATCCGCACCAACGTGGCAGAAATCTCCTCCTTCGGGGGAGTCTTTTCAAAATCGTGCTTTGATACCACCGCAGCCGTCCCTCGGCTGTGGGCCAACTTCACCAGGCGAGTCACCCGCTCCTCTCCACAGGAGAGTTCAATATCTATCAAATCCACATCGCCGGTCTCCAACAAGGCGGTGAGCTGTGCTTCATACTCCTCCGGCGAAACCTCTACTTGGCCGCCCTCCTGCTTGGTGCGCAGAGTGCAGAGCAGGGGCTTGTCCCCCAACGCATCCTGCAGCAGGGGAAGCGTCTGGAGCACATCCCCGTAAAAGCCGTCCATACGCCACTCGTACAGATCCCCGGGCAAAGACGCCATCTGCTGAGCTTGACTGAGCAAAGCAGGAAATCCCTGGCCTGTCAGCGGCAAACAGATTTTGGGAAGACCTTCCCCAAACATCACGCCTTTGATTTCCAACAATGTGTTCCAATTCATCGACTTCTCTCCCCATCGCCTGAGTTTCCACCATTAGTTTCTTTCGGGCATATTTAAAAGTATACCGGGGGCGGAAGAAATTGTCAAACCACACAGAAGGAAAATTTAATTGGAGCCACTCCTTGAAACTCTGTCACCAGATATTGTATAATGATTCTCAGAGAAACCACAACTGTGGGAGGAACTCACTATGACACTAAAGAGTCAGGAAACACGCCGCGTTGCCCCGGAGATGGACCCCCTCCGCATGGGCATGGGCTGGACTGCTGCCGATCTGGAAAAGCCCCAGGTGCTCATTGAAAGTACTTACGGGCAGAGCCATCCGGGCAGCGCCCATCTGCTGCGGCTCTCTCAAGAGGCACAGCGGGCCGCAGACGAACAAGGGGCCAAGGCGGCGCTCTATTTTGCCACCGATATGTGCGACGGCATGTCCCAGGGCCACGACGGAGGCAATTACTCCCTGGTCAGCCGGGACACCATTGCCAATTTGATTGAAATTCACGCAGGCGCCACCACCTTTGACGCCGGAGTGTTCCTATCCAGCTGTGACAAGTCCGTCCCGGCCCAGCTGATGGCCATTGGACGGATTGATATCCCGGCTATCGTGGTCACCGGCGGTGTGATGGAAGCCGGTCCCGACCTGCTTACTTTGGAACAGATCGGCAAGTACAGCGCCATGTTCCAGCGAGGCGAGATCACCGAGGAACAGTTCACCTTCTACAAGCATCACGCCTGCCCCTCCTGCGGAGCTTGCTCCTTTATGGGGACAGCCTCCACCATGCAGATTATGGCTGAGGCTTTGGGGCTGATGCTCCCCGGCAGCGCTTTGATGCCAGCCACTTGCGAAGACTTGGTGGAAGTGGCCCGCAAGGCTGGCGCCCGGGCTGCTGCCATGGCTTTGGAGGGCGTTACAGCCCGGCAGATTGTCACTGAGAAAAGCTTTGAAAATGCGGTGATGGTCCACGCAGCCATCTCTGGGTCCACCAATACCCTGCTGCACCTACCGGCCATTGCAAGGGAATTCGGTGTAGAACTGGACGCCGACTCCTTTGACAGAATGCACCGGGGTGCTCACTACCTGCTGGATATCCGTCCCGCCGGACGCTGGCCCGCAGAATATTTCTACTATGCCGGAGGCGTGCCCAGGATCATGGAGGAAATCAAGTCCATGCTTCACCTGGACGTGATGACCGTCACTGGCAAGACCCTGGGCGAAAATCTGGAAGACCTAAAGCAATCCGGCTTCTATGAACACTGCGAGGAGCTGCTGAAAAAGATCGGTCTCACCCGCACCGATGTGATACGCGACTTTGACCACCCCATCGGCGCCAATGGCACCATCGCCGTGCTGAAGGGCAATCTGGCGCCCCAGGGCAGCGTGGTCAAACACAGCGCTGTGCCAAAAGAGATGCATCAGGCTATTCTGAAAGCCAGACCCTTTGACTGTGAGGAAGAGGCCATTGACGCCATTCTCCACGGACGAATCCAGCCCGGCGATGCGGTACTCATCCGGTATGAGGGTCCCAAGGGCAGCGGCATGCCGGAGATGTTCTACACCACAGAGGCCATCTCCTCTGACCCGGAGCTTTCCGCTTCTATCGCTCTTATCACCGATGGACGTTTTTCCGGCGCCAGCAAAGGCCCCGCTATCGGCCACGTCTCTCCGGAGGCCGCCGAGGGCGGTCCCATCGCCCTGGTGGAGGAAGGAGATCTCATCCAAATCGACATCCCGGGACGGGTGCTGCGAATCTGCGGGATTCACGGCCAAGAGGCCACTGAAGAGGAAATCGCCCAAGAACTGGCTCGGCGTAAGGAAAACTGGAAACCAAGAGAACCCAAATATAAAACCGGGGCGCTGGGGCTGTTTACCAAAGCAGCTGCCTCCCCCATGAAGGGCGGCTATATGGATTGACGCCCAAATTCTAAGGAAAGGATGATCTACATGGATAGGATTGAACAGGTTTTGCGGGACACCGGTGTCATTCCGGTGATCAAGCTGGAGGACGAAATGCGAGCCGTCCCCCTGGGCAGCGCCCTGCTGGAGGGTGGAATCCCCGCAGCGGAGATCACTTTCCGCACCACTGCGGCTGCCAAGGCCATCGAGAAGATTGCCACCGCTTTACCGGAGATGTTTGTCTGCGCTGGCACAGTGCTCAGCGTGGAACAGGCACGGCTCTCGGTGGAATGCGGCGCCAAGGCAGTCATCTCTCCCGGCACCAACCGTGAGGTGGTGGAATGGTGCGTAAAAAACAACATTCCCGTTTACCCCGGTTGCGCTACCCCCACCGAGATTGAGTCCGCCATCGGCATGGGCCTGACCACTGTGAAGCTCTTCCCCGCCGAGGTAGTTGGAGGCGTGAAGATGCTTAAAGCCCTTTACGGTCCCTACCGGGGCGTGAAATTTATGCCCACCGGCGGCATCAGCCCCAAAAACGTCAAGGAATACTTGGCACAGCCCAACGTCATCGCTTGTGGCGGCAGCTGGCTCTGCCCTGCTGATGATATCAACGAGGGCAACTGGAAGGCCATCACCCAACGCGCCAAAGAGTGCATGGAACTGGTGAAGGAAGCCCGAGCAGAAAACTGATTTCTTTCGCGCTTAAAACACACATAAAAAAGCCCTCCCGCTGTGGGAGGGCTTTTTCCATGCTTTTTTTACACGAAGCTCTTATTCCTCGGGGGTGTCCTCGGACTCTTCCTCGTCATCGTCGAAGTCGAACTCCAAAGTCTCTCCGCAGCCGGGGCAGACAATGCTGCCTTCTTCCAACATGGCGTCATTGAGCTCAATGGTGTCGCCACAGCTGGGGCAGGTCACCTCAAACTCGGCATCGTCGAAGTCGTCGTGATGATGATGGCCGCAGCCACAACCGCACTCGTCCTCGTCATCCAAGCCGTAGTACTCCTCTTCCAGATCACCCAGGTCATGGTCGATCTCGTCCACCTGCTCGGACAGCTCGTCCAGGCAGTTGTCCATTTCGTCCACGGACAGGCACAGGTCATCCAACAGCTCCACAATGGCGTTGAGCACCTTGGTCTCCTTGGCGCTGGGATCCAGCTCCAGGCCGTCCATCAAACCGCGAATATAAGAAGCTCTCTCAGAATTGGTCATGGTCAATTCCTCCCTTTTCCAGCCGGGCAACAACGCCCCGCAGTGTTATTTTGTCAATGGGACGCTTAGGCGCGCTCCATGTACTCCCCGGTACGGGTGTCGATGCGGATCATTTCGCCCTCGTTGATGAACAGGGGCACGCGGATCTCAGCACCGGTCTCCAGAGTGGCAGGCTTCAAGGTGTTGGTGGCAGTGTCGCCCTTGACGCCGGGCTCGGTCTTGGTGACCTCCAGCTCCACAAAGTTGGGGGGCTCCACACCGAACACGTTGCCCTTGTAGGACAGCACCTTGCAGTCCATGTTCTCCTTGACAAACTTGAAGTTGTCGCTGAGCACGCTGGCATTGATCGGGATCTGCTCATAGGACTCGTTGTCCATGAAGTAGTACAGATCGCCATCGCTGTACAGGTACTGCATGTCCTTGCGCTCAATGTAAGCGGTGGGGTACTTGTCGTTGGGGTTAAAAGTCTTTTCCGTCACAGCCCCGGTGATCACATTGCGAATCTTGGTGCGGACGAAAGCTGCGCCCTTGCCAGGCTTCACGTGCTGGAACTCGATGATGGAATAGACGCCGCCGTCCATCTCGAACGTAACGCCGTTTCTGAAATCGCCTGCTGTTACCATATAAACAACCTCCAAAAATCTTCTCGTATCTTTATTTTACAGGATTCTCCCCGGGATTGCAAGCTTTTCCCAGGAGATTGACCGCTTAACACACCTTTTTTACAGGCAGATCAGCTCCTTGGGAGACTTGGTCAAGCTGCGGCAGCCATCCGCCGTGATCAGCAGCATGTCCTCAATACGGACGCCGCACTTGGCAGGAATGTAGATGCCGGGCTCGTCGGTGATAACCATCCCCTCCGCGCAGGGAGTCTTGTCCCTCTGGGAGAATCCGGGCCACTCGTGGATCTCAAAGCCCACTCCATGTCCCAAGCTATGGCCAAAGGTACCGGGGTAATCCTTCTCAATGATCTCCCGGGCGATGGTGTCCACATCACAGCAGAGCATACCGGGCTTGACCTGATCAATTACAGCCAGATGAGCCTTGAGCACCGTGTCATAGATGTCCTTCTGCTCCTGGGAAACCTGGCCCAAAGCCACCGTACGGGTCATATCAGAATGATAGCCGTCCAGCAGTGCGCCGGTATCCATGGTGATGAAATCGCCTTTCTGAATCTGGTAGCCGGTGGGCACCGCATGGCACTGAGAGCCATTCTTACCCGCCGCAACAATCAGGTCAAAGGCCACTGCCTCCGCACCCTGATGGCGCATGAAGAACTCAATCTCCAGAGCCAGCTCCCGCTCGGTGACACCCTCTTTGATATAGGGCAGGATGTGCTGGAACGCTGCATCGGTGATCTCCTGAGAAGCCTCGATCTTCTTGACCTCTTCCGGGGACTTAATCATGCGCAGATCCCGGATGGCATTGTCCAAGGTTTCGTCCAGGACTGCCTGAGCCCCGGCACCTTCAAAGCACTTTTCAAAGCGGCGGGCCTGAGCCACAGAGAGCATCTCTGTCTCCATATAGACCTGCTTAACACCATGCTTTTTCAGCAGCTCCTCCACCTTGGCCATCAAGGAGGTGAAACCCACCACGGTGCAATTCTTAGCCTGGTAGTGAGCGGCTTCCTCATAGCGGAAGTCCATCAGCAGATAGGCCTCCTCTGCGGTGATCAGCAACACGCCGTCCGTGGCAGGGAACTGGGTGAAGTACCGGCGATTTTTCTCAGAAAACACCAACACTGCCTTTTGGCTGTCGCCTGCGATGAGACGATCTGTCAGGCGTTCCACAGGATTTTTCATCACAAAACATCCTTTCTGCTCTGAAATTTTTCCCGCAAGCCCCGCTCAAAGGACCTGCGCACGCGAAAGGTGAAGCCCTCCTCCGGCTCTATGGGCGTCAGCAGGATGGACTTCATCCCGCACAGATTGGCCCCTAAAATGTCGGTGAAGATCTGGTCCCCAATGATCACGCACTCCCTGCGCTTGACGCCCAAGCGTGCCGCTGCCCGCAGATAGCCCACAGGCAGTGGCTTGATGGCAAAGCTCAGGGTGTCCAGGCCAAAGACGTTTCCAAAGGACCCCACTCGCTTTTTGAAATTGTTGGAGATGATGATCATCCGAAAACCGGACTTCTCCATGGTCTGCACCCACTCCAGCGACCCTTGAGAGGGCTTGTGAGAGGTGTAGGTTGCCAAGGTGTTGTCCACATCCAGAAGCAGAGCCTTAACCCCCATGCTTCTTAAAAACTCCGGGGTGATATCCGTGACCCGCTCCCGCACGGCAGTCGGCTGAAAGATGCCCATCTGACCTTCTCCTTGCGCTTAAGTTTTTCCGTGACCAACAAAAAAGCGGGCGCACCGCCCGCTTTCTGTAACCAGCAGCTTATTTATACTTGCGCTTGCGAGCTGCTTCTGACTTTTTCTTACGCTTGACAGAGGGCTTTTCGTAAGCCTCTCTCTTACGGACTTCCTGGATGACGCCCGCTCTGGCGCACTGCTTCTTAAAGCGTCGGAGCGCGCTGTCCAGAGACTCGTTTTCCTTCAGCCGGATCTCAGCCATTTATATCCCTCCCATCCGCCACTAGGCAGGGGTTCTTTCGTCGTAGCGTCAGCAATACAACACAAATTATTATACTTTCCACTTCCCCGGTTGTCAAGCCCCGTTTCTGTCATTTTTCTGAAGACCTGTCTCCCAGTCGTTGTTTTTTCCGTTTTCAGCTGCCTCCTTGACAATCCAGTCCGGCACTTGACAAATCCCATCCAGCACTGGAACTCCTGCGGTTTCTAAAAGCCATTTGCTCTGATGCCCCTGAGCCACCAAGACGCAGGAGCATCCCGCCTCCCGGGCTACCTCCCAATCGTGAAGGGTATCCCCCACAAACAGCGCCCGGCTTGGAGCAATCCCCTGCCGCTGCAAGTACTCCCCGGCAAGACCAGCTTTTCCCCCAGCATAAATATCGGAGATGCCCAAACGCGCCTGAAAATATTGGCTCAGGCCTTGTTCCTCCACCTGGGCATCCAGGGCCTGCTGCTGCGATGCAGACACAATCACCTGACGGGCCCCCATCTTTTCCAAAGCTTGCACCGTTTCTAAGGCATCGGGATACAGTCCGCAGCTGGGGTAGAATTGATGATACAGCCGGGTCCATTCCACTGCCAAATCCTCAAAGGTCTCTTGCTCAAGATTCAGACCAGCGCTTAGATAATACTCCCGCACTGGAAATGTGAAGATTTCCCGATAGCGGTCCAGCCCACTCAAAAGAGGCAGCTGCCTTTTGGCCAGCATGGTGTTCATCGCTTGGAAAGCTACATCCACATCATTGAGCAAAGTTCCGTTCCAATCCCAGATGACAAGTTCCTTCAAGCGGCTCCCTCCCACACTGCCCTTGTTTTGATCACAGTATACCACAATCCCCCTTTGAAAAAAAGCCACCCTGTCCGGCTATGTGAACAAAACCTCTCGCTGCCCCCAGATATGAAAGATCCAGTATAAAGAATTGCAAAAAACACATTGACAAACCCTGCCACTCCGTATTATAATCCAGAAAGCGGACAAAGGCGTCCGGCTTTCCTAGAGGGAGTTTCACCTTCTGGAGCCGGGCGCCTTTTTGCTGTTTTTTCAGAGTCAAAAATGCATGACGCTTCAATCGGAAATGCATTTCGAGGAAACAGTCCGGAATATGGGAAAATGTCCTGCCCGCTCCATTTGGAAGCGGACAGCGGGCAAAGAAAGGCAGGTCATGAAGATGTTGCGTGAAGGATTGGACGGTGTGCGGGTTCCCTCTGGATGCGCGGTGTCGGCGATTTTCTCAAAAAGCGGGCAGCGCCGCAGCGGAGAGGATATCATCAAATCCATCGCTCTGATGCACGAGCGCTCCAACGGCCTGGGCGGCGGTTTTGCTGCCTATGGCATCTACCCCGAATACAAGGAGCTCTACGCTCTCCACGTATTCTACGATGGCAAGCGCCCCAAAGAGGTGTGTGAGGAGTTTATCAACGAGCATTTCGATGTGGTGAACCTCTCCAAGATTCCCACCCGCAAAACACCTAAGATCAAGGATGAACCGCTGATCTGGCGTTATTTTGTGGAGCCCCTGCACACCAAGCTGGCAGAAAGCCAGATGGACCCTGACACGTTTGTCTCCCGGTGCGTCATTCGGGTCAACTCTCAGATTGACGGTGCGTACATCTTTTCCAGCGGAAAAGACATGGGTGTCTTCAAGGCCGTGGGCTACCCCGAGGACGTAGGCGATTTTTACCGCCTGGAAGAGTACAAGGGCTACTGTTGGACGGCTCACGGAAGGTATCCCACCAACACCCCCGGTTGGTGGGGCGGCGCCCATCCCTTTGCACTGCTGGACCGTTCAGTGGTTCACAACGGGGAGATTTCTTCCTATGATGCCAACCGCCGTGCCATTGAGATGTACGGCTATGAGTGCGACCTGCTCACTGATACAGAGGTTATCACCTATATCATAGACTTCCTGGTGCGCCGGCGGGGGATGTCTTATGAAGAGGCAGCCAGCGTTATGGCAGCACCTTTCTGGAGCACCATCGATCGGATGGACGAGAAAGAGCGGGCACGTATGACCTATCTGCGCAGCGCCTTTGCTGGAATGCTGATCACCGGGCCCTTTTCCATTTTAGTGGGCTTCACAGGTGGCATCATGGCCTTAAACGACCGTCTGAAACTGCGCAGCATGGTAGTGGGAGAACGGGGCGATAATGTCTACATCGCCAGCGAGGAATCCGCCATCCGCATCATTGAACCGGAATTGGATTCCCTCTTTGCTCCCAAGGGCGGCGAACCCGTGGTGTTCCGCCTGAACCAATAAAGGGCCGCTGTTCCCGGCGCCCCACGTTCCAGAAACAGAGAAGGAAGGTACTTCTATGTCCTTGAATATGATATATCCCGATTATGAAGTGGTCCGAAACATCGACCGCTGCATTGCATGTCGTGTGTGCGAGCGTCAATGTGCCAACGAAGTCCACCGCTATGACCCGGACCTCAAAAAGATGATGGCAGACGAGAGCAAGTGCGTCAACTGCCATCGGTGCGTCACCCTCTGCCCCACTCGGGCGCTGAAGATCGTCAAAACCGATCACACCTTTAAAGAGAACAACAACTGGTCCGGTCAGACCATCAAAGAGGTCTACCTCCAGGCTCAGAGTGGCGGCGTGCTGCTGTCCTCCATGGGCAACCCCAAGCAGTATCCTGTCTATTGGGACAAAATGCTCATCAATGCCTCCCAGGTGACCAACCCCTCCATCGACCCCTTGCGGGAGCCCATGGAGACCAAGACATTTCTGGGCAAGAAGCCCACTCATCTTCAGCGGGACGGCGATGGGCATATCATTCCCGATCTGCCCCCTCAGCTGGAGCTCTCCACTCCCATCATGTTCTCCGCCATGAGCTACGGCTCCATCAGCTACAACGCTCACGAGAGCCTGGCCCGAGCTTCCAAGGAGCTGGGAATCTATTACAACACCGGTGAAGGCGGTCTCCATCAAGATCTGTACAAATATGGCCCCAACACCATCGTCCAGGTGGCTTCCGGCCGGTTTGGCGTACATAAGGAGTACCTCAGCGCCGGAGCTGCCATTGAGATCAAGATGGGCCAGGGCGCAAAACCCGGCATCGGCGGTCATCTCCCCGGGGCCAAAATCGTGGGAGATGTCTCCCGCACCCGCATGATCCCCCAGGGCACCGATGCCATCTCCCCTGCTCCCCATCACGACATCTATTCCATTGAGGATCTACGCCAGCTGGTGCAGTCCTTGAAGGAGACCACTCACTACGAGAAGCCCGTCATTGTAAAGATCGCCGCAGTGCACAATGTGGCGGCAATTGCCTCGGGTATTGCCAGAAGCGGTGCGGACATCATCGCCATTGACGGCTACCGGGGCGGCACCGGAGCGGCACCCACCCGGATCCGGGACAACGTGGGCATTCCCATCGAACTGGCCCTGGCCACAGTGGATCAGCGTCTCCGAGACGAGGGGATCCGCGAGAACGTGTCCTTGGTGGTGGGCGGTTCCATCCGCTCCAGCGCAGATGCCTTGAAAGCCATCATGCTGGGTGCAGACGCAGTATACATTGGAACAGCCGCTTTGCTGGCTTTGGGCTGTCATCTGTGCCGCAGCTGTCACAGTGGCAAGTGCAACTGGGGCATTGCCACTCAGCGTCCCGATCTGGCCAAGCGCCTCAACCCCAACATTGGCACAGAGCATCTGATCAATCTGGTCAACGCCTGGACCCACGAGATCAAAGAGATGATGGGCGGCATGGGAATCAACTCCATTGAGGCCCTGCGGGGCAATCGTCTGATGCTTCGGGGTATCGGACTGACGGAGACGGAACTGCGGATTCTGGGCATCAAGCACGCTGGCGAGTGAGCAGCTTCGCCCTTTCCCCCACCCGAAAAATGGTGTATACTTTTTAAGAAACACTCAGGAAAGGCGGCAATATCATGCGCTATTCAGAAGCGGATATTCAAGAGTTCATCGCAGATAACGACGTTAAATTTATCAAATTCGCATTTTGCGACGTATTCGGCAAGCAGAAAATCATCTCCGTGCTGCCCAGCGTACTGCCCCGAGCCTTTGCCCAGGGCATTGCCGTGGACGCCTCGCGCATTGAGGGATTTTACAAGCCCGGAGACAGCGAGCTGTTCCTCTTCCCGGACACCGACACTATCTCCCTGCTCCCCTGGCGTCCTTCCCACGGCCGGGTGGCCAGATTTTACTGCCGTATCAAGGACCAAGAGGGTCAGGAATTTGCCCAGGACAGCCGAAAAATTCTGCGGGATGCCGTAACCCGAGCCAAAGATGCAGGGATCCGGGTAAACTTCGGAGCAGAAAACGACTTTTATTTATTCCGCACCGACGAGGAAGGCGCTCCCACAGACGTTCCCTTTGACAGCGCTGGCTTCATGGACGAAGCCCCAGAGGATCGAGGCGAAGACGTTCGCCGGGATATCTGCCTGACTCTAGAAGCCATGGGCATTGAGCCCCAGTATTCCCAGCACATCAGCGGACCCGGACAGAATCGCATCGACTTTGCCCCTGGTCCCGCCCTGGAGTGCGCCGACAACGTGATTACCTTCCGGTCCGTGGTGAAAATGATGGCATCCCGCAGCGGACTGTGGGCCGCGTTCACACCAAAGCCCATCCCCGACGAGGCGGGCAACGGATTCCGCATTGCCATGCGTCCCACCAAGGATGGCGAAAGCTGTGCAGATTCCTTCATGGCTGGCATCCTCACCCACACCCGAGAGATGCAGGTATTCTTTAACCCTCGGGAGGAGTCCTACGACAGACTGGGCACTTTCGGTGCACCGGATTCGGTGGGCTGGGCAGAGACCGGCCGTGCCAGCTTGCTGCGCCGCAAACCCGATGGCCGCATCGAGTTCTCCGCAGCGGATGGGGCTTCCAACCCCTACTTGGCCTTTGCCCTGTTGATCTGTGCCGGGGTGGACGGCGTGAAGCGGGGGTTGGAGCTTTCTCAAGTGGAAACGGGTCTGCCTTTGGCATCCACATTGTCCGAGGCCAAAGCCCTTTGCAAGGAGAGCAGCTTTCTAAAAGAACTGCTCCCCCAGGAGATCCTCCGTGCGTACGCCGGGCGCTGAAGAGGGCGCTGGACGTCGTGTGCTGCTGGTTGCCTCGGGAGAAAAAAGCCGCATTCAATGGACCCGTCTCCTCCAGGAAGAGGGATTCCGGGAGCTGGGCACTGCTTCTAACGGCGGTGAAGCCCGACGGCTTCTGCTCTCAGGGGGGTGGGACCTCATGGTCATCAATGCTCCCCTGTCCGATGAATTCGGGCACCAGCTGGCCATGGATGCCGCTGAAGACGACTGTGGAGTGCTACTTGTGGTAAAAAGCGAACTGTGGGAAGAGGTCAACGAACGAGTTTCCCCCGACGGAGTGCTCACCCTGGGACGGCCATTTTCCCGGGGGACACTGTCCCAGGCCATGGGACTGCTATGGGCCAGCCGCGCCAAGCTCCAGCGGTATCAAGCAGAAAACGCAAAACTCCGCTCAAAGCTGGAGGAACTCCGGGTGGTGTCCCGGGCAAAGTGTCTGCTGGTGGAGTATCTGCACCTCAACGAAGAACAGGCTCACAAATATATTGAGCGCATCTCCATGGAGGAGCGCAAAACCCGTCGCGCCGTAGCAGAAGAAATCTTGCAAGAGTACGGCTGAGGGACCGAGGAATGGAACAGCAAGGAAGAACGGAAAGGAAGGAACTGTTTTGAGCGGAACGCTGGAAAAGCTTCATGAAGAGTGCGCCGTATTCGGCATCAGCTTGCGGGACGACTGTCCCGAAGAAGCTGCGGGAATTTGCTACAACGGGCTGTTGGCTATGCAGCATCGGGGACAAGAGGGCGCTGGAATTGCCGCAGCCCGGCAAAACGCCATTACCTGCCACAAGGACGTGGGACTTGTCACAGAGGCCTTCCCGCCTTCGGTGATGGAAAAGCTCCCTCCGGCACGACAGGCCATCGCCCACGCCAGGTACTCCACAACGGGCTCCAACACTGTCCGGAATGTTCAGCCCTTTGTGACAGAGTTCCTCACTGGACGCATTGCCACCGCTCACAATGGCAACGTGGTCAACGCACGGGAAATCCGGGAGAAACTGACCCCGTTCGGCCTTGATTTTTCCGCCACCAGCGACAGCGAGGTAATCTCCTCCCTCATCGCCTATAAGACCATCCGAGCTAGAAATTTGCTCACCGGAGTGAAGGACGCATGCAAGCTGCTAGTGGGGGCCTTTTCATTGGTGGTGCTCTCCGGCGAGGGAAAACTAGTGGCAGTGCGGGATCCCAATGGCTACCGTCCCCTGTGCTTGGGCGAAAACGAAAGCGGCGTAGCAGTGGCTTCGGAAAGCTGTGCTCTGGACAGCTGCGGTTTCCGTTTTGTGCGGGATATCCAGCCGGGCGAAGTGGTGCTCATTGAAAACGGCAAGCTGGTTCACAGCGAGATCTGGGCAAAAGCTCCCCGGCACAGCCTGTGCGTTTTTGAATACGTCTATTTCGCCCGACCGGACTCCGTCATCGACGGTCTCAGCGTGTATGAAGCCCGTTTGAACATGGGACGAATGCTGGCCAAGGAACATCCTGTAGAAGCCGACGTGGTCTGCGGCGTACCGGACAGCGGCATGGAAGCCGCCATGGGATATGCCCTGGAAAGCGGCATCCCCTTTGCCACAGGCTTTGTGAAAAACCGGTACATCGGGCGGAGCTTCATCTTCCCCACCCAGACCCAGAGAGAAAATGCCGTCTCTCTCAAGCTTAACCCGCTGCGGGCCGCAGTGGAGGGAAAACGGGTAATCCTGGTAGACGACTCCATCGTGCGGGGAACCACCTGCGGCAAAACCGTGGACGCCATCCGTCAAGCCGGCGCCAAGGAGGTCCACCTGCGCATCTCCTCCCCGCCCTTTGTACACACCTGCTACTTTGGCACGGACATTGGAAGCGAGGAAAATCTCATCGCCAACCAGCTGACCATCCCGGAGATTGAGAAAAAAACCGGCGCAGACACCTTGGGCTATATCAGCGTAGAAGGTCTTATGGAAGCCTGCAAAAACAGCGGGTTACAGCTTTGCGATGGGTGCTTTACCGGCAACTACGCCACCCATGTAGAGAATGCGTCCAAGGATGCCATGGAGGGAACATAAAAGAAGGAGGGCAGCTGCCCTCCTTCTTTTATCGTTATCCCATTGGTTTGCACACATCCACCCACCGGTCATAGCGGGACGCCTGCTCCAGCTGGGGAATGGTCAACTGGATGGCGGAATTCCCGCTGCCGCAGGCGGGGTACACTGTCTCAAAGCGCTTTAAAGAAACATCCAGGCAAACCACCACACCATGATTTACCCCAAAGGGACAAACGCCTCCCACCGGATGACCCACCAATTCCAGGACCTGATCCGGGGTGAGCATTTTCGCTTTTTGATGAAATTCCGCCCGATACTTGGCGTTATCGATTTTTACATCCCCTGCCGCAACGATCAGCACCGGACCCTCTGCTGTGAGAAAGGACAGGGTCTTGGCAATACGAGCAGGCTCCGTACCCAGAGCCTGAGCAGCCAATTCCACCGTGGCGCTGGATTGGGGCAATTCCTGAACCTTTCCATCCAGTCCAAACTCTTTGAGATAAGTTTTTACAGCTTCTATGGACATGAGTAAGTCTCCTTCATGAAAAAGATTTGCGAAGCAATCCGTTTTGCGGTATACTGATGGTAAAGCAAGTAGACAAACAACGGGAGGACTGTTTATGGCTAGCGACAGCCGGTTCGCTGTATTGATCGACGCGGACAACGTGTCGGTGAAATATATCAAGATCATTCTGGACGAGCTCTCCAAGGACGGCATTGCCACCTACAAGCGCATCTATGGCGACTGGACCAATCCGGCACTGATCTCCTGGAAAAGCACTCTGCTGGACAATTCCATCACACCCATTCAGCAGTACAGCTACACCACCGGAAAGAACTCCACCGACTCCGCCATGATTATCGACGCCATGGACATTCTCTACTCCGGACGGGTGGACGGCTTCTGCCTGGTGTCTTCGGACAGCGATTTCACCCGTTTGGCCTCCCGCCTGCGGGAATCCGGCATGACCGTCATCGGCATGGGCGAAAGCAAGACGCCCAATTCCTTTATCGCAGCCTGCAACAAGTTCAAATACCTAGATATTCTCTCCGCTGCTGACGAGGAGGAAACCGAGGATACCTCCCGAAATGAACCGGCAAAAAAGGCTTCTCAGCCCAAAAAGTCCGCGCAAAAATCCAGCGCAAAGAAGCCAAAGGAAGAGCCCAGAGAACGGGACTCCAAGCCCACCGAGGAACCCCGCACCAGCCTGCGAACCATCCGCCGGGCTCTGCGGACCATCGTGCGGGAAAACTCCGACGAGGACAACTGGATCATGGTCAGCCAGGTGGGCAACCTACTGGATAAGCGCTATCCCGACTTTGACGTGCGAAACTTCGGCTTCTCCAAACTGACTCCCTTCCTGGAATCCCTGGACATGTTCGAAATCCAAGACATGAAAAAGGACTCCAGCTCGCCTCAAAAATACGTGCGGCTCAAGTAAAACGCCCTTGTTTACAGGAGTTTTTCAAAGGCCAGCCGCTCTCCCCCGTCTTCTAAATAAATGATCCCCCGATAGACCAGTCCGTTTTTCTCCAGCACATGTTGCATGATTTTATTGCCCCGGTGGGTATCCCCACGCAGACAGAGCAGCCCCCGCTTGCGAGCGTCCTGTTCTAACTGGTCAAAAAACAGCGCCGGGGCATTTTTCCCCCGCAGCTTCTCCGATACGGCAATGCGGTGGAGAAAGGCATACTCCTCTGGTTCCACGGCCCAAGCACCCTGGTAAATTCTATCGTAAGTGGGTTCTCTTCCAAACCCCAGACAAGCAGTGGCAAGGACTTCTCCGTTCTCTTCCAGCACCCAGGACTCTCCTCGAGCCAGATCCTCTTGGAATGCCTGCCGGTTGGGATAGCCATTCTGCCACTGGTCAATTCCTTGAGCCGCTAAAAACCGGGACGCCTCCCCGTACAGTTCCAACACGGCGGCCTCGTCCTCTGGGAACGCTTTACGCAGCTTCATTTGCGGCACTTCCTTTCTGAATTTGACAGTCTTTCCCCATGGCCTTTTTGGCCAATTGGAGACAGCTTTTTAATCATAACAATTTCCTCTTGTTTTTTCAACCGAAATCCGATATAATAGTATTTGTCGGCGGATTCAAGCCGCCACAAAAAAGATCACTGCACAAATCGCGGACCGCATAGCGTGCCTTTTTCGCAAGAGAAGGAAACAAAGTGTGCAAAGCCGCGACGATAACATCTTTGCTTGCTTTCTTTGGGAGAAAGCAAGGGGCAGGGTGCGGTACTATATGGGAGCGGGCAGGTCTGCGCGGCGGGACGCCGTGAACCATGTCAGGCGGGGAACCGAGCAGCATTAAGCGGCAGTTCCCGGGCGATGCAGGTCGCCTGTCCGTTCCCATATCTTACCGGATCGCTGCCCTGTGTTTTCTGTGGGGAAATTTTGCCGAAAGGGAGGTCGCCGCTGTGTATCAGGTTCTCTATCGCAAATACCGGCCCCAACAGTTTTCCGATGTGGTGGGTCAACCTCAAGTGACGGTCACCCTGAAAAACGAGGTGATGCGCGGCCGCATCGCTCACGCCTACCTGTTCACCGGCTCCCGGGGAACAGGTAAAACTACCTGCGCCAGAATCCTTGCCAAAGCAGTCAACTGCCTGCACCCCAAGGACGGGGACCCCTGCCGCGAGTGCGAGATCTGCCGTGGCCTGGAGGAAGGCTCCATCCTGGATGTGGAGGAAATCGACGCCGCCAGCAACAACGGCGTCAGCGACGTGCGCTCCCTGATCGAAAGCTCCAACTTTACTCCGGCCACTGCCAAGTACCGAGTGTACATCATCGACGAGGTGCACATGCTCTCCCCTCAGGCGCTCAACGCCCTGCTCAAAACCTTGGAAGAGCCCCCTCCTCACGTAATTTTCATTTTGGCCACCACAGAGGTCCACAAATTGCTGCCCACCATTCTGTCCCGGTGCCAGCGGTTTGACTTTAAGCGCATTGCCCCAGAGGCCATTGCCGACCGTCTGGAATATGTGGCTCAAGAAGAAGGCGCCCAGCTGGATCGGGAAGCCGGACTGCTGATTGCACGGATTGCCGATGGCGCTCTCCGGGACGCCCTCTCCCTCTTTGATCAATGTTTGGGCCGCGACCGCCACGTCACGTTGGAGATCGTCAACCAGACCGCTGGTTTGGCAGGCCGGGAATATCTGACTTCCCTGGCCCAAACCGTGGCGGACCGGGACATTCCTCAAGCCCTGGAAACCATCGACAGCCTCCACAGTAGCTCCAAGGATATGAGCCGCCTGTGCGAGGAGCTGGCAGAGTACTTCCGGGGACTGATGCTGATCAAGACCATGAAGGATGCATCCCAGCTCGTGGTGTGTTCTCCCGCAGAACTGGAGGCGATGACTGCCCAAGCTCTTTCCATGAGCTTACCCACCATCCTCCACGGGCTAGACACCTTTGAGGAAGCTTTGAACAAAATGCGGTATTCCGATCCTCGTTCACAGCTGGAAATGGCTTTTGTAAAGCTGTGCAGTCCAGAGCTAGACACCACTCCGGAAGCGCTGCTCCGGCGGCTGGAAGCTCTGGAAAGCGGTCAGGCTGTTTTACGTCCAGCTTCGGCAGTTTCGGCCGCCCCCTCCTCCTCTGAGGAAACCCCGTCACCAAAAGCTTCAAAAAACGACCAAGCCAAACCCGCCCAGGAAAACAAGCCTTCCGCAGCCGAGCTTTCTGCCGGAGCGGAACGTCTACGAGAGTGGCCGGAAGTGTTGCAGCGATTCCAGTCAGGGTCGAAAAGCGTGGAAAAAGCCTTCGAGAATTCCAAAGCCTACGTCAATGGGAACTTTGTGTTGATTCAGGCCTCCGATCTAGCCATGGACCTGCTTCGTCACACGGATCACCAAAAGAACATCAAGCAGGCACTGAAACGGGCGATCACCCAAGTGCTAGGCAGGCCCTGCAGTGTGGGACCCTATGTGGAGCCAAAAAAAGAAGAGGAACGCGGAGATCCTCTGGAAGAATTGGAGCGCCGTGCCCGGGAAGAGGGCGTGGATATCCAGGAGGAAAAAACACCTCTCCCAGAGGAAGAGGATGAGATCCCTCTGCTTCCGGATGAGCAAATCCCCTTTTAAGCAGGAGGGCTATCACAATGAAAATCGTGGAATTTGACCCCTCCCGCTTGGACGAGGTACAAGCCGTTTTAAAAGACGCGTTTTTCCGAGAAGATTCCCACCCAGAGTACAATGAGTGGGAATTTGCCCGACGAGTATTGTCCTCAGAGGGATACCTTCCCCACCTCTGCCTCACGGCTGAGGAACAGGGCAAAATTGTGGGCTACAACGCTTTGACCGTCGCCTCCCTGGAAGGAGAACAAGGACTTGCGTTGGGACCGCTGGCGGTAGCCCCCGCCTACCAAGGCAAGGGCATCGGCTCAGCCCTGGTGAAGGAAAGCATCCAGCGCGCTAAAAGCAGTGGGTATCCCTGGATTCTCGTATTGGGCGGTGAATTTTACAGCCGGTTCGGGTTTGAAAAAGCCTCGCCATACGGGATCACAATCTCTGACAACGCCTTTGAAAATGAGCACTTACAAATTCTTTTTTTGAACACTCCCGCCAGGGAATGTCCCAAAGGAAGACTGATCTACTGCGACGCATTTTACGATGGAGACGGAAATCTCCTTTGAAAACATAGAATAAAAAACAGCGGCATCATGCCGGAAAGGATGGTTCATTATGAAAGCAAGACTGCCCCAAGGTTTCGGTGGAGGCGGCCCCGCCAATCTGCAGCAGCTGGCACGCCAGGCTCAGAAGATGCAGGAGCAAATGGAAGCTGCCACCGCAGAGCTGGAGGAAAAAGAGTACACTGCAGCTTCCGGTGGTGACGCGGTGAAAGCCGTGGTCACCGGTAAGATGGAAGTGAAATCCATTGAGATCAAACCCGAGGTCATCGATCCTGAGGATCCCGAAATGCTGGGCGACCTGGTCACCGCTGCCGTCAATGAGGCTCTGCGTGCCGCTGCTCAGGAAAAGGAAGAACGTATGTCCGCTCTCTCCGGCGGAATGAATATCCCGGGGCTGTTCTAACATGGCAGGCTATCATGTGCCGCCCTTGGACGTACTGGTGGACCGCTTTGAGGCCCTGCCAGGAATCGGTCACAAATCAGCGCAGCGGTTGGCTTATCACGTGTTGGGCATGACCCAAGAGGAAGCCACTGCCTTTGCCCAGGCCGTCCTGGACGCCCACAATCAGGTGCACACCTGCAAAGTCTGCTGCAACCTGACCGATGGCGACCTCTGCCCCGTCTGCCGCAGTGACTCCCGGGATAGATCCACCATCTGCGTGGTGGAAGAACCCAAAGATGTCTTTGCCTTAGAGCGTGCCGGAGAATACAACGGCTTGTATCACGTGCTCCATGGAGCCATCAGCCCTCTGTCTGGCATTGGACCGGATCAGCTGCGGATCAAGGAACTGCTGGCTCGGATAGATCCCTCTTTGCAAGAGGTCATCATGGCCACCAATCCCACCGTGGAGGGCGATGCAACCGCCATGTACATTTCAAGGCTGCTAAAGCCCCTGGGGGTCAAAGTGACCCGGCTGGCCTACGGTATCCCCGTGGGCGGCGACCTGGAATACGCCGATGAAGTGACATTGCAGCGGGCCATGGAAGGACGCCAAGAATTATAAATAGCAAAAGAAAAGGCCTCCCATTTGGGAGGTCTTTCCTTTTGTCTAAGTTTATAGGAATCAGGCAAGCTTGATCTTCAGGCAATTGGTGTACTTGGTGGGCAGCTCCTGGGGCAGTTCCACAGTGAGCACGCCAAAGTTCTGAGTGTATGCCACAGGACCATAACCCAGCAACTCCACGCCGGCCACCTTGTCCTCGGAAGTCAGAGACTTGATCACCGCCACGCGGCTTTCGGGAGCCTGCATCAGGAAAGCATACAGGTTGCCGTCCTTCTGGGTGAAGCGGTAGTCGGAGGAATTCCAGTTGGTCTTGTCCTCGGTAAAGCCGTCGATGGTGACGCGGGTATCGCCCTCGCCAAAGGTCCGCCAGGGACGGGTGCCATAAATGGCCTCGCCGCAGATCGGGAACCAGGTTGCCAGCTCTTCCAGGATATAGCGAGCTTCGTCATCGATGGTGCCGTCAGGACGCTGCAGGACGTTGAGCAGCATGGTGCCGTTCTTAGCAACAATATCAATGAGCATCTCAATGATCTGGTCGGGATGCTTGTAGGGCTGCTTGGCGTCATAGAACCAGTTGCCAATGCAGGTGTCGGTCTGCCAGGGATGCTCCTGAACACCGGGCAGCTGGCTCTTTTCAATATCCAGCACACCCACCTCATAAATCTCGGGCCGGCGGTCCTTCTGGGTGTACACAGCCTGGTTGGAGCCATAATGCTCGATAGAATCATTGTACAGGTAGGAAACAGCATCCAAGCCGGGCTGGAAGCCGCCACCCTCTTCCTCAAAGGGCAGGCCGCTGTCAGAATACAGCAACTGAGGATGGAATTTGTCCACCAGTTCCTTCATCACGGCTACCCAATACTTGTGGAATTCCTCGTTCCCGGTGAGCCACTGAGCCAATTTCCCGGTATTCATTTCGGGGAAAACATGCTCCTGGTTATTGTGGTACAGCTCCGCGGAAGCCGGATCGTTGCCATCATAGGGAACATCCTTATAGGGACCGTAGTTGTCGCAGCCCTTATTGGTGACCCACCAGCTGAAAGAAGCACCCAAATGCTCGGTTAAACCAAAGGGCATATTGTGCTTATCAGCAGCAGCCTTCCAAAGAGCGCAGATATCTTTGCCAGGACCCACTTTCACAGAGTTGAAAGAGTGAATCTGAGAATCGTAATTGAAGAAGTTGTCATGGTGCATAGCCTGGGCCACAAAATACCGAGCGCCTGCACGATAGTACAGATCCATCAGCTCATCGGGATCGAAATTCTCTGCTTTCCAAAGAGCGCAGATATCTTTATATCCAAACTTGGAAGGATGGCCATAATGGCGCACATGGTACAGGTTCTGAGGAGAACCCTGAATATACATATTCCGAGCGTACCAGTCACCGAACATGGGAACACTCTGAGGGCCCCAATGGCTCCAGATGCCGAACTTCACGTCCCGGAACCAATCCGGGCACTGATATGTTCTCAAAGAATCAAAATTTGCATCAAACCGCTGGCTCATAACTGCCAACACCTCTTTCTTAAAACAGATTTTAAAAAGCTGTGGAGGATTTCGAAAACCCTCCACAATACGTTCTCCGGCTCCCCACCTGACGAAACGTTTTGGATTTCGAGGTCAGCATAGCATGAACCGTTTTCGTTGTCAAGCATATTTTGAGAAATGAATACCGAACTTTTTTTGCACTTATCATACAAAAAACAACAAATAGGTTTTTTAGCATATTGTAAACGTTTTACTTGATCTTCTATATTTCTCCCATAATACATCTCTTAACTTTCAAATGTTAAAATGAGATACGCAGGAACCATCCCACTTAAACTTCCTACCCACGCCTCACCACCTATCGTGTCAGAAAGCATCTAGAAAACCAAAAACGCTGGAAACGTAAACTTCCTGCGTTTTGGAGCTGCTAACCAGATTTGAACTGGTGACCTCACCCTTACCAAAGAAAACGGACGATTAAGAGTGCTTACTATATATACCAACAACCGTCAAATTTTCGTGATTTCCACTAGATGTTGCGGTGTCTCATTTTATATCAAAAGGGGATATTTTTGCAACTTTAGTAGTCAAATAGTATCCAACTAGTAGCCAAGGTCCCGGGGCCCTGTTTCTTTCATTACACCAAGGAAACATTACCGTTTGTCTCAGATCAGGCCCCTTTTCCCCATCATCTTTTATCGAAAAGAAAGGTCATCATTCCCTTGTTCCTTGAGGTATGAATGGTGCTTTTATTGGAGAGAGAAGCACAAAAGAATCCCTATTTTGTTGAGAGCAGGGCGGGAAATTCGTTCTGATCCATGGCGAACTTCCGGACAAACCCCTTTATTGGCATCGACTTGCTTGCGTTCTAGGGGATGGCCGTCCACGATCTTTTTAAACTGATCCATGCTATGGGAATCTGTATCGGCAACCGAACCTGACAAAAGATAATCCTCTGTGACACCAAGGCAGTTAACCAGGCGCACCAGTGCATCTAAGGTAAGGCTCCTCTCCCATCGCTCAATGGCCCCATATAGGTATTGGAAATATCTACTGCCTCAGCAAGCTGGGCTTGTGATTGTGCCTGATTTCTTTTGATTTTAAATTAAGATCTCTTACAAAAACATCTGAGAATTTAACGAGGCCACAAATTGAAGTGCAGCTAAGGGAAAGAAAAATTCCGATCTGCTGGCTACTGTGGAAATCTCAGACTCTGCAAAAGGGATCGGCCAAGAAACCAAGCTGTCCATAGAGAGCCCCAGGATCCGAATGGGGTACTGTACACACCTCATTCAGCATCGTTTGGCAATGAGGAGTTCTCTGACACAGAGGAAATCGTCCCGTTCTTGTACCAGTTATTTCTGGCCTATGACCAGCAGGTGGAGGATCTTTCTTTGGTGTTACCCGACACCACCGGGGAACTAACCCAGACCTTTGAGGATGAAGCTACTGGAATCACCTTTGATCACCTCCCCTACTTACCTTCAGGTCAACGAGATTACCTGGTATGATCTATCCGATACCACAGGTTTACGGAGGTAAAAAGAAACCTGTTTGAAAGTGTACAACAGTGAAAAACATACATACAAAAAAAGAGACCGGAAATTCCCGGTTTTTTTGCGGCTTTCAGCACACCTCTAAACAAGAAATGCTAGAGTGGCTGACGATAAAAACTCTTCTTGGCAGAGCGGACACTTTTCCCCTAAAGGAGGCAAGACCATGGTGTGCTCCTCCTGGATCACCAGCTGATAGTCTTCCTCTGTCCAAGCCCATATGTAAATTGTCTCATCTCTCTTATTTATCGACCCATCGCTTTCTCAATAGGAGCCATCGTCAGCTTTCCATCCTCCATGGCCAAGTAGATCATTCAGGTATCCAAGGAAAAGTACTCCAATACCTTGGCATCATCATAGCACGGGTCTAGGTACACCTCCATTCCCAGGAGTGTCCGGCCAATGACTGCTCCCGCCAGGGATGCGCCCAGCACCGAGCCGTGCTCCCCGTCAGCAAAGTACAATTCTTCCTTTGGATGAGCAGCCCGTAACTTGCCACACACGGCCTACAGGACACACGACGGCACCGGTCAACTCTCCAAGTTTGGTGTCTTCTGTATAGCTTCCTATTGCGGAGCTTCTCAGAAAAAAACTGCACTCCCGTCGAAAAAAAGAAACGCAGTGCACCGCCTAAGATGTAAAGAGCACTGAAAAAGAGGAGCATCCTGGCAGATTCCAGGGTTTTTCTTTTTGATTGGAGTTCATTTTCTGTTGGCCTTTTGAGATGAGAGACAGTATAATAGACTTGGATATAGTTACGAGTATACCGCTTCGTCCTTCGCTCCACAAAAACAGTGAACGGCACCACATACCATTACGCTTACGCTGGGAACAAGCTAGTTTGGCAGGAGTGGGACGGCAACGAGATGTTCTTCTTCTATGATGAGTCTAACGCTCCCATTGGCTTCTGGTACCATCCTGCCACAGGGTCTAACGTAACTGGCTATTACATGACCACTCAGCAGGGCGACATTACCCGCATTGAGGATGTCAATGGCAACGTGCTGGCCACCTATGAGTACGATGCCTGGGGCAAGCTCATATCCTCCAGCGGTAGCTTGGCGGACATCAATCCTTTGCGGTACCGTGGGTATTATTACGATACCGAGACGGGCTTCTACTATCTGCAGAGCCGGTACTATGACCCTGTGGTCTCCCGGTTTATCAATGCGGACAAGTACGCTTCCACAGGCGATGATCGGCTTGGCTATAATATGTTTGCCTACTGCTCCAACAATCCTGTCAACTACAGCGACCCCTCCGGTGAGGCTGTGAATAGCCGATCTATGCTTATCAATGAGGGGGGGAGTAGTTCTGCCTCTGTAAGACCGGCGGGAAAAACTTCGGGTATTTTCGGTGCGTCCTACTCGGCAGTTATATCTACTGAGCAAAGTGTTCCGTTTAACTTTCTCATAGGAACATATACCACTGGTACAAGAACCAAGACGGCTGTAAATGAAACCGGGGATTCATCGCGGCCCATTTCTGTTTACCTTGAGCATGACCTTGGTAACGTACTTGATTCTACAGTAGAACTTAAATTTAATACCAATATTTTGACTATTGACTTGAGATTAGGGCTTGGAGATACAGGAATATATGGTCTAGTGAATAATAGTAGCGATACAGCCAGTGAATTTGGGGTTAAAATTGATTTACCACACTTGCTAGCCGGAGTTGAGTCTTCTTCTATTAACTATTTGGATACTGGAGAGTGGAGCCAATATACGAATCTTAGTTTTGGCGCCCTTTCCTTACGATGCTCTTTTTAATTATGGGGGCTTCCCAATCTTCTACTTCTCCTAATCCATCGTATTAAAGTATTAAATATATAAGAAGGTGAACTATAGAAATGCTCTATGTGTTAAACGGCAGTATAGCGATTGTGCTGTTTGTGCTGATTTTTGCCCTTGGGGTGAAGCTTAGTAAAAAGAGCGCTTCAAAAATGAAGCGAGGGGCGATTTTTCCCGCATTGGTAGGGCTGTGCACAGCTGTGCTTTCCTTCTTGTTCCTGTTTTTTTTGGAGGGTAGAGTGCTGTCATATCCCAACCCGCAGGCTGCCTATCAGGCAAACCATTTTGGACAAATTGATGCTGTAACGGAAGGTGCCTACTCCACCCTGGTTGTGTTGCAGGATGGTGGTACCAACAGTGCTGTAACCATTTTACCAAAGGATGGGGATACATGGAAAATAGGCACCGGATTGGAAACAAAAATAGTTAGCAGTATCGTGGCAGGCAGCCCCAAGGTTCTTGTTTCCCTGTACCGTTATGCCGATTCCTCAGACTATTATTTGGTTACGAACACCATTGACTTGGAGGGACAAGAAATTGAGATAACAGACAGCGAAAACACTTCTTTTGCCTCTTGGGAACAGAAAGCCTCAATTGGCACCTTTTATTATTGCAGCGCCTATTTGAACGGGTTGGACCAGGACTATGTTTTGCTGGTCAATGGAGAGTCCGTAACATTTGCAGAAGAAAAAGGTTGATTCGCCTTGCTGTCATGGATATCCCGGGTGATTGTGATTTTCGTGCTGGTGGTGTGCGGTGCGGTTTTTTTCGCAAGGCGGACTTCTTTAAGCTGCGGCTTAGGAAACTGCTTTATTGTTTTCTGGCGTTGCTTGTTTCCGCAGGCGTGCTTTTCTTTCCTTTTGAGTATTGGACCGGGGACTTCCCCTCTGCGGAAGCTGCCTTGCGGTTTTCCAGCCCAGCCATGATGTTCTCTTCTTTTGAGGTGGTCGAGGGAGAAAATTCCGTGTTTGCCCTGTCTGAAAACCGGGAAATGGGGGGCGCGAATATCGCGATCGTTGGCAAGTCCGGCCAGGGCTGGAGCGGAGTGGAAGTAGAAGATATGTCCCTTTGTAAAACGGCCTATACAGCGCAAGCGGATGTAGGGCTGTACGAATGCAGGCAGGAGAATTTTATGTGCTTGTCGCGCCAGTAGGTGGGGCAGAGCTGTCTCTTTCAGATGAGAGACAAACAACCTTTGAGCCCCACTATGGGTTGTATGTGGGCTATTTGGGACAGGTAGAGGGAGCCTACACACTATTCCTTAACGGAGAGGAGATTGAAATATAGTTAGGTTATTGAAGTTGTCAAATAGGGTGTTGCTATTGCGGTAGCACCTGTAAGTGGAGGAGCAAGCCTAAAGCAAGTCCCTGGCACAAAGTGCCAGGGACTTGCTTTAGGCAGGTTGGTTCCGCAATCAATATATCCGTCGGGGAGAATTTCCCTACGCCTTCATCTCCACAAACCAGCGTCCGCTGGTTTCATACAGATAGGTCTCCTTTCCCTTGATCTTCACCACATACCGCCGGATCAACTCCCCGGTAGTGGGAGCTTTGCTTGGAGCTGCCTCTCGACTCTCCTCGATCTCAAAGACCGGACCGTTTGCCAAGAGAATCTTCTGGGGATGGACGCTGCCATCAATGCAGTAAGTAACCACCACTTCCACATACTGCTTCCGACGGGCGCCTTCCTTCATACTGCCTCTACTACTCCTTCCCCACCGTTGATTTCCAGCTCCCGGATATCCTCAAAAGCCACCACACCGCTGTCCAATACCAACACTTGGTAGAAATCGTCCACACGCCGGACTTTCCCCTTTTGGGTGACATATTCCCCCAGAGGAATACCTTCCAGCTCCTTCGCCAGCGCAAAATGAGTAACGGTAACCCTCTGACCAGACCTCAGGTCGTTCAGCCTGTGGCGGATCAACTCCTGCTGATCGGTTCCCAAAGTCACCCGGGACATCAGCAGCCGGTCCTGCTCCTTGGTGAGGATCTCAATGTCAAACCCTCGCAGAGCTGAAAAAGGAATAAATAGTTTGGCCCGGTTCTCCACGCTCATCTTGGGATAATGTGAGATGGGACGAGACAGGTGGATCATATCTCTATAGGCTGTGATATTCATTTTCTATGACCTCCTATCTGCCCGTTCCGCTCCATGGTGGTGGCCGCCTCCAGCAGGTCCATCCCCTTTACCACCGCGTTTTTGCCGTAGCGCCTGTGCAAGCCAATGGTGGCCTCCATCAGGGCGGTCTCTCGGCCATCATCCTGCTGATCGGCGTAGAAACTCAGCTGGGGAACCACATCCTCCTTACGGGACAGCCGAATGGCAGCGATGCTCATCCGACGGACTTGCAGCTCCTTGTCCACCAGCCGGTCGTAAAGCTGGAGCACTGCCTGAGTGATCCGGTTAAGCGAGGCGGTGGGTGCTCCCAGCTTCCCCGTACCGTGGACCGAGGTCGGCACCTTTTTGCCGTAGTAGTTCACCTTTACAGGGCCATGATAGGCGGAAAGCTGCTCTCTACTTAAAATTTGATACCCCACATACAGCGTTACGCCCTCTGTCACATACCCCTGTTCTACCAGGCCCAGCACCACCTGCTCAGTCATCTCCTTCACCGCCAGTCGTCCTTCTTCCCAGGAGTAGGCCCTGGGCAGCACCTGGCCGTTTGCCAGAGATTTGGTAGCGGGCTTGTATGCTTTGATCTGCTCCATGCCGCAGGTCTCGATGCCCCAGGCGTGGTCGATGAGGATTTCCGCATCCACTCCGAACTCCCGGAAAAACACCTCCTCGTTTTCCAGGCTCAGCCGGGCCAGGTCCCCCATGGTGTGGATGCCCATCCTCAGCAGCCGCTCCGAGATCCCCGGACCGATTTGCCAGAAATCTGTGAGGGGTTCATGGGCCCACAGCTTCTCCCGAAAGGAGATCTCATCCAGCTCCGCCACACGGACCCCATCCTTGTCGGCGGGCATCTTTTTCGCAGTGATGTCCATGGCGATCTTTGCCAGGTACAGATTGGTGCCGATGCCCCCGGTTGCTGTAATACCCACCGTCCGCAGCACATCCCGGATCATGGTTGTGACCAGGTCGTGAGAGGTCATGTTATAGAAGGATTGGTAGGGTGTCAAGTCTAGGAATGCCTCGTCTATGGAGTAAACGTGGATGTCCTGGGCGGCCAGGTATTTCAGGTAGATCCCATAGATCTGAGAGGAAACCTCCAGATATCGAGCCATCCGGGGCATGGCGGTGATGTATTCCACCTCTTTACCGGTGGTGGCCTTGATCTGGGCCAGACGTTCCTTCACCTCAAAGAGCCGGGGGCGCCCGAGCACCCCCAGGGCTTTCAGGCTGGGGGACACCGCCAGACAGATGGTACCATCGGAACGGCTCTCGTCCGCCACCACCAGATTGGTGGTGAGAGGGTCCAAGCCCCGGTCTACACACTCCACCGAAGCGTAATAGCTTTTTAAGTCAATACAGGCATACCGCTTATGAGATTTAGGCATAAGAACACCCCCGAAGATCGAATATACGTTCTTTTTCGCAAACAAATTATAGAACACACGTTCGTATTTTGCAAGTTCTATTATCTGGAAAAGTTGGAAGAGGATTGTAACCTTCAAATTCCACCAGGCTTCCACACTATGGGTTTATTTTTGAAAACTCACAATCACGCCAATTCCACTTCGTATGATTTTCTAGCCACTGTCCTTTCCTCCTCCACTCAAACTATTTCTTATAGAAATTCTTCGTGACCTTTGCAAGGAACACACTCGCCCCTTCTTGGTAGATTCTCTGTCCCGTGTCACCTGTATTCCTGGTTGGAGCGACGGGCTCCAGGAAGTGTCCTTAACTTGTGGAAAGGAAATAGAACATGCTATAATCAGCCTATCCTATCAGGGAGGGACCACCATGATACTGTATCTTCAAATGATTGACACTTCAGAAGATCGGTCAAAGTTTGAACAAATTTACATAGAATACCGTGATCTGATGTTCTATGTGGCCAACCGAATCCTTGACAGCGACCAGGACGCAGAGGATGCTGTTCATGAGGCGTTTTTAAAAGTGGCTGAAAATATCAAAAAAATTGGGGAACCAAAGTGTCCAAAAACTAGGAGCTTCGTCGTTACTATAGTTGAGAACAAAGCGATAGATCTCTACCGAAAGCGCAAACGGCACCCAACCGTGGAGCTGACCGAAGAGATCCGGGGCATCTCCCCTGCTTACGAAGGGCAGAACAACTTGACCGCCTGCATTTTGAAGCTGCCTGCCAGATATCGAGAGGTGATTTTGCTGCGATATCATCAAGGGTACAGCGTGAAAGAGGTGGCCTCCATACTGGGAATCTCCTTTGCGGCTGCCTCGAAATTGGATCAGCGCGCAAAGAACAAATTAAAGGATCTGTACGAGAAGGAGGGAACCTTGTGATCACCGATGAAATGCTCAAAGCCGCTGCAACAGAGGCTGACCAGGCGATCCTGGATGCACTTCCTCTTTCAGAAGATTATAAGCATCCGTTTTCCCTTCGGTTTGAGCGTAAAATGAAACGCCTAATCCGAAGAAAATCCCATCCCATAGCTTATAAGTTCTCACAGACTGCCGCCTGTATTTTGGCAGTGATCATACTTGGAGGCACGACCTGGCTCTCGATAGACACGCAGGCCAGAGCTATGTTCTTTTCCTGGGTGAGGGAGACCTATGAATCTTATGTTTCCTATCGTTTTGCGGGAGAAGCCGGTTCCCAGGCAACTTCAGAAAGCTATGAACCGACCTGGATACCAGAGGGGTTTGCTCTTTATAATGAGAACAATTCCGGCAATGATACCTTCTTGGTCTATAGAAACGGAAAGGACGATATGATTTCATTTATGGCAATCCATGGGTCCGATTCCGTTGGTCTCTTTATCACCTCGGACTATGAATCCGTGACCCCCACCATGGTGGGGGATGTCCAAGGAGACTATTATCAGGCGGAAGATCCTGAGAATGCCAACGGCCTGGTTTGGCAGCCCACGAATCAAGACGTCATCTTTTGCATAACGGCGCCACTTCCCGAAGAAACGCTGGTGAAGATTGCCGAAAGTGTAAAGATTTCGGATGGAGACACATAAAGTTCAGACAAAGACAGCAAATTGAGAAGTGATAGATATCGAGGTTGATGGTGGAGTCTATGAGGAAAGTTGCGGTTTGGGTTGTGGCAATCTCCATTACAGGACTTGTCATTTTGATGATTGTGATAGGATATGGCGTGTATTTACTCAACGAAAGAATCATTTATATGACAGCCTATATCACAGCCCCCTGCTTGATTCTTCTGCTGGCCGGAGCCATCTATCTGCGTTTGGGAGTTTCAAAATGTTCTCATTGTGGCAGAACGCTTTTAACAAGAGGAGCCTATTGCCCATATTGCGGCAGGAAAATCCAATAGAAATCGGCCTTGGTAATCAGCAAGCCGGAAAAGATAGTTTGGCATAAATAAAGAAAACACGTGTTTTCATAAAGATGTTGGTTCTTATTCTGGGTACATTCAGTTTGGAAGGAATAGCGATAGCATCATTCGAAAGCCATAACTGCGGGAGGAAAAGCCATGAAAGAAAGAATGTTTGGAATCCTATCTTTGATCGCACTGGGAGGGGCCTACCTGGTAGTTCGCTATCCCCTATTTTGCTTGCACGGCATGAAGGAATTTCCACTGCTTCTTTGCGTCGTGGGGGAGTTACTCATCTTCCTTACAGGACTGGTAAGAAAGAACAAGGTGCTTCCGCCTATTATCGCACTTGGCTACATTATTGGGTTTGCTGCCGGAACCCTGTTCGGGTATGACTATGGCGAAGGCTTGAACAACCTGTGGATCATTTGGTTGTGGTGCTTTGTAACCATTGTCCTTGTGGGCGTGGTTGGAAATCTCTTTTTGCAAAAACGATCCCAGGAGAAAAACGGGGTGCTTTTTGGAACCCAACGATTTTGAAAATTCCCTAAAAGGGTCGAGCGATAAGCTGAAACCGGCACACTTTATAGAGAAGAAAGCTTCTGGGCTTTGGTTGGAATAACTTTGATTCTGAAATAGTGCATGCCAACGAAAACGAGTTGCCAACTTTGTATTGATCTCATTCTGCCAGCAAGAAAAGTTGACCATCACAGGGAGAAAAACGCGATGAAGAAAATAATATTTGGGGCAATGTTATTTCTAACTGGAGTGATCTCCATCGCTCTGCTATTAGCCGGATCAATGGCAAATGACTGGACACTTAACGGGCAATCCTCTGCAATCTGGAATATTTCCCGATATGGTCTTCTCCCCGCACTTTACACTTTTTTGGGCATAGCAATCTTTGGATTGATCTTCGCAATATGGGGTTTATTTGAGAGAGGTAACTGATCGAAACTCGCTTTGATGAAAACGTTGGCCATGTGAATCCAACCACTACGCTAGATGAGGTCAAAGATTTTTCCTCCCGCGAGATTTAGGGTTCTCTCCATTTAAAACTGCTGTGGAACAAGGAGATGCTTTTATGAAGCTATATGCGACCGGCATGATAGGATGTGCCGCTACCGTTACCTCCCTGGTTGCAAACATCCAATGGATGGAACGTTATCACTATCTGGAATAAAAGAATGCGTAGACACTCCCATTGAAGAGGTGACTCAATATTGGTCATACAAAACGCAGTTTCCGCTGATCTGGTGTCTTCCGCCTTGGACATTAAGTACGATCCAGTCCAAACGGAAATACCCCTTACAAGCAGCTTGAATCAAGTGGTTACTCCTGGGCTGGTGGGGACAGATTCAAACCCGACATCACGACGGTCAATGCCTCCGTTTCAGCGGACAAGCAAATGGTAGTCAAAGCGTTTGTGTCTAAACCCTCATATTCGATAGCGATGCAGTCACTGCTACAAGCGATTTACAAACTGTCTACAACCAATTCCGCCTTCAAAACGAACAATCTCCTATTGCTGGTAACCGTTTTTCCCGCGAACTGTATGCCGTATTACCCAGTTCGGTGGAACGCATTGAAATTGGAAATCAACGTCGGGGGTTCAAAGGCATTCGGTAAAAAACGATGGAACACGAGGCATACTCGTTGACCGCATCGCTTTCTCTTACAACCATATATTCTCGCTTTAGTTACCAACCAAGATTCAAACAATTTCTTGACACGATCATCCCTCACTTCCAGACAAAACGGCTCCAAGCCTTGAAAGCCCAGCGAGAAGAATTTATCCGGCAAGTGGACAACTACTGGCAAGGAGACCAATGGGGCTTCATTCAGGATAACGGAAAGCTGATGAATTACAGCACACCCTATCAGACTTTCCACGATACAATTCTTCGATACAACAAGGGAAAGCCCCCTCAAGAGCCGTTGCCCCTGATCCCCTTTCAAAGACTCGGTCACACCTCTGCCCCCCCTGCTCATTGCAGAGCGCCCAGACCTCAAGACAATATCCAGGCGGTTGGATCACGCCCAAATTTCCACCACCATGAACATCTACGCCCACGCCCTGAATCAGAGTGATCGAAAAGCAGCCGATGCCTTGGAGTCCATGCCCAAGTCAAAATGATAAAAAAAGCCGTCTCACCTTCAAACAATGGAGGACAAGACGGCATTTTTCATGTTTGGATGTCTGTAGTAGTCAAATAGTAGTCAAATGGAATTTCCCGGGAAAACAGCATTTTACAAAGTGGAGAAAACAAAAAAGTCTTGAAATCTTACGATTTCAAGACTTTTTCTTGGAGCTGCTAACCAGATTTGAACTGGTGACCTCGTCCTTACCAAGGACGCGCTCTACCGACTGAGCCATAGCAGCATAATGGCGACCCGGAACGGGCTCGAACCGTCGACCTCTAGCGTGACAGGCTAGCGTTCTAACCAGCTGAACTACCGGGCCATTTCTCTTGCCCGAAGAACTCCGCACCCCCGAGCGACGTATGCTATTATAGTACACGGATCGCCTTTTGTCAATGCTTTTTTCGCAATTTTTTTATTTTTTTATTTTACCCATTCCAGCAGCTCTTTATCAGTGGTGGAAGGGGTCACATAGAAGCGATTCAAACCAAATAGATCCTTCTGAGATCCAGGTCGAACAGAGGCCTTCCCCTCCTCAATAGTAAAGGTGCATTTGATGCCATAAGATGCTAGCAGCCTCTCGCTGAGTTCATCCCAGCTGCCTCCAGGATAGGCAATGGCCACCACCGCCTGGCCGGTGACTTGAGCCTCCTGACGGAAACGCTGCAAATCATCCCACAAAGCGTTGGCATAAGAAAACACGGACTCCTCCGGGCGACGCAACGCATTAGGTCTCAAGCACTCCAAACCTCCGGCAATCTCAAAAGCACGCCATTGGTGCATATCATACGTGTGGCTTTGAACTGATATCGTACCCGATGCAGCCATCTCCGCTCCTTGTTCCCAAGTAAAATGGGGAGTGATGGGAATATCCGTCCCTTTATAGGTATCCTCTCCCACAGAAACTCCCACTGGAAACACCACCGCCTGCATATCCAGCTCCTGAAGAATGGGATAAGCCAAGGTGTAGACGCTTTCATACCCATCGTCAAAGGTAATCATCACGGGATTATCCGGCAAAGGCGTTCCACTTTCTCCAAAAGCGATCAAGTCGTCCAGAGATACTGTCTGATATCCATTTTCCCGAAGCAGTTCCATGTGCCTGCGAAACTGCCCTACCCACATAATATCTTTAGAAAAATTGGAATCCGTAGAGTCCTCCGTCAGGTGATGGTACATGAGAATGGGCAGTTCAACCGCTTCGCCCAGCATCCCCTCGTCCGTGGTATCCTGCCAATCTACAGGAAGCTCCTCTTCCACACTGGTTATATTGGAATCTTTTGAAAACACCCAATCCACCCGAGTGGTCTCTCCTCGAACCGGTGCGGCTCCCAACGTCACTAACAAAGCCACCATACAGAGAAATACCGACAAGCGTCCTCCTCTTTTTCCTCTAGCCATAACAAACCTCTTTCTCTTTTCCTCGAAACCATTTGTACTTTGATTATAGGGAACTACCTTACTTTTGTCAATGGGACGCAAAAAGAGCGTCGGCTTTCGCCGACGCCCCGCTGTATCCTATTCTTTTTCAAAAAACTCACCGAAAAACTTACTGAAGATTCAATCTTCTGGACGTGGAACCTTGGGTAGGCGATTTCTTAGGAAGGGTCAATTTGAGCACACCGTTCTCATAGCTGCCAGTGATCTCGTCGCTCTTAATGTTGGAGATGTCGAAGCTCCGGCTAAAAGAACCGTAGGAGCGTTCCCGACGGATATAATTGGAATTGTCATCCTTCTCCTCCGTCTCAGAATTGCGCTGAGCTGATACAGTCAGGCAATCTCCGTCAATGTCCACAGCAATATCCTCTTTTTTCACACCGGGCAGATCGGCCTCCAACTCAAAGTGATCGCCCTTATCCTTGATATCGGTATTAAAGCCAGAAGTCATATCACCAAAGAAGGACTTCTCCCAGTTTTCCAGATCCCGGAACGGATTGTAATGGGACAAATGATTTCTGCGTTCAAAAGGCATCATATCAAACATACTCATAACACATACCTCCAATAAACCATGCAATCAAACGCGTTACTTCTTAATCTTCGAAAAGAGCTTGAAAGCATCTCAGAGATTTCTGTTTGCCTTGTTCCCTTTTCTTGATTATGATTCTAGGCTCAGTCTGTGAAGATATTATGTTACCTTCATGAACATTTTATGAATAATTAGCACTCTCGTATTTTAAGTGCTAATCATTCAAGTTTTTAAGCTGTATTAATAGCTGTTTAAATTCACATTTCAGCTTGTAAACCACTTCTTTCCGATACAATAAATCTTAATTTTTCAAAAGTTATGTCTTTAAAACCTCTTACAGCTTTGCTAATCGACACGCCCCTGATTCGAGCTATAGACATCCACCTTATATTCACTTTTCAAAATTCTTCAATTTTTTCGAGAAACCCCATTGACAACATCCCCGGGAAATGGTAATATAATTAAGCAAAATTTCACATAGGGGTATAGCTCAGTTGGTAGAGCAGCGGTCTCCAAAACCGCGTGCCGAGGGTTCGAGTCCTTCTGCCCCTGCCAAAAACCGGCGGAAACACTGCGTTTCTGCCGGTTTGCTTTTTTCATGTGTTGTATAATTGTGGTGTTCACGCTGGTTCAGACAGTGGGTTGTCGCTTCCGTTTGCACCTGTTCTCAACCGCTCTCATCCTCTCCAGCACCTAAAACGCACCCGGTTTTGCCTTTTTCGGCTCAATCCGGGTGCGTTCTCTCTTTCTTCGCCTTTTTGGACGTGCAAAATTTCGGGACCTGTTTTTGTGCACTCTGCCGCATAGCGTTACAGGTTGAAGTCGTTGGTAATACCAGTTAGATGAGAAGTATCCTTTTTGACATAGTACAGCTCGGTAATTTGGCTGGTGCTGTGACCCAATAAATCTGCTACCTGCCTTGGCGTCAAGGATTTTATGGTGCCGTCCTCTTGCTTAATTTCGTTCACCAAGTTGGATGCGAAGGTGTGCCGAAAACTGTGCAGGCCTTTCCGCTCGATCCCCGCCGCTGCCAGTATTCTGTAATATCGCTTGCGGAAGTTCACTGGTCGGGTAAAATTGCCATGCTCGTCTGGCACCAGGGGTGTGTCCTCCCCGAAGTATGCTTCTTTCCGCAAATCTTGGATCATGGCAACCGCTGTGTCATTCAGCGGCACGGTTCGCTTGCTGGTTGCCGATTTCAGCTTGCCCACTTTCACGTCCCGGCCTGGTTCGGCTTGTAGGCCGTCTCGGCGCCAAACTTCTTTCACGCCTCGCTCCAGGTGTAAAAGTCGGTGTTCCAAGTCGATGTCGCTGTTAAGAATCCCTAACAGCTCTCCCGTCCGAATGCCGGTGTTCAACATGAGGATGTAGGACGCTGCCTGCTGGTATTTGCGCTTGCCGTTGGAGAAAGTGGAGAAGGCTTCCTGTTTAAATTTTGCAATCTCCGTGGGGGTGAACACAGTCACTTGCTCTTGCTCTGGTAAACATTCCTTGTCTTGGGCCGCCAGGAAGTTAGCACGCTTCATCATGGGTATGGATTGCATGGGGTTCTTTTGGATAAAGCCTTCCTCTGTCAAGTAGCGGAAGTATTCGTTGAGGAGAATATGCACTTTCTTCACAGTGGTATAAGCGTAGCCTTGCTCCATCCAATGGTTGAGCAAGGATTTCAGGTCGGCTGCGGTAATGTCCCCCACGATTTTCTCTCCGATTAGCGGATAGATCTGGTGGTTTGCTGTGCATTCTAGGCGATCGTAAGTGGTCCGCTCCACCGATAGAAATTTGAAAACCTGCAGCCAATGAATCATGGTATCCTTAAGCGTTTGCTGCGATTCATCCGACTTGCGAACTTCCTCGTTGAACTGAGCGATGTAATTGGTGATCTTCTGTTGGGCTTCGGTCTTTGTCTTGCTGGAGAACACTTTCCGTTTCTTCTCTCCTTGCTCGTCGAAGTACCAGATGACACTTTGCCATCTTCCGTCTGTCCGCTTGAACACGTTGCCGTTGGTAGTCAATCTTTTTTTCGGCATCTTCCTGTCCCCCTTTCTTAACCCCCAACACTACCCGATATGTTCTTCCTATGTCCAGCCGTATGTTCTGAACCATGTGGAGAAAAAACTCCCTGCCTTTTGGTGGTTTTACACCCACCTTGGGCAGGGAGTTTTCCTTGGGCCTATTCTTTGTTTACTCTACTGCAATTTTTGAGGTGGCCACAGCTTTTGGACAGAAGAAAAAATAGCCAACCTGGATGGATTGTTATGCTACATTTTTACTCAATAATTTGGTTGCTAAACAATGGGGTCACGGGGCTAAGCCCCGTACTTCGTGCCTGGCGGACAGCCAGGCGCTCTGCTTGCCCTGCCGAAAGCAGAAAATTTCCGCAACCCCTATCTTGACACCGTGGAAAACGGATCTGCTCTGGGAAAATCCGTCATCCACGACCTACAGCTTGACGCCAAGGTCTGTTTACCGACCCACACTTTTCCGCCCTGTTGGAACCTCCGAAAAAGCCCGAAGCGACCGGCTCTGCCGGGCGCTGTGATCCCGGGTAGGTGCCGCTCGTTGGCGCCTACCCTTTCTCCTGCTGTTTTTTCACACCTCCCTCCACTGCTCGATTTTCGAGGGATATGTTATGGTCCGGCGGAGAAATTTTCGCTAGCTTGCGGGCCAGCTTTTTTCTCTCTGCTTTGTCCTGGTCCTTCTCTTTACCCCTCCCCCTAAAGGGGGAGGGGCCGGATATCGTCTTTCTTGGGTTCGCCAGGTTTGCCCTGCTTGTCCACAGGCGGCTCACGTTGGCCCAACAGGGCCTGTCTTCGGTCTCGCTGGTGTCGTTTCCCTACTCGGTTCCCAAAAATCGCACACAGGGCCACACGGGGCCGAGTTTGGTTTCACCGTTTTTTCTTGGGGCGTTTCTGTTCCGGCAAGGCTGCCAAATCTCGTTCCAGCTTGCAATTCACCGCCTCTTGGATAGGGCGGATCGTATAGAGCAAGTTCCCATTGCGCACCAAGCCTGCCTTAGTTTTTACCTTCGTGGGTTCTGTGTCGATCAGTCGCTTCTCTTCCAGCTTTCGTATGTACTTGGCTATTGTGTTGGCGCTCATTCCTGTGTGTTGACTTATTCGAACTATGCTTGGCCAGCACTAATGAGTGTTCCTGTCCTCACAGAACACCAGGCAGGCGTAGACCGACAGCTCGCCTGGGCTTAATCCCAAGATTAAAATTTCATTGGGCAGAAGAAAATAATGCCTCAAGTGGCTTCGCTTGGTGTAAGTGTTTTTGATTTCCGTACTGCTACCTCCGAAAAGATTTTTCAAGATTCTACACCTAGGTTCTAACCCATGTCCATAGAGAAATTGGATTTTACGGTTCGTTCACAGGTATATTCTTGCAAGCTCTCCTCGAAACTGTTTTTACGAAACCCTTTTTTTGTTTACTGTCCCGCAAATTTTGAGGTGGCCCAGGCATCCCGCGGGATTATATAAAAGGCTGGGATCGCTCCCAGACTTTGCATAAAAAACGATTTTTGGAGAGTAAGCGGAACATCTATTCACTGGAACCACGATCACAGTAGAAAAGCCGTGCGGTTAAGTGGTATAATTTCAAAAGTAAAACTTCCCCAGGAGCGATCACTAAATGCCTATCCTACTTGACCACCAATTGCGGGAACAAATCCCCCACAAAGCTGCGGAATTTCCCGTTGTCTATTACCACGATGAGCTGGCGGAACTGCCAAATTGGACGGGGCCCATTCATTGGCATCCCGACTTAGAAATTGCCACTGCCGCAAAAAATGTTTTGGATTACCAAGTGGGGCAGCAGCACATCACCTTAGAGGCGGGTGACAGCATCTTTATCAACGGGAATGTACTGCACAGAGTCTGTCAGCCATCCGGCGACAGTCCCGACCCCGTTCCTCTCATTGTCTTTTCCGGCGCGGCCGTAGCTCCGGAGCACAGCGCAATGTACCAAAAATATATTCTCCCTATTGCGCAGTGCGGCTCCTTGCCCTTTGTGGTGTTCCGGCAGAATGAGCCCGCTCACAGGGAAGTGAACCGCTTGCTTCAGGAAATCTACCGCTTTTTGAGCCGGCAAACCCCTTGCTATGAAATGGAGGTACAGCGCAACCTCAGCCGGATTTTGGAGTATCTCTTCCTCAATCTGAACCGCTTCCCAAAATTTGATGTTTTCCACGTTGAGATGAAAAATCAAATCCGCCTGCAGCAGATGCTCACCTTCATTTATGAACATTACGGGGAAACCATCACCCTGAAGGAGATTGCCAACGCCGCCCACATCAGCCGCAGCGAGGCCGGACGCTGCTTTCAAACCTATCTGGGGTATTCGCCTATCGAGGCGCTGATTCAATACCGGCTGCAAACCGCCCGCCGTCTGCTGTGTGAAAAAACGCAGACGTTACAGGAGATTAGCGCCGCTTGTGGATTTCACTCTGTAAACTATTTCAGCCGCCAGTTTAAGAAAGCCTATGGCGTGACACCGGGCCAAAGCCGCGATTTGGGTAAATAGTGCTTATTTTCACGGCGATTGTGCCTTTGTTTCCCAAAAATCCGATGTTATAATACTTCTAAAAAACACGGAAGGTGGACAATCAATATGGAATTCAAATGGCTGAACGAAAGCACCGTCAAACAGTCCGGGGACCGGATTGAGATTTTGGCGCCGGGAAAGACGGATTTCTTCTGCGGCAGCATGGACGAGTGTCAGGAGGGCATCCTCCCGGAGTCCCTGTGCAACGCCCCCTATTACTACACGGAGGTGGAAGGGGATTTTGTGCTCCGGGTGAAAGTCTCCCACGGCTTTCAGGACACCTACGACTCCGCCTCTGTCATGGTCATGAAAGATTTGAACTGCTGGGCGAAGTGCTGCTTTGAACTGACAGATTTTGGTACACACGCTGCCGTAAGCGTGGTGACAAAAGGGGATTCCGATGACGCCAATGGCTGCAACCTGAAGGGCAACACCGCCTGGCTGCAGGTGTGCCGGGTGGGCAACAACTTCGCGTTCCACTATTCTGTGGACGGAGAAAACTTTTATATGATGCGGTACTTCCATCTGCCTGTGGAACCCACTGTGAAAGTGGGCCTGCTTGCCCAGGCCCCCACGGGGAACGGCGGCATCCGGGTGTATGAGCATCTCACCATTGAGAAAAAGACCGTGAAAAACATTCGGGCGGGCAAGTGACATGGCGGAAAGCCGAAAGCACGGAAAAACCCTGGTGGCCTGTTACCTGGGATTTATCACCCAGGCCATCGCCGCCAACTTCGCTCCGCTGTTGTTTGTGACCTTTCAACACACCTACGGGATCTCTCTGGAAAAGATCGCCCTGATTCCCGTTGTGTTTTATTTGACCCAACTGTTCGTGGATCTGGGAGCCACCAAGTTCGCCGACAAAATCGGCTACCGGATCTGCGTGGTGGCCTCCCAGATCGTTTCCGCCATAGGACTAGTGCTGCTGGCGGTTCTCCCGGAGATTCTCCCTGTGCCCTTCCTGGGGATCCTCATCGCGGTGGTATTATACGCCATTGGCAGCGGCCTGGTGGAGGTGCTGGTAAGCCCCATTGTGGAGGCCTGCCCCTTTGAAAACAAGGATGGCATGATGAGCCTTCTCCACTCCTTCTACTGCTGGGGGGCCGTGGGGGTAATTTTAGGCTCTTCCCTCTTTTTCGCTGTGTTTGGAACGGAAAATTGGAGGATACTCACGGTGCTTTGGGCCCTGGCACCTCTGGTTAATGTCTTTCTGTTTCTCTCCTGTCCCATGGAGCGCCTGGTGGAGGAAGGGGAAAGTCTGCCCCTTCGGAAGCTGCTTCGGCTGCCGCTGCTGTGGATGATGATTTTGCTGATGATCTGTGCCGGGGCATCGGAAGCGGCTATGGCACAGTGGGCGTCCGCGTTTACAGAGTCGGCTCTCGGCGTGTCCAAAACCGTGGGCGATTTGGCCGGCCCCTGTCTGTTTGCCCTTTCCATGGGAATCTCCCGAATGCTGTACGGAAAAATCAGCGGGAAATTGAACTTGACCAAAACCATGCTGTTGTGCGGCTTGCTGTGCGTGGTGTGCTATTTGCTGGCCTCCCTTTCCCCCTTGCCAATTCTTGGCTTGGCCGGATGCGCTCTCTGTGGTTTCGGTGTGGGCATTATGTGGCCGGGTACCATCAGTCTATCCTCTCAGGGATGTCCGAAAGGCGGTACCGCGATGTTCGCGTTTTTGGCCTTAGCGGGGGATTTCGGCGGCACAGTAAGCCCGGCAGTGGTGGGAAACATCTCGGAACTGGCTGGCGGCAATCTGAAGATAGGGCTGCTTGCGGCAACAGTATTTCCTGCCGTGCTGGTGCTAGGACTGGAACTTCTCAAAAAAGATGTTGCGAAACCGTGAAGGCATTAGCACGTGGTGATTTCATTTCCGACACCTGTGGCTCGATGGAGACAAAAGGAAATAGTAGTTGGCGAACTAAAACTTATCGCCCGGCACGCTTTTTCCACTTCACTCTCCTCGTAGCACCAGATTAGCACCGCCCTTTGGGGGCTTGACCGAGGGGACCGGGCAACACCGACCCTCCTCCGCTCTCGCTGGTGTGTTCCCACATCCACTCCAAAACCGCGTGCCGAGGGTTCGAGTCCTTCTGCCCCTGCCAAAAAACCGGCGGAAATACTGTGTTTCTGCCGGTTTTCTTTTTCTATGTGTTGTATGGTTATGGTGTTCACACTGGTTCGGACAGTGGGTTGTCGCTTCCGTTTGCACCTATTCTCAACCGCTCTCATCCTCTCCAGCACCTAAAACGCACCCGCCTTCGGCGGTTTTCGCCTGAAATCGGGTGTGTTTCACTGTTTTTTCCTCTTTTGGACGTGCAAAATTTTGGGGCCCGTTTTTGTGCACTCTGACTCATAGCGTTTACAGGTTGAAGTCGTTGGTGATACCCGTTAGACGAGAAGTGTCCTTCTTGACGTAATACAGCTCCGTAATCTGACTGGTGCTGTGACCCAACAAGTCAGCTACCTGCCTCGGAGTGAGTGATTTAATGGTGCCGTCCGCCTGTTTGATCCCATTCACCAAGCTGGAGGCGAAAGTGTGACGCAAACTGTGCAGGCCTTTCTTTTCTATCCCGGCTGCTGTTAAAATGCGGTAGTAACGCTTTCTGAAATTCACAGGCCTGGTGTAGTTGCCGTGCTCATCCGGCACCAAGGGCGTGTCCTTTCCGAAGTAGGCTTCTTTTCGCAAGTCTTGGATCATGGCGACAGCAGTGTCATTCAAGGGCACTGTCCGCTTGCTGGTGGCCGACTTCAACTTGCCCACCTTCACATCACGACCTGGCTCAGCTTGCAGGCCATCCCGCCGCCACACCTCTTTTACGCCACGCTCCAGGCGCAACACTCTGTTTTGCAAGTCGATGTCGCTGTTCAGAAGCCCTAGCAATTCTCCCGTCCTCAGGCCGGTATTCAGCATGAGGATGTAGGCGGCGGCTTGCTGGTATTTACGCTTGCTGTTGGCAAAGGTAGAGAAAGCTTCCTGCTTAAACTTGGCAATCTCCGTGAGAGTAAACACCGTCACTTGCTCCTGCTCAGGCACACACTCTTTGTCTTGTGCTGCCAGGAAGTTGGCACGCTTCATCATGGGGACACTCTGCATAGGGTTCTTCTGGATAAAGCCTTCCTCTGTCAAATAATGAAAGTACTCGTTAAGGAGAATATGCACCTTCTTTACCGTGGTATAGGCATAGCCCTGTTCCATCCAATGGTTGAGGACGGATTTCAGGTCTGCTGCCATAATGTCACCCACGATTTTCTCTCCGATTAGCGGATAGATCTGGTGGTTTGCTATGCATTCCAGCCGGTCATATGTTGTCCGCTCTACTGAAGGAAACTTGAAAACTTGCAGCCAGTGGGTCAGGCTCTCTTGAAGTACTTTCTGCGATTCATCCGACTTGCGAACTTCCTCTTTGAACTGGGCGATGTAGTTGGTGATTTTCTGTTGGGCTTCGGTCTTTGTCTTGCTGGAGAACACTTTTCGTTTCTTCTCGCCCTGTTCGTCGAAGTACCAGATCACGCTTTGCCAGCGGCCATCTGTTCTCTGAAAGACATTTCCGTTGGTGGTGAGTCGTTTCTTTGGCATAGTTGGTGGTTCCTCCTTCCGGATTGTTTTATCAACCACCAACACTACTCTAGAGGGTGCTCCTATATCCAGCTCAATGTTCCAAACCGGGCGGAGAAAAAACTCTCCGCCTTTTGGTGGATTTACATCCTCTTTGGGCGGGGAATTTTCCTTGGGCCTATTCTTTGTTTACTCTACCGCAATTTTTGAGGTAGCCACAGCTTTTGGGCAGAAGAAAAACGGCCAACCTGGTTGGATTGTTAGATTGCATTTTTACTCAGCAATTTGCTTGCTAAATAAGGGGGCCACGGGGCTTAGCCCCGTACTTCGTGCCCGGCGGGCAGCCGGGCGCTCTGCTTGCCCTGCCGAAAGCAGGAAATTTGCCACAATCCCTATCGTGACACCGTGGAGAACGGCTCTGCTCTGGGAAAATCCGGCATCCGCGACCTACAGCTTGACACCAAGGCTCTTTTACCGACCCACACTTTTCGCGAAGTGTCAAAATCCCGAAAAAGTCCGAAGCGACCGGCTCTGCCGGGCGCTGTGAACCCGGGGAGGCGCCGTCCTTAGGCGCCTCCCCTTTCTCCTGCTGCAAAATCACACCTCTCTCCACTGCTTGGTTTTGGGAATATGTTACGGTTGTTGGGAGAACTTCACGCTGGCTTGCTGACCAGCTTTTCCTCTCTGTCTCGTGCCCAAAGGGTTCTCCAGGCAGCTACCTTTGGCAACTGCTGCTCACACGGCCCCAACAGGACCTGCCTTTGTCCTCGCTGGTGTTGGTCCCCTATCCGGCCCCAAAACCGCACACAGGGCCACACGGGGCCGAGTTTGGGTTTACCGTTTTTTCTTGGGGCATTTCTGCTCCGGCAAGGCTGCCAAGTCCTTTTCCAGCTTGTAATTTACCGCCTCTTGGATAGGACGGATCGTATAGAGCAAGTTCCCATTGCGCACCAAGCCTACCTTTGTCTTTACCTTTGTAGGTTCCGTGTCTATCAGTCGCTTCTCTTCCGGCTGTCTTATGCACTTAGCAATGGTGTTGGCGCTCATGCCGGTGTGCTGGCAAATCTTCCCGATGCCGGGCCAACACTGGTGAGGGTTCCTGTCCTCGCAAAACATCAGGTAAGCATAAACCGACAGCTCTCCGGGGCTTAATTCCAACGTGAAAATCTCATTGGGCAGAAGAAAATACCGGCCATGCTCCAGCCAATTTGTGTAAGTGTTTTTGATTTCCGTAGCGTTACCTCTCCCAGTGATTTTTCAAGATTTTACACCTATGTTTCTGCACATGTCCATAAAGAAATCGGATTTTACAGCTTGTTCACAGGAACATTCTTGCAAGCATTCTCCAAAGCCCTTTTGAAGCACTATTCTTTGCTTACTGTTCCGAAAATTTCGAGGTGATCTCTCCCCCCCTGATTTTGGGTAAGAGAAAGGCCGGGATTGCTCCCGGCCTTTCTCACTTGCTCATTTTATTTTGTCAGCGTTGCCGCTAGTCCCATAATCATGGAGGCCGCTTCCGCTCGAGTGGTGCTTCCACTGGGACGGAGGGCGCCATCCTCATACCCGTTGATCACCTTCAACCCGGTTGCCCAGCTCATGGCTGTCTGTGCCCAGGTGCTTACCTTATTCCCATCTGGGAATTTGCTCAGATCACCCACAGGCGGCAGGATGATTCCCTTGTATTTTGCGTAATTATACAGCATCTGTGCCAATTCTTCCCGGGTTACCGCTTTGTCGGGCCGGAAGGCATTGTCTTCGTAACCAGTCACCACACCTATCTGTTTCGCCCAGGCAATGGCATTACCTGCCCAATGATCGCTAGCATCAATAAAGTTGCTCTCACCTATCACGTCGGGCTGCCCCTCTAGATTGTAAAGAATCTGGGCCACCATAGCACGGCTTAAAGTACTGTTGGGAGCAAACGTGGTTGCACTGGTGCCATTCATGACACCGTGCTGATAGACATACTCCACTGCAGCGGTGAACCAATCCTTCTCCTCAACGTCGGTGAAAGGAAGCCCATGAATCTCACTGTCAATCACAATGGCATATTGGCTAGCATGGCTCAAGGGAAGAATCGTACTACCGTCCTTGCCAATTCGGACACTCACCTCAAAGTCCATGGTTTGGGTAACCTCATTATAATGATAGAGATTTGCCCAACGTCCCGCGTTACTCTCGCCCAGCGAGGTGGTCAAAGTCATAGTGAAACCAAATTGCCCGTTGTGATTCAGGGTCATTTGAACAGTGTTCTTTTCTTTGGCAACGGTATTGATCACATTCAGCGGAATACCGTTAGTACCCATGTTTACACCCAAATCCAAACTGGCCAAATCAGTGTCCTTCGGCACATCCTGGCCGTTAATGGTCCAGGTAACGCCTTCGTCCAGATCCAGTTCCAGAGTCACATCCTTGCCTGCCACCGTTTCAAGAACCTTTGAGGGCACCTCAGTGGTATTATTCATACTGACCGCAATCGTGCTTCCCTCCGTGGACTCTGTCACCACTTCCTCAACCTGGCTCCAGCTGCCAGACTCAACGACAATAGGCTCGGTAGTGGGAGCGGGAGACGTGGAGGGCACCGGGGTTGCGGTAGGTGCTGGCGTCCTAGTAGGCGCCGGGGTTGCGGTGGGCGCGGGAGGTGCAGTGGGCACAGGGGTGGGAGTAGACACCGTGGTCTCGCCGCCAGTGGACTGCTCCGTCCAGTGGGCGTAAACCGTGGTGTCCTCCTCAAAGACGGTAGCGGTAGTCACCTCCGTGCCGCCCGTTGCCGCTGTGTACCAACCTCCAAAATCATAACCACTGCGGGTAGGCGTAGGCAAACTGGTGAGTTTCCCGTCCTCTGTGGCAGCTTCGGTCACACTCACGCTGCCGCCATTGGCGTCAAAGGTGACGGTGTACTCCGTCAAAATAACCTGCCGCTCATAACCGCAGACATTGCAAGTGGTGTCCCGATCATTGTCGTAGCTGTGGGCTTCGCCCTCGTCCTTTGACCCACAGACGGTACAGACATGGTAGTGCTTGCTCTCATCAGCGTTTTCTGCATAATAGGTGTCCGACCAGGTGTGTTCCAATGGCGGGATGATCCTCCAGGCATCCAGGTCCTCAATGGGCTTGGTGCAGGCTTCATCCTCAAAACACTTGCCACATTCTATACACTCGTAATAGCCCTTACGTCCCTGTTCGGTACAGGTGGGATCTTTGCCGCCTGTATTCAGTGCGACTATATGGGAATGAGGCGTCACATTCACAGTGACACTGTCAAACTTGCTGGGGTCTTGTACGGATGTGACTGTGATTACCACAGTTTCCGACGTTTCATCCATGCCCACAGTAAACAATCCGGTGTCGGAAATGCCGGTCCCTTTGCTCGTGGCTCCGGTCACGGTCCAGGTCAACGTTTCGTCGTACCATCCCTCTCCGCTTGGGAAGATCCGAGCATCGACCTGCTCCAGCTGCTCACCGGCCTTCATGTTGTAATCTCTATCCGGCCACATCAGTAACACTTTTTCGATGGCGGCCGCTTCCGTCACATCCCCCAAATCGGTGATGGTGACCACACCGTTTTCCACACGGATCTTCAGGTCCACCGTTTCGCTGGCGAAGTAGAGACTGCTGTCCTCACACCAGCTCTCAGTGTAGAACCGCAGGGTATAGTCATCGTCCTCCAAACCGCTGCTGCCGCCCAGGGGCACAGTGACTGTGCCGCTGCCGCTGTCACTCAGGCTGGCTGTGCTGCCGTAATAAAGGGGCATGCCCGGCGCAGAGGCCTTTTCCACCACATAGGCCAGGCAATTATTCTCTCCCTGGGTGCCGTTGTACTGGAAGGTCAGGCTCTCCCCCACCTGGGCGGACCCGGCCATCATGGTCAGGCTCAGGCTTTGGTCGAACAAAGTAAAGTTCCAATCGGCATTCGCGCCGGGGGATCTCAGCTGGCACGGAACGTAACTGTCAAAGGGCATACTGGATTCTCCCGCGGCGAAGAACAGATCCGAGATATCCAGATAAAAAGCCGGGCGCACAGCGTTGTAAAAGCCGCCATCACCTGCTTTATACGACTGAGCATAGCCCTCCTTGGTTCCTCCATACACGTACCCGCCCCAATCCTCTTTCACTGTGGTGCGCAGCCAGTAATCCCAGTTTTTCTCCGTCAGAAGGGATTCGTCCTTCTCCCGGATGGCCTCATATTCCGATTTGGACAGGGGCCAGAAGGAGGCTGTCACGGAATTTCCGGTGATCTCGTCCGACGTGGTCAGAGTCCGGCTGGATATCAGGGACTTTTCCTTGTCCGTAAGGCCCAGGGTGTCCCCCACCCCATCCATGGCAGTACGCAGGGGGCTTTCACTGTAACTGGTGCTGGTTTTTACAGTCTGGAGTATTCCATTGGCGTCAGGAAGGTTGGAGGCCGCGAACAGGGTGAGGGTGTTCGCCGGGCCTGCCACCGGGCCGGTCTCCCCCATGCCCACAATATACCAGGTCTGGCCCCCAAAATACACCTCTCCGCCGGTAAGGGGGCTGCCCACAGTATCCTGTGCCACCGCCTCAGTTTTCACATACATGGCGGGACGGATGGCAAACACATTGGTGGCTGTAGAAGCTCGAGTACCCAATACACCTGCATCGGCTTCCCATCTCTCACTGCCGTCCGGATTATAAGCGAATACATTAAAGCTTTGGCAAGTAGGAATCGGCGTAGAGAATGGCTCGGGAGTAGGCGTGGGGACAGGAGTAGGGGTGGGAGTAGGCTTAGGAGTAGGATGATCAGGCGATGGTTCAGGGGTTACGAAAACGTCAGTAGCTCCGGTCCCCATATTACCTGTACGCCCCCAGTATTCCGTGTCAAATCGGAGCATGGACACGTCAATGCTCCAAGCTTCCGTTCGGCCGATGGGCCACAGCAGCTGGTCAGCTACCACATCATTGGTCATTTTAAGCATGATATCGTCCAGAGTTTCCCGGGGGACGATGTTGGCTTTTTCCTCGTCGGAAAGACCATTGGCGATTTCCTCCAGCGAATTATACAGGTCGCTGTCCTTATAGCAGTAAGCTAAACTGTTAAACATATCACCACCGTTTGCTTCCGTTCGGAACGCGGTGGTACCAAAGTCGTTGCTTTTGCCAAACAGGGTGTAGCAGCCCTCAGGAGCAGTGATGCCGCCATCTGCTGCATTATCGGTGCCGATGATGTACCACTCATGCCCGGCAAAAAAGACAGAGTCGCCGATGCCAAGGGGCTCCTTTTCATCCTGAGTGGGGTCCACCACCACAGTGGTATTTCCGTCGTTGCCGGGGATCACCACCACCACATCTCCGCCACCGCCGGGATTGACCTCCACAGTGGTGTCCCCACCATCGCCGCCGGGATCCACCACAACCACATCTGCCAACGCCATAGCGGGCAGCATGGTAAGGCATAGCGCCGCCACCAGGAACAGACTTATAAATCTTTTTTTCATAAGAACTCCTCCTTACCAAACAGAGCATTCCAATATGGAAACACCCATACATGAAAAGGACCATGGCCCTTTCGATACTATTTCTATGATAAGTATAGCAAGATATCCGGAAGGGCGCAATTACCCATTTTGGGGGTCAAAACGGGTAATTTTTGGGGTGATTCCCCCTTGATATTCATATGGAAAACTCTCGTTTTTCCCAGCGCCATGCGGTTTTGGCACTATACGGATATCAGAAGAGAAACATGTGGGAGGAGAAACAAAAAAGAGTTTTTATTTCCTCTACCCTGAGGTAGATTAAAACCAGAAACCTTTATGGGAAGAGGTGACCTCTATGATGTATCCCATTTTGACATTGGATGACAACACAGAGATCGTTCATTCGGATATGCGGCCTGACGGCACAGTGAAAGTGTATCTGGAACGGCCTGACGTGCGGCTGTGCTTCCGTCACACCGCCTGTTACTTACCCGGCTACACCTGGGAGGACATTGTGGGCTTTACCCAAGCGAAGATCGACCGCTATCAGGATGTGATCGAATCCACCGCCCGTTTGATTTTGGGGTTCTCCCAGGAGGGAGGATTTGACATTGTTGAGACTTTTCGGGGAATTTTTCGCCCATTTCGGTGCCAAAAAAAACCCCATAGCACCAAACTAGCACCCCACTTTGGCAGCTCGGCTAGAAAAATCGGGGAGCACTGCCTCTTCCCCGCTCCCCGTGCGCCGTTTCCACATCCACTCCAAAACCGGGTGCCATGGGGCGAATGCGTGCCAGTGGCACGCACGCTACAAGCCGACCGGAGCGGTAGCGCAGACCGAGTCCTTCTGACCCTGCCAAAAAAGTCAGGTATCGCAGTTACGATACCTGACTTTTTTCGTTAGTGCGCGGAATGCCTTGGCAACGAGGCGTGGCTGCGCCCCGCGCAGTGCGTGTCGTGGGGTGAGCGAGCGCCAATGGCGCTCTGCCGTGAACTGACCAAGTCAATTCGCGAGTTCGAGTCAGGTCTAAATGTTCTTGTTAGTCCCATAGCAAAATGATATTTAACCAAATAATATTGGGAGGCGAAGCTATGGAAGTCAACCGAAAGGCTTACGAGTTCTATGAGAATGGCGCGGAGATCGGGCAGCTGAAAGGGGGTATCGGCAAACTGGAAGCTGCCCGCACCAAAGAATTGCTGCTGCGATGGCTATCGGAACAGGTCACCATCTATGCCATCGACGGTGGCGTGGGATACTACGCCAACTGGCTGGCGGGGCTCGAACAATATTGAAAATATCCCCTGCCGCTGTGGAATAAGCCAAATCCCACTAAACTTCCCCTCACACCGCTCTCGCTGGAAATAACCCTGCAATTGCCTTTTCCCGATCACAGTGGCGGCGCTGTTTTGCTGATGGGTCCCCCTTTTACACCTACTGGAGAAGAACGACCACCTACAGGCCGTCCGAGAGGCCTACGGAATGCTGACTTCTGGCGGCGTAGTGGCTGCGGCAGGCATCTCTGTATTCAGTTCGCTTACATGGGACTTGACAACCTATGGCAAAAAGGACGATTGCTTAGACTCCCCCGCTTACTGGAAATATAATCTACGGCGAGGTCCAAACCGCCAATGCCCGCCTACTCTGGTGGGTGTTTTTCTTGTTTCTCTATGTGGTAGTTTACCGCCTCAGGCACTTTGCTCTCCACACAAAAAGTCCGGGGCTTTCACCCCGGACTTTTGCCTGTCAAGAAACCAGGTTTATACGCCATGCAGTATCCTGGCCACTTCTATGCTTCTCACTATCACACAAAAAAGTATTTATAAATCCATCATACTACAGATTTTTGAGATTTAATTCCTCGATCTGCTCTGGGGTAAGATAGATCCACTCTATATCATAATCATCGGAATAGTCCAAATATCCGTAAAAGGAAAAGTCACCGCGTTTAAAGTGACCGCATTCTTCGCAGTAATACACATCATAAATAGCGTAAACCGGGTATGAACAGTACCTGCCATGACCTGCTGTTTCTGCATGCTCAAAATATCGGCCAATCCAGAGGTCCATGCTTGGAGAGCCGAAGTATGTAAAGCATTTTGCACACATATTGATGCTTATTTTTTTGCCGTTTTTATCTTCGGCAATTTCTTTATTATTCGTATATCCGTTTTCATCCGGAGGACTGCCGCTATATTCTCCGCTCCAATCGGTGGTCATTCCTTTCGGCCATTTTTCCCAATTGTGAGTATGTCCAGACGGCTCTGTGGGTGTTTCATCCGGTTCAGAACCGGATGCATTGGCGCAGCAACTGTTGGTGGTATTTAGCACAACCGCCGCTTGTGCACGCGTCAGGTAAGACTCCCCACCAAATGTGCCGTACTCATCCATACCACTCAGTAGCTTTAGAGCGTAAACTCCCATGACCGGCTCCCGATATGCCTCAGGGATTTTAGCCCAATCTCCAATGTAGTAAGGAGCATTGGAACTGCTCAGCACAGTGACACCGTCAGAACAAAGTATTCCACCATCCACATAATGGACAGCGCCTGCTTCTTTCACAACATTATACAAAAAGGAAGCCATCCGATAGCGGTTAAGGGGGTTGTCCAACACTGCTTTTTCACTTAGATCATTGGTCAGCCAACCGTGTGCCTGAGCAACATCCACATAAGGCTGATACCAAGGTTCCCCCTCACTGCCCTGGGAAACTTCCTCATAGTAGAGAGACTTTGTAATCATTGTCACAAACTCAGCCCCTGTAACGCGCTGTTCTGGAGCATAGCGTCCCCCACCTATGCCAGAAATCCAGCCCTTTTCTGCCGCCTGCTGCACATGATCATAGGCCCAATGCGTATTCGGCACATCGAGAAATGCGCTCCCCGCTGCAGAAGCAGCTACTGGCACCATTCCTACCATGATGCAGGCTGCCAAAAGCAAGGACAAAACTTTCTTCCTCATCTTTTTAACTCCTTTCGTCTCCCAACAAAACGAATCCTCTTTCCAGGACACAGAAAAAGAGACACCGTTTCAAAAAAAGAGAAACGGGCAAAATTCTATTCCCAGTTTCATTACCAATTTATCACTTTTATTATAAAAAGGCAAGAATGTTCATACAAAAATCACTGCCCTTTGCGAATCAGGAGCACCCCTTCGGCACAGCGATGTTTCTTTTCCGGTTAACCTCGCTTAAAATAGTATAGTACTCTTACTTTTTAACAACGTTTCCCGTGTGTTTTGAATTGCATAAGTGTTTTGATTTTCACATTGCCACCCAAGATTTTTCATTTATGGATAGTCCTTTTCTCTGATTATTGCTAATCAAATTTTGAGGTGGATCTCCCCTCTTTATCACACCAGCAATCGGTTTTTTTGTTTGTAAAATTCTTCAGCCTCTATTTTCTTTACAAGAAACATTTGATATGGTGGAGGATGAGGACCATCGGAACCGAGAACCGATTGGTGTCATTTTCTCTCTTCCTGTTCGTCTATTTTTTGATTCTGCCTACACATGTCCTTGGTCAACAGTAAACTTTTTACTCCACTGTGGTTGGATGGAATCAATCCGGGTGGCTATCTGCGACGACTTGCCGGGCAAGCGAGAGAACCTGGTGAACCACTCTGCCGTGAAGACGAGCACACTGTTCAGCAGTGGCGAGGAGCTGCTGAAGGCCTTTGGCCCCGACACCTTCGACCTGCTGATGATGGACATTTACATGGACGGCATGACCGGCATAGAGACAGTACAAAAAATAAGGGAAATGGACGAATCCATCCCCATTGCCTTTACCACCACCAGCACCAATCACACTCTGGAAAGCTATCGCCTTTCTGTGCTGAAATATCTGGAAAAACCTGTCCAACAGAAGGAGATAGATGACCTCCTGCGGCTTGTAAAGCTGCAAAACGACAGCGTGCCAAAGCTGACTGTCCGGAAGGGTGGGCTGGAACAGAGTATCCCACTCTCCCACCTTCTTTATCTGGAGCAGCTGGGTTACCATGTATTTTTTCACTGCAAAAACGGCAATCCCATCCAACTTTACGGTAAACTGTCCGGGCTGCTTCCCCAGCTGGAAGGGCAGCCTTTTTTCTGTCCCCCATAAGAGCTTTTGCGTCAACCTAGCCTTTGTCTCTGGGATCAACCGGGAGTATCAGTGCTATGCTATGTGATGGCAAACGGAAAAAATGTCCCCATCAGCCGGCCACACCGTAAAGCGGCGAAGCAAGCCTATGAGGACTACTTATTTGCCCGAACAAGGGGGCTTGGATAATGGAAACCGTCCTTTACACGTTCTGCGCTTATCTGCCCATTCACTTGCTGGCTTACCTGCCCTTTTTCGATCTGCTGCGCTTTGGAAAGCGATGGATGGCTGCCACTGTGGCGGGCAATCTGCTGATTCATCTATCGGGTGTGGCCTGGGTGATGTCCACCAGAAGACCCGACCTGGTGATGGCGGTGGGAATAGCCATGGTACCCATCTCTCTGGCGCTGTATTTTTTGAATATCAAGCTCCCACCCGCCAAATTGTTGTTTACTTATGTGTTGCTGGTCAACTACCAGAACACCGCTCTGGGTGTGGCTGCCTTTCTGGCGGCCCGATTCTTTCATGCCGCCCCCCGAAGTTGGGAGAGTGGCGTGCTCTGCCTGGTGCTGTGTGCGCTAGCGGGATTTCCCATGTATCGGCTGTTTCGCTACGCCGCCCGGCAGGTCTATCGCATCGATGCTCCCCGGCTATGGCGAGTCATCTGACTGATTCCCGCCATGATGAGCAGGATCGTTACCATATTCACCGGAAATCTCCAGGAGGACCTAGTGGGGACTTGGCAATTCATCTTGACACGAACCAGCCTGCTGTTGTGCGTGGTGGTGGTCTACTGGGTGCTGCTGAGCGCTCTGGAGGGAATCCAGCAGCAGGCCGTTCTCCAGGAACAGCTGCGCTTTGAGGCCCATCTGCTGGAAACACAGATCTCCGAACAGAAAAAACACAATCAGCTGGTGGTGGAACACATGACCGAATTGAAGCAGCAGCGCCACGATCTGCGCCACCAACTCACGGCTATCCGGGGATTGGCTAAGGAGGATAACACTCCCCTGATAGAATATCTGAACAATCTGCTGGATACCATCCCCGCTGTGCCCCAGGTATACTGCGAAAATCAAGCTGTCAACGCCATTGTTTCCCATTACGCTGCATTGTGTCAGGAAAAAGGCATTGAAGCTGATATTCGGCTGTCCGTCCCAACCCAAACCGAGCAGGTCACAGACGCGGAGTTGTGCATCATCTTTGGAAATCTCATAGAAAATGCCCTGGAGGCCTGTGGCCGCATGACAGAGGGAAAAAAGTTCATCCGTCTCGCCAGTAGAGTGGATATGGGCCTGTTGACCATCATCATGGACAACAGCTTCCATGGGCAGTTCAAGCAGGAACACGGAAAATATCTCTCCAGCAAGCGGGATGATTTTGGTGTGGGACTCAGTTCCATCCAAGCAGTGACCCGCAAACGCGGCGGCGACGCTCGGTTTGAAACAGAGGGCAATGTGTTTCACTCCTCTGTGTACGTGCAGATTTAGACATTTCTTTCCGCTTTTCCGATGGAAAAGCAAAAAGGCAGACTGGGTAACCACAAAAGGGTTGTCCAGCCTGCCTTTTCGTATTTATGACGAAATCTGTTCCAGCAAATACCCAATCTCTATAGAGCTGCCTGTTACGATACTGGGATTGGGATCTTTTAAATTGAACTTTTTATGGCTGCCATTGGGACTTAAATACTGCCAAAAATAACTCTCCTCCTTTTTCCATTCGGGTTGATCTTCGTATTCCGGCTTTACTGTTTTGGCAACGATATATAAATTGGTGTCCACACAGATCCAAGCGATCCGTTTGCCGGTCGACACGGCCCTCACGGTAAAAATGGCATGTCCTTGCTCTTCCTCTGGGACATCCGTCAGCTGATAGTTGCTTTGGTCAAATCTTATATTTTGACGCAGATATTCTTTTCGGATCCTTTTCCACAGTTCATTTGTTTTATTGGCCACCAAAATCAAAAGCAGCGCCTCCAGATTCTCATTGCTTTCAAAGTGACCCTCTTGCAAATGGATGGCTTCTTGGATGCAGCTTCTTGTCGGTGCTGTAACTATTGTAGGTAAAGGAAATCTGCCGGCCCTTACTGATCGCTTCGTCCACAACTTCAATGGTATAAAAAAGCTGCTGACTGTGCAGGGAAAGGTCTGGCATCGTTCGAATGTGCTGAACTCGTGATTGAAAATATTGGTTTGAAAGGCCTTCCAGCTTGCCGATCAGCTCTCTGCACTGATTGTAGGGGATGTGCTTGGAAAACAGTAAGCTGTCAATCAGCAGTCGCAGTTCACCGTCTGTGAAATCACGAACCAGATAAAAATCCGAGAGAAAATGGCTTTCTTCCAGTTTTCCCGTTGCCCTGTCCGGCACCATGCGCACCGATTCGCTGTATTCGATCTCATAACCGAAATCGATTAAATCCATCAGATTCCGCTTCACGGTTTTACGATCAACGATCTCATCATATTCAGTTCTCAAAATATCAGCGATCTCCTTTTGACTGAGGCGATGATCTTCGTCCGTATACTTTTTTAATATCTCCAGAATATGGATAATCAACATCTTTTTGGGCTGCGCTGTATACACTTGCTTCACCTCATAACTATTGTAATTCCATCAATCGCATTGTACAAGATACCATGGGATAAAAAATGGACATCCGGTGTGGTACTTTTTAGCCACAACCAAAACAGAAAGGATGTTTTTCATGAATGCGTTTGACAAGATTATCGGGTACACTTCCATAAAAAAAGAACTCATGCAAATCAGCGACACGCTGGAAAACCAGGAGATCTACAACAAGCTGGGCGTATCCGCTCCCAGAGGTCTTTTGCTCTACGGGGAACCGGGGGTGGGAAAGTCCTTGATGGCCAGCGCTGTGATCAAAGACAGCGGGCGCCCGGTATTCTGCTGCCGCAAGAATTCTCCAAATGGCGATTTCATCAAAAAGATCAAAGCAACCTTTGACAAGGCTGCCGAAAACGCGCCGTCCATCGTCTTTCTGGACGACATGGACAAGTTCGCCAATGGAGACGAACGGTACCCGGATACAGAGGAATACGTCACAGTGCAGTCCTGCATCGACGCGGTAAAGGGCAAGGAGGTGTTCGTTTTGGCAACGGCCAACGATATCGACTGCCTTCCCGACTCCCTCTGCCGTGCGGGACGGTTTGATCGCACCATCGAGGTGAACGCGCCCAAGGGCGAAGACGCAATCGAAATCATCACCTATTACCTGAAGTCCAAACGCTTTGTGGACGGAATTGACCCTGTCGTGATTGCGAAGATCATGGACGGGCATTCCTGCGCCGACTTGGAGACTGTCATTAACGAAGCAGGCTTATACGCCGGATATGAACGTGCGGAATCCATCACCATGGAGCACTTTTTGAAAGCCTGTTTGTACACAGTTTTTGACAAGAAGGGCCTTGCAGATGAGCAAGATGATTTTTCTAGCCACCTTTCCGACCCCCATCACATGGCCTCCCAGATGATCTACCACGAGGCAGGCCACGCCGTGGTTTCCGAAGTGCTCTCCCCAGGAAGCGTAACCCTTGTTTTTGCCGGCAGCGTCCGGCAGGAAGAAGGCGGGTTTACCAGCTATTATCGCGATCCTGGCAAATCTCTCTTAGAATGGAAGAAAGGCCGCATTATCAGCGCTCTAGGGGGAGCAGCAGCCATGGAGCAAAAATTCGGTATCCCCGACACTGGTTGCGAACGGGATTTAGACCATGCCTTTAGCATGACAAGAGACTTGCTGGTCAATGCTTGTATCAAGGGGTTTTCTCTCTACGAAGGACGTTATGCCGATTCGGAACGGATCCTGTCCGACCGTGAACAGGCGGTTGCGGCTGAAATAGAAAACTATTACCGCAAAGCAAAGGAAATCATATCCGCCAACTGGGACTTTTTCGAGAAACTTGCCTCAGCCCTGGCGGAAAAGAAATTGCTGTCCGCTGTGGACATTCAGAACATAAAAAGGGAATGCAGGATCGTTTCTGTAGCCGTGTAATGATTGGAAAACCATTTTTATTCCGAAATTCCTCACCGTGCCATATCAGCACACCTTTTTACGGCTTGGCTGGGAAAGCGGCTCGCCCCTATCTCACCCTTGCTTTCTCTGTCCCCATATTCACTTCAAAACTGCATACCGATAGGTGAGCACCCAACTATTACATTCTGTCGTGAACTGATCGAGACAGCAGACGAGAACAACTCATCCTCTCCCCAAATCACTTTTCATCGGATCGCACTCGTTTCCAACCTTTCTCATCTGTTTCGTTACTCCAAACGCACCCGATTTTGCCTTTTCGGCTCAATATGGGTGCGTTTTCTCCTTTTTAGCCCCTCTTGACGTTTTTTGGCTTCTATGCTATGTTCATTGCACAAATTACAGGAAAATTCATGAGATTGTTCAAAATTCAAAATGATTTGCGCAAAATTCGTATATTGCTTTTGAGGAGAAAGCTCTGTTTCGGCCCGTTTCGTGTAGTGGCGAAAAAAATTTTTAGGCAACAGCGTTGCTCGATATCTACCGACAGTCTCGCCCCAGCCTGATTGGACAGCGGTCACGCCGGAGGTATCACCTGCCCCGAACAGTGGCAATGGATTTCAAGATAGCCTGGGGGAATCCCCGGATGGAGGAACAAAACAAATGGTAGAGCTGTTTATCATGGAGTATTTGACAGTGTTATATATGATTATGGCGTTTCTGTTTATGGATAGCCGGTATTCCCGACGGCGCACCCTTTGCATCGTTTCCATCGTCACGATCCTGCTGATGGCGGCAGTGGGTGCCCTGTACCGGGCAGTGGATATGGATACCGCCTTTTGGACCTATGCCGTGACCATCCACATCCCGCTGATACTGCTCCTTTTCACACTCAGCCGATTCCGGGGATGGCGGCTGATCTTTCAGCAGCTCTCCGTCGTTCTGTTCTGTACACTGATTCACCATGTAACGGGGTTGATCTACCACCTGTCTGGCTGCCGCTTCTGGGTGATGGTAGTGTCCTGCGTTGTCCTCAGCACCGGGGTCATCTGGTTTCTGATCCGATTCCTGCGGCCCCTGTTTTTCCAGATACTGTTGGAACTGCGTCGGGGCTGGTGGCTGATATGCCTGGTAATGGCAACATACTACATCATCGCCGTCTATCTAATCCCTGGATATGCAGGCTTCCATCCAAGAAGTACCATTATCAAAGCGGCGATAGGCCTTCTGATGTTGGGGGTTTACTCCATTTTGATGTTTCTCTTTACCAATATTAAAAAGGAGATGGAGACCCGGCACAACGCGCAACTGTCCACCTTACAGTTGTCGGCTCTTCAAAGCCGCATGGAGGCCGTGAACGCGGCCGAGGATACCATCCGTATGGAGCGCCATGACCTGCGTCACCGGCTCCAAACCGTCGCAGAGCTGGTGTCACGAGGAGACACAGACGCTGCATTGGACTTTCTGAATGCGGCTCAAAAGCGGCTGGTTGAGCAAAAAGAAATTCGGTGGTGCCGTCCGCCGGTGCTGGACGCAGTGTTTTCCTCCTACTTTGATCAGGCCCAAAATCAAGGGATCTCTGTAGAGGCAAAGATTTCCATTTCCGACACTCTTTCCGTGGATGAGGGTGAATTGGCCATAGTCCTGGCCAACGCCCTGGAAAATGCCATACACGCCAATCTGAATTTGCCCCAGGAGCAGCGTAAAATCCGCTGCAAGCTGGTGGGAACTCCCACTGTCATGCTGGAAATCTCCAATCCGTGTGCCACTGATATCGCCTTTGACTGCAATGGTCTGCCAGTAGCACAAAGAGAAGGACATGGACTGGGGGTACAGTCCATCTCAGCGTTTTGCCGTAAAAATGGGGCCGTCTGCCAGTTTGATCTGACAGATGGTTGGTTCCGGTTGAGATTGGTGCTGTAAAATCATGAGGATTCCATGCTGTCCCACAAGTTTCTTGTCAACAGGTTTAGCTTGAAGCATTACAATTTCACCTGTGTGAAGTTGATGGATCGTGCGAATTATTTTAGTAATTCATATTTTGAAAAGCAGGAGGTTGTTTATGCCAAAAATACACCGCTATCCCTTTTGGATATCCTGTGTTCTCATCAGTTTGGCCACAGCAGGCTTTTTTGTCATTCTCTTTCTCGCCCTGGGCTCTCCCCCGTCCTACCACCCCGAACTGTATCAGCAGTTTGTGCAAATTGAGCCAATGGGCCTAGCTGAGAATGGCGCCGAGACCATCTATCAGAAGACACTGCGGGAAAACCACTGGAGCCAGCCTGTCTGCACCGTTACCGCCAAACGAACACCTTATTCCGTATATCTGGACGGTGCACTCCTGCACGAATACACTCCCGGTGCATTCGACCACGGCGGGATGGTACACTGGATCTCGCTGCCTGAAACGGAACTGGCGGGACGAGTACTCACGGTATCCACTCCCTCTGAAGGGCTAACGATTCTGGCAGGCAATTACAGTGATCTGATCCTTCATTACCGCAATACCAATGTTGCTACCCTGATATTCTCAGGGCTGTTTCTGGTGCTTGGTATTCTCATCGGTCTGTTTTCTCTGGGAGCCAGAGCGGCCATTGGAGCTAAACGGCTCCGGACACTGCGGTATCTCAGTATGCTGGTGATACATGTCAGTCTGTGGATCTCCATGGATTCAGCTGTGCTCCAGATGGTCAACCTCAGCGGTGCAATCATGTACGTATTGGCTATGTATGCATTTATGGCCATGCCTCTATTTATGATTCAGTTCTATCGCAGTATGATGCACAAGGACAGCCGTTTGCTGCGCATGATGTACCAGCTCCACCTGTTGAACCTTTGTGTCTGCAGCCTGCTGCAGGCCCTGGGTGTGGCCCAGCTTCATGAGATGCTGCCCCTAACCCATGTGCTGATGATTTTCACGCTGTTATCTCTGCTGCGCCTTCTGGTAGCTTGGCTCCACTCCGAATTTCACCGGGAGGCCCTACTGATGCTAAGCGGATTTGGCATCCTTGGCCTCTGCTGCGCAGCCGGATTTTTGGACTATTATCTGTGGGGAAAGAGGCTGTATCTCATTTATTTCAGCGTTGGCATCCTGTTGCTTGTGGCATCACTGCTGGCAGTATCCATCGGCTATGTGTACCAGGAAATGGTCAAATCCTCCCAGATGCGCTACTATCAGAAAATGGCCAATACAGATCTGATGACACAGCTTGATAGCCGTACAGCGTTTGAAGAGCGAGTCCGGCAGTCCCCCATCCTGGAAGGCACTTGTGCCTGTGTTGTTGTGGACATCAACAACCTAAAACAGGCCAACGATACCATGGGGCATTCGGCCGGTGATGAGCTGATCTGTACCGCTGCTGAATGCATCCTATCGGTCTTTGACTCCCTAGGCTGCTGCTACCGCATGGGCGGCGATGAATTTGCGGTACTGCTGCAAAACATCACCGAGTCCCAAGTGAACAAAGCCCTGGCGGAATTAGAACTGTGCATCAGCCGCAAAAATCTGACACGGTCCTTCCCCCTATCCCTGGCCGTGGGCTATACCATAGGACAGGACGCTTCTATCGAGCAGATGTTCCATGAAGCCGATGCCAATATGTACCAAAATAAAAGTCAGATGAAATGTCACGCCGCAGAACGGTGACTGCAACATAACGCATTTTGAGAAGATATTGAACCTCAAAACCTCCTGAAACAGCTGGAACTTCCAAGCGTTGCAACCTAAAGCAGGCAAGCTCAATTCTGGCTCACACTAGGCCATCAGCGTGAGCCAGAATTGGTTCTTCTACTTCTCCACATGAAAAGGCCGGGACTTTTGTCCCGGCCTTCCCATTTCACTCCATTGGATATTTTTCACACACTTAACCCATTCGGGTTACCCGGCACCATTTTGCCGAACTTGGCCACAATGCAGGGTCATGCTGCGGATAACAGTGCCGTTGGGAGCCAAGGCATCATCCTCACTGCCATTGAGCCGCCCTTAAACACTGTTTCCGAGTTTATCCTATAAACAGCTGTGTCCAATAGACACTTCCGCCATAGTCAACAACGCCAACTCCAATTGCTGTAAAGTTGGGCGACAGAATATTCGAACGGTGGCCAGGTGAATTCATCCAGCCCGTCATTACCATTTCCGGATCAGGGTATCCGAAAGCGATATTTTCACCGGCAGTATAATAAGAGATGCCATATTCCCCCAATATTGTAAAACACTGGCTGCCGTCGGGCCGAGTGTGAGAAGGTTCCTGGATCAGTTCAATGGCGCGTGCCGTTGCGGCAAATTGCAAATTTGTCTCAACCCGCAGTTCATTGAGCCCAGCCTTCGCACGCTCTTCGTTAACCAGTTCCACAACCTCAGCAGCATACAAGTTAATTCCCAGACCGTAATCCACAATAGCATTAGTGCCATTCAAAACAACTGCAGCCTGAGCCCGTGTCAGGTAAGATTCCCCACCAAACGTGCCGTATTCATCCATGCCGCTCAACAGATTCAAAGCGTAAACGCCCATGACCGGCTCCCGATATGCTTCAGGGATTTTGGCCCAATCGCCAATGTAGTAGGGAGCATTGGAACTGCTCAACACAGTGACTCCGTCATAAGTGAGTATTCCACTATTGACATATTGGACGGCCCCGGCCTCTTTCGCTACATTATATAAAAAGGAAGCCATCCGATATCGGTTAAGAGGGTTGTCCAATACTGTTTTTTCACCCAGATCGTTGGTCAGCAGGCCGTGCGCCTGGGCAACATCCACGTAGGGCTGATACCAAGGCTCTCCCTCACTGCCCGGGGAAACCTCATCATAGTAGAGGGACTTCATAATCATCGTCACAAACTCAGCACCTGTAACGCGCTGATCTGGAGCATAACGTCCTCCACCCATACCAGAGATCCAGCCCTTTTCGGCTGCTCTCTGCACATGATGGTATGCCCAATGTGTACTCGGCACATCGACGAATGCACTTCCCGCTGCAGAAGCTGCTACCGGCAACATTCCCACCAGGAAGCAGACTGCCAAAAGCAAGGACAAAACTTTCTTCTTCATCTCTTTTTTACTCCTTTCAACACCCAACAAAGTGAATTCTTTTCCCGAAAACAGAGAAACACACTGTTTCCGGAGAAAGAAAAACAGGCAAAATCTTGTTCCCTGTTCTATAATTTGATTGTATTACTTTTTCCCAAAATTACAAGAGGGCGAATACAGAAAATATAAACGGTCATTTTCATGGTGGCGGCATGGGAGCTTGGCAAGAAATGTCGTACAAAGCAACCGGGGAGCTCCGGTGTGCTTTCCCCTTTTCATCGGGTGCAGCTTTTACGGTTTCTTTCCCGGTTTGTTTGAGGTATAATAAAAACATCTCATTGCGGGGGGAAAAGATGTGGATTATCGAATCGCGGTATGCGATGATCAAAAAGAAGACAGGGACCTAGTCCGGGAACTAGCGCTCCAGTGGGCAGAAAACCGGGGATTTGATGTAGAAATACAGCAGTTCTCCTCAGGAAATGCCTTTCTTTTTCAATACGCCGAAGACAAAGCCTGGGATATTTTACTGTTGGACGTAGAAATGCCCGGATGCAGTGGAGTCGATTTGGCCAAACAGGTGCGACAGGAAAATTCTCTGACTCAAATCGTCTTTGTCACTGGGTACACCGATTACATCGCCGAAGGATATGACGTCTCTGCCCTCCACTATTTGCTCAAACCCATCAGCCGTGAAAAACTGTTTTCCGTGATGAATCGAGCGGTGGAGCGGCTAAAACGCGATGGACGCTTTCTCTTGCTGGAAATGCCCGAAGAATTAGTCCGAGTACCGCTTTTTGAGGTGGAATATTTGGAGGTGCGGCAAAATTATGTGACAGTCCACACTGTCACATACGCTTACACCCTAAAAAAGACCCTCACCGCCATGGAAAAAGATCTGGATAACCGATTTTTCCGAGTGAGCCGCTCTTTCATTCTCAACCTGAGCAAGGTACGCAAGGCCACCAAGCGTGAGGTCATGATGCTCAGCGGCGCCACCGTTCCTCTGCCCAGAGGTGGATACGAGGCTCTGAACCTGGCGATCATCCAAAAACTGTAAGGAGGCTCTTATGGGATTCTTTTCCAGAAGGTTAGACCGGCGTATTGCCGCCACCCAGCAGGCAATGATGGAAACTCACTACCGCGAAGTGGAACAAATGTATCGGGAAATACGCGGCTGGCGCCATGATTTTCGTAATCACATCCAACTGCTAAAGACTTACGCACAAAAGGGTGACCTAGAATCCGTTTGCTCCTACCTGGCACAACTTGAGGATGACTTGAAACGAGTTGACCCGGCGGTGAAAACTGGTAACCTGATGGCGGACGCTATCTTAAACAGCAAAATCACGTTGGCTAAGTCCCACAAAATCCCGGTGCGGGTGGATGCTCACATTCCAGTCAAGCTATCCATCTCTGATTTGGATTTATGCGTCATTCTGGGAAACCTCTTTGACAACGCCATCGAAGCCAATCTCCAGCTTCCCGAAGGACAACGAATGATCCGCGTCTATATGGATATGAAGGGGAATCAATTGTACATTTCTTTCACCAATCTCGCCCCTGGTGACAAACAGCAAAAAATCAACGGTCGCTTCTCCAGCACCAAGGGAAAGGATCATGGGTATGGGTTGGTCCGTATGGACGCTGTAATCAAGCGTTTGGGCGGCTACCTGCGCCGGGCCAGCGAGGCAGGTGCCTTCACTACAGAAATCCTGCTGCCACAGGAAATCGTGTAATTCATCCCCCAAAACGTGCAATTCATCCCCGGATTCCCCCGGGGATCTTTTTTTGCGGTATACTCTCAATGGAAAGGAGATGGTCCTATGGTGGAACCGTCAAACACAAAGCCTACCTACAACATGGCTCAAAATACAGGATATATGATCGGACAGGCTTGGCACTGCCACAAAAGCGTGCTGGGAGTGTGTTTGGCTCTGGCAGTGCTCCATGTTGCCGTCAGCCTTACAGAGCTCTATCTAGCCCCCCTGGTCCTGGGAAAAGTGGAATCTGCTGCGCCTCTGGGAGAGCTGTTCTCCACCATTGGGGTGATGGCCGGAACACTGGCGCTTCTCCGGGGTGTGCAGGCCTATGTGGGCGAAAACACGATGTACGGTCGAGTCAAAGTGCGTATGAACCTAATACTGCAGGTCACCATGAAGTCGGTGACCACCTCCTATCCCAACGTGGGGAAGCCGGACCTAGAAAAGGAAAAAGAGCGCTGCATGATGGCTCTAAACGCAAACAACTCCGCCGGAGAGGCCATTTGGCGAGTGCTGACAGAGCTTCTTCAAAACCTGCTGGGGTTCCTCATCTACCTGGTTCTGTTCCTCAGCTTGGATCCGGTGCTGCTGCTCATTGCCACCGTGACAGCTGCGCTGAGCTACCTCTGCTCCCGCCCAGGGGCCAAATGGTCCTTTGCCCACCGAAAGGAGGAGGGCGCTTTTGGCCAGCGAATGAGCTACATCCGGCAAAAGGCTGCCGACCGAGGGGCCCTGAAGGACATTCTCATCTTCGGTATGGGAGACTGGCTGGAGGATGTCTACACCTCGGTGCTCACCCTTTACCGGGATTTTCTCTCCCGGGAACAGCGGGTATACCTGTGGGGCGATTTGGCAGAGGTGGCCTTTACCCTGCTGCGTAACGGGGCAGCCTACGGATACCTGCTGATGCTGACCTTGCGAGAAGGACTCCCCGCCGCTGAGTTTCTACTGTACTTTACTGCCATGGGGAACTTCACCACCTGGGTGACAGGAATTCTCAAGGGCTTTGGAGAGCTTCATCAGTTCAGCTTGGAACTGTGCAGCGTGCGAAATTACTTGGAGGCTCCAGAACCCTTCCTCTTTGAGAAGGGAAAGCCCCTGGTACCGGAGGCGGGCAAGGCCTATGAACTTTCCCTGCGAGATGTGACCTTCCGGTACCCCGGCGCGGAAAAGGACACACTCTCCCACATCAACCTCACCGTCACCCCCGGGGAAAAGCTGGCCATTGTGGGCCTCAACGGTGCAGGAAAAACCACCTTGATGAAGCTGGTCTGCGGCTTATTGGACCCCACTGACGGGGAAGTGCTCCTAAACGGGGAGGACATTCGACAGTTCAACCGCCGGGACTACTACACCCTGTTCTCCACCGTGTTTCAGGATTTCTCCGTATTTGATACCACCTTTGCCGACAATGTCACCCAAATTCCAGAAAGCACCGACGCCACCGGCATTGAGAAGGCGATCAAACAGGCTGGGTTGTGGGAGAAGTATCAATCCCTGCCTCAAGGCGAAACCACACACATTGGAAAGGGCATCTACGAGGATGGGATTCAGCTTTCCGGCGGCGAACTTCAACGGCTGATGCTGGCCCGGGCACTCTACAAGAACGGCCCCATCATCATCTTGGACGAGCCTACCGCAGCCCTGGACCCCATCGCCGAGCATCAGCTCTATCTTCGGTACAGTGAACTGACCCAGGGGCGGACCTCCTTCTACATCTCCCACCGGCTTGCCTCCACACGGTTCTGCGACAGGATCCTGCTGCTGGGGAATGGGACCATCTTGGAACAAGGAACTCACCAATCCCTGTTGGAGCTGGGCGGGAAATACGCCGAACTCTTTGAAATCCAGAGTCAATACTACAAGGAGGGAAAAACTCATGAAGAATAAGGACTCTATCGCCGGATTTGGAGAGACACTGCGCGCCACCCTGCGATCCTACAAGCTCTGGCACAAATATGCCCCTAAGATGCTGCCCTCTCTCGTTGCCTACTGTGCCGTTTCTGGAACCTCCCCCTATGTGACCATCTACTTCTCTTCCCAAATTCTAAATGAACTATCGGGAGCACGGGACCCGAAGCGGCTGCTGTTTCTGGCGGCGCTGACGGTCCTGCTGACAGCGGTGCTGGGAATCCTCACCGCCCTGCTCAACCGCTGGCGGTCAGCCAACATGAAGGAGATGTACTACACCCAGCAAAAAATGGAGGCAGATAAACTGCTCTCCATGGACTTCTCTGCAGCGGACGACTCCCACACCCATGAGCTGCTGACCCACATGTACGAGTTTCACAACTGGCAAGGATTTGGGATGTCTTTTCCCATCTACAACGGGGAAGAGTTGATCAAACCCTTGTTCGGTATTTTGGGCGCCATCGTCCTGACGGTCACCCTGTTCACCCAGAGAGTACCGGAGAGCGCTGGGAGCTGGACGGTGTTAAACAACCCTCTCGTCCTTTTCTTGAGCCTTGTCGCATTGCTTGGCATCACGTTTCTTTCCCCCATGTGTCAAAATAAATGTATCGAGATTTTTACCCGTGCTTCAAAAGCCGCAATAGACGGCAACCGCGGTTTCATGTTTTGTTTCGGGGAAATACCCAAGCCCGAACGAAGTGTGGACGCACGCATGTACCGTCAAGACAAACTGATTTTTCACTACGCACAGCAGGATAACACCTTTCTCCCTGGCGGTCCTTTTGCCCGCAATTCCAAGGGGCCCGGCGGGTTTTGGGCAAGCGCCGCCTCGGCGGTTTCCGGGGTGTTCACGGGAATGGCCTACGGGTTCGTCTGCTTGAAGGCCTGGGCGGGCGCCTTTGCCGTGGGCAGTGTGGCCCAATATGTGGCTGCGATCACCGGACTGTCCGGGAATATCAACCAACTTGCCATCATCTGGGGGGGATTCCGTACGAATGCAGTATTCCTGCGGGAGACCTTCGAGTTTCTGGATACTCCCAACAAGATGTACCAAGGCAGTCTGACCACAGAGAAACGCTCGGACCGGGAGTACGAGATCGAGTTTCGTGATGTGTCTTTTCGCTATCCCGACACAGACACCTGGGCACTGCGCCACGTGAACATGAAGTTTCGCATTGGCAGCCGTCTGGCGGTGGTGGGCAAAAACGGCTCCGGCAAAACCACCTTTATCAAACTGTTATGCCGGCTCTACGACCCAACCGAAGGAGAAATTCTCTTAAACGATATCGACATCAAAAAGTATGATTACAAGGACTATATCGCCTTGTTCTCCGTGGTGTTCCAGGATTTTCAGCTGCTTTCCTTCCCCCTGGGACAAAATGTGGCCGCCGCGGTGAAATACGACAACACTCAGGCAGAAGCCTGCCTGGACATGGCCGGATTTGGACAGCGTCTGAACACACTTCCCATGAGGCTGGAAACCCCACTTTATAAGGAATTTGATGAGAACGGTGTACAGGTATCTGGCGGGGAAGCCCAGAAGATTGCTCTAGCCCGAGCCTTGTACAAAGATGCTCCTTTTGTGGTGTTGGATGAGCCCACCGCCGCTCTGGATCCTGTAGCAGAGATGGAGGTCTACCAAAACTTTGACAAGATTGTGGGGGACAAAACAGCGGTATATATCAGCCACCGGCTGTCCTCCTGCAAATTCTGTGACGAGATTGCAGTATTCGATCACGGAAAAATCGTTCAGCTGGGTAGTCATGACATTTTGGTTGCGGCCCCAGGCAAATATCAGGATCTGTGGGGTGCACAGGCGCAGTACTACACAAAGCCTGCTCAATAAGTATCTCTGGAAACCGGAGCGTTAATTGTGCTGATCCCACAGAAAGACCTTCCCTTTGGGAACAAACAACTAAATTAAAAAAGAGAAAGGCAGGGTGCTCCCCTGCCTTTCTCTTTTTTAGGTTAAGATATAATCGGTGATACAATCATACCAGTGGGTATAGGTCGTGCCGTTGATGGTCAATCGGTCATGGTCCGGGTACTGTTCACTCCATTTCTTTTGGCCTTGGTCTATATTCCAGTCATCCCGGTTAAATCTGCGCCACAAAATAGTGCGGCCTTTCCGATCCAGATATTGCTCACAGGCAACGTACTGCCCATAATAGGAATCCAAGCTAATCACTCTTACCGTATCATAGGTTTTTCCCAACAGGGAAACAGAAAATCTGCCCACAATATCGCTCAGCTGATCAGCGTTCTGGGCAAGAAGTACTCCCTCCTGCTCTACGATCGCATGGCTGGACTCCACATGTGTCTCTTTGCCACAATTGTTTTCCCCATAACCCCACTCGGCTAAAAATTCATCCCCATCCAAAAAAGTCAGATAGTTTCGAACCCCGTCCCGAAGATAATTCTCAGCCAAGATCCGGCAATGCGTATCCGTTAGTTGAGCCACATAGTAATGATCCATATCATCCTTGCCCGGGCCAAAATGATTATGGCGGTACTCCTTGATCTCAACTCCCTCAACACCATGGACCTGAGCTTTTCCCAACACGGTCATTTCACCCCATTCTGCACATTTACGAGTATTTGGATCATACCTCCCCCAAATTAAAGACTCGCCTTCCCGAGGAACAATGAACAATCCCCAAAGTTCCTCCCAAATAACGGGAAATGGCTCTTGTTCGGATTTTTCAATTCTATACTCAGGTAAAAATTCAGGCAGTTTATTCATGGAGTTCTCTCCTTTCAACACGTTTGCAGGATATGAATACTGGCTTTTGAAATGTTGTTTTGCGGTATGAAGTCTACTTTTAACAGTTCCTAGCGGTATGTGAAGCGTCTCCGAAATTTCCGCTTGTGAAAGATCATGAAAGAAAAACAGATTCAATATCTGTTGATCCTGATCTGAGAGTTTGCTCAGAGTTTCCTGAACATTGCTAGTTTCAGTTAAACCAAAACGACCGTGCGACAAAACTTTTTCATTGATTTCCTCCCAGGGAATTTCCCGCATTTTGGCCCGCTGACGAAAATAATCATTGCATTTATTTCTTGCAATACGGAGGATCCACGGCTTAAAGGAATTCCAGTCTCTAAGCTGAGGAAATTTCTGATATGCGGTCAAGAAAACTTCCTGAAGCACATCATCAGCGTCCATTTTGGAGCTGATACGAAACCTGACAAAACGTTCAACAGGTGGACGTTCTGCTTCTAACAATCTTTCAAACTCTTCCACATCATCACCTTCTTTTTATCAGTGAGATTTAAAACCGGTTTCGCTTATTATAGACGGAATTCGAAAGGTAAAAGTTCATTTCCCTGATACTTTTTTGACCTTTCATCTTCGATTTATCAACGCAAACCAAAACAAAAATCAGTGTGTCACAAAGGGAAACTTACCCTCAATAAAATGTCGGTACTCAGGCTGATTTACTGCTTTCTCGTATTCTTCTCGAATAGTTTTTTCATTCCATTCTAACTGAGCTGTAGTCATATCCTCATATCGTCTAATAGAAATCAGCCCCTTTTCTTCAGCTGCAAGAATAGCATCGTAAGCATCTGGAACAAACTCGCAATATTTTACAGGGATGGGATCACTGGAACTTGTCGCATCCGGTATTTGCAATTGGAAATGAGAAGCTGTTATTGTATCAACTGAATAGATGTATCCAGAGACTCCCTTGTAAGTATCAAATAGCGCATTGGGATAATATTCTTCAATACGCTGTGTGCCGTCGTTGTTAAAGCCATACGGACCCCATTTTGTCCATTTTCCAGTGTGGACAAACCCCGTTTCTTTGCAATATTTCTCAACTGCATTGCTCAGATATACCAATACATTTTCCCTCTTTTTTGAAAAGTAAACTAAAGGAATTCCATGATTTGATATTTGCGGCTTTAAGATCTCAAGACCTTTCATCGGGGAAGCATGAAAATACATAAATACCACCTCAATCCTATTTCTGTACAAACCACATTTCATTTGCAAAAGGTTATTGGGGGATTCGAAACCCAAATGATACACCTTGGTCCAGGTTCCTGGCAAAACACTTGCCGCCATGAAGCTCCACGATACTCTTGACGATGGCAAGTCCCAATCCAGTGCCCTCCTCGGTCTGAGCATCCTCCGTGCGATAAAATGGGTCCCACACCTTGCTCAATTCCTCTTTGGACATAGGCAAGCTGGCGTTTTCCATAGTGAAAGTGACTTCCGGCCCATCCTTTTGGATCCTCACTCTAATCCAGCCCCCTTGAGGTGTATATTTCACCGCGTTGGTACAGAAGTTTTCCACCACCTGGGCCATACGGCTTTCGTCCGCCGTAAACTCCCCCTCCTCCTGGGTGAGGAATTTCACCTGCAACTGCTTTTCCGCAATGGGACGCTCCAGTTTATCCAGCGCATACTGAGCCACCGCCTTCAGAGAAACTTGATCCCGAGACAATTTCACCTTGCCAGCTTCCAGCCGGGACAGGTCCAACATCTCCAATACCATTTTGTCTGAACGCTCCGTTTCAGTCAGAATCATCTCCACATAATGATCCCGCTTTTCTTCGGCAATATGCTCCCGCAACCCCTCTGCGTATCCGTGGATCACCGCCAAGGGCGTTTTCAGCTGATGGGTCAAATGAGAGATCATCTGACGCCGTTTTTCCTCCGCTGTCCGAGCATAGTCCAGAGCGGTATTCAGGCGAGCAAGCTCGTTTTTGTCTTTTTGCAGCTGGTCATAGATCTCAATGTACTGCCGGGAAAGCAGTCTGGGCTCACGCCACTTGGAAGGTGAGGTTTCCAAGGTGGGAAGACGGCTCCAATGAGCAGCCATAGTTTGGTTGATCTCCTTCAGGGGGCGCAGCAAGTGCTTTCGGATACTGTGCCGCACCAGCAAAAATCCCACCAGCGAAAATAGTCCAGTAACCAGATACACCTTCCTGAGAAACACAATGGCAATCTTCAAGGGGCTTGCCTGTACCGCCGCTATGAGAATGAAGTCCGGTTTTGGAACATCCTCCTCCGAAACAAAGTCATATCCGTCGGAAAAGTCGGTGTAGCTCTGGGCACTGAGCACCACTGTATTCCACAAGTTTTCCTGACAAAATCCAGAATAGATGGTGCAGCCCTCATCGCTGTAAGTCGCATTTTTCAGAAGCAGATCCAACAGATTGGAATAGGTTGCCCCCTTATAATCCACCGGGTCACCTTTGTCATACACCATCATAGAGGGAAACTTGCCGTAGATCGTGACAAGTTCCACGTCCGGGTCCGCTTGAACGGTGTTGTCAAACATCTGCTGCCACTCTACGCGACCCAAACTGTCCAACTCTGCCAGGGTGTTGCCCGAAACGAAGCCCGTTCCATAACCGGAAGTGGAAGCACAATTGGAATCAGTCTGAACTTGAGCGGCTTCTTCCTGGGTAGGTTCCGACACTTGTCCGCCTATAGCATGATGATAGGCGGTGTAATCCAGCATAGCCATGGCGTATGGTTCAAACCTGCTACCATCAAAAGTACCCGTCAGGCGAAACCCATACACGCTGTCCAATAGGCCTGTTCCCCCGTAGATATTCCGTAACATTTGGTACCGCTCATCTTTGGGGTTACTTAAATCTAGCCAAGCGTAACCATCTCGTAGCCCGTCCTCTCCGGAAAGCCATGTGGCCTCTGTGACATATTCAAAAGTGAGAAAATCCCCGCTTTGGTGAAGCACTTGGTTCTCCCCATCCACAAAGACCAACGCCACATGGCAGTCCACCGATTTGCTGTCGTAGATGCTCCAGCTTTCCCCTTTCTCCAGCCATAAGGAAGGATTCTGCACCTTTACATTGGCATTCTTTACAGATCTCAACATCTCGTGCTCCAAAAATCCGGGAACCGCTTTAGCTGTCTGCAAATTTTCCTGGAAGTCATCATAGTAACTGTCTATTTGACTCATCTTCCCTGCGGATTCCGCCAGCTTCAGACCCTGTTCCTGCACATCCCGAAACACATACAAAGCGGTACCAAGGGTCAACAAGCTCATGGACAAAAACCAGATCCCCAGCACCAAAGCCCCCATCCTCAATGTGATGGCCGTCAAAGATCCCATGGGTTTCCGCTTCATGTTCACCCCTCCCATCGATACCCAACTTTGATAACAGTCTTGATACAGGATGCGTATTCTCCCAGCTTTTCCCGCAGCCGTTTGATATGGGTATCCACCGCCCGGGACTCCCCTTCATAATCATAGCCCCAACACTTCACCAGCAGCTGTTCCCGGGAGAGTGCCAGACCACGGTTCTCCATCAAGCAGCGGAGCAGAGCAAACTCCTTGGGTGTTAAAATGACTTTTTGCTTTCCGACAACTACCTGGTGGGTGGAAAATTCCAAGGTCACGCCACCGGACTCCAAACGGTCCCCGCTGAGCACCTTTCGTTGGTTGCGCTTGATGAGGGCCATAACTTTGGCGTAGAGTACCGAAAGGGAAAATGGCTTTGTCACGTAGTCATCCGCTCCCAGTTCATACCCTAAAAGTTTGTCCTCCTCGTCGGACAGGGCAGTGAGAAAAATGATGGGAACATCATTGGTTTTACGCACTGCCCGACAAACCGAAAGTCCGTCCAAACCTGGCATCATAATATCCAGCAGAACAGCGTCAAACAGATTTTCTTCTACCATATTCAGAGCCTGTATACCGTTTGATGCTTCCAAGGGCTGGTCCCCCTTGCTGGAAAAGTAGTCACAGAGCACCTCCCGAAGTTTTGCTTCGTCTTCAACAATCAAAATCTTACTATTCATGCCTCTCTCCCCTTCCAGCTCTAGCTTGCCAGAAAGTTTTGTATTCTCTGTGTCATTTATAAAACTATCTCAAGCTTTATGCTATTATAGCATAAAACACCTGGACAGCATGTGTACCCAAAATTCATTTTACCCCAGATTGCACGATCCCACTGCAGCCTTGTGGTCCTTCCGAAAACGAACTCAGAGTGTGAGTACCTTCCCTCTTCATTTTCAAACACAAAAGACCGGGATCGCTCCCGGTCTTTCCGTTTTTCTCTATTCACTTCGCAAAATGCAGATCAAAGTTCATCAGCATACTTGCCGCCTGTGCCCGGGTGGCATTGCCGCCAGGAATCAAAAGCAGACTACCGTCGGACTGCTCGCTGCCGTTAATAATCCCATTTCCGTTGGCCCATGCCATGGAGGTTACTGCCCAGTTACTCACCTTGTTCCCATCGGGGAAGGCACTCAGGTCCCCCGATGCAGTAAGGTCATACCCCTTATATTTGGCGTAATTGTACAGCATCTGAGCCAGCTCCTCACGGCTGACGGCATGGTCCGGACGGAAGGTTTGATCATCATAGCCAGAAACCACACCAGTTTTCTGAGCCCAGGTGACCGCTGTATTCCACCAGTCTGCGGAGTCCACATCGGTAAAAGTGTTCTCGCCTGTCACCGCTGGCTGGCCCTCCATATTATACAGAATCTGCGCCACCATTGCTCGGCTCAGAGCGGTGTTGGGAGAAAAGGTCGTTTTCCCAGTGCCTACCATCAACCCATGTTCCACACAGTAGTGAACTCCATCATGATACCATGCGCTCATATCCGTATCCGAATAAACCGCCATGGGGCAACTGTCGTCCCTGGGGCATTCTGATGCAGTATTCTTCTTCTGGAAAGTCACTGTGATGGTCACTTTTCCATCCGGCTGAACAAAGGTGTAATTGCCGTCATCGTCGGGAGTGACTTCCACAGGCTCGCCGTCAGGACCGGTAACTGTGACTTCGCCCACGGTATAGCCTTCCTCCGGTGTGACCGTGATGAGAACATCGTCTCCCTTTTCAGGGGAACTCGGTTCTACGGTCACTGAGCCATGCTCCGGCTTCTCTATGATGGGAGGATACGTTGGAGTAATCCATCCGCCGGAACCATCGCCGTGGTTTCCCGATGATTCTCCATAGCCAATGGCATAGGTAGAGAAGCACTTGACATGCAACGTCAAGACCGTCTTATCACTGTTGACGGTAAAGTATTCGCCCAAACCATTTGCGTTGTTGATGCCCTGCTTCAATTCCTGGGCTTGCTTGTCTTCCTCCCGCCCTGTGCTGCTGTGTACACGGTAGACAGCATAACTGGTCTTTCCCTGCATTTCCACGGGCAATGGCAACAGGATCTCCAACAGGACATTGGATTGCGTAATATTTTTGCTGGCCTTTGTATCCTCTTGATTGTCAGCATCAAAGACTTTCTTGTCCAGCTTGTAATCCATGACCAGCCCTAGAGTGATATTGGAATCCTTTTCCCCTTCGATTTTACTCATATCGCTGGAAATGCTTTGGTCTTCACTCTGCAGTTCTTTGGCGGTAAAAGTGATCTCCACTTTGTAGCCTTGTTCTGCAACCTTTTTGGCATCATCCTCTGTGTAGACCACCGGATCCGTCTTGGCAAAGACTTTATCCAAGGAACCGACCACAATGTCCGGGCTGCCGGGGGCCACTTCCACAACAGAGTTGGTGGCTCCTTTTGGCAAGGTGGCATTGCAGATTTTATCCTCTGCTGTGATCTCCACCTTACTGGTGACAGTGCGCACATCTTTAGTGACCACCAGATTGTAAATTCCGGGGATCAAGTTGTTAAAAGAATAGGCACCATTCGAATCCGTTGTCGTTTCTCCAATCTTGTTGGCACCTAACCAGAGGCTGACCACCGCCTGTTTCACGCCTTGCTCTTCACTGCCCTCTTCCGTGATGACACCGCTCACGGTAAACGTCTTCTGCCACTGAGCCGTAAAGATTACATTCCGGGAAGGCATGACAAAACTCTCTCCGGGCTGGTAAAGCTTGGCATCACCGTCAACCTTCCAACCGGTAAAGCTGTAGTCCGCTTCTTCATCCTGTTTATCAAAGTGGTTGACTGGCACAATAATCTGACCGTTCGCCGGAGCAGTCTGCTGAGCAGGTGCGTCACCTGTGCTTCCTTCTCCGCCTACAAAGGACGCTGTATACAGAACCGGCGGTGCTTGTGTAATGGAAAGCGTACCCACCTGCATGAAATCACTTCCATCGGTGTGGCGATAGTTGGAATCGGTGAGCTTCACCCAAATCTCGTAGCTTCCCACTTCTGTTGGAGCTGAGATTTCCTGGCCATTCTGCCGGTAAGAGACGGTGTAGGAAGAGAAAGCTATATCGTTCGGTGTAACATCTGCCTCCTTGACAGTACCGTCCGCCTGCACTGTATTTTTGGCTACTGTAAAAATCACCGGCTTGGGCTGGATGGTCAGTGTGGCAGTACTATTTTTCAAGTGGTAGTTGACCGAATCCTCACCGTTAAGGGTGGCGGTTAACGGATAACTTCCCGCTGTTTGTCCAATCCCTGTTACATCAATCGTAACATCATCGCCGTCTATCAGACCGGAACACAGTGGCTCCACATCCACAGTTTCGCCGTATACTTGATTCAGGCCCTGCCAAGTGATGGAAACCTCCCTTGAATGAATCGTTGTGGAGATTTCATTGCTGTCAACCGTCTTGGTCTGGCCATCACCCTGGACAGTGACAGTCACCTTGTAAGTGCCACTTTGGGAAACCTGTGAAAGAGTCAAAGTGGAATCGCTTTCACCGGAAATAGGCGTCGCGCTGTCATCCTTGTACCAAGCATAGGTGATACTCGCGTCATCCCCTACTTCAAAGGTGACATCGGCAGTGAGGAAGATCTCCTCGCCATAGGTAACCTCTGTCTTATCGGCGGTCAGCTCCACTGCGGGCGAATCCAACTCCCACCCGGCAGTGAGCGTGATATTTGTTTGGACTGAGTCAGCAAAGTCCCAGGTTGTCTGTCCATTCATCCATCCGGTGAAAGTAAAACCAGGACGAGTGGGCTCACTGGGTTCTGTGGCGGTACCACCGCTTACCACTAATTGCTTTTCCATCCCGCTGTCAAAGGTGATACTGTGGACCTGCACGGTTTGCTCTGTGGTCAGACCCGCGTTAGAAGTGGCGGTGAATGTGTAGGTTCCCGCCTCCGTCACCATATAGGTTGACCCGCTGACAGGCTGTGCTTGACCACCGTCCTTGGATACTTTGACTTCGACATCGGATACGACCGTCAAAACGAGGCTGCTGGCACCGGTTGTGCCGCCTGTGATGTTCAAGTCAGGCTTCCCTGTATTGATCTGGATGGGACCCACAAACCCACTGGCGGTATTGGCAGGGCGAGAGGTTCCATCGCCGTAGGTACCGGCGGTGTTGTCAGTGACCTCGTAGTAAATGTACCAAGTGCCATCCTCACTGATTGTTACACTTCCACTGCTAGTTGAATCAAAGGAAATCAAATCCGTAGGAGTTTCAGAATTACTTTTCACAATCTGGTACTTGGCGGTACCCAAACCGCTGCCACCCTGATCCGCAAAAGTGAAATTGACGGTCACTTCGCTGGGCTGCCAGCCCACCGGCCCCTCAGTATGAGAGACCGTGGGCGCTATGGTGTCGATCTTGTCAATTGTATAGCTGGCTGAATTGCTGCCGCCGTAGGTGTTATCCATCACGGAAACAGTGTACTCTCCATTTTGAGACACCAAAATGGTGCCGGATGTTTCCGTAGTGGTTCTGCCATCGGGAAGTGTTACCACGCAATGATCGATATGCTCACCTGCCAGCTTCCACACCAGGGTCTGAGTCTCGTTGGTCCAAGTTTTGCCATCCCAGGGGGTGAAGCCGTTCCCTCCATTGGATGCAAGGCCAAGGGTGATGGTGGGAGCATAGGCTTTAGCCCCCTCCTCCGAAATCACCTGGTAAGCTTGAGAATGAACAGTGACTGTATTCCCTACCTGGTCCGTCACCCGAAGGTGGAGGTAAACAGCCGTTTCGCCGGTTTCATTGGCCTCATAGATCAGTTGTGTTTCATCGGTCGGGACCGATGACCAACCGCTACCGGTAGCGGTTGCCGAATTGCTCCACTGATACTCCACCGTCTTCACGCCGGACTGGGTATCGTTGTGCTCAATAGGCAGGGTGATACTGTGGTAGACGCCGCTCTTTTGAGTGGGCATGTTGGCCGTCATATCCCCAATGGACGCGATAGGCGCAATGGTGTCCAGCTTGGACACTTCAGCGGAGGCAGTGGCCGCCTCGCCGCTGCTGGACACACAGCGAAACGTGTAGGTACCGTTTTTCTCCACAGTGACACTGTCTCCGGAGACCTCTTTCCACGCCTCGGTACCATAGCGGTACTCCACAGTGCCATTTGCAGCAGTCACCGTAATGGTGCGGCTCTTAGCCCAGTTGGTGTTGTCAACGGAGATGCTGATGGTAGGTGACGGCTGGACAGGCTCTGGATCATCAGGAATACTGCCGCCCGTACCAAAATTTGCACTGGTATTTTTGTAGACCAGCGCGCCGTTTGTCTCACAGACCCCGATTACATGGAGGTACCAGGTTCCGCTTCCAGGTTCCTGACGGGTCATGGCCTGGAAGCCAGTGGAAGTTTTGGCATCCTCCAGCTCTCCGCTAGTGAGAGGAACCCAGCCAGTGGCGGGCATGGTGGTGCTCTGTGACCAGGCATACCGCAGAGAAGTGGTATTCTCGTTGGCGTTGGAGATGGTTGCCCGAGCCACGCCACCGGAGATGGAACCTTGTGATAGGTCAAAGGATGGTGTTTTGGTGTCCACGTCGGCTGCCGTGTTGCCACTGACTGAACTGGCTGCATTGCCCGCCATGTCTTCAATGACAGCGGCGGAGTCGATTCCGGTGACTGAGAGAGTATTTGTGGCATTTGCAGTCACCGTTCCGGTGAAGTAGAGCACGTTGGTGTTCACGCCGCCTGCATAGGTGGCGGTTCCCCAGCTGGTGGTAATGGTCTTGCCACTCAGAGTGCTGTTCGTGCTGTCCACAATCTCATCGAAAATCAAGGACACAGTGAACCTGTCTCCCACCCGGTAGGTGCTTTCACCCATGCCACCAATGACCAGCAGGGTGGGTTCCTTTGTATCGATGAACTGGTAATGATGGACGACATTTTTTGTGTACCAAGTATCACTTCCCGAACCACTGGCACCAAAGGAGGTGGTGATCTGCTCCGTGGTTACAGGAAAAGCAATGTAATTACCGGTGTCGTTTCCTTTCCATACTTCCTCTGTCAGAGTGGAACCGGAAGTAAATGGGTCAAGAGCCGGGAATTGATAAGAAAGGTAGGTGGTTTTTTGGGAGTCCCCTCCGTGCTCAAAGAGCGCTGTATATCCTTGCGATGTGGTCGATGAATAATCCCCCTCAATGTTACCCTCATAAGGATAGATGGAGGTGTCCGTTGTGTCGCCGGGTACTATTTGAATCGCCTGGTAGCCCTTCTCTTGTTCCTTAGCATCAAAGGTCACATAGTATTGAATCTCGCTGGATACGGCTTGCACATAGGAGCGGATATTTCCGTCAGGTTGAACGAAGATATGATCCTGCGATGTACCTGCTGCATTTTTTCCCCAGCCTGGGTATGTTCCGTTTGAAACTTTGTCATCGTCATGATCGCCCTCTTTTCTTTTCTGCTTATCATCATCTGGAACCGTCGTGACTGTCTTCTCGTCAAAATTACTGCGGTCAACCACTGTGTTCCCCATCATGGTGCGGGTGGCTTCGTCTCGGTTATTCTCGATCACTGCGCCACCATCCACCCGGTAAATTTCCACGGAATAGGTGCGGCTATCATTGGAATAGCCTGTAGCGGTGTTGCCGTCATACGCCGCGTTGACACCCTGCTCTGTGACAGTGATGGTTTTTGTCGCTTCTCCAGCAGCAAAGGTCAAGGTACCGCTTTGATGGGTGAAGTGGGTACCGCCCACCGCAGAGCCATTGACTGTGCGGTAGTAGACTGTCTGTACTCCATCACTACCACCGCTGCGGGTGACAGTAAACGTATTGCTTCCATCATTGGTGATGGTAAACACGCCGTAGGAAGGGATGCTGTCACCAATGGTGGACTGGGGTCCATAATAGGTGATGTTCCCCACCTTGGCATAAGCTCGGGCATAGTAGGTCACACCCTCTGCCAGCTCCACCGGAGTACTGAGGACAGTATTCGGATCCGTTGCCGGGGTCTCGGTGGTATATTTCCCGTTGTTGACCGTGGTAGTGGGATTGTTCATCACACTCCAGACGATGCCCGTTTCCGTGAGGGTATCCGAACCCGGCTCCAGCAAGGTAACTGAGAGAGTACCCCCAATGTAGCTAGGTTCCCCAAAAGTCAAGGGGCCGGGAAGCACCTTCAGGGTCACCTCTTTTGTGGTGACGTTGCCGGCTTTGTCGGTGACGGTGACAGAGACCTGCTTCTCGCCCCGAATGCTGGCTGTGGTATCGTCTGCAGCCACCTTCACAGTACACTCGCTTACCGGCTCGTTATCGGTAATTTTCAGAGCTGCTTCGATGGAGTTTTGCACCACTTCCCCAGAGGTACCGGTGGTTACCTCCACTGGCTCACAAGTAAATTCCGGAGCTTGGATGTCCTTCCACACAGCAGTCAGGGTGTAGTTCCCATCAGCCTTATAGGGAATCACTGCACCAACCTCATAGGTTTTTGCGCCGTCCGTCCAGTGTTGGAACTCGTACCCCGTACGGATGGGGGCAGATGCTGCTTCCACTGAGCCACTGAGCATCCCCTGATTGGCAGGCATCCCCACCACATTTGTCCCACCGGGCTGATAGATCACTCCACAGGGCAGGGTGACGGTGCCTTGAATGGTGTTCCCATCGTTATCGGTGATGGTGATGGTGGCGGTCCTTCCGCTGCACAATACGGTGTAACTGCGAGGGTCCAGGGCAACAGCCTTGCCCTCCGCATAGTTCAATTCCACCGTATAGTCAGCACTGTCGTTGGACTGAACATCGCCAGGATCATTGAGGTAAACGGTCACATTGTCCCACTTGATCTCAGCGGTTTGGTAAGTATAGGCGTATAGGGGGCCGCAATCCTGGGCGCCTCCCGCCCTACAGAAATACCGGTACTCCGTGGGATTTGATGTCTCGGGCATTTTGTAAAGGCCGCCAGTGGGACAGCGGTCAAATCCCTTGCCCGGTTCGACTACGTTTACATAGGTTTCCGCTTTCGCATTCGCATAGATCCCGTTCATGTATTTTTCACAGTTGTTCTTTACAGACGTAGCCTCCAGCACCGCGCCAGAACCTAATTGGGCCACGGCATCGTCTTTGCCATATACCCCATCCAGAAAGGCGTAGGTAGTGCCTGGGTGAAACTGAGTGGTCTCCTCAAAATTGTAGTAGATAAATCCCTTGCCAGAACCGTTTCCTTTGGGCAATACCATGGAACCCACAGTTGCAGCAGCGGCTGGGGCACTTATGGCAGGCATCATACCCATCATCATACACAGCACGAGAACGATACTCAAGCATCGTTTTTTCATACGCAATCCTCCTAGTTTTCCACATACCATTGTCATTTGGTGCAATACACATCTATTCCGTTGTTCTTGCTCCCACACACCATTGGGGCATCTTCCCCATCAGCCGGAAGAGCAGGATGTCTTCCACCAGAGAGCCTTCTTAACCCCCTCTTGACGGTTTTCCAGTTCCATGCTATTTAAATTATATAAATCACCGCAAAACGGAAAAGTATTTATTCAAAATCTGCTGTTTTCTGCGCAAAATTCGCGCTCTGGTATGGAAAAGAAGATGTTGATGCTGCAAATGCGCCCCCTGTGATGATTCAAACTTTCAAAAAAGGTCTGGGAAAATTACCCGATTGGAGGAAAATTTTCAGTGGACAATCTATTTTTTCTCGTCTTTCGCACCTTTTTCATCACAATGATGACCGTGGGAATGATGGCAAGCTTGACCGAATTCCGCTTTGGACGCAGGAAACTGCTTTACATTATGGCGGTCTACGGCGTTTGGGTACTTGCTTCCACCTTTGTTTTACTGCGCTTCGGCGGAGAATTGCTCCTGCTGCGTCTCTTCTTTTTCACCATTTCGATTCCGGCTACGATTCTCACATACTGGGCAGCCAACGACACCCCCGCACAGGCTGTTTTTAACTACATAACACAGATCATGCTGTCTACGTTGTCTGCCTCCATGATCCGTCAGCTAACGGAGTTCCTCAATCTCTCCGCGTTGATGAACATTCTGATAATGGCTGCGTTCTATGGAACCATCCTTTATCTGGAAGTACATTTTCTAAGACGACCTTTCCGCAAACTGATTAAGGTAATTCCCACACGCTGGGGCATACTCACCTTGATTCCCTGTGCGTGCTGTGCCTATTTGATTTTCATGGCTTCCTGGCCAGGCAGTTATCTTGAAAACCATGCACAGATGGTCTATCTCTACAGCGCTATTCCCCTGATAATTGTTGTGTATGTAATCATATTCAAAAGCCTTTACGACCTCTACCACATTCAGATGGAACAACATAGTGCTGCGCTGCTGACCGTGCAAATCACAGCTCTTAAGGAAAAATTGCAGAAAGTGAAAGAAGTGGAGGATGGGGTTCGGATTCAGCGCCACGATATCCGTCATCGGCTTCAGACTGTCACGGAGTTGGTATCACGCGGGGAAACGGATGCGGCCCTGAACTTCCTGAATGCAGCCCAGCGACAGCTAGACGAACAAAAGGCAATTCGATGGTGCCAACTCCCTGTACTGGACGCTGTGTTTTCCTCCTATTTTGACCAGGCCAAACACCAAGGGATCTCCGTGGAGACAAAAATTTCCCTTTCCGACACTTTGCCGGTAAACGAGGGCGAACTGGCAATCGTCCTGGCCAATGCTTTGGAAAATGCCATCCACGCCAATCTGGCACTGCCCCAAGATCAGCGTCAAATCCACTGCAGGATGATGGGAAGCCCCAGTGTTATGTTGGAAATCTCCAACCCGTGTACTGAGGAGATCTCCTTTGACAGCAACGGTCTACCGGTGTCCCAGAGAGAGGGTCATGGTCTTGGAGTACAATCCATCTCCGCCTTTTGCCAAAAAACTGGAGCTGTTTGCCAGTTTGACCTGACCGACGGTTGGTTCCGATTCAGATTAGTACTGTAATTCCATGGGGGCCAACTTACGTCAAATTACGAATACAGATTTTTCCTTTACAAACTAGACAAACAAAAAAGAGGTCCCCGCAGATTTTCATCTGCAGGGACCTTTGGACTATTATTTCATTTTTTGTATACGTTGTTCCCTATTCTCCGTCTAAGGTAACCGTAAATCTACAACCGCCTTCTGCTTTATTTTCCGCTGTCACATTTCCTTTGCTGGTCGTTAAAATACGTTTGACCAGTGCAAGTCCCAACCCATTGCCCTCTTGCTTGTGAGAACTGTCCTCCTGGTAAAACTTATCAAACAGACGATTTCTGGCCTCCTCGGAAAAACCAGGTCCTTCATCATCTACGGTAAACACAATCTGTTTTTCTTTTTGAAACAAACGGATGGTCACCATACCATTTACTGGACTAAACTTGATGGCATTTCCTATGAGATTGTCCCACACATGATGCATCAGAGCCTCATTTCCAAAATATGTGATGGAATCCATCACTACATCGAATTCAATCTTTTTTTCGGTCCAAGCTGGCTCCTGCGCCAAGATAGATTGCCGAATCTGCTCGTCCAAACTAAACCGCGTCCGATGAGTGGCAATGGATTGATTCTCCAATTTGGACAGCAGCAAAATATTGCTGACCATGGTGGAAAGCCGCCTCGTGTTGAAAAGAATCCTCTCAATGTATTCATTTTCCACTTCATCAATATTATCAGTACTTTGCAGCAATGTGGTATAGCCCTCTATTGCATTGATGGGCGTTTTTATCTCGTGGGAAACACTGGACACAAAATCAGATTGCAACATCTCCGTTGAACTCAATTCCCGTGTCATCAAATTGAACCCAGCATAAAGCTCCTGAATCTCTGAGGAGGTGGACTTTGTCTCCAGCACAGTGTTCAATTCTCCGTCCGCCACTTTCCGCATAGCTTCCCGCAGTTTGGTGATCGGTTCAAAGAAAATTCTGGACAGCAATCTAGCTGCCACTGTTCCGATGATCAACGCATATAGATTCAGCTGCAAAACCAGCGGAATCACCGTTGAAAACGAGAAGGCCCATTCCATAAATCGGGCAATTCCAAACGCAGATAGTATGCTGAACATAACCAGCAATCCGATCGCCAGGGTTACTCTTGTCCTTAAACTCAATCGGAACCGCTTCTTTGAGTCTCGCAACTGATCATATTTCTCCTTTGGATCTATTTCCTTCATAACTTTTCCACCTTATAGCCCACTCCACGCATGGTTACAATTCGGAAATCTTTATTTTCCCGCAAGCGATCTCTAAGACGGCCGATATGCACATCAATGGTATGGGTATCACTGTCAGAATCGTATCCCCATACATCGTCCATAAGTTGCTGGCGAGTAAAAATCCGTCCCGGGTAAGAGACCAGCTTATAGAGAAGCATGAATTCCTTTTGAGGAAGAACCAGCTTTTTATCCTCAAAAGTTACGGCAAAGGTATCATATTCCAAAACAGTTCCTCCGATACTCTGCTTGCGCTCGTGGATCATTTGCGCACGACGCAAAAGTGCCTGTACCCGCAAAACCATTTCATTGACATTGATAGGTTTCACCATATAATCGTCCGTGCCAGATAAAAAGCCCTTGCGCATATCGTCAAAAGCATCTTTTGCGGTAATCATCAAGATTGGAGTCGTATTTCCCGCGTCGCGAAGTGACCGGACCAGCTCATATCCATCCATAACCGGCATCATGATGTCGGAGATAATCAAGTCAAAATAATCCTCGTCCAAAGCTTGAAGGGCTTCCCTACCGTTTGACACTTCTTTTACGCTGTAACCATTCTTTATTAAAACATGCGCAAACAGGCGGCAAAGTTCCCTATCATCTTCAGCAACCAAAATTTCAAGCACTCTCATCTACCTCCTGTAATCACAATGCCGATACAGAAACACACTCCATCGCTCTCTTTCTTGAAGCATATCTCTAATAGTATTCAGATAGCTAAAAGCTGTCAACACCTAACCATTCATTTGACTTCAGAATAAATACGCCTGCATTGAACACAGGTGCAAACTCAATTACCTCTGTGTTTCCTGCAGGCGCATTGGGTCTTTAAATACTCAAAAGTATTTATATTTTCCAGATTCGCTTTTGAAAATTGGCAAAACCTATCACGTCTCAGAGCAATGCCAGGGAATTAGGGATTCATCGTCTTTGAGGAAACAAATCCATCCTTCAGATTACGCGTTCTTCGAACAATTGCTGCAGCTGCCGCAAAGATGACTGCTTTCCCAAAGTTCATCCGCTTTTGGCGTCCACCTCTCCGCGTAGGGTTTGCATTTTTGATAGAGGTTTTCTACATCTTCTGGGGACTGCATATCGGTGGAATGAGCTCCTGAGCATTTCACCATATCGCGCAAAGCCTCTGGATTTTCCAGCATAGGACAGGGCCGAAGCATATTTTCATTGAAAGGCTGGCCTTGTTTGTATGCCATGAACAAGGGGCGCTTATAGGCTTCTAACAAGGTATGTTCCCGAATATTGGAATCTGCATAATGAATAAATGCACATGGTTCAATATCCCCGTTGGCATTGATATGCAGGTAAGCGCGGCCACCCGCGATACAACCACCTACAAATTCCCCATCCTGTTGGAAATCAATGGTAAAAATAGGCTTGGAATTTCTGTAAGCGCGAATTCGATTGTACATCATTTCTCGCTGCTCCGGAGTGGGAAGGAGTTCTGGCACCGCCTCGTTTCCAACAGGCATATAGTGGAAGAACCATGCAAACTTTGCACCCATCTCCACCAGCATATCCATATACTCCTCGGAACTCAAGGAATCCACATTGGCCGATGTATAGCAGCAGGACGCACCAAAGGGGAGCTTTTTCTCCTTCAAGATGCGCATTGCCTGCATCACCCGCTGATAGGTTCCCTTTCCGCGTCTGGAATCAGTTGCCTCTTCAAACCCTTCTATACTGATCGCCGGAACAAAGTTCTTTACCCGAAGCATCTCGTCTGCAAAGTTCTCATCAATCAGCGTTCCGTTGGTAAAGGCTAGAAATTCGCAATCGGGATGAGCTTCACACAGGCGGATCACATCGTCCTTGCGGACAAGGGGTTCCCCACCGGAGAAAATGTACATGTAGGTTCCCATCTGTGTGCCTTGACGGACGATATCATCCAGCACCTCATATTCCAAATTCAGCTGATGGCCGTACTCAGCTGCCCAACAGCCTGTACATTTCAAATTGCAGGCAGAGGTCAGATCCATGAGTATTGCCCAGGGAATATTGCAGTCATGCTCAGCTTTCCATTGCTCTTGTCGGCCATAGCCAATTAAAGAGGTATTGACGAAAAAATTCTCAAAGAACACTTTGCGGACTTCGGGGTCGATATCTGTCCACAAACTTTTCATAAGCTGATACCAGTTGTTGTCCGGATTGCTGATGATATCTCTAAGCACTTTGCGCTGGCTTGGGAATCTGTTTTCTTTGTCAAACTTATCCGCCCATGCCATCAGTTTCGGAAGACTTTTGTCCGGATCTTCCTCCAAATATTTGAGTATTTGTTTCACTGCAAAGGCTTGCATATTTTCTTTCATTGATTTGTCGCTCATGTCACGCATCCTTTCTCCGTATGGCTTTTGCCATGATTTGTGCTTCATGATAGAGTGGCTTTGTAAACTGGTCCTCAATTCTTCCTCAACAATTGTTGAGGTTCTGTTGAGATACAGTTTACGCAGGAACTTTATACTCAGGGAGAAAATCATCCCACAAAGAAAAGAATGGAGGATATACACTTGTCATATCACAGCGAATCAACTGATGAAGTTTTGCAACATCTCAATGTGGACCAGACTGTCGGTCTCACGTCCAAAGAAGTTCTCTCTCGAAAAGAGAAATACGGGGAAAACAAGCTTCGCGAAAGAAAAAAGAAAACTGTTTTCCAGCGGTTCTTAGACCAGTTCAAAGATGTCATGATCCTCATTCTCATCGCAGCAGCCATTATTTCTTTTGTTGTTGTATGCGTTGAACAGAACTGGGGAGAACTCTTTGAACCAGCGCTCATCTTGTTGATTGTTCTACTGAATGCAGTCATGGGCGTCTACCAAGAGGGAAAAGCCGAAAAAGCACTGGATGCCTTGAAAAACATGTCCGCCCCCCATGCTCGCGTCCTGCGAGACGGAAAAGAAATTGTCATTGCAGCGGCTGAACTGGTTCCCGGAGATATCATCCGACTGGAAGCCGGAGATTTTGTACCAGCAGACGCAAGGCTGCTGCACAGTGCCAGTCTTAAAAGTGAGGAATCCGCACTTACCGGTGAATCGGTCCCCTCTGAAAAAGATGCCACTGCCCAAGTTGATGAGAAAGCTCCCTTGGGCGACCGGGACAATATGGTCTTTTCCGGATGCAGCATTACCTATGGCACTGCTTCCGCAGTGGTGACTGCCACTGGCATGGACACCGAGATGGGTAAAATCGCAAACCTATTGGATCAAGAGGAAGAAACCCAAACGCCCTTGCAGTTAAAATTCGCCAAACTGGGAAAATATCTCGGAATTATGGCACTGGTCGCCTGTGCGATTATCTTCGTGGTAGGTTTAATCAACGGAATCCCGGTTCTTGAGATCTTTATGACTGCTGTCTCCTTAGCAGTATCCGCAATTCCAGAAGGCCTGCCTGCCATTGTAACCATTGTACTGTCCATTGGCGTACAGCGCATGGTCAAGAAAAACGCATTGATCCGGAGACTTCCCGCTGTGGAAACCCTGGGCAGCGCATCGGTGATCTGTTCGGATAAAACCGGTACCTTGACACAAAATCGCATGACTTTAACCAGCGCCTATGTGGACGGCTATCTAGATCCCGAAACCATCAGCAACAACAACACCGACAACATCCGAAAACTTTTGATGTACGGCACCCTCTGTTGCGATGGTTCCATCACCTTCAATGGAACTGAAGAAATTCATATTGGCGATCCCACTGAAACTGCCATTGTCCTTGCTGCCCACAAGAATGGAATGCCAAAGGACGACTTGAACAAGCAGTACCCCCGTCTCTTGGAAATCCCCTTCGATTCCAATCGAAAGCGGATGACCACCGTCAACAAAATTGACGGCAAAAATGTGGTTATCGTCAAAGGTGCCTTCGACGTTGTGGAGCCGCTTTGTGTCAAAGGTGATCTGAAAACGGCAAAATCCATCACAAACTCCATGAGTGAAAAAGCTTTGCGGGTTTTGGCCATCGCGTATAAAGAAATCGACACGGTTCCCGAAAGCCCGAGTTCAGAAGAACTGGAAAATGACCTCACTTTCATGGGGCTGGTTGGCATGATTGATCCCCCTCGGCCCGAAGCCAAAAATGCAGTTGCAGTTTGCCGCAAAGCTGGCATCAAGCCGATTATGATTACAGGAGACCATATTGTTACGGCCTCTGCCATTGCTAAGGAACTGGGAATTTTACTGAAAAATGACCGGGCAATCACCGGCACCGAGTTGGATGCCATGAGCGATCGCGAACTGGACCAACAGGTGGAACATATTGCCGTGTATGCCCGAGTATCCCCTGAAAATAAAATTCGTATCGTCAAGGCCTGGCAACGAAAAGGACAGGTGGTCTCCATGACCGGCGACGGCGTCAATGATGCTCCTGCCCTAAAAGCAGCAGATATTGGCTGCGCCATGGGTATCACCGGCACAGACGTGGCCAAGGGCGCCGCTGACATGACACTCACCGATGACAACTTTGCCACAATCGTCGATGCCATTCGTGAAGGCCGCGGTATCTACGCAAACATCAAAAAGGTTGTGGGATTCCTGCTGGGAACCAATATTGGAGAAGTCATCACAGTGTTTCTAGCCATGTTGCTTTGGCATAAAACGCCTCTGTTGTCCATGCAGCTTCTTTGGATCAACCTGGTCACCGATTCCATGCCAGCCATTGCTCTGGGTATGGAGGCTGTGGAATCCGACGTTATGGACCACGGACCAAAACCCAAAGATGAAGGAATTTTCGCCAATGGTCTGGGAATCCGAGTGGTGTTGCAGGGCGTCATGTTTGCATTCCTTTCCCTCATTGCCTTTGTTCTCGGCGAAAATATGACAGGCACGTTGGAAGGCGGCCAAACTATGGCATTTATGGTGCTGGCACTCTCTCAGATTGTTCAGGCCTTCAATATGCGTTCCGAACATTCCCTGTTTAAAATCGGTCCTTTCTCAAATCACAAACTCAACTGGGCTGCTCTTGCCTCCACAATTTTGGTGGCCATCGTTCTGTTCACCCCGGTACGAATTGCCTTTGGTTTGGTAATTCTTCCCGCCAAATTATACCTTGTTGGGCTCTGCCTCATTCTTGTTCCAGTTGTGGTGATGGAATTGTCCAAAGCCTTGGGCTTCATAAAACACAGTCATTAACCGGCTCACCTTAGAACTGATGGTTTCCAAGCTCTCAACTAATCCATAGATTTCAAAATATAATTATGGAGGTTAGATTATGAATCGACATCTAGAACTGAACCCCAACGAACTTACCTCCCTACGGTCCGTGGATGAACGGCTGATGTCCTACAACATCGAGATGACAGAAATTACGGGCGGAACTTTTTGGAAAGCTTATACGCCTGGACAAATTGCTGGCATTGATAAATTTACAAGCTCCGGGGACCTCTCCAATTTCACCTCAATGGCTGATCTGATGCAGTATTATCCCCCCATTGACCTTCGCAATAAAAAACTGCGGTACCTCACTCAACAACTCGGTCCAGCATGGATCCGCGTATCCGGCTCCTGGGCAACCAAAACTTACTACGACTTTGAAGGAACTACAAACGGACATATTCCAGAAGGGTATGCCAGCATTTTGACACGAGAACAATGGATGGACCTACTGGATTTTGTCAAAGCAACAAAGGGAAAACTCCTTGTCTCTGTGAGCAACTGCGCAGGGGATCATCCCAACGGAGGAACCTTTGATTTGACTCAAACAAAGAAGCTGTTTCATTTCAGCCACGAATACGGTGTGGACATCGCCGCTGCTGAATTCATGAATGAGCCAAATATGCTGGAGTTCTCTGGAGCGCCCTCCGGGTATACCGCCGCAGATTACGCGAGAGATCAAGATATCTTTAACACCTGGGTGCGGGAAAACTATCCCGATTGTCTCCTTGTAGGCCCCTGCACCACCGGCGATCCCACCATCACACTGTCCCAGCCAAAAGGATTCGGTGCAGGGATTGCCAGTCTAATGAAAAGCTGCGCTTCCACAGATGACCTGTTGGCCGGGACCAAAGTGAAACTAGACGTATTCAGCTATCACTATTACAACGGGGTTTCCGAACGGCTGGATTCCATCGCTCCCCAGGCGCACTGGCAACCGCAGGAAGCACACACAGATGCCTATCTGGCCGTGGCGGAAGAGTACGCCGGCGCTCATGCGCTGCTGCGGGACAAGTACGTTCCCGCGGCGCCTATTTGGGTGACGGAATCCGGCGATGCCGGTGGCGGCGGAGATACCTGGGCTTCCACCTATCTGGATGTGCTGCGCACGCTCAACGAGCTAGGCAGTTTCGCCACAATAACCGATGGTGTTATTTTTCACAACACCCTGGCCTCCTCTGATTATGGATTCCTGCGACCGGGTGATTTCGAACCCCGCCCCAATTACTACGCTGTTTTACTCTGGAACACTCTCATGGGAAACACTGTGTACCACTGCCAAAATCATCCCATGGAAAGCGTCCACCTCTACTGTCATTCTCGAAAAGACAAAAAACCGGGCTGCGTTTATCTTGTAATCAACAATTCTCCGACAGATAACCTAACTGTAACCTGTCCTCTTGATGTGGAACTTTATCTTCTTTCGAGTGATAGCGAAATGCGCAGCCAAACGATTTGCTTGAACGGAAAGCCTCTCTATTTGTCTGAATATGGGGATCTGCCAATGCTCTGCGGAAAGAAGATTTCTGCCGGCATAATGGAGCTCCCACCTTCCAGCTGCAGTTTTTTGGTTGTCTAACCTGAATATCCTCAGTCAATTTAATTGCAATTAGCTGGTCGTCCAAGCCTCCATACATACGCAGGATATTGAAATGTCTTGAATCAAAAAAACAAGTCCAGGAATGTGAACTGTCACTTCCCGGACTTGTTTTTCATTTCATCAAGAATACTACCAGCAGTTCTCTTCCAATTGCTCTTTCTCTTCAAACTCAGTGCAAGGAGCTCTGACACAGTTTGCTGTATCCGCCTCCCAGAGCCAGCAACTCCTCATGAGTGCCTGTCTCCACAATGCGTCCCTGTTCCATGTACACGATTTTATCAGCGTTCCGTACAATGCTCAAACGATGGGCAATCACCAACACCGTCTTACCCTGCAGCACCGTATCAATGGTGTGCTGTAACTGCTCCTCAGTGGCACTGTCCAGAGCTGAAGTGGCCTCATCCAACAGGTAGACCGGAGCGTCTCGGTACAGCGCTCGGGCAATGGAAACCCGCTGTGCCTGGCCTCCGGAAAGACCGGAACCGCTTTCTCCCACCGGTGTATCCTCCTCCAACTCCAAAGACGCCTGGCTCAGACATTCCACCACTCGGACCCTGTCAGACTGGGAGTGGGATAGAGCCACATTTTCAGCGATGGTGCCGCTGGTGAGCTGGGCATCCTGGGGAATGTAGGAGAACTGCCTGCGCAAATCATAGTTGCTCAACTGACCGAGGGGCGCACCTCCCAGTAGGATCTCCCCTGCATCTGGGGCGTAAAAATTCTCCAGCAGCTTGATGAGGGTGGTCTTGCCGCATCCACTGCCCCCCACTAGAGCCACCGTCTGGCCGGGCTGCACCGTCAGACAAATATCGTGAAGCACCGGCTTTCCGGGCAGGTAGGAGAAGTCCACATGGCGGAACTCCAGGGCAGGATGGGTGGCAAAATCAGGCTGAGCGCTTGCTTTCCGGTCAGTTTCTATGGGGGCATCCAACAGCTCTTGCACTCGCTGGGAGTTGACCACCGTTGTCTGAATAAACATCACCGCATTCCCCAGGTCTCGGGTACCGGTGAGCATGAGGCTAAACATGCTGGACAAGTACACCAGAGAGGGAAAATCCCCGGAGAACCCTAAGACCCACACTCCCAACAGAATGGCAAGAGCCTGGGCTCCGTAGCACAAAAAGTCCAGCACACCATCAGTTGTACCCCGCATCACTTTATAGTGGAGGCGGCAGCGGTAAGCTTCCTCGCCGGCGTCGCTGTACTTGCGGGAAAGCACCTGCTCCAGGCCAAAAAGCTTTACCACCGGCAGATTTCCCGCCAGGTCCAGGAGCACGGCACCCAGGGCGGAATCTGCACCCAGAGCCTTTCGCTCCAACACCCGCAGCCGCAAATTCAGCCAGGTGGTCGCCCAGAACATCACCGCCGAGAGGGCAACTCCCAGCAGTGCATACCGCCAATCCAACCACAGCAGGATGAAAAGTGACCCCACAAAGTACACCAGAAACTTGAACACCAAAGTCATCGTGTATCCAGTGAACATACTGGTAGCACTGCGCACATTGACCGTTGCCCGCAACACTTTATCTGCCCGGTCCGTCTCCAGTGCGGAAACTGGCAGCCGCATGGTGTGACCAAACACAACTTTTTGCAGGTTGGCTGTAGCAAAGTTGGCGCTGGTCTTCTGCCACCAGCTGCCAAGACACACCAGAGGCATCAGCAGAACCAAAGCTGCAAAAACCGGGCCTACAGCACCCAAGATCTCACCGTAACCAGCACCGGCCTCCACCAGTTCCATCAGCTGCTGATATAAGTAAGGGATGAGAAACGCCACTGCCAAAGACCCTAGACCCAGAATCCCGCCCACAAGGAACCGCAACCGCTGGCCCCGCATGTAACTGAAATTCTTCGCCATCACTCGCAGGATGGCAAGGTAATTCATCCGGTCATTCATGCGTTCCACCTCCCTGTGCTTGAGCCATTCGACGCAGCATGGTATCCCTGGAAAGAAGTTCCTTCACTGTGCCTTGCTCTGCCACACGGCCTTCCTCCATACAGTACACACGATCCATGTGGGCCACTGCTGTGAACCGGTGGGCAATGACCAACACCGTCTTGTCCCGGAAGGCCTCGTCCATGGTCTGCTGAATCTCCCCTTCGGTTTTTGTATCCAAGGCGGAGGATGCCTCGTCCAGAATGATAAGGCCCGCGTTTCGGACCAGCGCCCGGGCTATGGCGATGCGCTGTCGCTGTCCCCCACTGAGCCGAGAGCCTCCATCACCGATCTGGGTATGCATTCCGTCTTCAAGCGTCTCCACAAAATCCCACAGCCGAGCGTCCCGAAGTGCCTGCTCCACCTGGGAATCTGTGGCGTCAAGTTTGCCATAACGGACGTTTTCGGCAATGGTTCCCCGGAACAAACTGGGCTCCTGGGAAACCACGGCAATGCCTGACCGCAGCTCCGCCAGAGGGGTAGTCGCCACCGGGCAGCCCAGCACTTCCAGATTCCCCTCATACCCTTGGTACAATCCGCAGATCAGCCGCAACAAGGTGGTCTTGCCGCAGCCGCTGGGGCCGATTACGCCCACATGCTCTCCAGACTTTACGTGCAAATCCACACCTTTCAGAACCGGCTTTTCTGGAGTATAGGCAAACTGCAGATTCTCCATCAACACGGTATCTCCTGTCTGCTGTTTCACTGGAGATGCAGCTGGGGTTCCTTCCGCTTCCTGGGGCAGGTCCAACACCTCATACAGACGAGTGGCATAGGCCTCTGCTTGCCGCAAGGTACTCATACTCTTATCCAGCAGGTTGAAAGCCTCTCGAATGCTCCCCGTCAGTGTGACAAAGGTGACAAAGGCGCCCACTGTGATCCGGCCCACCGCGATGAGCCACCCACCAAAGAGGAACACCACCGCGATGAGCAGCACATCGGAGAGGTAGGCCGTCAAGGTCAGGACGGTGCCCTTGCGAGCTGCCTGGTCCAGTCCCTGACGCTGGGACTCAACCGCTCCGGCAAAACGCTGATCCATCGTCTCTTCCGCTCCGAACGCTTTGAGCGCAGCATTGTTGTTGAGCATCTCATTCATGATGCCGTAGGCCTTCCCACCGCTGCGGGAGGCTTTTGTCTGCAGCGCCTGGATGGGTTTGCCGATCTTATTCATGGCGAAAATGAGCAAGGGAGTGATCACCAGGTACACCGCCGACAGTTCCCAGGACACACCGATGCAGAACACCAGGGCCACAATTCCCCGGCAGAACACGCTGATCAGCCAGGTGAAGGTTTCGGAAAAGGCCCGGGACAGCGCGGGCAGGTCGTCGGTGACTCGGGAGAGCACGTCGCCCCCCTGCATACCTGTCTCAAAGTCAGAGAGCTTACAGCCTGCCACCGCTCGAAAAACCTGGCGTTTGATATCTAGAAACATGCGCTCCACCGTGCGGGCAGTATCCACGTTAAACACACCTAGGCGCACCGCGTCCGCCACCACCATGACCAGGGTCACTCCTATGCACCAGGTCATGGTTTCCATTTGCCCAGCCACGCCCAGGTCCACAGCTCGACCCAAGAAATCCGCAGAAAGGGACTTGAATAACCCGGACAACAGCATCAGCACAGTCAACCAAAGGAGCCCCGGCCAATGACGGCGATTGTCCAGCAGCAATCGAGCCAGGGAGGACTTCTCTTTCTTTTTCATGTTCCTCTCTCCCCTATTCGACCAGGCCGCTTTCAGACAGCCACGCTGCGATCTTCCCTTCCATCTCCCTCCGCTGAGTCAGATATCCCGACAATGCTCTTTCAGCTAGGGTGCGGCAGGTATCCAAATTGCCGGCCAACTTCCTCAGCACCTCTGCTGTGGCAGCAGGGGAATCAATGATAAATCCGTTCTCACCCTCCCGGATAAAGCGTTTTGCACACCCGGCATCTGTCACCACCGGCACCACGCCGTGGCTCAGAGATTCAAACAGCGTCAAAGGTCCGCCTTCGCTGACAGAGAAGTTGATAAACACGTGCTTATCTGCATAGAAAGCATCCATCTCTTCGTGAGGAAGCTTCCCCAACAGGTGGATCCGGCTCTCCAAGTTCTGGGCCTGAATATGCTCTTTGAGAGGCTCGTAGCACTCTCCATCCCCGGCAATGAACAGCTCAAAGTTCACCCCGGCAGCGGCTAAGGCATCCATCACATCCAACAACCACAGACAGCGCTTGTTTCCGGCCTCCAGCCGGGCAGCATAGGCGATGCGCAGCGTGGTGCCGGACTTCTTTTCCAGGGATTCTGGATGTTCGGGAGGCAGCTGGAGATAGACGGAGATGTCCTGTTCCCGGTGCGGGAGCCGCTGACACAGATGTTCTGCAATATCGTCGCTGACAGCTACAAAGTTGTCAATGACCTCCTGGCACCGGGTCACCCGGTCTAAGAATATGGAAACATCTCCGTGGAGCACGGAGATAATCCTAGTCTTGAGACCCAGATATTTTTTGGCCAGGAAAAAGGCCGACAACATGTGCATACTGCCGTTGTCAAAGTACAGCAGGGGCGGCTGCTGCCGGGTGAGCTGCTCCAACACCGCCAGGGTGTAGTCCAGAAAGCCGTCAAACATGCCGAACTGGATCACGTCTTCAGCAGCAATGCCATAAAACTCCCGGCCCACGTACAGATAGGGACTCTGCTGCCGGGGCTCCCACATTTGAACCGAAACGCCCTGAGGGGTAAGCTCCTTCTTTAAGGCGAAAAACAGCTGAGTAGCCCAGGTCTCCGCGCCACCCAGCACAAAGTCAATATTCATCCCCACCGCCACAGAGCGCTCCGGTTCCGGGCAAAGGGGGGCGTCCTCCACCTGGGCATGGGTCAACAGCTCACTGAAGAACTCGATGTCCCGCCAAATGTGAGACCGGAGGCCTTCCTGCTTCTCCGCAAGCTCATTCCGGATCTTCCCGAACATATCCTCCGGGCCTAGGGCAATCACCAGCTTGTCACCTTCACCTAGGGCAAGGCCTGCCACTTTCTCAGGAGAGTTGCCCACTTCCGTATAAGATAGCCCCAGCCGCTGAAGATCCCGGCATACCGCAGTACGCACCTCTGGTCGTCCGTAGACGTAGATCGCATCAGGATAGTCCTTGACGTACAGCTTCATTTCAAATCCTCCCTTTCTCTAAATACATACTCGCAGGTTGAGAATCACAGGTCTCAACAACGCAATTTCAGTACTGCTCACAAAGCAAAAAGTTGTTTTAGAACTATTATAGAAAACAGTATTTATTTTTTCAAGTATTTCCAAAAAATATATGCAATTTGATGAAGTTCTGCATTGACGTAAGCATCACGGAGTTTCCCGGTCATACAACTCGTTTCTGCTCTCCTGCCCACCTTCTCAAAAACGGTCCCTAGGACAAAACCAAACTTTCTCCTCTAAATAAAGAAAGACCGGGACTTCTCCCGGCCTTTTCGCTACTCTTTTCTAAGTTCATTCAACTACCATCCGGAAGGACTGCCGTCACAGAGAAACACCTCACCACAATGGAAACACTTGAGGTGGTGATAGCATCAAGAGGCAGCTTATCCACTTTGCTGGTTAATCAACGACGGATGGAAAACAGCTCTTCCTTCCAAGCAAAGTTCTAATATACTCACGATAGTGGGCAACAAAAGACTCCTGTGAAAAGCAAATGATCTCGTCAAAACTCCAGTGCTTCAGAAGACTTTGGATCCAGCGGGAACCTAAGTAGTATCCCACATCGCCATGTCCAGAATAGTTCACCCAATCGCCAAAATACCGTTGATTGCTGGGCGTCATCCCCGGCAAGTCCTTGTCAAAATCGTTTAGGATCTCTAAGTAGTGCTCTTGGCACCACGCTTTCCAACCGTTTTTGTCCTGCTGGAAATAATCCCAATCTCCCACCAGCATTTGTTCGAATCCCATGGCAATGCCTTCAGAAAAAAGCTGCCACAAAAAGTGTTCCGCCCCCTCCTGGGCCACTTGAGGAACCCATCCATGCTGACTGTGGTATAAGTGTCCCAGTTCGTGGTAGATCAACCCTTGCAGATCGCTGAGACTTGTCCAGTCCAGCTCCAATATTTTTTCAATCCCTAAAAGCACCTGATCCCTGCCGCCCAAGGTGGTCGCCCACCCCGCTCCATTACAGAGGCCAAGGTATAAAACAATATCCACTTCCAGTTCTTCTCCAAACTGGGCTTTTACCCTCTCGTTCAACCCCTCTGTCACTTGATGAAAAGTGCTCCGCACGCTTTCAAGTCTGGGATCTCCATACACCCCTTGGATAACCGGCAGATAATCACGTTCATAGAAATACTTCCCTGTGGCCAGCACATCTTCCATATCATCTCGAAAAATATGGCTGTCATTTCCAAAACAACGGCTGGCATACTGCTCCCAAGCCGAAAAATCAAAGGTTCCACCGGGAAATAGGTTCTGGATTTCGTCCAATGTATCTGTGACCTGAATCACTGCGATCCCCCTCCTTTTCTCAACTATACCACAGGCAAACAAGGACCGCAACTGCTCTTCGTCCAGGGTTCTCCCAGCTTCATCACAAGATCAAATTACCCTGTGAGCTTTCTCAAATCACAGATGTTTCTCTTCCAGGCGGCCTTACATTGCCAAGGACAGGGTAACCACAGCATCTCCCTTACCCAGTGCAGCCTCCCAGCCATTCAAATCATCAATGCGGCCAAGACGGGTGTAGCTCCAGGAATTGGAACCGTAGAACATCACAATTTGGCTTCCCTGGTACAAGACAATATCTCCGGACTGAGTGGTGACCTGCCGGTTGCTGGTAGGAAGACTGGCACCCAAGTCCCCCACTTTCTCAAAACCCCCATATTCACCCATTTGGATGGTGACAGGGCCACCCTCCAACATTTCCACTAGGGCCTGCACCGCAGTGTTATCCTCCAAGGTTGCTGTAAACAAGGTTCCGTTGACGTCCACTTGCATTTTCATGACTGATTCCTCCTGATCATTTTCAATATAACTGACAGTGGGTTCCGGTAATTGCGCCGAGAAGTCAGCTTCCTGGGGAGCGTGGGTAGTCTCGACAATGTCCACCATCTGACCGCTAACTTGGGCATTCTGGGTGTCCGAACACCCACTCAACACAAAAATCAAAGCCGCTAGAAGAAGTGCCAGGACACTAAAAACCCGCCTCAAAATATCACCACTTTCATAAACCTAGAGCGCTGAATTCCAGAGCTAGGATTCATTCTTTGCAGAAAGTTGTTTGGTCCGTTTCGTTTAGGTCAATTGAGAGCGGATTTCGTTTCCGGCGCGTTTATCCATCTGCACCCGCAATACAATCAAGCCCAGGGCACACACCAAAAAGAGAGCGCCTCCCAACACAATGAACTGCGTCCCCATGCTGGAGAGAAAGAACCCACATACTGTGGTAGCTATGGTTGTGCCCAGGTTGGTGGAAGCCAAAAACAATCCGTTGGCAAAATCAGGGGCATGAGGTGCCGCAGTAGCCAGCCAATACTGGTTGATATTTGCAGCACAGCCAGCCAACACGCCCCACACAAGGGTCAAAATAGCCATGGGCACGGTAAAAGCTCCCAGGAAGAAAAGCACCGCATACACCGCAATTAGCAAAGGCGGAAACACCAGCACAAATCCTAGAGGGCGACTGCTTAAAGCCCGGCCGGCAATCACATTGCCCAGGATATTGGAAAGTCCATAGACCAGCAGCAAAGCGCTGACTATTCCTGGGGAGAGGTGTGTCACATTCTCCAAATAATCGGAAAGGTAGCTATACATTCCAAAGATGGATCCATTCAGACACATCACGCCCAGAATGGCCAACCACACACGACCCTCCTTTAGCACACTGAGTTGGGAACCATAAGAGAGCTTTTCCTTTACCGGCAGATCCGGCACCACGATAACGGTTGCGATCAATGCCACGGCATTCACCGCCGCAAAGAACAACATGCCCATCCGCAGAGAAGTGACATGGGCAATATAACTGACAATGGGGACTCCCAGCACCATACCAGCTGAAACACCGATCATCACCTTGGAGACGGCTTTGGGAGCTTCCTCCTTGGAAACAGAGGCCCCTGCCACGGACATGGCCATAGAAACGTACACCGGTTGAAAAAAGGCAGGGATCACTCGGGCTGCCACTACCACGGGGAAAGTGGTTGCAAAGGCGGAGATCAAATTGCATCCGGTGAACACTCCCAACACCAACAGCATAGTCTTTTTCCGATTGATACGGGAAAAAAGTAGCGGCATGGTGGGTCCTGCAAAAGCCACTATCAAAGCAAATAGGCTTACCAACAGGCCGGCAGTGGCTACGGTGACGCCGTATTCCTCCGCCACCAGAGGCAATATCCCCACCACACCCATCTCTGTGTTGATGATACTAAACACCCCCAGCGTGAGGATGAAAATGATCCCTTTTGTCACAGCAATCCCTCCTGATGCTTTACTTTGACTACAAGCTCATGGTAGCATCCGGAAAAAGAAATAGCAAATACTTATATATTATATTGTTAAATAGTTTTTATAAATAAAATCCCAATTGCGATTTTGGGAACGCAAACCATCCCCTGTTTCACGCCTGCTTTCTGAAAACTTCCAACTAGATCAACGCTTTGTACGCAAGCAAATCGGCAAAAACAAGGCAACTCGTTTGTGTCTCAAAAGAACTACTTCTTAGGCACACAAAAAAGAAAGGCCGGGATTTCTCCCGGTCTTTCTTTGCGATATCCGCAACTGTTACTTCATCAAATTCTGAGCAAAACCCATCAATATCGTGGCTGCCTGAGCACGGGTTTGCTGGCTTCGGGCTGCAGAGTATTGTCTCCTCGAAGCCGTTGATAAGTCCCAGGCCAGCGGCCCAGCTCATTGCATTCTTCGCCCAATCCTGGACCTTGCCGCCATCAGGATACTTGGACAAATCTCCCAGAGCGGGCAGGGTAATGCCCCTATACTCGGCATAATTGTAAAGAACTTGGGCCAGCTCCTCGCGAGAGATGCTGCGATCCGGATAGAAAAGGTCATTTCCATATCCAATCATCAAACCAGCCTCATTAGCCCAGGTAATAGAATCCATCGCCCAGTGACCTTCGCCCACGTCAGTGAATTCGGCGGTTTCAGTCACTTCCGGCTGGCCCTCCAAATTGTAGAGAATTTGGGCAACCATGGCACGGCTCAGGGTTGCGTTGGGGGCAAAGATGGTGGCACTGGTACCCGTCATCATGCCCTGCCCGTAGACAAACTCCACAGCCTCGTTGTACCAGTCCTCTTCGTCCACATCGGTAAAAGGCAGTGTGTGGTTCTTCTGGTCCAGAACAATCGCGTACTGGCTGGCATGGCTCATCGTCAGCTCTACGTTGCCCCAGCCATCCACCTAGCCAGCGGTCTCTTCGTATAAAGACTCGCACCCAGGTCTAGGTCCGCCACATCCAAGTCAGCGGGGATATCCTAGCCGTTCACCGTCCAGGTGATGCCGGCGTCTGAAGCACCAGTTCAGCAATCTCATACCAGCCTTCTGCACCACCTACGCTGGGACCAGGAGGAGTCTTGACCGAAGGCTCTGGGGTTGGATCATCACCACCAGAGGGGTTTGGAGGCGAAGTACCCGTACTAGCTGTGACCGTCTGCGATATATCATCACGTTTTTTAAGAAGTTTCTAACCCGTCCACAGGCGTGTCAATGTCCTCCAATTCTTTCTCAGACGCGGCCTGGACAAAAACACATTTATGACGGCGCAGGACGGCCCTTCCCCCAGTGTCCCCTTCCAAAGCCATAAGCTCCGGCAAAAGCTTCACGGAGAACAACGTGGGATTCCCCGGGCGGTCTCCCCAACACAGACTAGCACCCTCCACGCCTTCCTTGGCGCAGTCCAAAAGGCGGAGCATGGAATCTTCCGTCAAATAGGGTTGATCCGCCACCACAAACAGGAGAAAATCCCCCTCTTCCACGTCCTTCAGCGCGGACAACCCCGCACGGATAGAAAAGGAAATGCCCCCTTCACTTTCCGGACTATCCACTGCGGCAATCCCCCTTCGGGACGCCTCCTGGCGGATCTCCTCATACCGGGATACCACCAGCAAGCGACAGTCCTGCCTTTTGTTCACCAGGTTTTCCAGCATCTCCAAAGTCCAGAGAAACATGGGTCTTCCCTTTACTGGATAGAGCAGCTTATTTTTTCCGAACCTTCGGCTGCTCCCCGAAGCCAGGAACAGAATATGCTTACGCATTGGGCATCTCCATTAGAATCTTTTCCGGGGTGATGGGAAGGCTGCGATGCCACACACCTGTGGCCCGGAAAATCGCGTGAGCGATGGCAGGGGCCGGGGTGTTGATGACCACTTCACCAATGGACTTGGCCCCATATGGCCCAGTGGGTTCGTGGCTATATGCGAACTCCACGTGGAGCGTACCCATATCCAGCCGGGTGGGGATTTTGTACTGCATGAAGGAATCCTCCAGGATCTTCCCCTTGTCCGTGTAGGTCACATTCTCCGAGAGAGCCATGCCGATACCCTGCACGATACCACCTTCCGCTTGGATCCGAGCCAGATTCTCTGCAATGGGGATACCGCAGTCCACCACGGAGGAATAATTCAGCACCTGCACACCGCCGGTCTCCCGATCCAGCTCGATCTCCACCATGCCCACCATAAAGGGCGGAGGAGACACCGGCGAGGAATGGGTGACCGTCGCCTGGGCGGGAATGGTATTATTGACCATGGAGGCTGTGGCAATGTCGCTGCGGGAGACAAATCCTGTGCCATCCAACTTATAGACACCATCTCCCCGGAATTCCAGTTCGGATACGTCGCACTTCAGGATGGAGGCGGCGATGGCGCGCATATTATCCTGAAGCTCCATGCACGCCTTCTCTGTGGCCTTACCTGTCAGGTAGGTGGTGGAGGAGGCGTAAGAACCGGAATCGTAGGGGGAAGCATCGGTATCCGCACCAAAGACGACGATCTCATCGGGGGAACACTCCAAAGTTTCGGCGGCAATCATGGCCAGGATGGTGTCACATCCAGTGCCCATATCCGCCGCGCCGATAATCAGGTTATAGAACCCATCGTCTCCCAACTTGATGGTGGCGGATCCCACGTCGCAGTTGGAAATTGCAGAACCCTGCATACTCAGAGCCATGCCGGCAGCACGAACTTTTCCATTGCCCATGTCACGCACAGGATATTTGGCGTCCCAGTCGAAAATCTCCTTGCACCGGCTGATGCACTGGTCCAAGGCACAGGCATTGGCCACCTCATAGTAATAGGCAGGCATGACCATACCCTCCCGGACGATGTTCTTCTCCCGGAGGGCAGCGGGATCCATCTGTAGAATATCCGCCAATTCGTTGACCGCACTTTCCACAGCGAATATGCCCTGGGTGGCGCCGTAACCACGGTAGGCGCCGGAGGACTGAACATTGGTGTAAACCACGTCATAGGAGAACCGGAACGCCTCCAGACCGCCGGTATACAGGGGAATGGACTTGTGCCCGGAGAGCCCCACGGTGGTGGGGCCATGCTCACCGTATGCACCGGTGTTGGACAGTGTGTACACATCCAGCGCCCGGATGGTGCCGTCCTTCATGGCGCCCAGCCGGACTGTGACATCCATAGCGTGGCGGGGAGACGCAGCAGTCTGGCACTCTTGACGCGTGTAGATCATCTTAGCGGGGTGGCCAGTCTTCCAGGTGACGAAGGCCGGATAGACCTCTGCCACCACCGTCTGTTTTGCCCCGAAGCCGCCGCCGATCCGTGGCTTCTCCACGTGAACCTTGGACTTGGGAATTCCCAAAGCATTGGCGATGATTCTGCGGCAGTGAAAGACGATCTGCGTGGAGGAAACCACGTGCAGCCGCCCATACCGGTCAATCTCTGTGTAGGTGCGGAAGGTCTCCATCATGGCCTGCTGACAAGCCTTCACCTGGTAGGTGTGCTCCACCACATAGTCACACTGGGACAGCACTTCCTCCACATCTCCGTCGCCGCAAGTTCCGCTGGCGCAGAGATTCCGCTTGTTATCCGCTCCCACCGGACAGGGAGCGTTCCAGCTGTCCTCGGGATGGATCAAAATAGGGTTATCCTTGGCTATATGAAAATCCAGCAAGGGCTCCAGCACCTGGTACTGGACCTTGATAAGCTTCATAGCCTTATCCACCGCTTTCTCCGTCTCACCGGCCACAATGGCCACGGCATCCCCTACAAAACGCAGGTGCCGGTCCAACAGCAGACGATCCCGAGGTGAGGGCTCCGGGTAGGTCTGGCCTGCCATGGTGAACCGCTCTTGGGGAGAATCCTGGTAGGTGTACACCGCCACAACTCCGGGAACCAGCATGGCTTTGGAGATATCGATCTCCTCCACCAGTGCATTGGCGTGGGGACTGCGAAGCACTTTCACTACCAAGGCATCCTGGGGTGTGATGTCATCCACAAAGAGGGGCTTGCCCAACAGCAGCTGCATGGAATCCTTTTTCCGCATGGACTTGCCCACCACTTTATACGCTGCCATGATGCTCCTCCTTTCGCCAGTTCAGATAGTTTCGGATACCCCGAAGCTGCCCCTCATAGCCGGAACAGCGGCAAAGGTTTCCCGCCAGATAGGCGCGGATCTCGTCATCGGTTGGGTCCGGGTTCTCTCGAAGCAGAGCAATGGTATTGATCACATAGCCGGGGTTGCAGAAGCCACACTGCTCAGCTCCCTGGTCGGCGATGAATCCCACAAACTCCTCCGCCTCCTCTTGAAGCCCCTCCAGGGTTTGAATGTGATGCCCAGCTGCTCTGGCAGCCAACACAGAACAGGACAGCACCGGCACTCCATCCATCAGCACGGTGCACAACCCGCAATTGGAGGTCTCGCAGCCCCGTTTCACAGAAAAGCACCCATGCTGCCGCACAAAGTCGATGAGCAGGGTATCCGGTTCCACGGAACACACCAGCTTCTTTCCATTCAATGTCAGGTTGATCTCCATAGTCACACCCCTTCCATCTGCATCAAACACCGGCGAACCAACACGGCACAGATCTTTTTGCGGTACTCTGCGCTGCCCCGCATGTTGCTTCCAAAAGTCGCCTGACCTGCAATGTAGGCTCCAAAAGCTTCCGCACTCTCCCCAGTGACCCCGCCTTTGAGCAAGCCCTCATCATCCGTGAACACCACTGCGGCTCCAGGCCTTGCGCCTACGGCACAGGTATACACACCGCCCGCTTGAGAAACAGCACAGGCCAACACGGGGAAATCCGTGGAAGTGTTTCTCTGAGAAAGATAGCAAACCTTCCGCTCCCCCTTGGGCACCAGCACACGGACCAGCAGGTCCCGGGTACTCCGGGGCAGCTTTGCAAAGTCATCCATTTCCATGATGCCGTGATGATAGAGCTCCACCTTGGCATCTAACACTTGGAACAGAGTCAGCACATCGGAAAAACCGAACCGGCCATAAAGACTGCCGCCAATGGTGGCCACATTGCGGAATTGAACGCCTACAATGTGTTTCAACGCCTCCGCCATAGCGCCTTGTGTCAATTCCTGGAGGCCCGGATGGACCTCCAAAGCCCGCAAGGACACCATAGCTCCAATGGAGAAACAGTCCTCCTGTTCCTCAATTTTGTCAAGTCCCAGATCGCACAGGTCGATGGCTGTCTGAACGGAGCGGTTCTCCATTTTCAGCCACAGCATGCCTCCCAGGATCACGCTGCTGCGCTTTTGACCCAGGGTATAGGCTTCTTCCAGGCTCTGCGCCCGGACGTAATTCGCGATCTTCAGCATGATGTATCCTCCTTAGGTGCTTCTTTGGGAAGCAACAAATTCAGCAGAATAGCCACAAAGGCTGCGGGCACAATGCCGCTGCCGCCAAAGATCAGGCTCACCGCCTGGGGCAGATTGCTCAACACCCCACTGTTGGCTCCCAGGCCATAGCCCAAGCCCAGCGCAACGGAAACGATGGTCATATTCCGGCCGGTGAGAGGATCCTTAGTGATCAGCTGGATGCCACTGATGACAATAGAAGAGAACATGATTACCGCAGCGCCTCCCAGCACCGACTGGGGCATGATGGATACTACCGCCGCCAACTTGGGCAGCAGGCCGCAGAGCACCAGAAAGACAGCGCCGCAGGCCAGGGCAAAGCGATTGACGATCTTGGTCATGGTAACCAAGCCCACGTTCTGGCTGAAGGAAGTGTTGGGAAGCACACCAAAGAACGCGGCCAAAGAGGAACCCAGACCGTCACACATGATACCGCCGGAGAGCTCCTTATCGGTAGCTTCACGGCCCATACCACCCTCCATACAGCCGGAGATATCGCCCACGGTCTCCACAGCGGTGACGATGAACATGATCATCACAGGCAGGATAGCGCGCAGGTCAAAGACAGGCTTCACCGGCATGATTTCCGGCACAGCAAACCATTTCGCCTCAGCCACCTTATCCCAGTTCAAAACCCAGGCCTTGGTGTACTCCACGCCGTCAGCAGTGACGCCGGTGGTGGGCAAAAACAAGGGTAGGATGGAACATACAATGTAGCCGAAGATGATGCCGAACAGAATGCAGGAGGCACTGGTCAGACCCTTCGTGCAATGCTTGAGCACCAGAATCACCGCCATGACGGACAAGCCGATGAGCAGGTTTTCCACAGAGCCGTAATCCGGTGCGGAATCGCCGCCACCGAAGGAGGCCACACCCACACCAATCAAGGATAGGCCGATGGACAGCACCACGGTGCCGGTGACGATAGCAGGAAAGAACCGGCGCAGAGGCTTTAAAAAGGCGCCCAAAACCGTCTCAAAAAGGCCTCCGATGATGCTGGCTCCCATGATGGCTCCATAAGCCAGGATACCGCCTCCCATGGTATCCACAACGCCCCGGAACACGCCGATAAAGCCGGAGCTGGTTCCCATGATGATGGGAACCTTGCCGCCTACCGGTCCAATGGCAAAAAGCTGAATCAACGTCACAACGCCGGCGATGAGCATGGCATTCTGGAGCAGGGAAACCTGCAATGCCGCCAATGCCGCGTCGTTACAGACAGCGGTGATGATCAAGATGGGCGTCAGGTTGCCCACAAACATGGCCAGCACATGTTGCAATCCCAGGGGAATCGCCTGGGACAGGGGAAGCCTCCCTTCAAATTCATAGGGGGATCCGTACACTTTCTCCTTTTTGTTGACTTGCTTCTGCATGTCAAACCTCCTCATTGTTTTTTTACTTTTCCGTATCGCAGCGGAATCTCCCAGAATGGGGATCCGCCCACACGTGGATCTTTGGATAGAGCTCTCGCAGTGCGGATTCCACTGTGGAGGCTTCCGCATCTTTTGTGACCAACAGGCCCACCTGTTCACCATCTCTCAAAAGCAACAGCCGGTCGCACCAACGCAGGGCCTGTTCCGGATTGTGGAGCACCAGCAGCGCTCCTTTTTTTCTCTGGGTCACCAGCGTCCGCAGCGTTTGGAACATGGTGTGAGTATTGTCATAGTCCAAGGCGGTATCCGGTTCATCCAGCAGCAGCACCGGGGTATCCTGCACCAACAATTCCGCCAAAAGCACCAACTGGCGCTGGCCTTGGCTCAGGTGGGCACAATCCTCTTCCAGATGCTCTTCCACACCAAACACCGCTGCCGCCTCGCGGATCCGGGCTTCGTCCACCCTGGTAAGAAAGGCGCTCCCATATGGGTAAAGCCCCATGGACAGCACTTCTCTGACGGTAATGCCCTCTAAAATCCGGGTCTGCTGGGGCAATACCGCCATCCGTTGAGCCCGCTTCTTTTGGGAAAGACCAGCACATTCCTCTCCCCCAAGGATAACTTCTCCCGAAAACCGGCGGACACCTCCTGCAATCCCTCGGAGCAGGGTGGTCTTGCCACAGCCGTTTCGCCCCAGGATCCCCAGCATTTCTCTGGGCATCAGAGAAAAGGAGAGCTCCCTCACCAGAGGCTTTTTGTATCCCAGGGTCAAATTTCGCACCTCAAGCAGCGGTTCCATGGAAATCCCCTTTCCTGCCGCGCAGCAGTAGAATCAGCACCGGTACCGCCAGGAATACCGTAAAGATGCTCAAGGGCAGCTCCGCTCCCTTCCACAGGCTCCGGGCCAACATGTCCGCTGTCAGCACCAAAACTGCTCCCACTGCGGAGGACAGCAAAAAGTATCCCTTCCCCCGCCGCTTATGGAGCCAAAAGGCGATGTGGGGTCCGATTAAGCCTACGAAAGAGATCACCCCGGTAACCGACACCAACCCTGCAATCATCAGGGTACTCAACGTCAGAAAAATCCCTCTCCACAGAGATGGATTCAACCCCATGGAACGGGCGTGTTCCTCTCCTAAAGATAGCATCACCGCCTGCCGGTGAAACAGCAGCAAAAGCACAAAGGGAACCGCCATCACCAAGAGATTGGGAAACAGCTTTCCCGCAGTGATGGCACCCAAACTGCCCATGGTCCAAAATTCAATGGCAGCCAGTTCCCCTTCCGGATCTGCCATAACTTTCAAACACATCAGTCCGGCATCCGCCACCGACGACACAACAATGCCCGCCAGAATGTAGCTGCTCATCTGTCGGAACCGTGAAAACCTGACCAGAAGCAGCACCAAAACTACGGAGAGCATCCCCGTGACAAAGGCCCCCACCATCAACTGTACCGCACTGCCAGTGCCGAGAACAATGGCGCAGGCTGCTCCCAGGGACGCTCCGGATGCCACACCGGTCAAATCCGGCGAGGCCAAGGGATTGCAGAAAATTGTCTGATACACCGCACCGGACAAGCTCATCACACCACCTGCCATCACCCCCATCAGCACCCGAGGCAGACGCAGCTGCCAAAACACCCGCGCCTCCATGGTATCCCCGACTTGTCCCAGCAGGATCTGCCAAATCTCTCCCGGTGAAAGTGGGTAGCTGCCCACGCAGGCGGACAGAACCATCAGTCCCACCAACAGTACCACTGCCCCCAGAATACTGCCGCGCTTCACAAAATTCATTTCGTAATCAGCCCGGTGTCAATGGTGAAATCGTAGAAGCGCTGGTAATAATCTACCACATCCGCCTGGAAGGTCTCAAAGCTGTATGCTTCTTCATGAAGCACACTGGTGAGCCACAGGACACCCAGAATGCCAGAAGGTACAGGGGAATCCCACTCCTCGATTTCCTGGGGCATCTGGTACACGGCTCCATTTTTCACGGCGGTAACCTCCGCCAACTGAGGATCGCTGCTGATATCCTCCGCCGTGTAAGCGGCTCCGCAAGGCACAATGATAACCTCAGGGTCCATGCTCAAAATGGTTTCGTAGGAAACCTCAGTCCAGTAGTCCCCCTCCAGCTGGGAAGCCACATTCTCTCCGCCAGCAAGCTCAATCAGATTGGACTGATACATCTCACCGGGAGCCGTCTCTAAATAAGAGGAGTTGCTCCCCATGTAGACCCGAGGAGTCGTTTCAAAGGTAAGCGACCCCACCTGCTCCAGCTTTTCATCATAGTAGTCCAAGAGCTCCTGGGCTCGTTCTTCCACACCGCAGGCCTTGGCAATGAGCGTCAGCATCTCTTCCATCTGCTCCTGGCTTTCCGGGTCCACCACCAGCACATTGATGCCCAAATCCGTCAACGTGTCTGCGTAGCTACTCAGTTTTACCGGCATCAGCACCAGGTCCGGCTCCAAAGCCGCTGCAGCTTCCACATTGAACTCCTTCAAAGAGCCCACATTGGGCAGTTCCAGCAGCTGCGGGGCAGCCATCTGATAAATGGGGCGGGAATCGGCTTTCATCTCCAACCCGATGACACGGTCGGACAAGCCCAGAGCAATCGTAGCATAGGTGGTGATATAATAGCAGCTGACAATGGTCTGTGCGGGTTCCTCCAGCACCACCTCACGGCCTGCCTGGTCCGTCAGCGTAATCGTAGCACTGTCAGTGCTCTCTTGGGGAGCTGATTCCACTTCCTGGGAAGATTCCGAGGAAAGAGTCTGGGATTCCGTTTCTTCCTCTTGCCCAGACAGACTTGCCTCCACAGAAGCACTTCCGGAAGAACTCTGGTCCGATGTTGTGCCGCAGGCAGCCATAGAGAAAAGCATGGCCAGAACCAGCCCAAGAGAAGCAAGACGCTTCGCTAAGTTATGTTTTTTCATACCTCATTTTCCTTCCTTTTCAGGCGAATTCCGCAAAAAAACCCACCTTATTTTATACTACAAGATTATAATATAAGGAAGGTGGAATGTCAAAGCTTCCCAACAACAGAAAGGGCGAAAATCCTGCTTTTTTCACCCCTAAAACAGAGCATTGATTTTGTTCTCCAACTTTGATACCATGAAGCTATTCAGGGAATCCCGCACAGGGAACGGAACATGGGAGAGGAGTGAACTGAGACATGGAATTCCGAAAAATATTCGACACCATACCAGAACAATTTGACAAATACAGACCACGTTACTGCGCGGAACTCTTTTCCGATTTGATCGCCCTTGCCAAAATAGATTTTTCAAAAGATGTCTTGGAATTGGGACCGGGAACCGGACAGGCAACGGATCCCATTTTACACACGGGCTGCCAGTACCAAGCCATCGAACTTGGCTCCCATTTATACGACATGATGAAGCGCAAATACAGTCAGTACCCCAATTTTCACATTGTAAATGACGACTTCATCACCCATGACTTTGGGGATCAAAAATTTGACACGATCTACTCCGCTGCAACTATCCAGTGGATTCCCGAAGAGGTTGCCTTTCCCAAAACCTTTCAGCTGCTGAAACCTGGCGGGACTTTAGCCATGATGCTGACGAGATCGGACTACAAAACACCCAACGAAAAGCTGTACCACGAAATTCAGCAGGTATATGATGCGTATTTTAAGCCGGAAACGCCCTACATCCAAGGTGCGTTCCAATATACCAACGCCCTTCAGTACGGATATGTAAATTTTGAAAAACGAGAATATCATGGACAGAGGATATTTACCGCAGACGAATATGTTGCCTTTTGCGGGACCCATTGCGATCACATGGTAATCCCCGAACCAGAGAAAAGCAAATTCTTTGACGGCCTCAGACAAGCAGTTTTAGCCGCGGGAAACAAGATCGTCTTCTACGACACCTTTGTCCTATACACAGTGGAAAAGCCAAGAGGAACCTAGTGGTCATACCAATATCACAAGTTCTTCGACCAGGGAGCTCTCGAGGGCTGGAGGAAACCCTTCCCGTTGTCGAGAAAAGCACCCCACAGCCATGATAATGAACTTGATTTTTCTACAGGCAGGAGGCCGCGTCATGAGCAGCTTACAGAACAGTCCCAATCCACCCAAAGAAAAGCGCCGTCTTCCCTCTCGTGTGGTGAGCCGTGCCAAATCCGCCGGTCCAGCAGGTATCGCTTGGCTCAACAGTTTGGAGGACACCATTGCGCATTTGGAGCGCCAATGGCAGGTCACCATTGGAGAAGCGTTGGAAGGAGGCTCCCACGCCTTTGTAGCCCCTGCAGAGGGAGCCCAGGGAGAGCAGTTCGCTGTAAAAATTGACATGCCGGAATCTATGGGCGGAGATTTTCAGCACGGTATGGAAATGCTGCGTCGGATGAACGGCCGAGGTTACGTCAAACTCTATGAATACAACCCACAGCATCAGGCCTGTCTTATGGAACGTCTGGGCAAGCCCATCAACCAGCTAGAGATGTCTGTGGAAGAGCAGATCCGCGCTATCTGTCCCCTGCTCTTGCTCACCTGGGACCACCCCATCCCCCCGCAGGAGATTTCCAAAGGAAATGAATGTGTGGAGTGGTTCCAGCAATTTTTACCCACCATGTGGGAACGGCTGGGACACCCCTGCTCACAACGGGTGATGTCTCTGACAGAAGTGTATCTTGCTGACCGCATGGCCCAAGCAGATCCCAACCAGTTTGTTCTCCTGCACGGGGACGCTCATGGAGGAAACACCTTGGAAACCCTCTCAGGAGATGGGTATAAATTTATCGACCCGGACGGCATTTACAATGAACCGGCCTATGACCTGGGAGTCGTCATGCGGGAATGGCCAGAGGAATATGCCCTCGCCCCCTTGGACAAGGGCAAAGAGCGCTGTGCTCTGTTATCCCAGCTCACCGGCGTAGCTGAGGATGCCATTTGGGCATGGGGCTTTTTGCAGACAGTCTCCACTGGATTCGTCCTGCTGCAGGTGGGCCAGGAACACACCGGTCGGGCTATGCTGCAAGCGGCAGAAGCTTGGTCAGACTAAAAATGCACCACCTATTTTCTTCCTTTTGATGTATTGGATGATGAGGAAAGAGCCGCTATGTCCCCCCTGGAATTCGGATTTCTGAATTCCAGGGGGGTTTATGTGCTGGTTCTTTTACGGTTTAAAAGATTGCGTGCGCACACAGTTTATGATATACTAGCATTTGCAACTAAGGAGGCATTGCCATGAAAGTGTTAAAATGGATTTCTGTCGCCGACCGGTTCGCCAAAGCCTATTTGGACAAGCGTTTGGAACCCCTGGGCATTAACAGCAGCCAACACATGTACCTGCTAAAAATCTGTGCTCAGCCCGGCATTTCTCAGGATTCCCTGCTGGAGATGTTCTATGTTCATCCCAGCAACATTGTACGCACCATCGCATCATTGGAACGCAACGGATTTCTCACCCGCCAACCCAGCGACCAGGACAAACGCACCTGGAAGCTCTTTCCCACTGACAAAGCACTGAGCATTGCAAAAAAAGTTCAGCAAGCCTGCGATGAGACTGAATCCTTCCTGCTCCAGGAAATGACTCCGGACACCGCCGCCATCTTTTGTCGAGAGCTGGCAAATCTGGGAGAGCGAGCCGCTAAGGAAGCGGGAATTGCAAGAAAGAGAGATGAGTTTGATGAATGAAAATCCACTGGGCGTTGAAAAGATCCCCACACTGTTGAGAAAGTTTGCCCTGCCCAGCATCACCGCCATGTTGGTCAGTTCCCTATACAATATTGTGGATCAAGTTTTTATTGGTCAAGGCGTGGGATATTTGGGCAACGCCGCTACCAACGTATCCTATCCCCTATCCACCATCTGTCTGGCCATTTCTTTGCTGATTGGCATCGGAAGCGCTTCTCGTTTTTCCCTATACCTGGGGCAGCGGCAACCGGATAAGGCGGCTGGTATCGCTGGAAACGCCGTTTGCTTAGGCGTTTTGGCCGGCGCACTCTATCTCTTGGTTGGGGAACTGTTTCTCACACCAATGCTTCGAGTGTTCGGTGCTACCGAGGAAATCCTCCCCTATGCCCAGCAGTATGCAGGTATCACCCTGTTGGGTATGCCCCTGTTGATTTTGACCAATGCCATCAGCAATTTGATTCGAGCCGACGGCAGCCCAAAATATTCCATGGTGTGCATGGTAGCAGGAGCCATCGTCAATTGCATCCTAGATCCCGTGTTCATTTTCCTGTTCCACTGGGGTGTGGCAGGCGCAGCTTGGGCCACTGTTTTAGGCCAGATTTTATCTTTCTTGCTGGCACTGAGATATCTGTGGAAGTTTAAGACGATTCGTCTGGAAAAAAGCAGTTTTCGTCTGCACGGAAAGGACTGCCTGCGCACGTTTTACATGGGTACCAGCAGCTGTATCAATCAAGTGGCTATCACCATAGTACAAATTGTTTTAAACAATTCGCTCACCTATTACGGAGCCCTTTCCGACTATGGGCAGGAGATCCCCTTGGCGGCCTGCGGTATTGTCATGAAGACCAACGCTATTTTGCTCTCTGTCATTGTGGGCATCTCTCAAGGAGTGCAGCCCATCATCGGATTTAACTATGGAGCCAAACAGTACGCCAGAGTAAAACAAGCATATCTGTTGGCCATTCGGTGGAACTTCGTTGTTTCAGCCGTGGGCTTTGTACTGTTTCAGTTTTTTCCTCGGACCATCATTTCTCTGTTCGGCACCGGGGACAAGCTGTATTTTGATTTCGCAGTCCTGTTTATGCGCACATTCCTCTTTATGGTTTTGGTAAACGGCGTGCAGTTGTTGTCCTCCAACTTCTTCACCGCCATCGGAAAAGCACTGCGCGGACTGCTGCTTTCCTTGACGCGACAGGTATTTTTCCTCATTCCTCTCATACTGATTTTACCCCTGTGGCTGGGCATCTTTGGCGTGCTTTTAGCAGGACCTATCGCGGACTTCATTGCATTTATTGTCTCAGTTGTTTTGGTACGGCGAGAATTCAAACATATGGGGGCAACAACTGCACCTATACAGAACTAGCAAAGCTACTTACCTGAGGGCTTCCCCTACCTTGTAAAATTGGATTCTCCATTCACACAAAAAACTTTGCATCGTTTAGAACAGCAAGACGCGTCCAACACATCGTGTTGGACGCGTTTCTGCAGTAGGATCAACAGCGTACCCTCCACATCACGTTTCTTCTACACTCTATTGTTCCCCGGGTTCCAAGCGGCAAAAGCAACACTTCCCCTTGCCGCTCCTCTTAGCTAAATACAACATCTGATCGGTTTCCGCATACAACTCCCGATAAGAGCTTTGGGGCTTTGTACATACGCAAATGCCGATGCTGCAGCAAATAGAAAGAGACTGCTCTTCCCAGGAAATACCACTCAAATGGTTCTCCAATTCTTGACCCAGGGCAGTCGCCTGTTTTTCCTCCATGGGAAAATCGTAGAGGATCGCAAACTCATCCCCTCCGATACGCCCCTGACCGACTGCTCCTGCAAAAGTATTCCTGATAGAAACAGCTGTTTCTATCAGCACATGGTCGCCACAGGGGTGACCATATTGATCGTTGATTCGTTTAAATTCATCCAAGTCTACTAAGAATAAAGTCAACCCTCGAGAAGTTTCTGCATTGTCCAAAGCATTAAGTAACTGCTCCGCCCGACATTCCACCGTCGTCTTGTTCAATAGGCCTGTTAGAGAATCCAACTGCACCAGTTCTTGCAATTTGGAGTTCATCTCAATGATCTTTTTTCGCTGCTTAAGAGCCACACAAGTCTGATGAGCATGTGCCAGGGAAACCGCCACAGCTACTACAAATGTAATGGTTAAATTGAGACGATCACCCGAATCCAGCATGGGGGCAATGGTGACTCTGAACAAAAGATAACTCACAGAATATTGGATCAAGCTGTAGCTTGGAAGCATTTGGATCAACAATGCAAGGGCCAACGATGCTGTTGTCAGTACCGCAGTTCCCGCAGCAGGGTCACGGTAGAGGTCATACATGTTAAGCACCATGTGCCAAAAAAGAAGCAAATTCGTCATGACATACTGGGCAATCCATTGTCGCTGCACAGAGAAGTTTCCCAAAAACCGTTCCAAAACAAGCCACAGCACCGCCAGCGCAATCAATGCACAGTACATGGCAAAATAAATGCGATTGTTCAGTGTTCCCAGGCCTGAGCGGGATAAAAACAAGACCCTCAGAATATTCCAAAACTCCATCACAAAAATGATGCCACAGGAAATCCGCAGAGAGAGTTTATTTTTCCGCACCGAATCCCGCAAAAAATCCTGACGAATCTCTGGGGGAACTTTCACCATCTTAAAAAATCTCCGTTTACATTTCTTAATATGCAGTCCCATAATCCCGCTCCTCCTCCCGTGTATTAAAAGGATTTATCTTGACGGCAGATTACTTTAATGCTATGGTTAAATTGTACTGAGAATCCGGGTTCTGTGAAGCGGGCTTGCAGAATTTATCCCTTTCTGCGCAGAATTCGCAACCACATTTATCGACAAAAGGAGCCGTCAGCCATGCTACGAATTGCCGTCTGTGACGACGAGATCAAGGAATTAAATCAGACGGAAAAACTGTTAAATACCTATCTTCAGGCACATCCCCAATTAAACGGACAGGTATCTACTTTTTCAGACGCGAAATCTCTGTTGGCTCAGCGAGAGGTGCAGGGACATTTTGACTTATACGTGCTGGACATCATCATGCCAGAGATGAGCGGCATTGAAACTGGCCGCCATCTGCGGGCTTTGGGCGATCATGGTGAGATTATCTTTCTCACCAATTCCAACGAGTTTGCCGCTGACAGTTATGACGTTCGTGCTTTCTTTTACCTGCTGAAACCAGTGGAAAAAGACAAGCTCTTTCAGGTGATGAACGGTGTAGCAAAAAAGAGGCTTCAACGGCAAAGCAGCGCCATAGTGGTAAATACCACCAAAGGAACTCGCCGTATCTTATTAGAACGAATTCGCTATGCGGAACGTGTGGGGCGTTTTATCCGCTATCACTGTGTTGACGACATTGTGGACTCCCAAACCATACGCGCACCTTTTCGGGAGGTTGTTGCCCCCCTCCTGGCTGACCGGCGCTTCCAGCTTTGCGGTGCCAGTTTTGTGATAAACAATCAATATGTCACTGGGATGAAAAGTTATATTGCTACCTTGGACAATGGCGAAACCATACCGCTCCCACGAGCAGCTGCAGCGGATTTCAAACGCGCTTGGGGCAACTATTGGCTGGCAGAATTGGATGAACCTCGATGACACCTACCGGATGAGGAGGCATGAAAACTGAATCTATACTACACCCTACTTGTGGCGGTGACCCAGGCGTTTTTGGGCAGTTACGTCATGCTGTTGATTGATTTTCGAGAGCCGATTTCTACCTGGCGGATGCGGTGGATTGTCACAGTGGCACTGGTGGTCTTAGCAAATCTAACAGGGCTGCTCTTCTTCAATTTCTGGGACACCTACCTGCGAGTAGGAGCGTTTACAATGACGCTTCCATATATTTTAATTACGCTTTGGTGTTCCAAGCAGCGGGGGTTTCGTGCAATCTTCAACATTGCAACCGCTCTGTTCATCGGCTGTATTGGGACAGCAAACTCTTTTTTGGCAAAACTATTTCTGGGAGAAAATATCTTTATCTCTTTCGTTGCACGCACCCTTTCGTTTCTTTTGATGTTCTTTTTGCTGAGGCGTTTCAGTTCCACCTACCGGCAAATGTTATATCAGTTAAATCATGGTTGGTCCATTCTCTGCATCATCCCAATCGCCACGTTTCTTGTCATTCTTTACACGATCAACAGCATTTTGCCCGTCAACCCTGCTGCCGCTACAATAATCAGTTATGGGTTGTTGGCAGTGTGCGGCAGCGCGTACTACTTTATGTATGTCTTTTTTGAACATGTTCAAAAACAAGCACAAGCCAACAGCCAACGGGACATGCTCAGATTGCAGGTATCCGCTCTGGAAAGCCGAATGGATGCGGTAAGGACGACCGAAAACACTCTCCGCACAGAGCGCCACGATCTGCGCCACAGGCTGCAAACCGCAGCACAGCTGGTAGCACAAGGGGATCGAGAGACCGCCCTCGATTTCTTAAACTCCGCCCAAAAGCGGTTAGATCATCACAGGGAAATCCACTGGTGCCGGCCACCGGTATTGGACGCTGTGCTCTCCTCTTACTTTGAACAAGCACAACAGCTGGGGATTCCAGTGGAAGCTAAACTATCCCTCCCTGACACACTGCCGGTGGATGAAGGTGAGCTGGCAATTGTTTTTGCCAATGCTCTGGAAAACGCCATTCATGCCAATCAAAAACTGCCGCCTGAAAAACGGAAGCTTTGTTGTAAAGCCGTGGCATTTCCCGCCCTGATGCTTGAAGTATCCAACCCCTGTGATGGCCAAATTTCTTTTGACAGCCAGGGCCTCCCCATCGCTCAACGAGCAGGACATGGACTGGGAGTGAAGTCCATTGCAGCTTTCTGCCAAACGCACAACGCCGTTTTCCAATTTGACCAGACAGCGGACAACTGGTTCTGGTTCAGATTGGTTTTCTAACACATGGATTCTACAAACAACAAAAGCGGTCCCTGCAGAGAAGATCTCTGCGGGAACCGCTTTTTAACTTTCTCTTTAAACAAACCGACTGACACAAAAATGACTGCTCTTTCCAATTCTCAATATTCCACGCCTTCTCTTGCAGAGACATCTTTGTCATACGGGTGCCGCCAGCAGTGCATCTCTGTGGAATAGTCGGCGCTCTCCTTCATCCAGTCCGCTGGATTTCGACCTGTGAGAATCAACTCTTGGCCCTCTGGCTTTTCCGCCACGGCACGCTTCAGCAGAGCTTCATCCACCATGTTCAACTCCAGAGCGGCGCAGGCTTCGTCCAGGATGAGCAGGTCCGCTGGCTCCTGCAAGGCTGCAAGCAGATTTTCTTCCTGCAATTTGCGGGTTTCTGCTTTCTCGTCCTCCGTCATCTGAAAGACAAATTTATCGCCTGTCTTTCCACGATAAATCCGGGCCCCTAACTGGGAGAGCAATGTGATTTCTCCACTCTCCCGTCCTTTGAGGAACTGGACAATGGCCACCTTTTTCCCAGCTGCCAAAGACCGCAGAGCCACTCCCATGGCTGCTGTGGTCTTCCCTTTTCCGTTCCCCCAATACAGGTGAATCAGACCCTTTTCCATACTATCTCTTCCCCTCCATCAACGCATAGATGGCATCCATATCCAGTGCCTGACGGATCCCCTGAGCCAACAGATCAAACTGCTGCTCCTGATAAGCCTCATGCGAGAGAACCTCCGCCTGCTCACAGGAAATCCCCTTGCGCTGGCACAAGTACTCCGCCAGCTTCCCAGTCAGGCTTCCGGTATCAAACAAGCCGTGCAGATAGGTGCCAAACACATTTCCACTGACACATCCGTCCGGCTGTCCGTTATCCAGCACGCAAAAAACTTCTCCCCTCACGGTGGTTTTTCCGGTGTGGATCTCATAGCCGTCCAGCTGTGCCCCGGCAAACTCGGGAGCCTTCACCACTGCCTGAACTCGGGTGCGAGTCTTGCGGTCACTGAACACGGTATCCACCGGCAACAAGCCCATACCGCGCAGCTCCCCGCCTCCCTCGGTACCCCAGGGGTCCGACAAGGTCTCTCCCAGCATCTGATATCCACCACACACACCCAGTATGGGCGTTCCACCATGGGCCAGCTTACACACTGCGGCCTCCAGCCCGCACTGCCTCAGCCACAAGAGGTCGGACAGCGTGCTCTTGGTGCCTGGCAGGATCACAAGATCAGGGCTGCCCAGCTCGCGGGAACTTTGCACGTAGCGCACTCCCATGGCAGGATGCTCATCCAGCAGAGTGAAATCGGTGAAATTGGAGATGCGAGGCAGGCGGATCACTGCAATATCCAGCGGCTTCCTCTCCCCCTGATTCTCCAAACAAGGCGCTAAGGAATCCTCGTCGTCCACATTCACCCGGAGATAGGGCACAACTCCCAGCACGGGGATTCCTGTTTTTTCCTCCAGCATGGTGAGACCCGGCCTTAGAATGGCTTCATCTCCCCGAAACTTGTTGATAATCAGGCCGCCGATGCGGGCACGTTCCTGCTCTTCCAACAGGGCAACCGTACCATACAGCTGGGCGAACACCCCGCCTCGGTCAATATCCCCTGCCAGCAGCACAGGAGCATCCACCAACTCCGCCATACCCATATTCACAATGTCATCGGCACGCAGATTGATTTCCGCCGGACTTCCCGCTCCCTCAATGACGATGATGTCATTTTCCGCTGCCAAACTGTTGTACGCTTTCAGAATGTCCGGGATCAACTGGCGCTTTTTGCGGAAATACTCGGAAGCCTTCATCTGCCCCAAAATCTCCCCGTTGACAATGACCTGGCTGCCAATATCGCTGGAGGGTTTTAGCAAAATGGGATTCATCCGCACATCCGGCTCCTTGCCCGCCGCCTGTGCCTGCACCACCTGGGCCCGGCCCATTTCCAGGCCGTCCCGGGTGACGTAGCTGTTCAGGGCCATGTTCTGACTCTTGAATGGAGCGGTTCTCCATCCGTCCTGGGCAAAGATCCGGCACAGCCCGGCACAGAGAAGACTTTTCCCAGCTCCCGACATGGTGCCCTGCACCATGATGCATTTGGCCTGTTTCATTGTACCACCTCGTTCAGCGCCTGGATCAGGCGGATATTTTCATCGTGAGTGCGCACCGCAGTGCGGTACCAGGTTTCATCCAATCCGTGATAATTGGAACAGCTGCGCAGCAGAATTCCCCTCTCCCGTAAGGGCTGGATCAAAGGGATTGTGCACCGAAACAGCAGATAGTTGGCCTCTCCGGGGACCACTTCCATGCCCAGGCTGACCAGTTGTTCCACCATCCAGGGGCGCTCCTGTGCTACCATCTGCCGTACCTGCTCTACGTACTCCCTCTCCTCCAGGGCTGCTTCCCCGGCGGCCTGGGCCAAGGAGGAAACCGCCCAAGGCTGTCCGGCCTCCCGCATCTCTTCCAACAATGCACTATCAGCGCACAGGGCGTACCCCAACCGCACTCCCGCCATGGCATAGAGCTTGGTGAAGGCCTTTAAGATCATCACATGGGGAAATTGAGCCAATGCCCCTTTTAAGGTATGATCCTCTGGATGCTCCAAAAAGCCACCGAAACACTCGTCCAGCATCAACAGAGCTCCGCATTGAGCACACCGCTCCGCCACCTGCAACAGGAGTTCTCGGGGGGAAGTAACCCCTGTGGGATTGTTTGGTTCGCAGAGAAACACCATCTCCACACCAGGGACGATGGCCTCTAGGAAACCTTCTTCCAGCCGAAATTGGTTGTCCTCTCGAAGAAGGTAGCGCTCCACCTGACAACCACAGGCGGTGAGAGCCGCTTCATACTCGGCGAAGGCAGGCGCGGTGAGCAGGGCCCTTTTGGGCCTTCTAGCCAGCACCCCGCGGAAGATCAAATCTGCTGCTCCATTACCACACAGCACATAGGATTGCGGAACCTGCTCGTGGGCTGCCAATTTCCTGCACAGAGAACGGCAAAGCGGATCCGGGTAGCGGTCAGCTCTTTCCGCAGCGGCTGCTATGGCATTTTTCACCCCTTGGGGCACCCCCAAAGGGCTGACATTTGCGGAAAAATCCAAGGGCTGGCCCCCGTATTCCTCCAAGTACCCGGCCCAGTCCCCGCCGTGTACCAGCGGGGCCGGGGGATCTCCCATTTGATGGCAATGGCTCATGTGTTGCCTCCATTCCAATGCATTCTAAAACACATCATAAAACACGTGGTTCTCATCACAAAAGCCAGTGAGATCCCACTGCCAGGAACATCACCGCTCCGCGAATCGCCAGTCCAATCACAAGACTTGCCACACTGGCAACAATCATCATCCGATTGGTGCGCAGAATATCTTCCGGCTGGATCTCCCTTTCCGGGTCCCCAATGGTGGGCTTCTCCAGCAACTTCCCAAAATAGGAAGCCGGCCCCGCCAGCTGTACCCCCAGGGATCCGGCACAGGCGGACTCGGTCTGCGCCGAGTTAGGACTGGCATGATTGCGCCGGTCCCGTCGCCAGATCTTCCAGGCGTTTTTCCCGTTACCTCCCGCCAAGGGGCAGGTGAGAATCCAAAACAGCGCTGCTATTCTAGAGGGCAGATAGTTGACTACATCGTCCAGCTTAGCCGCAGCCCGCCCAAAATACAGGTACTTTTCATTTTTGTATCCCACCATGCTATCCATGGTGTTGATGGCTTTATAGGCAAGAGCCAGCGGGGCACCGCCAATCAACATATACAGCATGGGAGCCAATACTCCATCGGAAAAATTCTCCGCCACGGTCTCCACAGCAGCCTTGACCACTCCCTGCTCCGAAAGCTGGGCAGTGTCCCGGCCTACAATGCGGGATACCGCTTTCCGTCCGGCCTCCAAGCCCTGAGTTTTAAGACAGCGATACACGTTGCGGCTCTCTTTGGCAAGGCACCGCATAGCCAAGGCCTGCCAGCACCAGAAAGCCTGCAGCGCCAGCCCCAATAAGGGGTGAATCCACCAGAAGAGCCAGCACAGCCCACCGCTGATGATAAGGGTCCCCACTGGCAGGACAATGGCCAGCACGATACCCCCAGCCCGCTCCCCTTGGGGAGTTTGGGGGAACCGGCGGCGCAGCCAGCCTTCCAGTCGGGAGATCGCCTTGCCCATCCAGACCACGGGATGGGGCATTTTTTCTGGGTCACCCAAGAGACAATCCAACAAGAATCCACAGAGCACTGCCGTCCAGATCATGCTTCCTTCCTGCCTTCCTGGGTGGTTTCGTCATCGCTGCGGACATACTGCACTTCTTCCGTCAACGTCATCATGTGGTCCCTGTGCCAGGAATCTCGGTCAACTTCCAACACATAACCGCCGCCGTTTGGGCCGCACCAATGATAATAGTCGTGGCGGGGCAACCCATACCGCTCCATAATGGCCATCTGGGTGCCGCCATGGGCCATGATGACCAACTGGTCCTCCCCCTTTTCCAGGGCTTCTTCCACCAACGGCACAAAGGCGTTACATGTGCGGTCACAAAACTCTACTTTCCGCTCCCCGCCGGGACAGCATCCTTCGCAGTAAGTGCCCACCCAGGCTATGTATTCCGGATCGCGCTCCATCTCCACATAATTCCGACCCTGAAAGATGCCAAAGCACATCTCCCGAAAATCCTCCACCACGATCTGCTCCGCTTCGGGAAACAGAAGTTCCGCGGTGCTCCGGGCGCGGATCAACGGGGAAACATACACCTTCTCCGGGAAGATATGGGCCTGCACCAGTTGGGCTCTCCCCTCTTCCGAAAGGGGAATATCCAGGGTGCCCTGATACCTCTTTTCCGCATTATAACTGGTCTGTCCATGGCGCAGCAAATAAATTTTCACAGCTGTTCCTCCCCTTTCAACACCGTGGGAATCCCACAGAAGACCCGAATCACCGTATCCGCCTTCTTTGCCAGCAGACAGGCCAGCCGTCCGGCGGCTTCCCGGTCCCGACGCTCTTGTGCGGAAACCGGCACGACACCGCTTCCCACTTCCACGGCAATCACAACTTGGTTTTCAGCTAGCTTCTCCGCCAACTGTTCCAGATCCTCACAATCTGAAACAAGCTCTTGCACATCCCACACAGCGTTGCGGGACAGCGTTTCCTCATCCCAGTGCATCCATTCTTTGACAAAGGTCTTCTTCCCACTGTACAGCGGACCTGTTACAAAAACCATTTCATTCCCTCCAACAGCTGTACCGCAGCCAATGCTCCCAGCATCCACAGCTCTGCCCGCTGCAAAAACCATCCGGCCAAGTCCCCGGTGATACCGCCAAACTGCTTGAGTGCAACCCGATGGTACCGCCACAGCACCCAACCTGCGGCCAACACCATGGCGACACCGGCTAAGCCACCTACCAAAATCATTGCCACCGCCAACACCACGGAGGCCACCGCCAGCACGGTCCGAACCTTCTTTTTATCTGCAGCTGCTGCGAAGGTGTGGGCAAGTCCTGTATTTTTTGCTAAGGGAAAGGCCGCATTGGCAAACCCGGACAGGCACCGCTCCAGCACAAAGGCAAGGCCCATGCACCACAATGCTCTGGAGTCCCACCTCACGGACCCGCACAGGGCAAAATACAGTGCAAACCAGGTGCACAGCCGGATCACCGCAAAGGCACCGCAACGGGGATCTTTCAAGATCTCCCGCTTTTTTTCAGGGGGACCGTAGCTCCCCAGGGCATCACTGGTGTCGGCATAGCCGTCCAGGTGGATTCCCCCTGTCACCAACACGGGGATGGCGCACATTCCCCCTGCCAGCAGCAGTGTGGGAGCACCCACATAGGCCATCAACGCAGCCCATCCCCACCAGAGCAAGCCGCAGACCACTCCGATCAGCGGAAAGGCGCACAGAGAATAGCGCATATTCTTTTCCGTCCACACCGGCTGGGGACAGGGAATGGCGGAAAACATAGCAAAAGCCACAGCAATGGTTTGAAACACATTCATCATAGATTTCCCCCTCCCTTGTGGCATACGGGGATTCCGCAGACCACCTCATACACCCGGTCCGCCTCCTGTGCCAACAGTCGGTTCACTCGAGCCAGGACTTGAAGATACCGTTTAGTACCCCCCTCGTAGCTGCTGCCCCCGCTGAACACCTCATTGGACACGATGACCAGCTCCTTGCACTGGCCCCGCAAGTGCCGGATTCCCCGCCGGACGGACTCCTCACACTGGTCTCCGGCTCCGTCCGGACTGTACAGCTCGTTGGCCACCAGATTGCTCATACATTCCAGCAACACCACACCCTGTCGTGGGAGCGTCACTTGCTCTAAATTCACAAAGCACTCCACCGTTTCAAAGCGCTTCTTCGCCCGCATTTCCCGGTGACGGCAAATGCGGGCCCGACACTCCTGGTCAAAGGGCTGCATGGTGGCAATATAGTACCGAGGCTGATCGCCGGCAGCCAACACCAACTCTTCTGCAAATTCGCTTTTTCCCGAGGCTGCGCCTCCAATCACCAGCGTAACCATCAGGAATCACCATAGGGCACATAGTGGTCGATACCGCCCTGTTCAAAAGTATAGCTCTCGTTGTACACGGCGCAGGCCATATCCAGCAAGGGGATGGCTGCCACTGCGCCGGTTCCCTCTCCAAGGCGCATTCCAGCTGTGATCAACGGCTGAAGCTGCAAAGCGTCCAACACCATCCGCCCTGCCGGCTCTGCGGAGACATGGCTTGCCAGCAGCGCCTTTTCTGCTTTGGGACACATGCGCACTGCGCAGAGAGCTGCAATGGCGCTAATAAACCCATCAATCAGCACCGGAACCCCATGGATAGCGCCTCCCAAAAACACCCCGCAGAGTCCGGCGATATCAAAACCGCCCACTTTTGAAATCACGTCCAAGGGGTCCTCAGGATCCGGCCTATTTTGGGAGATGGCTTGCTCCACCACGCGGATCTTTCTCTCCAGGCCCTCCCGAGACAGCCCTGCACCCCTGCCGGTCAGCTGGGAGGCCTCTCTGGACAGAAGTACACAGGCCACGGCGCTGGAGGTGGTGGTATTGCCAATTCCCATCTCGCCCGTAGCCAGCAGGCGAACCCCTTGCTCCTTCTGCTGGGCAACCAGCTGAATCCCTGTCAGCACTGCTTTTGCCGCCTGCTCCCGGGTCATGGCAGGCCCTTGGGAGATGTCCCCGGTAGCGTTTCCGATCCGCCGGTCAAGGACCCCCTCGGTAGATGGAAAATCCAACACACCCATATCCACTGGGATCACCTGACAATTGGCTACATTGGCCATTCGGCAAACCGCTGTACGCTTTTTCGCCAGATTCTCCGTGACAATGGCGGTGACATCATGGGAAGACTGGGTCACACCCTGGGCAATCACACCGTTGTCCGCACACAGCACCAACACCGACCGGGGAAACAGAGAAATTTCCTCACTGCCGGTAAGGGCGGCGATCCGTTCCAGGGAAGTTTCCAAAAGGCCCAGGCTTCCCAATGGTTTGGCGCAGTCATCCCATTTGGTGTGGGCGGCCTGCCTGGCCGCTTCATCCGGTCCGGCAATTGTTTGCAGCAGGCGATGCAGCTGCTGTTCGTACTGTTCCATGATGATCCCTTCTTTCTCTCCTAGAGTGTACCCAGGAGTCTCACGCTTTCCTTTCCAAATACCGGGCCGCCGCTTCCACAAACCGTTCTCCCAGCCGAGGGTTCCCCCAGAAATACAGGTGGGGGAAACCAGCATACAGCGTTTTGGTGGAGAATCCGCAGAGCCAATTCTTTCTGGAAACAGGCTTCTCCGCTGAGAACGCCTCCCCATTCTGGGTGGAATCCCAATAATGGAATTCATGCACCGGCACCCGCTCCCCCTTGGCAAGCAGCATGCCATCCTCATTGGCTGTGAGATGGGCATAGCCAAACCGCACTAACCGTTCCCGTTTGACACCGTCCCCGGGAAGCGCACCAACCATGGGATAAGCCGTGCCGGAGATATCCTGCAAACTCTGCCCCAAGTAGAGAAATCCACCGCATTCTGCCACTGTGGGCAGTCCGCTTTCCACGGCGTTTTTGACAGCTACCCGCATGGCATGATTTTGAGAAAGCTGGGAGGCATGCAGCTCCGGGTACCCACCGGGCAGGTACAGCCCACCTATCTCCTCCGGCAGCGCTCTATCATTCAAGGGGCTGAATTTCACCAGCTCCGCTCCGGCATCGTGAAAGGCCTCCAAGGTTTCCCGATAGGTAAAGCAGAAGGCTTCATCCTCTGCCACCGCGATACGTGCTTTCACCGGTCCAGGCAAAAACTCGGGGACATTTCCTCGTTCCCTGCCTGCAAACAGCTTCAATAGACGGTCCAAGTCAGTGGTCTCCTCCAGCTTTTGGGCCAAACGGCTAACACGCTGCTGCAAACCCTGGATTTCTCCGGCGGTATAAAGCCCCAGATGACGGCTTTCAATGATTGCCTCCTCCATGTGGGGCAAATACCCCAGCACCGGCAGGCCAGTCTCCCGCTCTAACATCGGGGCAAGACTGGCAAACAGCATGGGAGAACAGTCGTTGAGGAAAATCCCTCGAACCCAGCTGTTTTTCCGAAAGGCGCAAAGTCCCTTGATCTGCGCTGCCAAGGTCAAGCTGGCCCCCTTGGGACGGACCACCAACAACACAGGGATTTCCAGAGTGGACGCCAAATGCCATGCACTGGCCTGCGTAGTGCTGCCCCCCACACCGTCATAAAAACCCATGACCCCTTCACACACAGCTGCTCCATGGCCAGCGGCATGACGGTCATAGAGGGCGCGAAGCCGCTCTTCCCCACAGAGAAACAGATCCAAATTATGGCTTTCTACTCCCAGTACCGAACGATGGAACATGGGGTCAATATAATCCGGGCCACACTTAAACCCACAGGGAGAAAGCCCCCGCTTGGCCAGGGCGGCAAGGAGCCCGCAGGTTACCGCCGTTTTCCCGCTGCCGGATGCAGCAGCCGCTACCAACAGCTCAACCATCGCAATTCCCCGCAATGAGAAAAACAGGGTTGTTGGCCATGAGCAAGTGGAGGGACCCCACCGCCTTGCCGCGGCTGACACTGATCTGGGTCACCTCGGGCACAACGCCACACTTTTGCAGCGCCTGCACCGCCTGATACACGGATTCGATGGAGATGGCTGAGATGCAGATTCTGACATTGGGGTTGCGTTCAAGCACCAGTTTGACCACCGGTTCCATGGAGCCTTTGGTGCCCCCAATAAACACAGCGTCCGGGGTTTCCAAATTCTCCAAGGCTTGGGGTGCAGCGCCCTCCACCAATTTCAGATTCCAGGCCCCCAGTTTTTTCCGGTTTGCCCGGATAAGCTCCCAGGCCTGGGGATTGCACTCCACTGCATAGGTTCTACCCCAGCTGGCTTGAAGGGCCAACTCCACACTGACACTGCCGGTCCCCGCACCCACATCCCACAGGATGTCCTTGGGACTAAGCGCCAGTTTGGCCAACACCACTGCCCGCACCTCTTGTTTGGTCATGGGCACCTCTCCCCGGACAAACAGGATATCGGGGAACCCGGGCATGCGGTGGGTGACTGCCGGGGCAGGCTCCGCCAACAGCACGCTGAGGGATTCAAAACGCTTGCCGATAAACTCCTCCGCCACACCTTGGTGGAGCTTCTGATCGGGATAAGAGAGATTCTCACCTACCACCACGGGAAGGTCTCCCAGTCCGGCTTCCGACAACTGTCGGCACAATTCAGCTGGACCAAGATTGCCACCGGTGAGGAAAAAAGCAGACTTTCCCTGCATGACCGCCCCCACCGGGTTGCAGTCCACTCCATGGGCGGAGAGAAGCAACCAATCCTGCCAGGGTCTGCCCAAAGCCGCGGAGAGCAGCTGCACGCTGGAGATCCCCGGAAGCACTGTATAGGAAACCCCCGCCTGCTCCAGCAAGGGGATCAATGTCCGGGCACCGGAATAGAAGCCGCTGTCCCCGCTGTACAAAACCACGCAGCCATCGCCATGGGCTTGGATGAGTTTGAGAATCTCCGCCGGTCTGGTAGCCGCCACACGATTATCCGTACAGCTGTCCGGCAAACCTTCCAGCAACCGGGCTGCACCCAGAATGCAACTGGCGTTTTCCAACGCCCGACGACAGTCCTCCGTCATCGTGTTCTGGCTTCCTCCCCCGGACGCCGCCAAGATCACCTGCATCCCATCATCTCCTTACACAACTGCAAAATCGTTTCAAAGGATTCGCCGTCCTCTTTGGGGCGGCGGATCACTACCAGCCTCGCTCCAGTCTCCTGAGCCGCCCGGACTTTTTCTGCAAAGCCTCCTGCCGCCCCACCATCTTTTGTCACCAGCCACCCAATGAAAAACTGCCGGATCAGAGCCACATTCAACTCCTGGGTAAAGGGCCCCTGCATGGCAATCACATTGCTCCGGGGGATCCCCAGCACTTCACAGGCTTCCAGGCTTTCTACTACGGGCAGCACTCGAGGGTATAGGCGGTGTACCCCAACGGGGCCAAAGGAGGCAAGCTCCTTGGCGCCAGTGGTAAGCAGGATGTTTCCCTCAACACCCTGCAAAAAGCGGGCGGCATCCGCCGCGGAGTCCACCAAGACACACCCGGGAGGCAACTGGCTTTCCCGGCGAAGCAGCCTGTGACAGGGAACGCCCACCTCTTTGGCAGCCTCCCGAATATTCCTGCTGGCTTCCTTGGCATAGGGATGGGTGGCGTCCACGCACAGATCCGCTCCCGCCAGTACCTGGGTCATGCCCTCTACGTCCAGTCTACCGGAATGGACCTGGATGCCAGACTCATGGGTTTGAACTTCTTTTCCGTACTCCGTAGCCACACAGACCAAAGTTTCCATACCTAAGGCTGCCGTCTCCACAGAAAGCTCCCTGCCTTCGGTGGTGCCACTGAAGATCACCACTCGCATTTTTTCTCATACCCTCGTGGAGTCACCATCCGTCCGGAGATTGCCTGGGTGGTGGAGGAACCAATGAACACCGTAGTGAACATATCCAACTTGGCGTCCCGGAGCTCCTTCAGAGAGAGCAGCTCTGCCTGCTGGCCCTCCCGACCGATATTCCGCACCCAACCGCACACGGTATCGGAAGATTTTCCCTCAGCCAGCAGGATATCGCAGGCTTTTTCCAGATAATCCGCCCGCTTGCGGGAGCTGGGGTTGTACAGGCACAGGCAGAAATCCCCCCAGGCTGCGCAGCGCAGCCGCTTCTCAATGACCTCCCAAGGGGTGAGCAGGTCGGACAGGGAAATCACACAGAAATCGTGGCCCAGGGGCGCACCCAGCACGGCTCCTCCAGACAGGGCCGCTGTGACCCCTGCTACCACCTGGATCTCCACAGAGGGATACTGAGGGGACAGCTGGAGCAGCAACCCTGCCATGCCATAGACACTGGCGTCGCCGCTGCACACCATGGCCACGTCTTTTCCCTCCTGAGCTATTTCCAAGGCCCAGCGGCAACGGTCAATCTCCTGCTTCATGGAGGTGGTGTAGGTCTCCTTCTCCGGAAACAGCGGGGCAACCAGCTCCACATAGACCGTGTAGCCACACAACACCTGGGCCCGCTCCAGCGCTACCTTGGCCTGTCCGGTGAGAAATTCCTCCCCACCGGGACCAATGCCAACAACATATAAAGTACTCATCGTCATTCACTTCTTTCTGAAAGGAAATTCCCAACTTTCATCGGATCCAACGCCAATCCAGCCGGAAAGGCTTGAGGCCTGCTGCCATGGTCACACCGTCCGCCGTAAATTTCTTTGCAATGAGCGTGCCACCACTGAGCGCCACAGCGCTGCGCTCACAGACATTGTCCACTCCCGTGACACGGCTGACAAAGGCGGACGGAGAAAATTCCCCTGGAACCTCCTTCAGCTGGTCCGCCGTGAACGTGTGAAAAGGCCATCCATGGGACTGGCAAAAGCCCACAAGCCCTGGCTCGTCTTTTTTCAAGTCGATACTGGCAACCGCGCAGATGGATTCTTCCCGCAACTGGGTCTCCTGCAAAAAGCGCTCCCAGACCGATTCCAGAGTGGCCTGGGAGATATCCTTCCGGCATCCCACCCCCAGCACCACGGCCTTCGGCGTCAAAGACAACAGACCATCCTCTTTTAGGACACTCACTGTCACATCGGCGGGAAACTCTTTTACCAGTTTCACCCCAGCGGGACATTCTCCCTCCACTGGATAAGTGCTGTACACCCGGATGGTATTTCCTGCCAGCAATTTGCCAGAAATCAGCTTGATCTGCTGGGGATTGACCACTGTCAACCCCTGACAACTGGCCCACTCGTCCACGGCAAACACGCCGTTGACATCCGTAGCGGTGGTGATAACCGCCTGGGCCCCACAAACTTCACTGATGGCCCTGGCTAAACTGTTGGCTCCTCCCAAATGTCCGGAAAGCAGCGCAACGGCAAAATGGGCCGCTTCATCCACGACGACCACTGCGGGATCCGTCCACTTGGCCCGGACATAGGGTGCAATGGCTCGGACGGCAATACCCACCGCTCCTACAAAAACCAGGCCATCCGCGTCTGCAAACTGCTTCTCTGTCCAGGTCTGTAGAGAGTCCGGCTTTCCGCAGCGCGCCACGGTACCTCCCAGGGTTTGGGCCAAGGAATCTGCCAGGGCGAAGCCCTTTTCTGTGAAAGCCAAAAAAGCCAGCTTCATGTTTCCACCGCCTATCCATTTCCTGTTGAAATCCAGCCTCGTCTAGTCGTGCGCACAGAACTGTTGTCAAAGCGCTTGGGAAGGTCGGGGCTCCGGGGAGCTGGCCTGCCGGAATTCCGTGGTAAAGGTAGGATCATACAGGCGGCTCCGCTGATAGCTGGGATCGAGGAATTCGCCAATCAACAATAGCGCTGTTTTACGAATCCCCTCCTGGGCACCCCGCTGAGCTAGAGTCCCCACGGTGCAGCGGATCACCTTTTCGTCCGGCCAAGTGGCCTTGTACACAATGGCTGCTGGGGTATCCGGAGAGTAGCCACCTTGCAGCAACTCCTGCTGAACCTCCTCCAGCAGGCCGGAGGACAAAAACAGCACCATGGACGCCTGATGCTGAGCCATGGAGGCCAACCCTTCCTTTTCCGGGACTGGAGTGCGCCCGGCCATACGGGTGATAATCAAACTCTGGCTGACGCCGGGCAAGGTGTACTCCGTACAGAGTGCTGCTGCTGCCCCGCAAAAACTGGAAACTCCGGGAGTGTCGTCATAGGCTATCTCCTTTTCGTCCAGGGCGTCCATTTGCTCCCGGATGGCGCCGAACAGACTGGCATCTCCGGTATGCAGACGCACGGTATCCTTGCCGGAAGCCTCCATACGGACCATCACTTCCAGCACTTGTTCCAGCGTCATGGTGGCGCTGTTGTGGATCTCGCAGCCCTCTTTTGCCATGTGCAAAAGATCCGGATTCACAAGGCTGCCTGCATAGATGATACAATCCGCTTTTCGCAGCAGCTCAGCTCCCCGCAGGGTGATGAGATCGGGGGCCCCAGGGCCCGCTCCAACAAAATGCACCATCTTCCCTCACTCCTTTACAATCACAGTGGCAAAATATCCTGTGGAATCCTGGGGACGCTCTTTTGACAGGTCGGAGAACACCCTCTCATCCGGCAATCCACAGTTTTGGACCATGGCGCTTTTGGAAAGGCTTGCCCGCCGTTCGATTTCCCCCAGCACCTCGGGCATCTGACGGCCGGACTTCATCAGAATCTTATTCCCCGGCCAACGGAGGACTTCCTCCAAATCAGCGCTGCCAGGGGCGATATGCAAGGGGGTATTCATCTCCGTCAGGCTGACGCCCAGTCGTGCCGCAACTGCGCAAAAACTGGGCACACCCGCAACCATCCTAGTTTCGTACCCCCGGTCTTTGACCAGCTCCATCAAATAACAATAGGTGGAATAGATGGACACATCCCCCAAATTGGGCATGGCCACATCCTGTCCCTGTTCCAGCCAGCTGCACACCTGCTCCGCTGCCTTTTCATGGGCTTCCCTCTGCACCTGAGGATCCCGAGACATAGTAAAGTGCAGGGGCAAAATGGTTTTGTCCCCAATCTCCATGGCCTGCTGTACAATCTCCAGCGCCAGCATCTCCCCACTCTTGGTCTGGGGACAAGCCAGCACCGGGCATTCCCCCAAAATCCGCAAGGCTTTTACCGTCAGGAGCTCCGGATCCCCGGGGCCCACACCTACACCGTAAAAAATTCCTTTTCTCATTGCCATGCTTCGATGATCTCCTTTGCACCCTGGGTCATCCCCAGCAATCCGTATTCGTTGGAAAACAGCACTGCTCCAACCCGGTATTTTCCCTGGACCCTGCGCTCCAAATGCTGCTGGATGGCTTTCAGCAATCCCTCCAACACCGGTTCCCGCAAATGAGCCCTATCTAAAATTTCCACACAGCCATCGGTGGTGGCCGCCTGCAACAGTGCGACACACACCTGCTGGGAGGCACCCTGCACAGCGGCATGGGCGCAAATCAGCTCGGTGCGGCAGTCCGCATAGCGGGAATGGGTGTTCATCACCCCACCTGCCAGCTTCACAAGCTTTCCCAGATGCCCCACCAGCAGCACCTCCTCAAAGGGGTGCGTACCGGCGATATCCAGGGCGTCCCCGATGAAATTGGAACACTTGACCACCGGGACCTCTCTGCCGGCAAGTCCTGTCTCCTGGAGAAAGTTCTCGCCGTAATTGCCCGGGGTGAGCAGAATCCCTTTGGCCCCCAACGCCGCAATTTGCCCCACTTCCAGGGCAATGGTGTCCACCAGCGCCTGCTGACTCATGGGCTCCACAATCCCGGACGTCCCCAAAATGGAGAGGCCTCCCTCAACGCCCAGCACCGGATTAAAGGTCTTTTCCGCCACTTCTTTGCCGCCGGGGATGCAGATGAGCACCTCCATTCCACCATCATAGCCCACAGCATCACACACCTGCTGCACCTGCTCTTCAATCATCCTCCGAGGGACCCGATTGATGGCGGCGAATCCCACCGGCTGATCTAGACCAGGTTTTGTCACCCGGCCCACTCCTTCTCCGCCGTCTATGGCAATCCCTGGCTGATCGCTCTGCCTCACATGAGCTTCCACCGTTAGGCCGTGGGTCGCATCCGCATCGTCCCCGCCGTCCTTCACCACGCCGCAAATCGCCGTTCCCTCTCGCAGGTGCAGATATGCCGGAGTGACTTCCACGGGAATCCCCTTGGGTGTCGTCAGGGAAAGAGTTTCCGGCTTCTTGCCCGAAAGGAGCAGCATGGCTGCCCCTGCCGCCGCCAACGCTGCGCAGGTTCCGGTGGTGTATCCGCAGCGCAGCTGCTTTTGTCCGCTGCGAATGTAGTAGTCCAGCGCCATCGTGGATTCCTTCCTTCTATTTTAAAAGTTCCCGCAAACAGTTCCGGTACATTTCCTGGACCCCGGGAAGCACTCCCAACCCCTGCAAAATACAGTCCACCTCATAGCCTTCTTGAGCGAGGTGACTTTTCCAGCTGTCAGGCTCCTCCCCGGCCATATCGTTGAGGGCGTGATCCCCTGCCACCAACATCAGGGGGGCGGTACGCACCCGGTGATAGCTCCCCGCTTTCAGCTGAGCACACAACTCGCTGATCCCAGGCCAGCCCGCCACAGTGCCCACATACACATCCCTGCGGCCCATCATGTGGAACACAGTCTGCATAGCAGGATACACCACATTGGAAAAGTGAGGTGTTCCGTGACCCATGAGCAGCAACGCGGTCCCTTCTTCTGGGGGATACTCCTCTGAAAGAATTCCAGCAAGAGTCCGCAGATCCTCGGTTCCCGAGAGCAGCGGCGCACCCAGCAGCAGATCGGGAAACCGCCTTTTCGCCTTCTCCACACTTGCCCTCAGGTTTTCGTACTCCAACCCGTATAAAAAGTGCGTGGGCTGCACCACCACCCGGTCATATCTGCCATCGGTCAGCTGGTCCAAGGCCTCCTCGACGCTCCACAGAACTTCTCCCTTGGCAGCCAGAATTCTACGAATGGTCTTGCTGGTGAACGCCCGAAAGAAATCTGCTTCCGGCATTTCCCCGCGCAGAGCCTCCTCCACAGCGATGATGCTTTTTCTGGCAGCGGGTACGCTGGTGCCAAAGCTGACACAGAGCAATGCTGTCTTCACTTTCCGTTTCCTCCCGATCCTTGCAATTTCCGGACAAAACAAAAGCCTTTCTCAAACAGTTTGAGAAAGGCCAGCACAAATCAAGGAGCTTGCGCTCCCGGATCCATCACGGAGACGTTTGGTCCGTCCGCCCCGTGATTTCTGCCCCTTCCGGCAGTATGGAACAAAAGGCAGGTCTTCCGGCTTAGGCGTCCACATTTCGGCTTTGTCTTCCCATGGCTGTCCACAGTGACTTCAAAAAAGCCGAAACTCTGCCATTACGGCGGCGGTCCCGCACGGGAATTTCACCCGTTTCCCTATTATACCGGACAGCAAAAATACAGCCTCCGGTCACCTTCTATTCGTTTCTTTTGTGAGAATACCACATTTTTCTCAGGCATGCAAGAGAGAAATCCCTAGAGAGATCGGAAACCTGGCGGCAATCACCGAGCAATCTGATACAGCAGGGCATTGCAGATGGCTGCCGCCACATTGCTACCACCCTTACGGCCCCTGGCAACAATATGAGGCACGTCTGACTGGAGGATCAGCTCCTTGCTCTCCACCACATTCACAAACCCCACCGGCACGCCGATCACCAGCGCAGGGTGAAGCGTTCCTGATGTGATCTGTTCGTGAAGAGAAATCAGCGCAGTAGGCGCATTGCCAATGGCAAAAATGCAGGGCTTGGGCAGCTTTCCAGCCCGCTCCATGGACACCACAGCCCGAGTGATCCCCCGCTCTTTTGCCTCTGCCGCCACATCCGGGTCCGACATAAAGCAATGGACTTCCCCGCCCAGCTTTGCCAGAATCGTCTTGTTGATGCCCGCTTTAGCCATCTGAGTATCGGTGACAATATCGCAGCCACCGCGGAGGGCTTCGAGCCCCTTTGCCACTGCATGCTCTGAGAACACCAGATTGTCCGCATAGTCAAAATCTGCCGACGTGTGGATAACTCGCTTGATCACCAGCTCGTTTTCTGGGTCCAATTTACGATCCCCCAACAGCTGAGAGATGATGGCAAAGCTCTGTTTTTCAATATCCATCGGTTGAATGTGCTGAATCATGACAACCAAACTTCCTTCCCTCGTTACAGTTTGGGCCCTCAGTGCCTCTCCACAAAAGCCCACAGGAATACAACCCCTGAAAATTTTGCTTCTATTGTAGGCACAAACAAACTCTGTGTCAACTGTTTCCCCATGGCACTCAGATAGAGAATCCTCACCTTTTGAGCTGTCTGCAAATCAGGAGGATTTTCATTTCTGAGAGGCCAGGCGCTTGTATTGACAAAGTTTTTTTCGGTTGCTATAATCAGGACAAATCCAGATATTTTTTGAGTGCCGCTGTACTCGTTTTGACTCAGCGGAGAATAGGAAATCCGGTGAAAATCCGGAACGGTACCGCCACTGTATTTGCGGAGGCTTCACACGAGGCGAAAGCCGGTCATTGGGAGAAATCCTGAGAAGGCTGTGTGCAAGCTGAGGAGGCATGAGTCAGGAGACCTGCTCAAAGTGATTTCTTTGCCGTCCGGCGTCCTATCGGAATGGCAGAGTTTTGTTGTGCGCAAAAAACGGCTGCGGCAGTAAATCAGTTACTGCCGCAGTTTTTGCTTATGTGGGAGTTGTAATTGCTGCGTATGGGGAGCGTGAACCATCTGTGAGTATTATCATGTCAGGTCTGGAACACAGCCAGGTCCCGATCAGCCTGCGGGAAAGGCTGTCTTTTACCAAACAGCAGACAGGGGAAATGGTGCGGAAACTTCATAGCTTTCCCCAAGTTTCCGGCTGCGTGCTGATCTCCACCTGCAACCGAACGGAGTTGTACCTCTCCTGCACCGAAGAAGTGGTGCCCGGAGAACTTCTCTGTCAGGCCGCTGGAGCAGAGTATCCATTGTATCAAGATGCCTTTGTCACCCTCTCAGAAAAAGACGCGGTACAGCATCTGATGGAAGTGGCTGCTGGAATCCGCTCCCGCATTTTTGGAGAGGACCAAATCATCTCTCAGGTAAAAGACGCCATTGCCATCGCTCGAGAGGCAGGTGCTGCGGATTCCGTTTTGGAAACCCTCTTCCGCTCCGCTGTCTCCGCCGGAAAAGAAGTGCGCACCAAGGTGCGGCTCACCTCGGTTCCCACCTCCGCAGCCAGCATGGCGGTGGATTTGCTCCGGGAAAAGCTGGGCGATTTGACCGACAAAAAAGCCCTGGTCATCGGCAACGGTGAAATGGGCCGGCTTGCCGCCTCCCTCCTGAGGCGGGAGGGCTGTCAGGTCTCCGTCACCCTGCGCACTTACCGCCACGGGGAAACCATCGTTCCACCGGGCTGCGGCGTAGTGCCCTACGATCAGCGATTTCTCCACATGGAGGACTGCGATCTTCTGCTCTCTGCCACGACCAGCCCCCATTACACCGTCACTGTGGAGCCCTTGAGCAAGCTCCCTTCTCTACCGGCTGTTCTGGTGGATCTGGCCATTCCTCGGGACATCCAACCCGAGGTTGGACAGCTGCCGGGAGTCTCGCTGTACAACATTGATGACCTGGGAGATTTTTCCGAAAGCCGCACGATCCCGGCAGAAGTCACGGAGATTCTCAACGCTCAAATGGAAAACTTCTACCGCTGGCTCAACTATAAGGATTGCATGACCTCCGTGGACAGCCTGAAGCAGGCCATTGTGGACAGGCTTCTCACGGCTCAGGAATTCGGGGAAGATCTGACGGAGTTCGAGATCATCCAGCTGTCCGTGAACAAGACAGTGGACCTGTTGGTCACCGGGTTGGCGGAGCGCATCACCTCGGAAAACCTGACCAAATGCGAAAGCAAGATCCGCCTGCGCACCACCGGGCGTCCGGTGGTTTCTTGAGAAAAGAGGCTGCTTATGGATTACACTGCGTATCGCTTTCCCCTGTTCATCGACCTCAACGGGAGAAAAATTGTGATTGTCGGCGGAGGAACCATTGCCCTGCGCCGGGCCCAAATCTGCCTTGCCTTTGGGGCGGACGTCACCATCATTGCCCCAGAATGCAAGGCTGTCCCTGATGGGGCGGTATTTCTCCAGCGTATGTATGAAGAAGGTGATCTTGCGGGGGCATTCCTGGCAGTGGCTGCCACCAATTGCCGGGAAGTAAACTGCCAAGTGGGCAGGGAGGCTAAGAAATCCGGGATTTTTGTCAGCGTTGCCGACCGGAAAGAGGAGAGCACTTTCTTTTTCCCCGCCATCTGCACGGGGAGCGGACTGGTGGCTGGGGTGGTCTCCCAGGGAAGCGAGCACAAAAAAACCGCTGCCGCCGCTGAGAAAATCCGCACCGTATTGGAGGGATTGGAATGAAACCATTGCGCATTGGCAGCCGTGAAAGCCACTGCCAGGTGGGACAGAACGCTTGGCGCTTGGGCAGCCGTGAAAGCCGGCTGGCCATCATTCAGTCGGAGATCGTCATACAGGCTATTCATGACTGTGACCCCCAACTCCAAACAGAGCTGGTCACCATGAAGACAACCGGTGACATCATTCTTGACCGGACATTGGATAAGATCGGCGGCAAGGGGCTGTTTGTCAAAGAATTGGACGCGGCTCTGCTGGATGGACGTGTGGATCTGACGGTACATAGCAGCAAGGACTTACCCATGGAGATTGACCCTCGCCTGCCCCTGGTGGCCTTCTCCAAACGCGGGGACCCACGGGACGTTTTGGTGCTCCCCCAAGGGCAGGAAACATTGGATTTCTCCAAGCCCATCGGCTGCTCCTCCCTGCGCCGTCAGCTGCAGCTGAAAAAGCTGTTCCCGGAAGCCACGGTGGCCCCCATCCGAGGGAATGTGCTCACCCGTCTTCAAAAGCTGGACAGCGGAGAATTTTCCGCGCTGGTGCTGGCGGGCGCCGGTCTGGCAAGGCTGGATCTGGAGCATCGCATCAGCCGCTATTTTTCCGTGGAAGAGATTCTTCCCGCCGCAGGACAGGGAATTTTGGCAGTGCAGACACGGGCGGGTGGGGATACCGCCTGTCTCAAGACGTTTGCCGACGACGATGGCCGGGACTGCCTTTTGGCAGAACGAGCCTTTGTCCGCACACTGGACGGCGGGTGTTCCTCCCCTGTGGCTGCATTTGCCACGGTGAGCGGGGACACTCTCACCATAAAAGGAATGTACGTCACACCGGAAAACACCCTCTATTTTGAGACGGTTTCCGGACCCCGGAATCAAGGGGAAGCCTTGGGCGCCGCCCTGGCGGAAGAGATGAGGAGGAAATACCGATGAAAACAGGTCAGGTGATTCTGGTGGGTGCCGGTCCCGGGGACCCGGAACTGCTCACGCTCAAAGGCCGCAGGGCCATTGAATCCGCCGATGTGGTGGTCTATGACCGGCTGGTGGGGCCTGCCATTCTAGATTTAATCCCGGATCATGCCCAGCGCATCAACGTGGGAAAAGAGCCCTCCCACCACGCGGTACCCCAGGAGCAAATCAACCAGATCTTGCTGGAAAAAGCCTTAGAGGGCAATCAAGTAGTGCGTCTAAAGGGGGGCGATCCCTTCCTATTCGGCCGGGGTGGCGAGGAGCTGGAACTGCTCAACCAGCACGGCGTCCCCTTTCAGGAGATTCCCGGCATCACCTCCGCCATTGCCGTACCCGCTTACGCCGGCATCCCGGTAACCCATCGTGACTGCTGCTCCTCCCTGCACATCGTCACCGGGCATCAGCGGGCTGGCAAACCTCTGGACATCAACTTTCGGGCGCTGGTGGAGGCCAAGGGAACCCTGGTCTTCCTCATGGGAGTCAAAGCCCTGGGGGAGATCTGCCAAGGACTGCTGGATGGGGGCATGTCTCCGAACATGCCCGCCGCAGTGGTGGAAAAAGGAACCACTCCCTCCCAGCGGGTCACCCTGTCCACACTCAGTTCCCTACCGGAAGCCGCCAAGGGAAATCACGTCACCAGCCCGGCTATTATCATTGTGGGGGAAGTCTGCGAATACACTCAGCAATTTGACTGGTTTGACCAGCTGCCCTTAAAGGGCAAACGTGTTGTTGTCACCCGGCCCAAAGAACGGGCGGGCACCTTGTCCCAGCGGCTCCGCTCCCTGGGAGCGGATGTCACGGAGTTCCCCTGCATTGAGACCCATCCTCGCATCCCCTGCCCCGAGATGGAGGAGGCCGTGGATCAAATTGGTCGCTATGAATGGCTGGTATTCACCAGCCCCGCCGGTGTCTCCACTCTCATGGACTTCTTAGACCGCACCGACCGGGATGTGCGCGCCTTGGGCCCCAGCAAGTTGGCGGCCATCGGCCCAGGAACTGATCGGGAATTGAGAAAGCACGGCCTGCGGGCCGACTTGATCCCGGAGGTTTACGACAGCGACCATCTGGGGCAAGAGCTGGCGGACACCAAGCCTTCCGGAAAAGTGCTTATCCTCCGAGCGGAGTGGGGCACGCAAGCCTTGACAGATGCTTTGGACAGAGCTACCATTTCTTATGATGACATTCGGTGCTATGAAACCCGATACACCGCTCCAAATACCGATCAGGTTCGGACTCTTTTGAAAGAAGGGACCATTGTCACCTTTACCAGCGCTTCCACCGTCACCGGCTTTGTATCCGCATTGGGCACAGAAACGGACTTCTCCTCTGTCACCGCTGCCTGCATTGGCAAGCAGACCGAAGCAGAGGCCCGCAAGCACAACCTGCACACCATCACCGCGGAAAAAGCCACTATGGATGCACTGATCCAACGAATTGTGGAAGGAGAATCCTCATGGAATTGACCCACAGACCTCGCCGTCTTCGGGATGGCGATACCATTCGCAGGCTCTGCCGGGAGACCCGCCTGTCTGCCGACAGCCTGATTTACCCCATTTTTGTGGACGAGACCCTCAGCGGCACCCGCCCCATCGACTCCCTGCCCGGCCAGTACCAGTATGGTCTGGACGCCGTGGAGCAAGCCATCGCCCAGTGCGTAGCCGCCGGCGTAAAAAGCTGCATCCTCTTTGGCATCCCTGCTCACAAGGACTCGGTGGGCTCCTCCGCCTGGGACCCGGAGGGTGTGATCCAAAAGGCCATCCGCAAAATCAAAGCGGCCTATCCTGACTTCTACGTCATCACCGATGTGTGCATGTGCGAATACACGGATCACGGTCACTGCGGCGCCCTTTGCGGCCACAAGGTGGATAACGACGCCACCCTGGAACTGCTGTGCAAAACTGCTCTCTCCCACGCCCAGGCAGGCGCCGATATGGTCGCTCCCTCGGATATGATGGACGGCCGCGTGGGGGCCATCCGCCGGACCTTGGATGAAGCAGGCTTTCAGGATGTGCCCATCATGGCCTATTCCGCCAAATACGCTTCTGCGTTTTACGGACCCTTCCGGTCCGCAGCCGGTTCCGCACCCTCTTTCGGCGACCGCAAGGGGTATCAGATGGATCCCCACAACCGCAAGGAAGCCCTAAAAGAATGCGCTCTGGACGTGGAGGAAGGTGCAGATATCATCATGGTCAAACCTGCCCTCTCCTATCTGGACATCATCCGGGAATGCTCCGACGCCTTTGATGTGCCCATGGCAGCCTACTCCGTCTCTGGGGAATACGCTATGATCAAAGCGGCTGCTCAAGCTGGCCTGGTGGACGAATACCGGATCATGTGCGAATCAGCCCTGTCTGTCTTCCGGGCGGGCGCCAATATGCTCATCACCTATTACGCAAAAGAACTGGCTCAGGCCATTGAGAAAGGAGACATCGGATAATGGACACCTCTTCCGCCCTGTTTGAACGGGCCAAAAAAGTGCTCCCCGGTGGCGTGAACAGCCCCGTCCGAGCCTATCGTGCCGTAGGGCTGACTCCCCGCTTTATTGCCAAAGCTGATGGCTCCCACATCTGGGATGTGGACGGCAACCGGTACATCGACTATGTGTGCTCCTGGGGCCCCATGATCCTGGGGCACAACCATCCCCTGATTCGGGAAGCGGTGGAGAAGGCCGTGAAGGACGGCCTGTCCTTTGGCGCATCCACTCAGCGGGAAGTGGACATCGCCGAGCTGATGATCCGCATGGTTCCCAACATTGAAATGGTGCGCATGGTGAATTCCGGAACTGAGGCAGTTATGTCCGCTCTGCGCTTAGCTAGAGGCGCTACCGGCCGGGATAAGATCATCAAGTTTGAGGGATGCTACCACGGCCACAGTGACGCCATGCTGGTCAAGGCAGGATCCTCTGCCGTGGCGGAAGTGGGCAAGCCCAGCTCTGCCGGCGTCCCGGCGGACACCGCCAAGGACACCCTCACCGCCCAGTACAACCACCTGGAAAGTGTGCAAAACCTCTTTGACCAGTACCCGGGACAGATTGCCTGTGTGATCGTGGAACCCGTTGCAGCCAATATGGGTGTGGTGGGTCCCAACCCGGGATTTTTGGAAGGACTGCGGGCTTTGTGCGACAAGGAAGGCGCCTTACTGATTTTTGACGAGGTTATCACCGGATTCCGTCTGGCCAAGGGCGGCGCCCAAGAATACTTCGGAGTAAAGGCGGACATCGTCACTTTCGGTAAGATCATCGGCGGTGGCATGCCTGTGGGCGCTTACTGCGGCAGCCGGGAGCTGATGGAACAGGTGGCCCCTTGCGGCCCTGTGTATCAGGCAGGCACTTTGTCCGGCAACCCGGTAGCCATGGCAGCAGGCCTTGCCCAACTTTCCTATCTTGATACCCACCCGGAAGTCTACACTGCCATTTCCGAAAAGGCGGACCGTCTGGCTCAGGGCATGCGTCAGGAGGCTGAGAAAACCGGAGCTAGGGTGCGGATCAATCAGGTGGGCAGCCTGGTGGCCCCCTTCTTCACTCCGGATTCTGTGGAATCCTTTACTGAGGCCTCCAAAAGTGACTTGAAGAAGTACGCTGCATATTTTGAGCAGATGCTCAATCGCGGCATTTATCTTGCTCCAGCTCAATTTGAAGCCATGTTCCTCTCCTTTGCCCACACCGAAGAGGATATCGAGCAAACCCTTGCCGCTGTGACAGAAGTGTTCTCCACACTTGGCTAAGATTCGCTGAATAAAGCAAAAAAGCACACTGGATTTCCATATTAAAAGGGGAAATCGGTGTGCTTTTTTCTTTACAAATCATTCTTCCTCACATATACGCCATCCCACTAGATTCCATTTGCTTGATAGCGCTTTCTATATTCGGAAGGGGTCAGTCCTGAATATTGTTTAAACGATCGGCAGAAATGATACACACTGGAAAATCCGCACTGCAGAGCAATTTCTGTGACTGAAAGTCTATTTTCCCGCAGCAGCTGTCCAGCATTCTTAATGCGGATCTCAATAATATATTGCTTTGGGGTTGTCCGATAGTTTTCACGGAACAAACGGCGAAGATAAATCTCACTGATGCCTATTTCCTCTGCAATCTTATCATTGGTTAATGTAGGATCATTCAAATGACCAATAATATATTGAGTCGCATGTGCCAAGTGAGGATTCTGGGCTTTGGACTCGTTTAATAATCGCGCTAAGATCCCATAAAACAGACTCATCATTTTTAAGCGATTTCCTTTTGTTGCTCCAATCCGCCTTATTTTTTCATAGTCGTTAAAGTATTCCTCTGTTTTGTCGAGAGGAATTACAATGAATTCATCAGTAAATGGCTCCGTGCACGAAAAATTGATTACAGGGAATTCTCCGCCCAAATTATTATACAGTTCATAAGTTTCTCCCCTGGGCAATATCACGGCTCGATCAGGAGTGGACACAAAGGTCTTTCCACCATGGGTATAGGTAATCTTTCCGCTTTTACAAAAGGACAAACCAAATGTGCCGCGATTGGTAATTTGAATATGTTTTCCTTTTTCTGCATTTACAGTAAAGGCCTCTATTTGGTTCACGGAAATCCACTCTAAACGATGCATTGTGTTCACCTCAATCTCATTATCCATTTTTTGAAAATTATTTCAAGCAGATTTTCTAAAATAGTATCAGAAATGTTAAAAAATGATATTTTTGACATTGAACTATGGCAATACCAAGATTATAATGGGGCAAAAAGGAGAGGATGGTTTATGAATTTTTTAGACAAAACAGCAATTGTATCCGGTGCTGCTTCCGGTATGGGATTGTTATTTGCTCAAAACTGGGCAAAGCTTGGCGGCAATGTGGTCATGTGTGACGTAGCAGAAGAAGTTCTGAACAACAAAGCTGCTGAAATTAACACCGATACAGACGGACATGCCATCGGTGTAGTATGTGACGTAAGGGACTACAACCAGGTAGAGCATGCCTGCAAAATTGCTGATGACACCTTTGGGAGCATCGACATTGTATGTAACTTTGCTGGTGGCACCGCCGTGCGTATGTTAGGAGCCCGTGGGAACTATGCTGAATTTCCCGATGTTCCCATTGACATATACGATTGGGGTATTGATGTGAACTTGAAGGGCCAATTCTATTTCTGCCATGCCGCAAGTCGTTATATGCGTCGTCAAAAAAGTGGACTACTCGTCAATATTGGCTCTATTACGGGTATGGAGGGTGATGGATACGGCGTGGATTATCCAACTGCAAAAAGCGGCGTCATGTTCGGCTTAACCAAATCCATTGCCCAATATGGAGCGAACTACGGTTTTCGCTGTATCTGCGTTTCACCCGGTCCTGTACTGACAAGACCGGAGATGTCTGGAATGAAAACCTTGCTCGGACGAGCCGCCCAGCCCCAGGAGGTTATCGACTTGATTCTGTTCCTCGCTTCGGACAAGGGGCAGTTCATCAACGGAGAAAACATTATGATTGACGGCGGCAGAAACGCGATGGGAAGGTGGAACTGAATGAAAGGTTCTTTTTTTGGAAACGAGCAAGCACTGCTAACCGTGATGGTGCAAGCAGACAATCCACAGCGAATCCGCGAATTGATTGACCTTTCTATTCCAGAGGGAGCCGAAGCCTTTGGAATGCAGTTTGAACGCATGAAACCCGAATATCGAAACAAGGAAACGTACCGCAAATTGTTTTCGAACACAAACGAAAAACCTGTGTATGTGACGGATTACCGTTCCAAAGAAAACATTGGGAAATCAGATGACATTCTTGCCCAAGAGCTAATTGAGCTGGCTGAATGCGGTGCAGATCTATGTGATGTGATGGGCGATTGCTTTGACCGACAACCTGATGAGGTCGCCATAGATAAACAGGCCATCGAAAAACAAAAAAAGCTAATTGACACCATTCATTCCAAAGGTGCAAAAGTGTTGATGTCTTCACACATTTACACCTTTACTCCAGCAGATCGGGTCCTTGAAATCGCTTTGGAGCACCAACGTCGAGGCGCAGATATTTGCAAGATTGTGACCGGAGCCACCACTATGGATGAGCAGGTCGAGAATCTTCGCATCATTCGGTTGCTGAAAAGGGAGTTAAAAATACCATTTTTATTTCTCTGCGGTGGTGAGTGTACCATTTTGCGACGCATGGGCGGTGAGCTTGGCTGTTGTGTCTATCTCTGTGTATACGAACACGATGAGTTGGCAACTCCAGTTCAGCCCCTTTTAAGTGACGTGAAAGCTATCAGGGACATCATCAGGAGGGGTACATATGAACTTCAACAACAAAACTGCTCTGATAACGGGGGCGGCAGTGGGGATTGGACGAGCCACTGCAATTAAACTCTCCACAAATGGGGCTAACGTGGTATTGGTCGATATCAACCCGGAAACACTTGCATGTGTCAAAGAAGAGCTAAAAGAGTACGCAGATCGGATTCTGACCATTCCATGCGACATCAGTGATGAAGCTGAAGTGTACCGAGCGGTATCAAAAGCGAATGCCACCTTTGGACATATTGATATCCTAGTAAACAACGCCGCCATCTGGAGATCCTTCAAAACTTTTGGTGACATCTCCACTGATGAATGGAAAAATTTCCTAGATATCAACATTATGGGAACGGTGTATTTTACAAGAGCCGTCCTGCCGGAGATGATAAAAAATCACTATGGCAAAATCATCAATGTGGCTTCTGTGGCCGGCGTCTATGGAAATGCAAACATGGTTCATTATTCTGCTACAAAGGGCGCGGTGATTTCCATGACCAAAGCCCTAGCAAAAGAAGTTTCTGCTCAAGGGATCTGCGTGAATTCTGTATCCCCGGGAAGCGTAAGTCCGGCAGAAAACCGCGACATGGACTATTTTGAGGACAGTCAGCTCTCCTTCATGGGCAGAACTGGGACAGCTAACGAAAATGCCAATTTAATTTGTTTCCTTGCCAGTGAGGAGGCAAACTACATTTCCGGTCAGAACATCCAGATTGATGGATGCCGCAAAAAACAGTGATTTCGCAACGACAAGGGAGAGGCTATGAAAGCGATTCTTATCAACAACGATCGTACTCTTCGATGGGACGACGTACCGGATCCAGTCTTAGGCGAGGATGACTGCCTGATTAAAATTGAAGCGGCTGCATTAAACCGTGCGGACTTGATGCAGCGAGAGGGCGATTATCCCCCTCCTCCCGGCTGTCCTGAATGGATGGGACTTGAAATTGCCGGAACCATCGTAGACATGGCTCAGGGTGCCAAAGAGAAATCCAACTACAAAATTGGAGATAAAGTTTGCGCACTTTTGGGTGGGGGTGGATACGCTCAGTACGCCAACGTCAAATATGACATGATGATGCCTATACCCGAAAATTGCTCTTTTGTGGAGGCGGCAGCAATTCCGGAAGCCTTTGCCACGGCTTACCTCAATCTCTTTATGGAAGGAAACTTGAAGCCTGGCAACACCTTACTGATGAATGCCGGCGCCAGCGGCCTTGCCAGTGTCATTATTCCCATGGCAAAAGCTTTTGGAGCAAGAGTGATCACTACTGTTTTGACAGATGAAATAGCCGCGAAGATTCAGCACTTAAACGCTGATCGCGTGGTAGTTACCACTAGAGAGGATATCATCCAGGTCCTAAAGGCAGAACTGGAAAGTGGCCATGGCGTGGACGTTGCAATTGATTGCCTGGGCGGCGAAATCATGGGAAAATGCATCCATTATCTGAACCATGGTGCCAGGTGGATTATGATTGCAGCCCTAGCTGGACAAAACACGGAAATTGACCTCAAAAACATTTATGTTCGGAACGTGCGCATTATCGGAAGTACGCTGCGCTCCAGACCTCCTCGGATCAAAGCGGAGATCTTGGCAGATCTGGTACGAAACGTTTGGCCCAAAATAGAAACGGGGCAAATCAAACCTACGATTTACAAAGTCTTGCCCATCACTGAAGCGGAAGCAGCACAGGACATTCTCTATCGCGGAGAAAATATAGGCAAAGTTGTGCTAACGGTGAACTGAGCGTGACTACCGGAAAGGAGGGAACCAATGGACCTAAAGAACACCTCAGAGCTCCTATCACAAAAATTGAAAAATTGTGATTTTGATTCCTATGCCGTCTTTGTCAGTAAAAATGGAGTTGAAACCTTTTTACATTCAGAAAACGTTGATGAGGACACCTATTTTGACATTGCCAGCATGGGAAAAATCCTAGTCACCTCGCCGTTAATTTTACAGGCAATTGGCGAGAACAAGCTCTCACTAGAAGATCAACTAGGCAACTTTTTCGAACATGTCCCGCAGGAAAAAAACGTCACGATCAAGCAGTTGCTCACGCACACATCTGGGATTGTGAGATGCCCCATTCTTCCGGAGGCAGCAGCCAAGGGGAGCGAAGCGGTGGCAGCACAGATTATTGATTTCCCGCTGGCATTTGAGCCCGGAACGAACTATGTATATTCCTGCAACGGCATGATTCTTCTTGGGTTTATTCTGGAAAAGCTTTATGGAGCGTCTCTGGAATCGCTATTCGAGACAAAGTTAAAAGGTCCTCTTGGCTATACACGAAGCAAATTTAACATTGCTGTTGGAGAGCCAAACGCAGCCGTAAGCTATCGCAGTGAGAACGTAGACGGACTCTCTTCCCCTTGGGATGACGAAAATGTCCGTGTTCTGCAAACCAGTGCAGGTTCTGGAGGGCAATTCTTCACACTTCGCGATATCAAAAAATACGCAGAAGCAATCCTGTCCAAAAGCGAACTCCTATACCCCAAAGAACTCTATGACATTGCGGAGAAGGATTACACAGAAAAAACATTTACCGAAGGCAGAGGCCTTGGATGGCTAATCGTTGATGAACGATACGCTCAAACAGGAAAACTTTTCCCATCAGGCAGTTTCGGACATTGCGGCCACACTGGAACTTCCCTCTTTTTAAACCGTGATGAGGATATGTATGTGATCCTGCTGACAAACGCCACACGGTTTCAAAGTATGAAGAACCACTTTACAGCCTACGATTATAACGTAGTTTGTAAAATGAGAGAAGAAATTCACAACGCCATTCATACAGACCTTATTGACAATCACCTCATTTCACGAAACATCTGACAGAGCAGCTGATGAAAGGAGTGGGTGTGGATCGCCGACATTTTTTCACAACAGACAAAAGCAATACCGATCAATAAAACCAGAAAGGTTGGTTCAGTTATGAGATTGAAAAAAGCTTTATCACTCGTTTTGGGTTCTGCAATTTTGATCGCTACGTTGACAGGCTGCGGTTCGGCTGACGATACTTCCAGCACTCCAACGTCAAACGCCACAGAGTCCAGTTCTATCACAAGTTCCAGCTCAACCGACAGCTCTGACACTGCTACCGGGGAGGGAACCACTCTCACCATCGGCTTGGTTCAAAACACTCTCACCACAGATTATGAGGATAACTATTTGACAAACCTCATTGAAGAAAGTACCGGCGTAAACCTAGAGTTCTTCTTTTTCCCATCCGACAGTACAGAGGCCAAACAAAAATTCTCCATGATGGTTGCTGGCGGAGAAAAGTTGCCCGACATTGTCTGCCTGAGTCTGTCTGATATCGAGCGGTACAACTACGGTTCCGGCGGCTACTTTATTCCTCTCAACGATTACATGGAAAATGATGCCGAAAACTGGAACATCATGATGGATACCTGGGCAACTCCGGAGCAAAAAGCCAATCTTCTGAGAGACGCCTACTCCTTTGACGGAAACATGTATGTGTTCCCCACCTTCTACTGTGACCCCGCAGATGCAGTTGCTCTGTACATGAGCATCAACCAAACATGGTTGGATAATTTGGGGCTGGAAGTTCCCACCACAACCGATGAACTGTACAACGTGTTGAAGGCATTCAAAGAACAGGATGCCAATGGAAACGGAGATCCCAACGATGAAATCCCCATGATGGGTCACACTGGCTGGCAAGGAGACGTGTCCACTTTCCTGATGAACTCCTTTACCTATTACGCATTTAACGGCGACTTTGGTTATCAGCTCACCGCAGAGGATGGTCAGCTACGCGCCCCCTTTGTCACCGATGAATTCCGGGAAGGACTGCGTTTCATCCACAAGCTGGTAGAGGAAGGTCTGCTTTCCGATCTGAGCTTCTCTCAGACAGACGCTGAATTGAAAAGCATCATGCAAGCTCCCGATGATCAGGATAGTCTGGTGGGAGTCGTGGTTGGCCATCCCTCGCCTATCTTCGGAAGTGGCGTGGCTCGTGTAAAGGACTACATTGGAATTCCTTCTTTGGAAGGTCCCAATGGTGTGGAGTACGCTCCGTTTAACTATCAGGGCGGCAGCAACAGCATTTTTATCACCTGCGATTGTGAGAATCCGGATGAAGCCTTCCGCTTCCTCGACGCCATGCAGGATACAGAATTGAGTCTGTCCATGCGATTCGGTGAAAAAGATGTTCACTGGAGATATGCAGAAGGCGAAAGCCGCTACAGTGGTATCGGTGAAGAGTACACTGCCGTTTATGAACAGGGATTCAACCCCGATGAAATTGTTCCCTGGACAACGGAGAATAATATCATTTGGCATGATAACACCCTCAATTCTCTGCCTCCTCTTCTGATGGGCGGCAACCTCAATGTACCGTATACCGACGAGCTGCAGGAATATAAACTTGGCGAGCTGTGCTACAACACGTTCCCTGCCCGGTACAATCTGCATCCCGAAGAAATGCCCATTAAAGTCATCTTCAACGAGGAAGAAACCAATCGGATCAACGATATTCAAACCTCCATTCAAACTTATGTGGACGAGTCCATCACCCGTTTTGCCTTGGGCGATATGGATATCGAGTCAGGTTGGGATGCCTATCTGGCAGAGCTGGATGCTATGGGTCTGTCAGAGTATTTGGAGACCTCTCAAACTGCTTATGACCGCGGAAACAGCTAATTCATTTCTAAAATCGTTTTAAAACCTTACAACCTTAAAGCGAATCCGCCGTCGTATATGCTATCTTGTACGGCGGATTTCGCGTTGTAAGGGAAATTTCACAAAAGGTAGGAGAAGGGATTGAGTATGAAAGCAAAACTATGTACCTTTGGCCGTAGATGCAGAGAGCGCTGGCAGCTTTTTCTGTTTTTAATCCCTGCAGTGGTGATTGTTTTGATCTTTAATTACTGGCCCATGGTTGGTGCACAAATTGCTTTTCGCAATTACCAACCCCGGGCGGGAATTTGGGGAAGTCCCTGGGTGGGGTTGGATCACTTTATCAAGTTCTTTCAATCCTATCAGTTTCCAAGAGTCCTGAGCAACACCCTGATTATTTCTTTTTACAGTCTGGCAGTTAGTTTCCCGTTATCCATTATGATGGCCCTTGCTATCAACCTCGTGCGCAATACAAAATACAAGAAATTTGTTCAGACCATTTCCTATATGCCCCACTTTATTTCCGTAGTGGTGCTAGTCGGTATGCTCAATCAAATACTGAGCCCCGTAGTGGGAATCTACGGAGGTATTTACCGGCTATTCTATGGTTCTGGGTATCCCGCAGACATTCTGTCTAACGCAGACACATTTCGCCATCTCTACGTGTGGTCCGGCATTTGGCAAAGTCTTGGTTGGAATACGATCATTTACATTTCAGCCCTTGCCTCCGTGGACTTGGAGCTGCACGAAGCAGCACAATTGGACGGCGCAAGCCGTCTAAAGCGTGTGCTTTATATCGACCTACCGATTCTCTTGCCTACGGCGGCCATCATGCTGATTCTCAATGCTGGCAGCATCATGAGCGTGGGATTTGACAAAGCCTATTTGATGCAGAATAACGCGAATCTTTCCGCATCAGAAATCATCAGCACTTACATTTACAAAGTCGGTATGAGCAATGGAACCACTCAGTTCTCTTATTCAACGGCAATTGGATTATTTAACTCTGTAGTAAACTGCTTTATGCTATTGATAGTCAATAAACTGGCAGACAAAGTTGGCGACGGCGGTTACGGACTATTTTGAGGGGAGGTAATGGTGTGAGCAGAAAAAACAATCTTACTTCCAGCGCTATCAAGGATTCCAAAGAGGATAAAATTCTCTACATCGTGGTCAATATAGTGCTGGGGCTTTTCGTTCTTATCGTGGCATATCCACTGATTTACGTCCTATCTTCCTCTTTTTCTTCCGGCACAGCCGTGAGTACTGGCCGAGTGGTTCTTTGGCCTGTAGATGTGAGCCTGGAGGGTTATAAAACTGTATTTGCCCACAAATTGATTGGTTCTGCATATCGGAATACAATTTTCTACACTTGTGCTGGCACATTTATCAATGTAACCATCACAGTTATGTGCGCTTATCCCTTGGCGCGCAATGATTTTCCCATGAAAAGATTTTTCTCCATTTTCTTTATCATCACCATGTTTTTTAACGGCGGTATGATTCCAACCTATATGGTGGTGTCCAATTTAGAGCTGACAAACACGATCTGGGCCATGCTGTTGCCGGGAGCAATCTCCATATACAACATGATTTTGGTACGCACCTTTATCAAAAACAGTATTCCCAGCGCTCTTTTAGAGGCATCTCAAATTGACGGCTGTTCGGATGCAAAGTTTTTCTTTCACATCTTATTACCGCTGTCAAAACCCGTGATTGCAGTCATCACTTTGTATTATGCCGTTGGCCATTGGAACGCCTATTTCAATGCCATGATGTACCTAAACGATCAAGAGCTCTATCCTCTGCAAATTATTCTGCGTCAGATTTTGGTGGCGAATCAAATAAACTTGAACGATATGGTCGATGTGGAAGCCATGGTTGCCAAGCAAGGCCTTGCAGATGTCTTGAAGTATGCGCTGATTGTAGTTTCCACCGCTCCAATTCTATGCGTGTATCCATTTATCCAGCGCTTCTTTATCAAAGGCGTGATGGTTGGTTCGGTAAAAGGATAACCTGGAAACCTCAAGCAAACTTTGGGTATCCTAACTTATACCCCTCACCGCCAAAAATAATGCCTATTTTTCATAGCCTCGTATCAGTATTCAAAAGGGAGCCAGTTCAGTGAACTGGCTCCCTTTTTGTTGCCTTTTTTCAATTTACTCAAAAAACTTTTCTTCCCGTGTAAGGTAACAAAGGCGAAAATTTAACACCTTGTTTTTTACCTAAAGCGCAATTACAATGTTAGGAGAACTTTCAAAAGTGAGGCGCTTTCTATGAATCTGATCCCTGACTCTCCCGGGAGCTCCCCAAACTACTGGTGCACTTGGAGCACCCAAAACTTTGGGCGGCAGGACGAACATCCCGACTTCCACAATTATTTAGGCGAGATTGGATCTCAATTTGCCCGAAACGAAATGAATGAGAACAACCTGCGACGTTGGGCAAAGCAATTTCCGAAAATCCGAGGCGATTTATACCTCATGCTGGATGATGGCTGGGATGTGCCCTACGGAATTCATCCGGACACCCATCAGGACCTCTTTGGTGCTTTGGAATTGGATCAAGAACGCTTTCCTTCTTTTACCGGCAGTCCTGCCCAGCGCTTAAAAGCACTCAATCAGTATTTGAAGGAACAGGGATGGAAAGGTCTGGGATTATGGGTCCCCGCTCAAGCTACTGGAGACTTAAAACCTGGTCCCGCTATGGAAGAGTACTGGACCCAGCGGATCCTCTGGTGCAAAGAAGCTGGCGTGGAATACTGGAAAGTGGATTGGGGCACGTATTCCCATGATGCCAGCTACCGGCTCTTTTTGACATGTTTAGCCGCAAAGCTTTTCCCCCAGCTGATTGTGGAACACGCTTACTGTATGGGTCCCACAAACGGGAATGGTCAACCGGATGAGCAAACTTCCAGCGACCGTTTCTCAGATATGGGCGAACTCCCTGAGAAAGCACAAGAGATTCACAAGTTCAGCCAGGTGTTCCGCACATATGACGTTTTCAACCAGATCGGGGTGGCTACTACCCTGGACCGCACCGCCTATTTCCTGCAAAAGCAAGGTGGATTGCTCACCTGTGAAGACCAAATACGCATCGCCTCATCCCTAGGATGCACCGCCGGTATCATGAGGTCACCCTACTGGAATGACATCGAAGGCTTGGATTACGATTCCACCTTGCTGCGGCACAAATTGGACGAAGTTACAGCAGGTGTGCTGTGGCAAAGGATCGCGCCCGCCTTCTCCGGAAGAAAGACTCTGTGTTCCGAAAACACCCTGACCGATCGGTGGCTCTTCCACAATGGAGAATGCTGGGTGGATTCCGTGTTTGGCCATGAGATTCACCAAACTGCTCCCGCCGTCATCGCCAGGAACATGCCCTTGCCTTTGGTAAAAGCCCAGGGAGAACTCCCCTTCATCACCTGTTCGCAAAACCCCAATGGCGCGGTGAGCATTGCTGCCCATCGCAGGTTGCTTCCCACCCGTCAGGAAGTATTGCCTCTGTGCTCTGTCACTTTGCAGCCAGAACAATTTCCTCCCTATCTGGGAGTTTTCGGCTCCTACCACCGGGTGATTGTCAAACTGCCGGCAAAACCAAAGAAAATACTCGCTCAAAGTGCTCTGGATTCCACAGCACAGGATGTGACGGATCAGGTGCATCTGGAAGGCACAAAATTGATAATTCCCGGAGAACTGCTGGAAGAATTGTACCGTCCTTCTGCCACTGCTGGGGATCTATCCGATCCTTCTGTGTTCTTTGCTTTGGAATCTTCAGAAAGTTGATCATCCAAAGTTTCCCAAAGGGTGCAGAAAAAACGGCCGGGTACTTTTCCAAAATTTACGAAAAAGGACAATCAATTTTACCGCTGACAAAAAACGGTGTGACCTATAATGGTCACACCGTTTCTACCTTTCTACGCTATTTTTGTTTCCATTCATTTTTTGAAAATGACCCGTTTCTTCCCCCAAATACTCAAAGCTTTCTCAACAGCGAAACCCGCCTGACTTCCTGCTGGAAATCGGACGGGTTTTCAATGATGCAATTATCCTCCGCTATCCGGTACACTAGCTCCCCCAAAATCCGGTCCTGCCTGACTGGAGGCCCGCCACCGGCCTGGGGACATCTGATACACCCGTTTAAATGCTTTGTAAAAGGTGTTCACAGACGTGTATCCAATTCGAGCGGGAATATCATTGATATCCACGTTTTGCGAAAGCAATTCCTCAGCCATTTTCAGCCGCTGTTCCTCAATGTAACCTCCCAGAGTTTTCCCTGTCAAGGACTTCACCACCTGAAACACGTATTTTTCAGACACATGAAACGCCTCCGCTATGGTGGCTGCACAGAGAAAACTATCTGCGTAATGCTGCTGGATATACTTTAAAATTTCAAGCTGCTTTTTGGAATGGGCAGCCTGCTGGCGAGATGCCAGAATCTCAAAAAACGCGGAACAAGTCGGCCAGAAGGATAGCACCACTTTTTCGAGAGAGCTATCAGGTTGATATTCAGGCAAGGACACCTCCTTGCCTGAATGCAGCAGGGTCCCTGCTGCGCTTTCTATTGTCATCTTCATCGCAAAATACACTTGGGCAATCTCCTCTTCCGAAGGACAAACCTGCTCCACTGCCCGCTTGGAAATGGATTCCAAAAAGCTTTTGGTGTATTCTTTTTCACCACTTGCAAGCAATTCTGCAAGCTTCTGCGAGTCATTTAACGAGAAGAACAGGGAATGACGCTCACCGCTCTCCCGGAAAATCCTAACAGCCAGCGCTTCCTCACCACCGTGAAGAGCTCGATGGGCGCATTTGGCACTCCATCCCAACTTTTCAATGCTGGTCACACTGGGCCCCAAACCCACCGTAAGCTCCAGGCCGGTCTCTTCCCAAACCGTTTGAAGCACCCTTTCCAGATATGTTTGAAGAGATGTTAAGCTCAACACAGTTTCCTCTTGATAAATCAAAAGCTCCGGAGCCAGAGGTTCTCCCACATACAAAAGGTATCCGTACTCCGTCGCCTGGGAGAGCGCATTCCGCAAACAGGCGCTCACTTTAGACGAAATTTCCAATTTTTCCGACAAAGATGTCTCTTCTGGAATTTGAAGAATATGTACACAGGCACAGCAATAGACTCCCTCCTGGGGCAGCTCTAACACATTGCGGCACCTTTCCCACTCTCGAGGAGTGTATATTTTGCCATCTAACAGACGGCCCAGCAGCACATCCCGCAGCGTTCTGTTGGCCATCCGAACCTCTTCTATAGATTGACGCCGCTGTGTATCCAATTCCTCCAGTACATTCACTATATAGGAAAATGGATTTTGCGCTCTACTCTGAGAGATTGCCTCCGCAGTCTCCACCATGTGAGTGAGCGGTTTACTCTGCCGGTATGCCAACATTGCGGCAATCACCACCACCATGACAAACAGCACCGCCACAATCAACCACATAATAATGGACACCGGGAATAACACCTTTTGGAAAAAACCATCGGAAATCCCCATGACAATGGTGCAGCCGCTTCGTTCAGAGGTATACTCAATCCGAGTGCCTTCGGGAAGCCCCGAGATGGTCTCCAGCGGTACCAATTTGCCATCGCTCAACTGCTCCGCAGCCATGAGCTGGCCAGAGGAATCCAAAACCGCAACCCAGCTTTCCTCACCATACCGATCCAACCGAAGCGCCGAGCATATCGCATCAGCGTCCAACATAAAAACAAACACCTTGTCCGCTGTACCAGAGGAGACAGACAGTGGCACCACCAAGTGAATCACTTGGTCGGAGGAATTTAACTGCGCGGGATCAAAGACCATATTGGCCTTGGTCGAGGGCAGCATCTGATACTGGACCCCCGTTTGAAAGAGGACATCCCTCCATTCCTCATAGGTATAACCATCCACTTGAAAAAATGTCCCGTAAAGCTTCGAGGCATCCGTACTGACAAGGCTTTGGGAGAGCAAAAAGTCGTTTTTTTCGGATAGAATGTAGTAATTTCCGGCAAATCCAGAAGAGATGAAGTTTTCCGAAAAATAAGCCTGCACCTCGTACATCTTGTGGCAGTTTGAAAGCTTTTTCTCTTCAAACTCCTCGTTGGTAAGCCTAGTCAGCGCCGTCACATTGATATTCTTTCCCATGGTCTGAGCCTGCTGCACCAACCGCAGCAAATCAGAATCCACACTTTGGGAGTTGGCTTTCAGGTCATTCTCTGCCGTCTGCACCAAAGAAGTGCGGATCAAGTTTTTCGCTTCGATGGTCGCAGGGACAATCACCAAAAACAACAGCAGTGGAATCAACATGAATCGGAGCAAGATCCTCCAAAAATATCCATTAAAGTACCGCTTATCAGTCATCATAAAACCTTCACCTTTATCACCCACTATATAACCAAATTAAAGAACTTGTTCCATAAATTTCCAGAAATATGAACTTTGTTGCCAAATTTTAGATATGATTCTAGCACCATTTAGGCAAAGATGCAACCATAGTCAAATAAAACCCAAAATTTCCACTATAAAATCTTACTCCCGTCCAACTATTTCCGGATTTTAAAATTTACATCCGCCTCTTGAATGTGCTAAAAATAGTTATGCGTAAAGCACATTTTTGTGCATTTGCCACACAGTCCTTTCACACACCAGCAAGATTCGGTTGTGGGGCACATCCAAAGTAAAATATGAAGTAAAGGAGCGTGTACATCTATGAAAAAGCATCCAAAGTTGAAGAGCGCCATGGCTACGTTACTGGCGGTCTGCATGCTGGCAACTTTTCCTGCTTGTAGCGGAGACAGCAGCGGAGGAAGTTCCTCCACTTCTGAGGGAGGCTCCAGCAGCACGACGGAAACCAGTACAACTACGAACGAGGGTTCCGACAGCAGCTATGACCTGAGCAATCTGAATGAACCTGGTACGGTTCCCGTTTTAAAGGAAACAGTTCCGCTTTCCGTGCTTTTCGTACAGGACACCAACATTGAGGACATGGAAACCAACGACTACACCAAAAAGTTGGAAGAAGAAGTCAATGTGGATCTTTCCTTTGAGTACCTCCCCGCTGGCACGGACGCCAAACAGAAGCTGGCCCTGATGATCTCCGGCGGCGACACCTTGCCCGATGTGATCTGCATGAACCTCACTCCCATCGAGACCTACTCCTACGGTTCCCAGGGTTATTTTCTGCCCATGAACGACCTGTGGGAACAGGTGGGCTATTACAGCAAAGAGTATTGGGATAACGAGGGCGCCGAGAACATGGTTTATGTCACCTCTCCCGACGGCAATATCTATGGTATGCCCCGTGTGGTTGAGGAAATCGGCAACGACTATGACCACCGTATGTGGATCAACCAGACTTGGCTGGACGCTCTGAATCTGGAGATGCCCACCACCACCGACGAGTACTATGAAGTGCTCAAGGCGTTCAAGGAGCAGGATCCCAATGGCAACGGCATCGCAGATGAAATCCCCCTGATGGGCAACACCGATGGCTGGGAGCATCAGCCCTGGAAGACCCTGGCCTACTCCTTCGTCTATCTCAACGATTACTTTGACTACTTGATCCCCGGCGAGGACGGCAAGCTGACCGTTTCCTACATCCAGCCTGAGTTCAAGGATGCTCTGGAGTACCTGAACAAGCTGTGCTCCGAAGGTTTGCTGGATCCCCTGAGCTTTACTCAGAAGCAGACCGAGTTCAAACAGGTGATTGAAAATGAGGAAATCCAGATTCTGGGTTCCATGTGCGCTGGCTCCATGAGCGTCTATCAGGTGGAGAGCGTTCGGAAACAGGATATGACCCACATGGCTCCTTTGACCGGACCTGACGGCGTTTGCTGGACCTCCTACCGCAACACCTCCATCCCGGATCACTTTGGCTTTATCACCAAGGACTGCACCGACCCTGTGGCAGCTTTCGCCCTGTTCGACTACATGTACACTGAGGACATGACCATGCAGGGCCGCTACGGCACCAAGGACGTGGACTGGAAAGAAGCCGAAGAAGGCACTACCGGCATGTATGCCGACATGGGCTGGGACGCTCGTTTTGAGTACATCAACTCCATCTGGGGCACGCTGCAGAACCATGAATGGGGCGAAAACCATCCCACCCTGCGCACCTATGAGATGAGCGGCGGCCAGGTGTGGAACGGCGACGAGTATGATTCTCAGTACATGACCGCTAAGGCAGTGCCTGATTACGTGGGCAAGATTCCGGATGAGATCATTTACCGCTTGAACTACACCCAGGAAGAGGCGGATTCCATCGCAGAATTCCAGGCCAACCGCGACACCCTGCTCAATGAGGCTGTGGCCGCTTTCGTCACCGGCACACGTCCCATCGACGACTTTGACAACTTTGTTGCCGAGATGCAGAGCATCGGACTGGACAACTTCCTGCAAGTCGCCCAGACCGCGTATGACCGGATGCAGTCCTCTTCGGAAGGCTGATTAGAAACCTCAAGTGAATCAGCAGCCGCAGGAACGGGGAAACCGTCCCCTGCGGCTGTTCCTTGATAAACTACTTTGAAAGAAAGGGGGTCTCCCCATGAAAGCCGCAAAGTCGGCAGCCGCCGTAAACGTGAACAAACGATCGCTGGGAATGCGGATTCGTTCCAACTGGCAGCTCTATCTCTTTCTGATCCTTCCCCTTGCATATTTGCTCATTTTTTGCTACTACCCCATGACGGGTCTTCAGCTCGCTTTTAAGAAGTTCCAGGCAAATTTGGGCATCTGGGGCAGCCCGTGGATCGGATTTGACAACTTCGAAAAGTTTTTTAGTTCTTACATGTTCGGCCGTGTGCTGAAAAACACTCTAGTTCTCTCCATCTACAGCCTGATCGCTGGCTTCCCGCTACCCATCATCCTGGCTCTGATTTTGAACTCCCTGCGCAGTGAGAAATACAAAAAGTTTGCCCAGACCGTCACCTACCTGCCCTATTTCATCTCGGTCGTGGTGTTGGTGGGCATTTTGAACCAGGTGCTCAACCCTCGTATCGGCCTGGTTGCCAACCTGCTGAGCTTGGTCGGTTATCACGACATGCCAAACTTAATCGGAAGTCCGGGAGCTTTCCCACATCTCTATGTATGGTCCGGTGTTTGGCAATCTATGGGGTATAATTCCATCATATACATCGCCGCACTGGCCAGCACCGATCCCGAGCTGCACGAAGCCGCTCAAATCGACGGCGCCAGCCGGTTCCAGCGAGTACTGCACATCGACCTGCCCACCATCCTACCCACTGCGTCCATCCTGCTGATTATGAACGCCGGACGCATTATGACGGTGGGCTTCGAAAAGGTCTATTTGATGCAGAATACCATGAACACCACCGTCAGCGAAGTGATTTCCACTTACGTCTACAAGGTAAGCTTGGCCTCCACGATCCCGGATTTCTCTTACGGCACTACCATTGATCTATTCAACTCGGTGATCAATCTGATCTTGATTGTGTCGGTCAACTTCCTCAGTAAGCGTGTGGGCGGCAGCTCGCTATTCTAAGGAAAGGAGGAGAATAAGATGACCAACACCAAAACGGCTCACACGAAAATTCAGCTCAGCCGGGATGACAAAATCTATTACGCAGTCATCCACGTCATTTTGGCTGTGCTGCTCATTGCGATCATTTATCCGCTGATCTACATTGTTTCTTCCTCCTTCTCCTCCGCCTCCGCAGTGGCTGCTGGCAAAGTCATCCTCTGGCCCGTAGACTTCAGCCTGGAGGGCTATGCGGCGGTTTTTGAACGAAACGATGTACTGATTGGATATCGCAATACCATCTTCTACACCTTTGTAGGCACTTTCATCAACATCGCCATGACCATGATTGCCGCCTATCCCCTGTCCCGCAGGGGAATCCCCGGACAGGCACTGTTCATGTTCCTGTTCACCTTCACCATGATCTTCAACGGCGGCATGGTGCCCAACTACATGTTGATTAAAGACCTGCACATGCTGGACACCGTTTGGGCTATGCTGATGCCCGGCGCCATCTCCGCATACAACCTGATGATCACCCGCACCTTCCTGCAGACCAGCATCCCCAACGAACTGTTGGAAGCAGCTCAAATTGACGGATGCAGCGACACCCGGTTTTTCTTCTCCATCGTGCTGCCGCTGTCCAAAGCCATCATCGCTGTGCTGGTTCTGTTTTACGCCATCGGTCACTGGAACTCCTACTTCAACGGCTTTTTGTACCTCACCAATCGGGACCTCTTCCCTCTGCAGCTGTTCCTGAGGGAAATCCTCATCGCAAACACCATTGACACCAGCCAAATCGCTGACCCCGAATTGGCCGCCGCTAAACAGGGACTGGCCGATTTGCTGAAGTACTCCTTGATTATCGTATCCACTGTGCCGGTGATGTGCTTGTACCCCTTCGTTCAGAAATACTTTGTGAAGGGCGTCATGATCGGCTCCATCAAGGGATAACATCGTTCCTTCCATCATATCCTCACAAAACACCCCGCTTACCTGGCGGGGTGTTTTTCTGTTGTCCGCAGCTCTCTCCCAATTCACCCTTGACAACCAGCAAAACCGGCGATACAATCAGCCGGGAAAGTGGGAATTTCCCTTTTCTTAGAAAGTCTCTCCATAGGTAAAGGAGCGCACTGTTTATGTCTCAAAAAAAGCCGCGGGCTTATTCTGTATATCTGCTGTTTCGTTTTTGCTTTTCTTTGCTGTTTTCCATGGCCACGGTCCTCTCCATGGTATACCACCTGAAGGTGGTGGGGCTCAATTCCCTTCAATTGGTGCTTGTGGGCACTGTTTTGGAAACCGCTTGCTTTGTGTTTGAAGTCCCCACCGGAGTGGTGGCGGATCTGTACAGCCGCAGGCGCTCGGTACTTATCGGTGTCTTCCTGTACGGGGCGGGGTTTCTCATGGAAGGCTCCCTGCCTTGGTTTGGCACTGTACTGCTGGCCCAGGTGGTTTGGGGCTGTGGGGACACCTTTATCACCGGTGCTTTAGAGGCCTGGATTGCCTCGGAAGAAGAGGGCAAACCCATGGACAAGGTATTCCTTCGGGGCGGTCAACTGGGACAGGCAGCTAGTATTCTTGGCGTCATACTGGGGACCTTGTTGGGGAATGTGAATCTTCAGCTTCCCATTGTCCTGGCAGGCTTGCTCTGTCTGGCATTTGGAGTGATCCTTGCCCGCATTATGCCGGAAACTCGCTTCTCCCCTGCATTGGAAGACAGAAAAGGACTGCTCAAGGACTTTGTAAGTCTGTTCCGGTTGAATCTGCGCTTTGTAAAGGGAGCGCCTGTGCTGCTGGCGCTGCTCCTCATCACCTTCTGCGGCGGCTTGGCCAGTGAGGGATTTGACCGGCTGTCCACGGTTCACTTTCTCAACGATACCGTGCTGCCCGATTTTGGTCCTCTCAACAGCGTCACTTGGTTTGGATTTATGAGCTTACTGGGCAGCGTTCTAGGGATTCTGGCCTCGGAAGTGCTCATTGCCCGGCTGGAAAAACAGGGAATCAGCAGCCGCACGGGCATCGTGATGGTCACCAGTGCGGGATATATTGTGTCCCTGATCCTCTTTGCAGTGGGCAATCACTTTTGGTTCCTGCTGGCAATGTTCCTCTTGGCGGGGCTCACCCGCACCGTTCGAACCCCTGTCATCACCGCATGGATGAACGATCACGTGGAGGAAAAAATGCGTGCCACGGTCTTCTCAACCAACGGTCAGCTGGATTCCTTTGGACAAATCATCGGGGGTCCCATTGTGGGACTGGTTGCCCAACAAATCTCCGTACCCTGGGGGTTAATCTGCACCGCTCTGCTCCTGGTGCCCAGTCTGTTCTTGATCCCCATAGCTGCAAAGTCAGGACATCATCAGTCCAACTAAACAAAAGAACCTATTGCAAAATAAAGGAAACCAACTCGCTTCGCTCCAAAGCCGGTTGGTTTCCTCTTTTTTGTCTGTCTCTATGCAAGTTTCCTGCCAACGCGATTGTGAGAACGCTGGGAGGCTTGCTTACTTCTACTCTTCCTCGTTGGCCATGGAAAACTTGACGCGGTATTGTGAAGGCGACGTCCCCATTTTGCGGTGAAATAGGCTGCTGAAATACAGGGGATCCTCATACCCCACTGCCAATGCCACTTGGACAATACTCAAATCCGTACGCCGCAGCAGGTCTGCGGCATTTTGGATCCGCAGTCCAATGAGAAATCCTTGGGGCGAAACTCCCATACAGGTCCGGAACAGAGCGGAATACCGGCTGGGACTCAAATGCTCCAGTGCTGCCAGCTCCTCCAGGCGAATGGGCTGGGCATAATGACGGTACAAGTAGTCCAAGGAATCCCGCACCCGCCAAGGCCCCGGCCCTCCCTGCCGCTGAGTGGAACGTCGGGCCAGCCTTGCCAAAAGAGCTGCCAGTGTCCCGGCAGCCTCCGCTTCAAACAACGGGCCTTTACCGTAAAAGCTCCGGAACAGCATCCGGAAATCCGAGGCGGCCTCCTCCTGGCCTTCCGGCAAATACACCTGTCCCAAGGAAAGGCCATAGCTCTCCACCATCTCCAAAGCACGGGATCCGGTAAAATGCGCCCAATAGTAGCAAAGCTCGTCCCCCGCCTCCTTGCCGTAACGATAGGGGATTTCCGGTGCAAACAAAAACATCCCTCCCGCTGGCAACTCATGGCGCTGGTCGCCCACGTAAAGAGTCAAACTGCCCCGGCTTAAATACATCAAGTAAATATCTTGGCGGCCTGTGGGTTTGTTGGTGGTAAAGGCACCGTCGGTTATGTACTGCCCAACACAGTTGACCACCAAGGGTCTGGTGTCCTCACGAATATCGCAGTCAGCTTCGGATTCCAACCTGAGATAACTTTGGGAGCGCATGCTCTTCCCCCTTTGGTCAGTCGATTTGTCCATGTTTTCAGTGGAATGCTCAATCGCTTTTTCCACCTTTTCATTATACACTGATTGTGCAAAAGGGCAAGGGCCCTGGGATTTTACATCTGCCTAAGGAGGAGTCTCCCCATGAAAAAAGCACTGAATGCCTGGACGGTCCCCGCTCAGGTTCCCTTTGAGGAATTGTTTCAGAAACTCTCCGCCGCCGGGTATGACGGCGTGGAGCTAAATTTGGATCGAGAAGCAACCGGTCATGCACTGACTATGGACACCACCTCGGCCCAAACAGCTGAGATCAAAAAGCTCAGCCAAGCGTACAATCTGCCGGTTCACAGCATTTCTTCCTCCCTGTATGTTGCAGAAACACTGGGTTCTGACGACCCTGCTTGCCGCAGACGAGGCCAAGACATTCTTCGCAAACAGCTGGAGTTGGCCTCTGCTTTGGGCGCAGATGGAATTTTGGTGGTGCCCGGCGGTGTAAGCGATGAACGCTCACTCACCCGTGCTTGGGACAACAGTTTGGAAAGCCTGTCCGCTCTGAAGGACGAGATCGTACAGAGCGGTGTGAAGGTTGGCGTGGAAAACGTGTGGAACGGATTTTTCCTCTCCCCTCGGGATATGGCAACCTTTATCGACACCTTGGATTGCCCCGGTATCGGCGCCTATTTTGATGTGGGCAATGTGGAAATTTTCTCTAACCCCCAGGACTGGATTGAAGTGCTGGGCAGTCGGATCGTCAAGGTCCATGTCAAGGACTTCGCACGGACCAGTTCCAATGCCGGTCACTTTGTCAACCTGCTGGAGGGCAGCATTGACTGGTGCAAAGTGAAGGCCTCCTTGGATAACGCAGGCTACCAGGGATATCTCACCGCCGAAGTGGACACCTTCCACAGGACGCCTGAATACCAGTATGAGATCACCAAGATGGCTCTGGACCACATCATCAGTCTGTAAACTGTGATGCTTTCAAAATAATCAATCTTTTCTTTTGGAGGAACCTAGTATGAAAAAATTGGCAATGGTTGGCTGCGGTGGAATTGGCAGCTATCACTTGGAACATTTTCTCAAATACACGGACATCGAATTGGCCGGATTCTGCGATCTCATTTTGGAGCGTGCAGAAGGCTTTGTACAAAAGGCTGGCAGCGGTCAGGCCTTTGTGGATTTCCGGGAGATGTACGACATAGTGAAGCCGGATATGCTGTTCATCTGTGTCCCTCCCACCAGTCACGGTGACATTGAGATGGAAGCCATCGCCCGAGGGATCCCCTTCTTTGTAGAGAAACCTCTGGCTTTGGATCTCGAGCTGGGCCGGAAAATTCGGGATGCGGCAGAGGCCAAAGGGCTTATCACCGCTTCCGGATTCCAATGCCGCTACTCCAACACCATCGCCCCCACTGTGGAGTTCATCCAATCCCACCAGATTCCCTTCGTGGAGTGTGTTCGCATGAGCAGCATCCCCGACGCTCCCTGGTGGAAGGTGAAATCCCTCTCCGGTGGTCAGGCTGTGGAGCAGACCATCCATCAATTTGACATCCTGCGCTACGTCTTTGGCGAGCCGGAATCTGTTTTCTCCACAGCCACCCGTGGATTCGTGCAGGGAGTAGATGGCTATGACACCGATGACCTGTCCTCCACTGTGATCCGTTTTCAAAACGGCGCTCTGGGTACAGTGACCACCGGCTGCTATGCCCAGTCCGGCTGCTGCTTTGACTCCAAGATCACCTTTAGCGCTCCGGATGCCAGACTGGATCACTACATCATCAACAAGGTGAAAATCTACACCGACCGCCCCCAGGAGGAAATGGATAATGGGCTGGTGGTCAAAGGCGATGGAACACTGAAAATGGACGGCGAAAACGTCACCCTCATTGAAGACGATGGCCTTGCCGGTGAGATCTGTGACCGCACCTTTGTGGATGCCGTACTCACCGGGGACGGCTCCAAAATTCGTTCCCCCTATCGTGACGCTCTGCGCTCTGTGGCCTTTACTCTTGCCTGCAACCAGTCCATGGAGACAGGATTGCCTGTAAAGGTGGAACTTGACTGATAAAGCTGACGCACTACACTCGGTAGATTCGGTAGGACAATTCCCGATCCACCGTCACGCTTTGGGGAAATTCATATAGAGCTAAAAAAGAACAGCGGAACCCGAGAGTTCCGCTGTTCTTTCTTTTGGGCAGTGTCAAATGGACCTATCCATATCACATTTTTACTTACTGGTGAACAAATCTGACAATCTCTGCCAGAAGGTGGGAGCAACCTCCTCCTGTGTGGGAGCTGACTCCTCCTCTTCCTTCTGGATCGCCGTTGTTTGGAATGCGAATTGCACCGATTCCACATGGGTATTTTTCGATGACACAAAGGATTCTGTGCCATCTTGATCCCCGCCTAAGGACTCCATGAGGCTGTCGATTTTTTCTTCCAGCTCTTCCTTCATGTTGGGCGCTTCCTCACGGAACTCCCCGGTACCGTCCGCCATCTCCTGGGCACCATTGCACAGGGACGTCACTCCATCGTAAAGTTCCACTGTGCCATCATAAAGATCTCCAGAGCCGGACACCAGTTCCTTGCTGCCCTGAGCCAAGGAGGACACTCCTTCCATCACTTGGCTGTATCCCGCTGCCAATTGTGCCACTCCATCTGTGTAGTTGTTAATGCCATTATCCAAATCCGTGTAACGATTGGCCAGCTGATCGATCCCGTTCGCCAAGGTGGCCAGGTTTCCGGTCATGTTTCCAAGGGCATTTACCAGTTGCGTAATTGCTGTGTCAAAGGTTTCATACTGCGTTTTCAGCTGGGCAAGGCCTTCCGTCAACGCAGGAAGCTGGGCGGATACCTCATCCAGATAGGACTCCGTTCCTTGCAAAGCTGCCGTATTGGCATTGAGCAGTGCTTTGATTTGCTCCGCAGTTCCCAGCAGCTGGGACTTGTACGTGTCCACCACTCCACTGAGTCCCGGGATCCCACTCATCTGCTCCAACAGGTCCTCATAGCCTTGGATCGTTGCCACTGCACTGGCATTCTGAGCCTTCAGACTGTCCACGTCCAGCCCACTTTGCGCCATCAGTGCTTTGTACTGGGCCACTCCCAGGTTCTGTTGCAGTGTGGTTGCTCCAGTGTACAACTGGTCGATGGCTTCCCGGATTTCTCCCGATGCAGTAGCCAACTGAGAAAGATCCTCGTTGGTCACAGAGATGGAATCCACCGCAGCCTGCATGGTCTGCAATGCATCACGGAATTCCTTGGAGCCACTGGTCAACATGGCAGACTGGCTGTTCAAAGTGTCCAATCCTTGCTGCACAGTCTCCAGACCGCTCTGCAAGGCCACCACACCCTGGTCCAGCTGGGAAACTCCACTGTGCAACGTGGATGCCCCATCCTTTACCTGGGAGGTTCCCCCCTTTACGGTTTCAGAACCATCGGAAAGCTTTGCAGCCCCATCGTCCAATTGGTTCACTGCGTCCATTAATTCGCTGACTTTATCGCGGATCTCTTGGTCGTCCACATCCACACTGAGGTTCAACCGAATTCCATTGATGGAGACTGCATTCATCTCAAAATCCGTCACATCTGCGGTGATCAGCGTATCAATGCCTTCCCCAGGCAAAATGGTATACGTCAGCTGCTTATTCCCACCCACATTGGCAATGGTAGCGTCGGGAGCCGTAATGCTCTTGCACTGCTCCGTATCCAAAGTAAAGGTGGCCTGCAATGCGTAGTCATCGTAAAAACTTCCAGTACACTCCGGGTTTTCCGTCACCTGAAAACGAATCTCCAAAGCCCCGGTGCTTCCCGCCAATTCCTCGGGGGAAATCTCGGTGCCATCGAGTGAATAGGTGAGAGAGATGTTCCACGGCAATTGAGCGTCCGGCAAATCTCCTTGATAGTAGACCTTTTCCTCTTCCGTGGAAAAGGTGATCTCATCCCCCTGCTGCTGGATCGGGTCATCTGTATTGAGCATCTTCACAGCGGAGTAATCGCCATAATCGGTGATCTCCCCTCCTGAAAAGCTGTTGACTACATAAGTGCTATCCAAACTGCCGTCGGCTTTCAAGGTGGCGTAAACCACTTCTTCCTTTTCCGAGGACTCCGGCGTCTGAGCCGCATACGCCGGTACTGCCGCTGTAACCATCAGCGCACCTACTAAGCACAGGGACATGCCCCGTTTCCATCGTTTCATTTTACGATATCCTCCTTAGATGTATTGAAAAAGTTTGCATGCAGCGTTGTGCGTTGGACAAATCCATCCAGCAAGTAAAGCAATCCGGGTAGGACAAACAACACCACTGCCAGAGACAACAAGCTGCCAACGCCAATGAACAATCCCAACTGGGACAAAATTCCATGAGTGGAGAATCCATGCATCAACAGTCCTACCACCGCCAGAACCGAGCCCGATGTGATCACCGAAGGCGTCACCACGGAAACGGTGGTGATTACCGCCTGCTTTTTCCCCATGGACCCACGGAATTCCCGGTACCGCTCTGTGAACAAAATAGCGTAGTCCACCGTGGCACCCAGCTGCACCGAACTGACAATTAAGTAAGAAATATAGAACACGGTCATCCCTGTAAAGTAGGGGAAGGAAAAATTGATCCAAATGGCGGTTTCAATGCCCAGCACTAGGATCACCGGCAGCGAAATGGAGCGCATCGTCAGCAGCAATACCAGGAATACTGCGCCAATTGCGATCAGGTTCACCTTGGCATTGTCGTCCGTGATGGTGTCCATCAGATCGTAGGAGGTCACCCCACTGCCTGCCAGATAATAGGTATCCGGGTAAAACTCCTCCAAGGTATTTCGGACCTGTTCCACCAACTGGAACGTCTCTTCTCCCTCCAGTTCGGCATCCACGGTGAGCACCAGACGGCTGTAATCCTCGGATTCCAGCTGTGCCAACACATCTTGATCCAAATACTCCATGGGAATTTCCGCACCCACGGTATCCACATAGGAAAGAATACTTTTCACCTGGGGAATCTCCTGCAAAGCGCTGGAAAGCCCCTGCTCCTTTTCCAGGTCTCCCCGGGGGACGAGAGCAACATAGGTATCGCTTTTGCCAAACAGGTCCTCAATTTCCTGGGTATCCTGACCCAACTGGGTATTCGCTCCGTAAATGTGAGCGGCACTGTAGTAAAAATCGTTGTGGTTGGACGCCAAATAGCTGGGGATAATCACCACTAAGAACACACAGACCAAGGGGATCATCACTTTGGAAACACCCTTGCCGAATCTCTGGAATCCCGGCAGGAAGCTGCGATGACGAAACCGAAGCAGCCATTTCTGGCAAACCAGGATGACTGCCGGCATGAACACAAACACAGTAATCAAACTGATGGCAATGCCCTTGGCCAGGGCCAGACCTAAATCCGAGCCCAGACGGAACTGCATGAAGATCAGGGCAAAGAATCCGATCACCGTCGTAAGCCCACTGGACAAAATGGAACCGGTGGACTTGCAAAGGGCGTCCACCATGGCCTCCTTGGGATCGGAAGTTTCCCGGACACATTCCTCAAAACGGTGGATCAAGAACACAGAATAGTCCAAGGATACTGCCAACTGCAGCACGGGGCCTGCGGCGTTTGTCACAAAGGAAATCTCACCGAACATCAAGTTTGTACCGGCATTGATCACCACAGCCACACCCACGCCCAACAGAACCAGCACCGGCTCCATCCAGGATGTGGTGGTCACAATCAACACGACCAGGACAAACAGCACTGCAATCACTGTGACAAGCTGCACCTCACTGACGGTTCCGGTTGTGGCTACCGCTGTGGAGACAGCGTCCCCGCTCAGGGCGTTCTCTTCCCCCACTGCCTCCCGCATGGAAGCAACCGCTTCCACTTGCATGCCGTCTGCAATGGTTACGGAATACAGCGCTGCGTTGTCCTTGTAATAGGTCTCCACAGTATCCTGATCCATGGTCTCCAACGGCTGGAGGATATCCACTGCATCGTCTAACCAGGTGACATTGGTGACTCCATCACACTGCTCCAACTGCTCTTTGCACTTCAATGCTTCCGGGATGGTCACATCTTTAACCATTACCCGGGCATTGGGGATGCCTCCGTCAAATTCCTGCTCCATCACGTCAATGGCTATGGTGGAGGGGCTATTCTCAGGCAAATAATCTGCCACGTCATAATTTACTTTTACCATGGTGCTGAGAAATCCGCAAATTACAGTCGCCACCAGGAAAATGCCGATTGCCGTCTTAGGATGATTCACCAGGGCCTTATAAAATCGTCTCATTGGCACCCCTTCCCCTCTCGCAACTGCGGGGTACCGGTCATTTCCAAAACACCTTTCTCAGTATACATGGTCAAAGACACCGAGTCCCTGTTTATTTTCCCCGCTGCGGAATAGAAAACTGTGCGCATCAGGGTTTTTAGCTGCCCGCTGATTTCGCACCAGTTTTCTTCATCCATCACTCCTTGAAACCTGTTTTGACCCATCAGTACATTCAAGAAGCCAGCCACTTTTCCACAATCCCCGTGAACTTCCATGGTACCGTATCTGGGACCAATCGGGGTGCGCAAGACAATATTGTACATCTGGCTCCACATTTGCTCATTCACCTCTTCTGTTTCCTTGTCTTCGGTGATAATCCTAGCGCTTCCCCCCTTGATTCACCATGGTCAATTTTTGAAATCTGTGGAAAAACCGGACATTTCTCGTGAATTGTGGTGCATGTCCCAGTCTTTCTCTCTACCGGACAAATGTCCGACATCTGACCATTGCACAGAAATCTCAATGCGGTATAATAATGCACGAGGTGAGCACATGAACAATGAGTTTTCGTCCCTGCGTACCAAACAAGCTTTAGCCGCCGCTTTGAAGGAAAAAATGAAGACGAAACCTTTTTCCAAAATCACAGTTCGGGAATTGATCGAAGAATGCGGTGTAAACCGAAAAACTTTCTACTACCATTTTCAAGACATCTACGCTCTGCTGCGATGGTTATTTGAAGAGGAAGCCATCCAAGTGGTAAAGCAGTTCAATCTTCTTCTGGACTGGGAAGAAGCCATTGGGTTTACTTGTGACTATATTCAGGAAAACCGCGATGTCCTTCAGTGCGCCTGTGAGTCCATTGGCCGGGATATTTTGAAGCGATTTTTCTTTTCTGACTTTATCGGCATCATAGAATCTGTGGTCAGCGATTCTGAAAAACGCATGGATCGCTTTTTGCCCCCTGCCTTAAAAAGCTATTACTGCAAATTTCTGACGGAAGCCATTGCCGGTATGATGCTCAGCTATATTGAAGAGGACTACACCTACAGCCGTCAGGATTCTATTGACAACATCACTGTGATTCTGCGCACATCTATCACTGGACTGCTGATGGAAATGGGTGAGAAAAAACCTTCCGCCGACAACTGACCATTCTCCAGAACCGAACCGGACCACTTCTTTCGCATTCTGGACATGGAGTTCTTTTCCCAGGAAATATCCAAACAACAAACGCTGGTAAATTCACTTTTTTAAAGGTGATTGCCAGCGTTTTCTGTTTCTCCCCGGAAATTATCCTAATAGGAAAGATTTTCTATTCCCAATTGGAAAATTACTCTCTGTTCCTTGGTGAAAAAGTGCGTTATACTGGGAGCACACAGGAAGGAGAGATCTGTATGACGGTTTATCTGTCCGAAAATATCCGGAATCACCGCAAAGCCCTGGGGCTCACCCAGGAACAACTGGCAGAAGCCATGGGAGTGACTGTGGGAGCCGTGTCCAAATGGGAATCCGGAGCCTCTACGCCGGAGATCACCTTAATAATGGAATTGGCGGAATTCTTTGAAACCAGTGTGGATGTACTGCTGGGCTTTGAGCGCCAAAGTGGAACTTTGGAAAACATGGTCAAGCAACTGCACCAACTGCGTTTGCAGAAAGAGTTTGAAGCCGCTTTCCCCATCAGTGAAAAAGCCTTGCAGAAATTTCCCAACAGCTTTTCTGTGGTGTATGAATGCGCCACGGTCTATCACCTTTACGGCCTGGAAAGAGCGAACAACGATGCGCTCCTCCGGAGCCAAGACCTGTTCTACCGCGCCCTGGAACTGATAGACCAAAACGAAGACCCAGACATCAGCCCAGTCTCCATACGCATTGTTATTGCTCAAGGCTATCTGAACCGGGGAGAAACCGCCAAAGCGCTGGAGTTATTGAAAGCAAACAATATCGAAGGCATCAACAACGGGACCATCGGTACAGAACTTGCCAAGGATAAAGCCACCTGCCAAGAGGCGCTGCTCTATCTGACCAAGGCGCTCATACTGGCGGACAACCTGTTGATTGAATTCTGCAACGGTTTTGTCAACGCCTGTTTCCATTTGAACCGCTTTCAGGAAGCCTTGGACTTCACCCAACTGCTTTTGCAGTTCGAATCCGGCCTGCAAAAACCTGGAAAACGGTCGTACCATGATAAAATACATGCACTCCTTCTGTACCTTTGTGCCTGCGCAAGTTGGAGGCTGGGAGATCCCGATGGAGCAAAATCCCACCTTCGTGCGGCGCGGGAAAAGGCACGGTTTTTTGACGAAAACCCCAACTACACGGCCAACAACCTCAAATATACCACCTTTGACAAACCTGCAGCCGCCTATGACAATCTGGGTCCCACCGCCTGGGAAGGTCTCACTCATCTGATAGAAGAAAACAGGAACGAATTCCCCGAACTTTTGAACCTATGGGAGGAACTGAACCGTGAACAAGCGTGAGCTCCGCCGGCCCTATGTCCGGCAATTCTATAAAAACAATATGGCTAACTTTGTTCTTGTCCTGTTGTCCACTGTCATCATGGCATTGATCAATCTGGTTGTCTCTTGGATGCTTCAACAGATCATGGACCTACTGGCCGGGACTGGAAATACCTTTTCCCTGCTGGAACTGCTGTGGATCTTTTTAGCAGTGGTTGGCATCATCGTACTGGTGGGAGCAGCCCGGGCCTACGCCATGCCTCGGTTCTATTCCAAAGCCCTGGAACAGTACAAAAACTATGCCTACAGTCAACTGCTGAAGAAGAATATCTCCACCTTCTCTGGAGAGAACACCTCCACCTACCTCTCCGCCTTCTCCAACGACACCGCCAGCATCGAGACCAATTATTTGGAAAAACTCTTCACCATCGTCATGGACGGTCTCATGTGCTTGGGAGCTTTGGGAATGATGTTTTGGTACAGTCCCCTGCTGACCCTCATCGCCCTGGGTCTGTCACTGCTGCCCCTGGGTGCCTCCCTGCTGGCCGGTAACCATCTGGTGACCGCCGAAAAAGAGGTCTCTCAGAAAAATGATAAATTTCTCTCCATGCTCAAGGATGGCCTGGGCGGATTCACCGTTGTCAAAAGCTTCAAGGCGGAAAAGAATATTCTGCGTCTGTTCTCGGAAAGCAACCACCAAGCTCAAAACGCCAAAGCCCATCGCATTTTTCTGGCTCAAATTCTGCGCACCATCGGCAGCATCGCCGGCGTAATCGCCCAGTTTGGAGTTTTTCTCACGGCGGCAGCACTGAGCATCGCCGGATGGGGAGTTTCCCCCGGTGTGGCCATGGTCTTTCTACAGCTCAGTTCCCTCGTTGTAATGTTCCTCCAAGAGGCGCCGGAACTGCTCTCCAATCGGGCTGCTGCCCTGGGATTGGTGGACAAGCTGGCTCAGTCCCTCTCCCAAAACGTCCGGGAAGAGGGGGCGCCCATCCCCAAACAATTACAGGACGCCATCGAAATCCGAGGCCTTTCCTTTGCCTACGAGGGTGGTGAGAACGTACTGCACCAGGTGGACGCCCGGTTTCTCGCAGGAAAAAGCTATGCACTGGTGGGGGCTTCCGGATCGGGGAAATCCACCCTTCTCAACTTGCTCATGGCCGGAAGAGCCAACTACTCCGGGGAAATTCTCTACGACGGTCGGGAGCTGCGCACCATCCAGACAGATTCCCTCTATGAGCTGGTGTCTATGGTGGAGCAAAACGTCTTTCTCTTTAACAGCACCATCAAGGACAACGTCACCATGTTCCGGGACTTCCCCCAGGATCAGGTGAGCCGGGCTGAAGAGCTCTCTGGACTCTCCCCATTGATTCGGGAAAAGGGTGTAGACTATCTATGCGGAGAAAACGGCTCCGGGCTCTCCGGAGGCCAGCGTCAGCGAGTTTCTATTGCTCGGTGCCTGCTGAGACAGACACCAGTGCTCCTGGTGGATGAGGCCACCGCTGCTCTGGATAAGGAAACTGCTTATCGTGTGTCCAACTCCATCTTGGATCTCAAGGGCCTAACACGGATTGTGGTGACCCACTCCCTGGAAGAATCCTTGATGCGGCGGTACGATGGCATCCTGGTGCTCAGTCATGGAAAAATCGTGGAATCCGGCCAATTTGACCAGCTTATGGCCCAAAAAGGGCTGTTCTATTCCCTGTTTACTGTGGCCCAATAGGCGGAAGGACGCAGACAGTTCTGATGTCCCCCCTCCGTCAGCGTGAAGCATGGTGCTTCTTTTCAAAGTTTTTCTGGAAGTGTGTCACCTTACCTCCCAGGCGACGCTCTAACAGACATACCGGTATAAAATTGAAGGAAAAGAGGCGATCATTGCGATGGATCAAGAGACCACGCGCCTGGTGAAACTGGCGCGCAAAGGCAATCAGGATGCGTTTACCCAGCTGATGCTCGCCCACGAACAAACGCTTTCCAGAGTGGCCATGTCCCTCTTGAAAAATCCCGAAGATGCTGCGGACGCCGTACAGGATGCCATACTGGCCGCCTGGCAAAGTATGGAAACCCTGCGGCAGGTCCGGTATTTCAAAACTTGGCTGGTGCGGATTCTCATCAACAAGTGCTACCGCATCGGGTCCCTTCGCAGCAAGCATAGTCACAGCCAACTGGAAGAGGCACTGGACTGTTCGGAACAGCCGGACTGGGATCAAACATTGGATGTGCGCTCCACTCTGGGAAACTTGAGAGAGGAAGACCGGCTAATCTTGGGATTGCACTACTATGACGGTCTTTCTGTGCGGGAGATTGCCAGAGCTCTGGAAGTCAGCGAGGACTGCGTCAAACAGCGGCTATATCGGGGCCGGAAGCGCTTTCAAACCGCATACTTGAAAAGGGAGGAACTTTGCCATGACAAATAATCGTCAACTGCGGGAAGAGATCCATTCTTACTTTGCAGAGGAACCGGTCCCCACGGTGATCCACGACCGGGTGATATCCACCTGCCGCAACTTGGAACCCCGGCACTGCTCAAAAACCTATCGGCCAGTCTGGAAAAAGATGGCCGTATCCTGCGGGGCACTGGCTGCCGCCTTTGTGCTGCTCTGCGGAGTCAACGCCGCCAACCCTGCCTTTGCGGAAAGCCTACCCCTGATCGGCAAGGCATTCCGACTGTACAATGAGGGGAAAACCACTGTGGGCACCTATATGGGAACCTATGAAGAAGTGGCTCAGGTGAACTCCCTGGCAACCGCCGAGGACACCCAAGGGCTTTCCTTGATCCTGGACGAATCCTACAGCGACGGGAAATACGCCCACCTCACCTTCTCGATGCAAGGGGCTTCTCCTCAGATTTTGGAGGACCTCTATTACCTTGGCGGCAAGGTGACCGCCAGTGCCGATGGTCAGCCTCTGGACGAGGCATACATCACCCTGTATCCCGAGGGAGATACTCTGCTGGGCGCAGTGTCCCTTCCGTTGAAGGAAAATGCGGAGGATGGCACTTCCCTCCAGCTCAGCTACCAAGTGACAAATTTGGTCCGGTATTTTGACAACGGTGGGGACTGGGAAGAACTGCCCGGTTCCTTTGAAGGCCAACTCTCTTTGACAGTGGACACCAGCCACAACCGGACCCTGGATCAGCTGGAGAGCAACGGAACCATTCAGATCAACCAGGTGGAGGTCACGCCTTCTTACACCAAAATCAGCTACACCATTCCCTTCTGGGGCATCAGCTCTTACACCATGGATTTCCCCCGGCTCTATCTGGAAGACGGAACGGAAATTCAGTACAACGTGAACCTCAGTCAGGTGCCCTCCCCCGAGGAGATCTCTCGGGACGCGGAGACCATCAGCGGCACCGCCTGTTTCGACGGCCTGCCCAACGGCACCCAAACTGTCATTCTGCGCTTCTTAGAGGAGGATCTGTACGGGAAGTCCACTGGGGTTGGTGTGCTGGCTGAGACCACCATTGACCTGGCCACGGGAGAAGCTGCTCCCAGTGAGACCTATCTGGACGCTGGAATGGTCTTCGCCTCCGATTACCAATCACATTTCAGCTCCATCCATTGGACAATGCCCTTTGACGACCCGGATATGATCGCATTGGGTCAAGGTGCCTGGAGCAGCGTCACCGCCATTCCCGGGCTGTTCCAGAACGGGCAGAGCTTGTGGTCCGTGGAATACGACGGCGATGTGAACGTGGAGTTTGTCACCGATGGACCCGCACCGGAACAGGATCGCAACGTCACCGTGACGAACGCTCAGGGAGAAGTCATTGCTCAAGGGGTTCTGTCTGCGGACACCGCAGTGCAGTACACAGCTGGGGGCGATCCCTATTACAGCTGGCAAACTACTTTGGAGACAGCCCCTGGAACAGAACTCAAACTGATGGACACAGTCACCGTCACCCTCACGGACCCGGATTCCGGAGAAACCGTGTACCAGAGGGATGTGCGGCTTGTCTCGAAAGACTGAGCCAACTGTCTTCTGGCAGAGGAAGACGCTCTGCAACAGAAAAGAGGCCGCTGCAACTGAGCAGCGGCCTCTTTGGCATATATTCTATACGGTTACGGATTTCGGCCTGTTTTCTCCAGCAATGTTTGATAGATTGCCTGAGTACTGGCCTCATCCGGGCCGTTGAGGACCACGGTACCCCCGTCAGTCCCCAGCACCACACAAGCATCACAGGCGGCATAAGTATAGCGGGTGTAGGCTCCATATAGGTCGTTGCGGAAGGAACCCAGGGCCATCCTCAGATTCCCCATGCCATTGGTGCGCATATCACCGGTCCCTTCCGCCGGATCTTGGGAGAAATACTCGATGGAAGTGATGGCATCATAGGGGACGGTCAAATCTTCCCAGCCGGAAGCATCCGCCGTGAATGAGGTCTCCCCGTAGATCATCTTTACATCTCCCATGAGCATGGTCCAGGTCAGAAACCCAGCAAAGGCTATCAGCAACACCGCCACCAGAACAATTTTCCAAGGCCGGATGGGGGACAATTTTTCCGTGGTTCCTTCTTTTATCTGACGGCGATAATAAAGATAGGAATACAAGCACGGAATGATAGCGGCGGCGAGAATCACCAAGCACGCCAATAAAATGGAAATTGGGGACTCCCCGAACAGAGAACACGCCATGCAGAGCAAGCCGCAGATCACCCAAACCTTTCCTCCTACACGGTGGGTGGCATTCCAGTTCTCCTCATTTTGCAGCGTCCACCGCACCCGGATCCCTAGGGTACTGTTTTGGCGGACCTTGGGCAGGTAATTGCCGATCAGCAAAAAGATCAGTCCCATGGGGAAATTTACCAGGAACATCGCCACGCCCAGCTCGCCCCCCTGCTTCATCAGAAGAAACACAGCGCTGATGAACAGGGAGAGTACCGGCATAAGCCAAACAACCAATCCCAGTGCTTTAGGGCTCTGGTTCCGGTTCTTCTTGTCCCGGAAAACCAGCGTCAAGCACAGCCAATGGGTCGCCAACAGAAGGAGCGGATAAAAAAGCGCCTCTTGGGCCTGGAACAGGAACGCCAGCATGGGCAATAGGATCACTAAAGAGGAGAAAATCAGCTTTCCCCTATATTGTGCCAACATAGATTTCATACCTTACTCCCCTTTCAGCTGTGTGAGCCAAAGCATGACCTCTTCCAAAACAGAGGTGTTCAGCTCGTAATAAATGTATTTTCCCTTTCGTGTATCCCGAATCAAATCGGCCTCTTTGAGCACCGACAGATGCCGGGAGATGGAGGCGCCTGTCACCGGGAAATGCTCCCCGATCTCCCCGGCGGAAAGCCCACCGTTTTTCAGCAGATTCAGAATCTCCCGGCGAATGGGATCCGCCAGAGCTTTCATGGTATTTTGCAATCCCAAGCGCCGCTCCCTCCTTTTTCATTTAACATTTAACCTAATTGTTAATTATAAGATACACCCCCACCATCCTTTTGTCAAGGGCTTTTATCAGGCGGCTTGCAGCCCCGGATACAGATGTTTGGGCATAAAAATCCCGCCCTCCTCCTATGATGAGAGCGGGAAAGATATGCTTTTTCAAGCGTGTCAGCGAAATCCTCTTTTTGCGGCAAAGTCTATCAGGCGAGGCTGGATCTCCGGATAGGTCCAGTGGGTGGGAAGTTCCTCCAGCAGGAAAATCCTTTCGATTTCACTGTGCAATTCCGGTGCGAGTTCTTGGACTTCCCCATAGTAAAGCATTCCAAAAGTCTCTTGGCCATCAAAATTGTCAGAAGCTGTCACTGAATATACACAGACTTGCTGCAGCGTATAATCCAACGCTCCAGTCTCCTCCGTCAGTTCCCGTTTGGCGGTCTCCAGAATCTGTTCTCCCGGCTCCCGATGTCCTCCCGGCAGCTCCAAAGTTTCCCGCTCCCTGTGCTTACAAAAAATAAACCGACCTTGGTACTTAGCGATGGTCACGGCAAATTTCAGCAGCTCATCGTCCACTGTCTCATATTCTCTCACAATGGTCATAACTCCACTCCTTCCGATACCAATTTGACATTCACCTTTCAAACACCGCCCATCAGATGGTCACCACAGAGACGGGGTCTTCCTTCTGAGAGGAATCTTTTCGGAAAATGTCCAGAGTGTGATGGGAATACCCGATCAAATCCTGCCGCTCACAGGTTGCCAGGTGATACTTGAGGTACAGCTCATACATGCCCTCCTCCATAGTTTCCAGCGTCTGCCGCATATGATTGGCATAACCATCCGCTGCCACAAAATGAAGCTGGGTCACCGGGAAACCTTCCCGCAGCTTGTCAATGTCCTCCTTGCGGTAAAGCTCAAAGATATCCCAGGGATTGGAAAATGTAGCAAAGGTCTCCGGGTCCACCATACACTTCTCAATGATATCATAAATCGCACCCCGAAGAAAGCCGTAGGTCAACACACTGGCATCGCCCATACAATAGGCTGCAAAAATAACTCCTCCCGGCTTGGTCACCCGGATGGCTTCCGAAAGCGCCTGCTTTTGGTCCTCCTCAGTGAACAGATGATACATCGGCCCCAACAACAGGGTAATCTCATAGGTATCGCTGGGAATCCACGAAAGGTCCATGGCATTCCCCTGGGTGATGGTCACCCACTCCCCGGGCAAGGTTCTCTCCTGGAAAAGACGGATATTGTGCTCAAGCAGCTCCACCGCGTCCACTGCGTATCCCTGCTGGGCCAGGGCGTGGCTATACCGCCCGGTCCCGGCGCCGATCTCTAAAATGCGCATGCCCGGACGCAGATATTTTTCAATGTACTTCATGGTGGTGATGTATTCCACCTTTCCGTACCGCGTCAAAAGTCTCCCGTCCTCGTCGTAACCTTGATAGTACTCCGCCAAATACCCCTTGGTATCCATGACAAAACCTCCTGTAAAAGAGAATAAAAAACAGTGCGGGCCGCAAAGAACTTTCGGCCCGCACTGTTTACTTCCCATTTCGCAACTGGACTACTTTTCGGATTTTGGGTACGACAATGCAGGGCCTGTTCCACGCCAAAACATGGGAACGGCCTGAGGAAACTCAGCATAAGTCCAGCTAAAACCATAAGCACACATTGTCATTCCTCCAATTTGGGATATCATAGCACAAATACTCAAAGGGTGCAAGACTGTTTGCGTCAAAATATTCTCTCCCTCAAAACCGTGGATTCCATACGAAGGCAAGCGCAAACCAGACGAATGTTTTTGTCATTTGCCTGTGGCAACTATGCAGAACTCCGATTTCATCTGTTCTGTCCTTTCTGATCCTTGACAGGTCCTTTCGGGGGGTGTATAATCCACCCATAACAGAACGGGAACACGCTTTATGAAGCGATTCTCACTCTGGTTTTCTCAAAAGCAATGGCGCTTTGAGCAGGATTCCTGTCTCAAAGCGCTTTTCTTTTTCTTCAGGATCAAGGCAATGGCGCCTGGCTGGGATGAAATTCCCGCCAGGCGCTTTCTTCGTTTTAGGGCGTTTTTGCCGGCGTTTCGCGGCTTTGCCGCTTGACATAGATAAACTAGAAGAAAAGAGTTGGTAGTTATGCAATTTAGTGCGGTCAACACGATTTGGGTACTGCTGGGCGCCGCTTTGGTGTTCTTCATGCAGGCAGGCTTCTCCATGTGTGAAGCTGGTTTTACCCGGGCAAAAAACACCGGCAACATCCTGATGAAAAACCTCATGGACTTCTGCATCGGCACCCCCTGCTTCTGGCTGGTGGGATTCGGCTTGATGTTCGGCAGTGGAACGGCTCTGTTCGGCACCCTCGATCCCCTGATCATGGGCGACTACAGCCACATCCTCCCCGCAGGAGTTCCCCTTTGGGCCTACGCCATTTTCCAGACGGTGTTCTGCGCAACCTCTGCCACCATCGTCTCCGGCGCTATGGCTGAGCGGACCAAGTTCTCCGCCTACTGCATTTACTCCGCCTGCATCTCCCTGATTATCTATCCCGTCTCCGGCCACTGGATCTGGGGCGGCGGCTGGCTGGCTCAGCTGGGCTTCCACGATTTTGCCGGCTCCACAGCGGTTCACATGGTGGGCGGTGTCTGCGCATTGATCGGCGCGAAGATCCTTGGGCCCCGTATCGGCAAGTATGACAAGAACGGCAAGCCTCGGGCAATTTTGGGCCACAACCTCACCGCTGCCGCTTTGGGCGTGTTCATTTTGTGGTTCTGCTGGTTTGGGTTCAACGGTGCCTCCACCGTGGGCATGGACACCGACGAGCTCATGGTCCGCGCTGGACTGGTGTTCTTCAACACCAACCTGGCCGCTGCTGTTGCCTGCTGCGCCACTTTGATCCTCACCTGGATTCGCTATAAAAAGCCCGACGTCTCCATGACCTACAACGCTGCTTTGGCAGGCCTGGTGGGTATCACTGCTGGCTGCGATGCCGTCAACCCTGTGGGTGCTTGCTTCATTGGTCTGATCTGTGGTATTGTCATGGTGCTAGCCATTGAGTTCTTCGACAAGGTTGCTAAGATTGACGACCCCGTGGGCGCCATCTCCGTCCACTGCGTCTGCGGCGCATTGGGCACGGTGCTCACCGGCGTTTTCGCCACCGGTTCCTCCACTGCTCCCGGCCTGCTTTATGGCGGCGGCTTTGGTCTGCTGGGTGTGCAGCTTCTGGGTGTTCTCTCTGTGGCTGCTTATGTGGCAGTGGTCATCACCATTGTATTCCTGGTCATCAAGCACACCATTGGCCTGCGGGCTCCTGCTGAGGATGAGGTTGCTGGTCTGGATGTGGCAGAGCACGGCCTGCTCACCGCTTATGCTGGATACGCCATGCTCCCCGACACCGCCACTCTGGACGACGCTGTTTCCACTCCTGTCCAGGTCACCGGCACTGTACCCGCCGCTGAGGCAGTGCCCGTGAAGAAGATGCCCACCTTCTCAGACGAAACTCCCAAGTTCACCAAGGTGGAAATTATCTGCAAGGAATCCCGCTTCGAGGCCTTGAAACAGGCCATGATGGACATTGGCATCACCGGTATGACCATGTCCCATGTGCTGGGCTGCGGACTGCAAAAGGGCAAACCTGAGTATTACCGCGGCGTACAGGTGGAGGCTACTCTGCTGCCCAAGGTCCAGGTGGATATGGTGGTCAGCAAAGTGCCGGTACGCACAGTGATCGAAACCGCCAAGAAGGTCCTTTACACCGGTCACATCGGAGATGGTAAAATCTTCGTCTATGATGTAGAGAACGTGGTGAAAGTCCGCACCGGCGAAGAGGGCTACGAAGCTCTGCAAGATGTAGAATAAATCACGTTTCTATTCTGTCTGTCACTGGGAGCTCTCCAAAATTCATGTTCCTCTCTACTGCAAAGCACATCTTTAAGCTCCCACTCTTACCTCCTATCTCAAAGAACTACGACAGACATTTGAACACACAAAAAGGCTCAGACGTTTTTGTCTGGGCCTTTTTGCTGTTGAAGGGTGGGGAAAAGTTATCCCACTGCTGAGACAGATTCACTGGTGCTGCTGTCAACCGTACTGTCCAACACGGCGCTGTCCTCCCCACCTGTTTCATCGTAGGACACCGTGCCACTGTCCACCTCGCTGGAGGAAAGTTCCTCCTGTTCGCTGGATGCCGTGACAGCGTCCTCTTGCTGGCGCTGGGAAAGGATGGAATTCACACACCAGGTACCCAGACCAAGAATCAAGGCCAGCGCCACACAAATCATAGCTACACGTCGCTGTTTTCCAATCCGCTTTTCTCTCAGAGGACGACACAATGCAGTTATCGTACTGGAGACACTGGCTTCTACGGACTGGGGAACTTCTACCCGAACCTGATAGCGCAGCCAAGCTTTGTGAAGTTCCTCCACTGTGAGCGCTGGTTCCAACTCATTTCCTGAGATGGCAACCAAGATCCGTTTGACCAACGCAGCTTCAGAGTCAAAAGCCGCTTTGACATTCTCCTCACTGGTGTGAAACATCTTGGCAAGCTGAGCATGGGAGAATTCACCCACCGCTTCCAAAACAAAAAGGAATCTCTGCAATGGTGGCAAACTGCGGGTCACTTGTTCCCAGAGCTCCCCACTTCGGGACGGGGGAACATCCCCTACTCCCTGGATAAAATTGCGATTGGAGGGAATACGAAAGGCTTTTGCGTTTTTCCGGACAACCAAGGTTTGACAAAGTGTGGCCGTCTTTCGGATAGCGGCCTCCTCAAAGGCTTCCTCGGTAGTGAGCTTTGCCTCCAATATTTGATCCCACAAAGACCGGTACACTTTCGGCAGCGCCGATTTACACAGCTGCTCATCTTGCAAAAGCAAGCTACACAACGCCATCACCTTTTGCTTTGTCATATCGTACAGGGTTTCCAGTGCTTCCCAATTTCCCTGACGTGCTCGGTCGGTCAAGTTCTTCATACGCGTTCCTGCCTTTCTTGGTATAGTAAGAGGACAGGCAGATCTTTTTGCTTTCAAAAGAGGGATCCTTTTTCACAACACTCCGGATCCTCAGGCGTCCGACTCTCCTTTTCATCGGCTCTGCAAAGATTCTGCCTCGCTGGCTCCTAAAATCAATATAGGCGCTTTTCCTAAAGGCTCCCTTAAATTGATAGTGAACGACGTGTGAAGGTTTCTTGATAGTTATGGCAGTGTAACATACAAACTCCGCGCACCCTGGCTTCAAGGTGCGCGGAGAGCTTTTGGGGACCCGTACTGAAAATCATCCCCACAGCAGCACGGGCCTATTCAAACTTTTTTGGAGGGAATACGCTAGAAAAAATTAGGAACGGGCGTCGTATGCCGCCTGGTAGATCTCCAACAGAGTGTCCACACCCTTGACGCTCAACTCGTTGAGGTAGGCATCCCACTCGGTCTCGGGATCGGAAGTTCCAGTGATGAAAGCTGCAGTCATTTCTTCCACATAGCTGATTACCACGGTCTCGGTGTTTGCCAGGGTAGCGGACTGATCTTCGCTGTACACCAGCGGAGGCACACAAGTATCCATATCAGGGTAATAGGGTTCCATCCGCTCCTGCGTATCAACAGAGAGACGATGTTCCATATTCGTGTTGTAATCACCGGACTGAACCTGAGCGTAACGAAGTTCTTTGTAGTCACCAGTGTCACAGCGCAAACCCAGACCACGCCAGCAATAATCCTGCTCATCACCCCAGGAAACTCCATCGATGAAGGGAGCGATTTCAGAGGGATCACCAGTATTAAAGTCGATAGCATCAGCGGGGATATCATCTTCACCAGGAGTGACAAACTTCCAGTTTTCACCCTCAACGCCGAAGGTCTTGCGGTAATTGATGTCCTTGGTATACTGTTCTACGCCCCAGCGGAAAGCAGCGGCAGGATTTTCACAAGCGGTAGTGATAACAAAAGCGGTAGGAGTGATCTGGCTATAGGGCATGTAGGTAGACACACGGCCATTAGGACCTTCAACGGGTTCCAAGGCAACATAAGGAGACCACTGGGAAACATCTGTGCCAGGAAGATCTGGGGTACCGCCAACAAAGCAGCCAACATCCTCAGTAGTGCCGTCCGCCGCGCACAGCTGCCGGGCCTGGTCGTTATTGATTACCAAGCTCTGGTCATAGTACAGACCTTCTTCATAAAGCTTGTTCAGCCAAACCATGGCATCTTTCCAACCATCCTGCATATAGGAAAGCTGAACCTTGCCATCTTCCAGGTACATATAGTTGTTGTCAGGAGAGGTATACACAAAGGGATTGGTCAACCAGCCGCTCATGGCATTGGAATGCCAGCCACCCTCGAAGGTGAGCATGGGAATTTCATCGGCTTCTCCATTACCATTGGGATCTTCTTCCTTAAAACGGCGGAGCATCTCTTCAAACTCATCCACGGTAGTGGGAGCTTCCATATCCAGTGCATCCAGCCACTTCTGGTTTAACCACATCTTACTGGAACCTTCGCAGTGGACACATTTCTCGATGTAGGGCAACGCATAGATATTACCGTCACTCATGGTCATCAGGTCTTTCACACCGGGGACGTTTTCCTCAATATCCTGGAAGACCTTACCATACTTTTCAATGTAATCGTTCAGAGCTACAAAAGCACCTTGGGTGCCGTATACCTGCTGCTGGGTCTGAGTGACACCGCAGGATAAGTACACATCCGGCATATCTCCACTGGACAGAGAAATATTTACCCGGTCAGTCAAGCTATCGGAAGGAACTTCTTCCCATTCAATATGAATATTGGTCATCTCTTCATATTCCTGGGTAAAGGTATTGGTGGTGATGTCGGGAATAGCGGGCTGAGAGGGGAACATCACCTTCAACGTGATAGTCTCTTCCACAATGGGGAACGTACCCTCGGGAGAAACCCCATTTTCATCGTAAGCAGCTTCGCCTCCCTCTGCCTGAGATACCTGAGAGGTTCCCCCAGTTCCTGAAGTATTGCTTTCACCTCCTGCAGAGGAGCTGGAACCTCCACCGGACTGGGTACAACCCGCCAACAGTAGGGCAGCCAGAGCGCCGCACAAAATGGTTTTCAGTGCCTTTTTCATGTTTTTACTTCCTTTCATACTATATTTTTCAGGAGGGATCCTCCAAGTACTGGCCAGCTCCTCCTGAAGAAACCTAAACAAAATCAACCCTTGACCGAACCGATCATCACGCCTTTAACCAAATGCTTCTGAACAAAGGGGTAAACCACCAATACCGGTACAGAGGCCACCACAATCAGTGCATATTTGAGAAGCGTCTGCATTTCCTGACGACGGAGCATTTCTTGAACAGTGGACCCGGTCATGGAACTCATATCCACCTCGTTGGCAATAAGAATCTGCCGCAAGAAAATCTGAAGGGGCCATTTTTGTTTATCGCTGATGTAGAGCATGGCGCTGAAATAGCTATTCCAATGACCAATAGCGTACAGCAGAATCATCACAGCCAAAATGGTTTTGGAAACCGGTAGGACCACGCTCCACAAAAACCTCCGATTGGTACAGCCGTCTATCTGAGCTGCCTCCAACAAATCACGGGGAATGGTGCTCTGAAAGAAGGTCCGCATCACGATGACATTGTACACACTGATCAATCCGGGAAGCCACAGGGCCCAGCCCGTATTCAACAGGTGCAGATCTTTCACCAAGAGGTAGTTGGGAATTAAGCCTCCAGAGAACATCATGGTAAACACCAGAATCTTCATGATAATTCCCCGCCCCTTCAAATCCACGCGGGAAAGGGGATATGCCATCAGAATGGTGAAAACAATGTTCAGGAATGTTCCCACCACGGTGTAATAGATGGTGTTGCGATAGCCAATCCACACGTCACCGTATTGGAACACCTCAATATAGGCATCCAAAGTGGGCTGTACCGGGAAAATGCTCACTTTACCGGCCTGCACTGCCGCACCAGAACTGAACGAAGAAGCCACAACGTTCAACAACGGCAGCAGAACAATAAGCAGAGCCAACAGAGCAATGATAAAATTGACCACATCAAAGATCCGGTCAGAGGTAGTGCCGCGGATCTTGTTGCTTCTCTTTTTCACATTTACGTTTACCACAGCGACTCCTCCCCTACCTTCTTTGCCAAAATGTTGGTGCCGATAATCAAGATCATACCGATCAGCGACTGGAACAACCCGATTGCGGTGGGATAGGAATAGTTGGCAATGGGTGACGCCAAACCGATTTTGTACACGTAGGTGTCAATCACCTCGGAAGCGCTCATATTCAAGCTGTTCTGCATCAGGTAAATTTTCTCAAACCCGGTGGTCAGCACACTGCCCATATTCATAATCATCAGAATGATAATGGTGGATTTGATACTGGGCAAGTCGATACTCCACACCCGACGTATTTTGGATGCACCATCAATAATAGCTGCTTCATGGAGCGTGGGGTCCACACTGGAGAGGGTAGCAATATAAATGATCGCGTTGTACCCAGTGAACTGCCACACGCCGGACCACACATACACGTGCTTGAACAATCCAGGATCCGACATAAATTGAATCTGCTCAAACCCCATGGACTTCAGCGCCATATTTACAGGACCAAAGTCCACAGCCAGTAGGTTCATCAAAATACTCACCATAACCGTGGTGGAAATGAAATAAGGCGCATAGGTGACGGTTTGAACTAGCTTTTTAAAGCGCAGATTCTGTAGATAGTTGAGCACCAACGCCAAGATAATGGGAAAAATCAACCCTGCTACCAATCCGTAGATGCTCAGGGTTAAGGTGTTGGAGATCAACCGTCCAAACTCACTGGAGCTGAAAAAGGTTTGAAAGTGCTTTAGCCCCACCCAGGGACTGCCCCACATGCCCTGGAATACGTTGTAGTCCCGAAAAGCCATCTGCACACCAGCCATGGGCACATATTTAAATATAACTATGTACACCATGGGGAGCAGCAACATCAAGTACAGATCCCAGTTGTTCAGAAAGTACCGCAGCGTTTTGCGGATATCCCTCTTCTCCTCCCGGGAGCCCGGCTTTGCGTTGGCCTTCGTCTTCTTTGCGGAAACCATAGGCTTCCCTCCTCCTCGAAAGTAGATTCATCAGAAATTCCCCTCTCACGGACTTCCCTTTTCGTCAAAGGAACATCCGAAGTTGTGCGGGCATTTCCTTTCGTCAATTTCATCATAGCCAAAGAGGAACAAAAAATAAACAGACAATATCATTTACGAACAAGCTTTTTGGTCATTTTGCTTCATTTCCCGGCGTACAATTTTAAATTTGACCATACGATTTTGCTTGAAGCCCATACTTTTTTCTTGGAACCATGTTGTTTTTCCAAGACAAAACTGATATGATTATAAATAATACGTTTCATCTTTTGTCTTTTTTTCACAACGGAACACAGGTTCCGGTCCAACAAACAGCCAAAGATCCTTCTGGAAGTGGGAGCTCCCACTTCCAACTCTACAGGGTTCCCTGTAGAAACACGGCCTTGGAAACCGTGAAACTTGTGGTTCGAGGGGGTGGGAAAGTTTGAAACAAGTTGTCTCACGCATTAAGGCAATAAAGGGCAATTTTTTTCTCAAGTACTTTCTATCTTATTTTGGAGTATTTTCTGTTCCATTTCTTTTGGTGATTTTTGTGTATGGCTCTTCAGCGGGGATTATTTCCCACCAATTGAGCAATCAAGTGACAAACATGTTGGAACAAACTCGCAGCACTACTGATACCAGCCTTCAGGAAATGCGGTCCATCTCCCTGGCGCTGCAATCCAACGAAACCCTCAAGGAATTTCAAGAGGTTTGGGAAGTGGACTCCACCACAGGAGAAGAGGTATTCCAGGCATATAAGGCTATAAAATCCTTGCCGGTCTATGAGCTGGTAAACAGTGCCGTGGAAAATGTGCTGATCTATTTCCCAGGAAGTACGGGAGAAGATTGTTTTATCATTTCAGCCCAAAATGCCATGCGTTACACCCAAGATATGGGGATCGTCCAATTGGGGGACAAACGTGTGGAGTTTGACAGTCTACAGAATTATCTGACGGAAAACACCTTCTACGACACGTTTGCTATTTTCAACTCCCCCGACGACGGGATCACCTTTTTGGAGAACTCCACCGATTCCCCTGTACAACCCCAAGTATTATATATATCCGGACTTAACACTTACATGGGGTCCACCAAAACGCCCATGATTCTGGTGCAGATTTCTCAAAACTTTCTGAAGGATGCGCTCTCTAACGTGACTTTGGAAGGTAGTGGCACCTCCTTCATTGTCAATCACACAGGAGAACTAGTTGCCAGTTTTCAGGGAGAAAATTCCCCTCCTTCTGACGGGGACACATTAGCTAGACTTTTGGCCGTCAGCGAGAACCAGGAGAAAAATACCTTTCTTTTTGAGGGCAACCAGGTCACCATGGTCAGCTCCCGTTATGTGGACTGGACCTATTACTCGGTGATCCCGGAAAAAACCATCTACCGCCAGCTATACAGCGTGCGCACCATCATTGCTCTGGCTGCGGGTGGCCTGATGTTGTTAGGACTACTTCTGTGCTACCTGCTGACAAAGCGAAATTCCGGCCCCCTCAAATTGATTATCCGTTCACTGACCTCTGTGTACGACCATGGCCGTTTCGACCCGGAGGATGATTTCAAGTTCATCGAAAACGCTGTGAGTGCTCTAGTTGCCTCCAACATTGCCATGCACGAAAAAGAAAAAGATCGCTGGGGCATGGTGGAACGCGATGTGCTGTGGCGGCTCTTCCTGGGAAACGACATCGACTCTCCGGAATTTCAAGAAAACCTGAAAGCCAGTACACTCCAGCTGGAAAATGCCCTGTTAATCACCGGGTATCTTCATGTTCACGGACTGGACAAAAGCCGGCAGAGCGCCTTCTTCACCCAGGGCTCCCTGACCTCCATGCTCAGCGGGCTGTTTCCGGAACCTGGCAAAAATCTGCACCCGCTGGTCATTGACAAAAGCAATCTGGTATTTCTGGCAATCCTGGAGGAAGGCGATGAAGAGGCCTTCAGCAAAGAGTTGGAGAACCGCCTAGCCTCTCTTGGCTCCAGTGTAGAACGACAGATGGCCTACCATTTGGACTTCTTCCTCAGCGACCCGTTCCGCCTGCCTGAAAATGTGCAGGTGGGATATCAACAATGTAAGGACCTGACCCTGCGAGTAGTGAAGGACCGGGATCAATTCGTCTACACTTCCGCCGATCTGCCGGCTGTGCAGAAAATTTACCACTACACCATAGACCAGGAGCTCCGTCTGACAAAACTGCTGAAATGCGGCACCAAGGATGGCCTACTTGCCTTCCTTCAAGAGCTGTACGAACAGAATCTCCGGCAGCTTCGGCTATCGGAGGGCATGCGGACCAGCTTCTTCACTGCGGTACAGAGCAGTGTGATCCGCAGCCTATCCTCAGTGCAACTGGAGGGCAAAGACGCCAATTTGCTCTACGCTCACGAGACCCCCGGCTCGGAAGAGGAACTCTCCCAGTATCTGCTGACCCTACAAGAGGCTGTGCAGCAAAGTCTCCGACTCAGCGCTGGCCAGGAAACTGAGGAGAAAAAACAGGCAATTCTCGATTTTGTTCAACGCAATTACAGTGATCCTGGGTTGATCTTGCTGCCCCTGTGCGAGAAACTGGGTTGCAGTGAATCCTCTCTGAACAAATTTATCCACGATAACTTGGGCCTGTCTTTCTCGGACCTGCTGGAGCGGACCAGGTTGGAAGCTGCCTGCACCCTGCTCAGACAGGGCGGCTTAACCGTAAAAACGATTGCCGAACAGACTGGCTACGCCAGCGATGCCTCCTTCCGCAGGGCATTTAAACGGGTGTTCGGCGTATCCCCCAGCGAGTATGTCAACTCTTGGGGAAAACAAGAACAATCCCGTGACGAAGAGGGGAATCCCTCCGGAGAATAAAAAAGGTGGCTCCTAGATGGAGCCCTCTTTTTTTATGGGCAATATTAGCAAATTCAAGATGGAACAAAGGGTCCAACACTCTTTGGGACGCCTCTCCTTGATTATGGGGTTTTCTGCGCCTCCATGGATTTGAATACCAGAAACCACTCCAAATAAAAGGTGAAAGCGCCGGGGGAATTTCTTCCCGTCCGGCGCTTTTCTCTTTATCCCTATGTGCTATGTGCGATCCCATGCCGTATCCAAAAATGCTAGGCACTTTTGGTAGCTTTCCAAAGCGTTGACCTCCAGCAACACAGTGGCATCCCGCTTTACTTGAGGAAGGATTTCTTTCCAAGGCGCTGTGCCCTCTCCCAAGGGAAGGTGCTCATCCAGTTTACCATGGTTGTCGTTGATATGGTAATGCGCCACGTGAGAATTACACGCTTCCAGCCACTGGAGAACAGGGATTTTGGACAGATATGCATGAGCCAGATCCAGACAAATGGCAAACCGCTCTCCTTCCATACGCTGGGCAAGCCTCACCAAGCAATTCGGCTCTTCGTCAAACATGTTCTCCATATAGATCCAAAGAGAGGGATAATCCTCAAGCAGCTTTCGGAAATACTCCTCATTGCGATCCACCCAACCGTCCCGATAGGTCTTGACATAGAAATTCGGGATGAAATTTGTGTGGATGATCATTGCCTTGACCCCAAGCTTTAAGCAAATCTCACAGGCTTGACGAATCCGTTGGTCATTGGCTTCCCGGATGAGCCGGTCGCTGGAATGGACCGTGATGTCCAAAAATGGACCATGAAGCGGATCCGGCGCTGTACCTCCTGGGGGTCCTCCAACACCTGGGGCCACATGAAATCATTGTATTCAAAGGGGATTTCCAAAGTAGCCCACTGCTACACATGTTCCAGATCCGGTATCCCGTAATACTTCATAACGTGCTCCTTCTGTTTTTTCTCAAGCCAAAGCAGGATTTTCTCCTCCTGGGGCAGGCTCCTTGTCACACTCCACCACCTGCTCCGGCTGCAACGCCTCACTCAAAGGGGGTAAAGCCTCGGATATCCACAAACAGCAAGGTGGGCATCAAGTTGTACGCCTGGAAGATGAAGCCCACGGAATGACGGCGGTACATGGTCAGGGTTTTCTCGTCTACATGGGAGTAATCCTGTCCGTCAAAGGTGAAAGTACCAGTGGTCAACTGATCCATACCGCCGATGATATTCAGCATGGTGGACTTGCCGCAGCCCGATTCTCCCAAGATCACCAGGAATTCCCCTTCCCGTACATCGAGGTTCACACCCTTGAGAATCTGCGGCTTGGTCTCCCCTTCCCCAAAGGTCTTGGTCACATTCCGCAGCGAAAGGATGGCGGGCTTCTCAGTGGTCATGCCCAGGTTCAAGCCTCTGCCGTCAATGGCGATAGCGGTGAGCATTGCCAGGTTCTCACACAGGCTTACATCCTCATCGTTGTACAAGGTGCCATCCTTTTTATTGATGATCTGGATACAGCCGATAACCTCGTATTGATTCACCAAGGGCACACAGATCATACTTCTGGTCACAAAGCCAGTAGCCTCGTCAAAGCGCCCCGCCCAGCGGGGATCACTTTGACAGTCCTTGACCACTGTGGTTTTTCCCTGCTCCACCACTGTTCCCGCGATGCCTTCGCCAGCAGCCAAACTCATGCCCGTCAGATCCGCTCCACCAATCCAGAAAGAGGGGTAGATCCGCTTATCTCCCCGGATGTTATACGTCCAAACTGTGCCCGCCTCGGCCCCCACGGCTTTGACGACCTGGTTCAAGCTTTCTCGAAGAGCGTCCTCCAAGGAATCCGCTTCCTGAAGCAGTGACGTTTTCCGCAAGCGGTTGGATTCTGACGCAAACGATAGTGGGATTCTCCCCTTTTCTGTGATAAAGTATAATTTACATAAATCGAACTTTTTGATTGAGGTGAAACACTATAATTCACGCCGCCATTGTTGACGATTTGTCCCAGGATTTGCAGCAGCTTTTCACCCTTCTCACCGAATACGGCGCGGCCAACAACCTCGCTATCACAGTGGATTGTTTTTCCAGCGGAGAGGCATTTCTGGATACAGCTCAGCCAAGAAAATACGCCCTTGTGTTTCTAGATATCCTCATAAAAAACTGAACGGTTTGGATACTGCAAAAAGATTCCGGTTTCTAGATTCCAACGCCCTGCTGGTATTTGTCACCACAGAATCGGGTTACGCTGTGGAGGGATATGACGTGGAGGCCAATGGGTTCCTGGTTAAAACCTTTCCCCCGGATGTTCAGGCTTTTGACCGGCTGATGGATCGGCTGACCGCCAAACTGAACAACACCCTCTTTTTGGATCTGACCGATACGGAGTTGGAGCTTCGAATCCCTGTGGATATGCTGCAATATATAGACGTAAGCGATCACCGCTTGTCCATTCACACGATGGAGAAACGGTATTCTCTGCGGATGTCCCTGGAAATGCTCAAGGAACGCTTGCCTCAGGACGGACGGTTTTTTCAGTGTCATTGGGGAATCTTGGTCAATCTGGACTGGGTATCCTCTCTGGGAAAGGAAGTTGTCATTTTAAAAAAAGGCGGCGTCCTGCCAGTGAGCCGCCGGAACTATCACTCCTTTGTCACCGCGCAATCCACCTGGAACTTCCGGAAGCTCCGGGAACAGTTCCTGTAAAGACAAAAAAGTAAGTACTCCGCTGCAGCCCCACTGAGAGAAAACTCTCAGAAACACAAAAAAACCGGCAATACGCCGGTTTCTTTTTTTATCCGCACCCTTTTAAAGGGGACCCCAGGCTAACGTCCGGACGGACTTGGATCTTCTCCCGAAATGTGCTACACTAAAATCACGAAACGTCGGTATAAATCCGGCCTCTTTGAAAAAGGAGCGCTGTGAATGGAGGGACCTGTTATGAATCGGTACAAACGCATTTTTACCATCGTCATTGACTCTCTGGGCATCGGCGCCATGCCCGATGCCTCTGCCTTCGGCGACGGAGCAGTGGACACCCTAGGCCACCTTTCCCAGGCTGTTGACAGTTTGAAGCTCCCCCATCTGCAGCGCTTAGGACTGGCAAACCTTCACCCCATCTGCCATGTGCCCCCTGTGGAGCATCCCAACGGATACTATACCAGGCTGCTGGAAAAGAGCAACGGGAAGGACACTATGACCGGTCACTGGGAGATGATGGGGCTGGAAGTTCCCACGCCTTTCAAGACTTTTACAGACACGGGATTCCCACCCCAGTTGATTCAAGAGCTGGAAAGACGCACCGGACACAAGGTGGTGGGGAACAAGTCTGCCAGCGGCACAGAAATTCTCCGAGAGCTGGGAGAACACCAGATGAAGAACGGGGATCTGATCGTGTACACCTCTGCAGATTCCGTGCTGCAAATTTGCGGACACGAGGAGACCTTTGGCCTGGAGGAACTCTACCGCTGCTGCAAGATCGCCCGAGAACTGACCATGGAGGACGCCTACAAGGTGGGACGGGTCATCGCCAGGCCATACGTGGGCACCTGCAAGGACGATTTTGTCCGCACCAGCAACCGTCACGACTACGCCCTGAAACCCTTTGGCCCCACAGTTCTCAACAAGCTAAAAGACGGGGGCTTGGATGTGATCAGCGTGGGAAAGATCAACGACATCTTTGACGGCGAAGGGATCACCCAGGCTCACAAATCAAAAAGCTCTGTTCACGGCATGGAACAGACCATCTCCCTGGCTCAGGAGCCCTTCCACGGCCTGTGTTTCGTGAACCTGGTGGACTTTGACGCTCTGTGGGGACACCGCCGCAATCCCGCAGGCTACGCCCAAGAGCTGGAACGCTTTGACGAAAAACTAGGGCAGCTTTTGGGCTTGCTGAGCCCCGAAGATCTGCTCCTCATCACTGCGGATCACGGTAATGATCCCACGGCTCCCGGTACCGACCACACCCGTGAGATGGTTCCCCTGTTGGCCTGGTCCCCTGCTTTTACCAATGCCGGTCCCTTGCCCCAGGGGGACAGTTTTGCAGCAGTGGGAGCCACCATTGCGGATAACTTCCAAGTGGAGCTTCCCAAGATCGGAACTTCTTACTTGGGAGAGCTGCAATAATTTATCCAAGAGTATGGACTTGTCACCGTCTTCTAGAAAACAGAGAAGCTCAAGTGTTCTGTCCTGTGCGCATGGGAATTTTTCCATCAAGCTGGCGATAGGTATGCACGATCAGTACCAAGGCAACCAAAAAAGTGAGGATATCGGAGACCGGCATGGAGTAAAGCACCCCGTTCAGTCCAAAAAATACCGGTAACAACAGTGCGAATCCCACACCGAAGACCACCTCTCGAATCATGGATAACGCTGTGGAAGCCACCGCCTTGCCCATGGCTTGCAGGAAAATAAAACAGGCTTTATTCACACAGGCCAGAACCACCATACAAAGATAGGTGCGGAAAGCCAAAATGGCAAATTCCGTGTAATAGGCGCTTTCATTTGCAGCACCAAACAGAGAGATCAATTGCTTTGGAAAACACTCCACCAGAATCAACGCAATAAAACCCACAAGAGCCTCCGCCAACAAGAGATACGTGAGCAGCTGGCGGACACGAAGGTACTTTTCAGCACCCATATTGAACCCGACTATGGGGATACAGCCGGCTGCCATGCCGACAACCACTGAAATGACGATCTGAAAAAATTTCATTACGATTCCAACCACAGCCATAGGAATCTGAGCGTATTGCGTCTGTCCAAAAATGGGATCTGCCGCTCCATAGAGCTGTAGCATATTATTGATGGCCGCCATGGCTGCCACCAGTGATATTTGAGAGAAAAAGCTGGTGACACCCATAAGCAGCGCCCGTCCTACCACATAGCGTTCTATGACAAAATCCCCCATACGGGGCTTGATAACTTTCATGTGGAGAATATACCACACTGCCAGCAATGCAGTAAGGATTTGGCCGATCACTGTGGCCACAGCAGCCCCCATCATGCCCCAGTGAAATGTATAGATAAAAATGGGATCCAAAATGGTATTGGCAATAGCCCCTGCCAAAGTGGAAATCATGGCAAATTTGGGGCTGCCGTCCGCCCGAATCACAGGGTTCATTGCCTGACCAAACATATAAAATGGAATTCCCAAGGTGATATAGAAAAAGTATTCCTGAGAACAGACAAAAGTTTCTTGGTTGACTGTACCGCCAAACATGGCGATTATTTGGGTTTGAAATACCAAATAAATCACCATCAGTACCAATCCGCAGGCCACACTGAGCACAATGGCATTTCCCACACTGCGCTTAGCATGGTTCAACTCTCCACGGCCAAGACTCAAACTGACAAAAGCACAGCAACCGTCCCCGATCATCACCGCAATCGCCAATGCCACCACGGTCAAGGGAAACACCACCGTATTGGCTGCATTTCCATAGGAACCTAAGTAGCTGGCATTGGCTATAAAAATCTGGTCGACAATATTGTAAAGCGCTCCCACTAACAGGGAAATGATACAGGGCACTCCGTACTTGCCCATGAGTTTTCCCACGGGCTCGGTGCCTAAAAACTGGTTGGAAATCTCTTGTTTGGATGCTTCCATCGTGTCAGTCCTTTCTGAATTTACGCAAAAAGAGCGCGGGCCTCCGCTGGATTTACGCCATTGGCCGGCCACACGCTTCTTCGCAAAAGTTTTAGTTGAGATATTCCCCAACAGGGCTTTGATTGTACTGCTTAATTACCTTTAGAATCACCGACCCATCAGGCTGTGGAGTTTCCTCCAGGATCTTATACTGGACCCGGTTATTGTCCAAGGAACGCTTGTAGGCTGCCACTTCTTCCTGCACCTGACAAGCAGCAATATCCTGCGGAACACCGTCCTTCAGCATAAAATGGAGTGTCTGACAAATACAGGCCGCTTGAATTCGTTTCATGAATGCACCTCCGTTTTCCGAAAAATAAAAAAAGAACGTGTGACAGAAACTGGATTTACGCAATTTCTGCCACACGTTCGAGTTCTATTATACAAGTGTTTCCTCTTTTTTTCAAAGGCAATTCTGCACAAATCCACAGGGACCTTTCTTGGAATTCCCGCCTGTCCCCGTAAGAACTTGAAAAATTCAATCGGAGATTATCTTTTTTCAAGTAAAATTCAGGTTCCTCCGTTATACTATTCCCTGTCATGGAAAGAAATCCTCCACTTTGTCCCCGTTGAGAAAGGAGAAACCACCTATGAGACTTTTACTGGCAGAGGACGAAAAGGCCCTATCCAAAGCTCTGACCGCCATTCTCGTGCGCAACCACTATGCCGTAGACCAGGTCTACGACGGACAAGCCGCCCGGGACTACCTTCAAGCTGACAACTATGACGGTGTCATTCTGGACATCATGATGCCCAAACTGGATGGCATCTCCGTACTCAAGGAGCTGCGCCGAAGAGGAAATCTCATCCCGGTGCTGCTGCTCACCGCTAAATCAGAAGTGGATGACAAGGTCCTGGGGCTGGACGCCGGCGCCAACGACTATCTCACCAAGCCTTTCCACTCCCAGGAGTTGCTGGCCCGCATCCGGGCCATGACCAGGGTACAAGCTGCTCAGTCAAACTCCACGCTGCAATTTGGAAATGTGACGTTGGATCGGGCCACTTTTGAAGTCTCCTCCCCAACGGGCAGTTTCCGCCTGGCCAACAAGGAATTCCAACTGCTGGAGCTCCTCATGAACAACCCCCGCTGTCTGATCTCCACGCAACGGCTTATGGAAAAAATCTGGGGCTATGACAGCGATGCGGAAATCAATGTGGTGTGGGTATACATCTCATACCTGCGCAAAAAGTTGGCGGCTCTGGACGCGAATATCCAAATCAAAGCCACCCGCAACGCCGGGTATTCCTTGGAGGAGCTCCCATGCTGAAAAAGCTGCGCATCAAATTGATCTTTGCCTCCATGTTTTCTCTGTTCACCGTCCTATTCATCATTCTGGGGATCGCCGGGGTACTGAATTACCACAATTTAATTACCAACGCTGACAACATTCTACAGATTCTGGTGGAGAATGATGGACGCTTCCCAGAACCTGACAAAACCGATCAAGACCGCACTCCCCCCCAACACCCCCAAGGAGAACTTCACCGCCTATCTCCAGAGCTTCCCTATGAATCCAGATATTTCTCCGTGTTTCTAGACAATGACGGCAATACCATTGCGGTAAATACGGGAAAAATTGCCGCTGTGGATACCTCTGCCGCCATCCAATATGGGGAGAACGTCTGGAAAAGCGGGCGCACCTCCGGTTTTGTGGACACCTATCGCTACACCGTCTTCACGGACGGGGATGAAACCCATGTGATCTTCTTGGACTGCGGCCGGAATTTGAGCACTTTTCACACCATTATGCTCACCTGCGCACTGGTCTCTCTGGCAGGACTTTTGGCAGTATTTTTGCTGATGCTGGTACTGTCCCGAAAGATTGTCAAACCCTTTTCCGAAACCTACGAAAAGCAGAAGCAGTTCATCACGGACGCCGGTCATGAATTGAAAACACCTTTGACGGTCATCGACGCAGATGCTGAAATCTTAGAGATGGACTTTGGAAAAAACGAGTGGCTCAGCGACATCCAAAACCAGACTAAGCGACTGGCCGATTTGACCAATAACTTGATTTTGCTGGCCAGAATGGAGGAGGAACAGCCCCGACTCCAGGTGATTGAATTCCCCCTGTCGGACGTTGCCGAGGAAACTGTGACAGCGTTTCAAGCTCTGGCCAGGACCCAGAACAAATCTCTCACCTGCCGGATTCAACCCATGCTCTCCATCACGGGGGACGAGAAAGCGCTACGCCAGCTGTTTTCCATTCTTCTGGACAACGCCGTCAAATACTCCAGCGACGGCGGGAACATTTGCTTCTCTCTGGAGAAGCAAAAAAATCTCATTCGACTCACCGTGAGCAACACAGCGGACCTTATCCCCAAGGACAGCCTCCCCCACCTCTTTGACCGGTTCTATCGAGGGGATCCCTCTCGCAACTCCCAAACAGGGGGCTACGGGCTGGGGCTTTCTATTGCCGCTGCCATTGTCAGCGCTCACAAAGGGAAAATCTGGGCCAGCACTGAGGATGAAGCTTCCCTGACTATCTCAGTCACCCTGCCCGCGTCATAACATTGAAATGTTTGTTTTTGGCAGAAAAAGGCGGACTCCCCCTTTTCAGGAGAGTCCGCTTCTGCTTTTTCTGGTCCCCTCGCGTTCAGCCGCGACTGTCGATCCGCTTGATCCACTTTTTGCTGGAAAGCCGGAACACACACCACACTGCTTTGATGATCTGGTCAATCTTTAAGAAGGTGTAGATCCAGAAAGCGGGCATATGCCACACCAATCCAGCCAGGGCTCCCAACGGTACGGACGCCACCCAGAGGAACAGGATATCCGCCACCATCAAGAACTTGGTGTCTCCACCGCCTCGGAGCACGCCTTTGGTAAGAATGGAGTTCATGGATTGGAAAATGACAATAAAGCCCACGGCTATCATCAGCTGTTCCGCAATGCCTTTGGTCTCAGGCGTAATGTCATAGAAGGAGATCACAGGGCCGCTGATTATCATAATCAAAATACCGCCCAAGAGACCTACAACAAATCCCAAGCCTAGGAAAGTAAATCCCTGGCGCTGAGCCTTGTCCAATTCGCCCTGGCCCAAAGTATGCCCTGTAATGATGGAGCTGGCATTGCCAATACCTTGAATAAACACCGTGGAAAGCTGTTGGGTCACGGTGGTAATGGAGTTCGCCGCCACGAAGGTGGCACCTACCCGGCCCATCACCATGGCCACTGCGCTGTTACCCAGCCCTAATAGCGTATCGCTGACCAACACAGGAATGCTGATGCGCAGGTAATCCCCCACCAGGTCACGGCACTTCATAGCCAGATGCTTCAAGCGGTATCCCACACGTTTATCCACAAAGAGAAAATACCCGCAGATGAAGCAAAACTCAAACACACGAGCAATCACTGTACCCAATGCAGCACCAGCTACCTCCATGCGCGGAGCACCGAATGCACCGAAGATGAACATGTAGTTGAAAAAGACGTTGATAAAAAAGGCACAAATGGAACAGATCAGTGGGAGCTTTACCTGGCCCACGCTGCGCAGCACAATTGTACACGTCAAGGAAAATCCCAGCAGCCAATAACAGGGAATGGACCACCGGAAATAACTGGCGCCTGCCTGAATAATCTCCGGATCATTGGTGTATATGCGCATCAGCCCATCGGGAGTGATCACCGTAGCTAGGGTAAAAGCCAGTCCAAACACAAAGCAAAGCCGCAGCATGATGGTGACCGCTTTCCGCAGGGAGTGCTTATCCTGCATGCCCCAAAACCGGGAGGTCAACACAGAAGCCCCCATGCCGATACCCATGCAGCAAATTTGAAAGATGCTGATAAACTGGTTGGCCAAAGCCGATGCGGACAGCGCCGTCTCTCCCAACTTTCCCAACATCACCGTATCCGTCATATTCACACCAATGGTGATAAGACTTTGTGCTGAAATAGGCAAAGCAATGGCCGCCACTTGCTTGTAAAAATGCTTGTCCCCCAAATAGGGCTTGATCCGGTCATAAAGTCCCAATTCTGTTCCGCCTTTCCCAAAAAGTTTCATTCGCAACAATTATATTTTACAATATTCCACAACAAATGGCAAGAGGAAACAGAATGGAACCTGCTGCTTGCACAGGGTTCCCCACCGTGATATGATGAGAGCATTGAGAAAAGGAGGGAACCACATGATTTTATCCGGAAAGGAAATCCAGCGGCACATTGGAAAGGAGATCGTCATCGAACCCTTTGATGAAAAACGGCTGAATCCCAACAGCTATAATCTCTCCCTCCACGATGAACTGCTGGTGTATGAGAACAAACTGCTGGATATGAAAACCCCGAACCCCGTGAGAAAACTGCACATCCCTGAAGAGGGCTTGGTGCTGGAGCCCCAAACCCTCTATCTGGGCAGAACACGGGAATTCACCAAAACCGACTGCTTTGTCCCCATGTTGGAGGGACGCTCCTCTGTGGGAAGGCTGGGGCTGTTCATCCACGTCACTGCGGGCTTTGGAGATGTGGGCTTCTCAGGATACTGGACATTGGAGATCTTCTGCGTCCAGCCTATCCGCATCTACGCCGGGGTAGAAATTTGCCAGATCTACTACCACGACATCAAAGGCGACTATGACCGGTACCAGAGCGGGAAGTATCAAAACAACACCGGCATTCAACCCAGCCTGTTGTACCAAGATTTCCAGGAGTGATTCCATGCTGTTTGCAGATACCATTGAAAATTGGCGGGACTGGGGCCGGGTGTTCCAGTCCATCCCCGCTTTCACCCCATTGGCAAAGGAAATCTGCCGCCGGGAAGCTCTGCCCTGGCAGGAGCTTTCCCCCCTCACTCCCGGTACCAACGGCGTATTTCGGTGCGGGGATTTTGTGCTGAAAATCTTCTTTCCCAAGGAGTCCGGCCTGGACCCAAAGGTGGACTTCTCCACGGAGCTGGCGGCCTCCCGCCAGGCCATGGAGTGGGGAATCCCCCTGCCCAGAGTGGTAGCGCAAGGGATAATCTCCGACAAGTATGACTTCTACTACCTTGTCACGGAATATTCCCCGGGAAAAGAGGCTGGACCCTGGTTAAAACAGGCAACCTCATCTCAGAGGGAGAACTTTGTAACACAGCTGCGGGAACTGCTGGCCCGTATGAACCGCCCCACCAACGCCCTACCCCACCAGGATCTCAAGGCCATTGTTCGGACTAATGAACGTCTAGAAAAGCTCACCCCCTCCCTGCGGGAGGAGGTGCTGGCCCGGCTGGAAACCCTGGATCTGGGAGAAATGGTCTTTACCCATGGGGATCTCACCGGGGAAAATTTGCTGGTTCAGGAGGATGGAAGCTTTGTGGTCATCGACTGGGCGGACGCTCATCTAGCCCCCTCCTGGTACGAGTTGGGCCCCATTGCCTTTGAGCTGTTTTCCGGGGATGGGAGGCTTTGGCGCCTCTTTGCCGGGGAGGATCGGGAGGTTTTCCTCCGGCGGCTGCTGGACTGCTGCTGCCTCCACGACTTTGGCGGGGATTTTCTCACCCAACTGGCCCAGCGGGAAAACAGGGAACCCTTCCGCTCCCTGGCAGAGGTGGAACAAGTATTGAGAGAGAAGATGAAGTAAGATGTGGATTTTGTTTGCCTTTGGCTCGGCAGCCTTTGCGGGACTGACGGCCATTCTGGCAAAAATGGGCTTGAAAGAAGTGGATTCCGACCTGGCCACGGCTCTGAGGACCATCGTCGTTCTGGTATTTGCCTGGCTGATGGCCTTTCTCACCGGGGGTGTGCCCAATCTGGCTGCAATCGGCGGAAACACTTACTTATTCCTGATCCTGTCCGGCTTGGCAACCGGCGCTTCCTGGATCTGCTACTTCAAGGCATTGCAGCTGGGGGATGTGAACAAAGTCGCCCCCATTGACAAGAGCTCCCTCCTGCTGACCATGATCCTTGGAGTACTTCTGCTAGGTGAGAGCCTCTCCTGGGGGAAAACGGGATGCATGGTCCTCATTGCTGCGGGCACCTATCTGATGATCGAGAAAAAGCACGGTGTAGCTGTACCCAAGGGTGGCAGCAAAGGGTGGTTCTTTTACGCCATTCTTTCCGCAGTGTTCGCCGCTTTAACCACCATCCTGGGCAAGCTGGGGGTGGAAGGAATCGACTCCAATCTGGGAACTGCACTGCGTACCGTGGTGGTGCTTGTCATGGCATGGATCATTGTGCTGGCACAGGGCAAGCAGCGGGGAATCCCCCGAATTGACGGCAAAAGCTGGCTGTTCCTGGTGTTGTCCGGTGTGGCTACGGGACTTTCCTGGCTGTGCTATTACCGCGCTCTCCAGACCGGTGAGGCTTCGCTGGTAGCTCCTATCGACAAGCTGAGCTTGCTATTCACCGTGGCATTTTCCTGGATTGTACTAAAAGAAAAGCTCTCCCCAAAGGCTGGGATTGGGCTGTTCCTCCTGACCGCCGGCACCCTCCTGCTGCTGGTTGTGTAAAATTGAAAGCATAAGAAAGGCCGCTGGTTCCATGGATTGGACCAGCGGCCTTCTTTTTATGATTTAAGAGAGGAATCCTTCCACGATCTTCTCCTCGGCCTCTTCCTCAGTAAGGCCCAGGGTGCGCAGCTTCATGATCTGCTCACCGGCGATCTTGCCGATGGCCGCCTCGTGAATCAGAGCGGCATCGCCGTTGTTGGCGGACAGCTCGGGAGAGGCATCCACCCGGCCCTTGTCCGCAATGATGGCGTCACATTCAGAGTGGCCTGCACAAGGGGCATTGCCGGTAATCTTGGACCGGTACGCCTGGTAGGAATTCCCCCGGGCCACGGACCGGGACACGATATCCGCGGACCCGCCTTCCCCGTTCATGGTCACGTCAAAATCCGTGTAGGCCTCCTGATCCAGCTCGGTCAACAGGCGCTCACGCACCAGGAGCTTGGCCTTGGGACCTAACACAGCGGAGGTCTTCCGGTTGGTGCGGTCCACGCCGCCAATTTGGGAGGTGTCCATCTCCAACACGGCTCCCTCCTTCAGCTCACAGTGAGTCACCGGGTCGATGGAGCGGATCCCCTCACCGCGACCGGTACCCACATGCTTTTCAATGTACTTGACCCGAGCACCCTTCTCCAAAAAGAAACGGTGGATTCCATTGTGCCGGGCAGGCTCCCCATTTTCCGTGTGGACACCGCAGCCGGCCACAATGGTCACATCGGCGTACTCGCCCACATAGAAATCGTTGTACACCAGATCATCCACGTCACCGTGGGTGACGCATGCCGGGATGGAAACAGTCTCCCCCTTGGTCCCGGGAAGGATGTGAATATCCAGGCCGGGAAGGTCCTTTTTGGACTCGATCTTGATGTGCTCCGTGGACTGGCGGCCTGCACAGCCCCCGTCCTCCCGAATATTGAAGGCGCCCTTGAAATCACCTTTCCAGTCGGACACCAGCTTCAACAGTTCTTCCGTTATGCTTTTCATGAGAACACCGCCTCCCTCTTCACACATGCTTCGCAGTGACCACTGTTAGCGATCAGCTGGGGCAGGACCTCCGCACCGGGGCCCATCTCCTTCAGGGTGCCCCCGGAAATCACCACGATCTCATCGGCAATCTCCAAAATCCGCTCCTGATGGGAAATGATGATAAGAGTGCCGTGAAGCTTGCCCCGCAAGCTTTGGAACACGTCGATCAAATTGGTAAAGCTCCACAGGTCAATCCCCGCCTCGGGCTCGTCAAACAGGGACAGTTTGGTGTGGCGGGCCAGCACAGTGGCGATCTCAATCCGCTTGATCTCGCCGCCGGAGAGGGTGCCATCTACCTCCCGGTCGATATACTCCCGTCCGCAAAGCCCCACCCGGCTGAGCATCTCGCAGAGCTTGTCCGTGGGGAGCTTCTGCCCAGCGGACAACTCCAACAGTCGCCGCACCGTGAAGCCCTTAAACCGCACGGGCTGCTGGAAGGCGAAACTCACGCCCTCCCGGGCACGCTGAGTCACGTCCAAACCGGTGATATCCTTTCCGTCCAGAAGGATTTTGCCGCTGTCCGGGGTCTCCAGCCCGGCGATGATCTTTGCCAAGGTGGTCTTGCCGCCGCCGTTGGGACCGGTGATTACTGTCAGTTTTCCCTCAGGAATCTTGACGCTGACATCTCGCAGCACCTGGCTTCCCCCAGGGGCCGTCCAAGAGATATGTTGCAATTCCAGCATGGTGCTGTCTCCTTTCTTTTTCCACAACTGTCCGGGAATCCGTTGATTCTCCCACTAGGGTTCCCGGAATATTCCAAATCATTCCTTCACGCCGCCCTGGCCTGAAGATGACTATTCCATCACGTGCTCCACGCCCTGGCCAAGAATCGCCCGGACATGGCTGTCCGCCAACGAGTAAAATACGGTCTTCCCCTCCCGGCGGTAGGTGACCAGCTTGCTCTTCTTGAGCACCTGAAGCTGGTGAGAGATGGCCGATTGGGTCATGCCCAATAACTGAGCAATATCGCACACGCACATCTCCGATTCGAACAGCACATAGAGAATGCGGATTCGGGTGGCATCCCCAAAGATCTTGAACAGATCCGCCAGCTCGGAAAGCGTCCCCTGACTGGGCATGGCCTGGTTCACTTTGTCCACCAACTCTCGGTGGACAAACAAGTAGCCGCATTCCGGCACGGTTTTGTCCATATCACAACATCCTTTCACATGAGCCATTGTTCAACTATATGATACGCAAAGCCCGGCAAGTTGTCAAGTACCTGCCGGGCTAAATTTAAGAATTATTTTTATTTTTCTTCAAACAGCGTCAGCAACGCCTGATCCCTGGTAAACACCGGGATCTCTTCCAAGGGGGCATCCACCGTCACTGTCTGGCCGCCTTCATAGGTCTTGCCGCTCCACACGTGGGTCCACTGCGCCCCGCTGGGCAGGTAAACCTGGCGCTGGCGCTGACCGGCTTCCATCACCGGCGCCACCAACAGACTAGGTCCAAACAGGTAGGCATCCTCACAGGACCAAGCTGCCCCATCCTGGGGGAACTCGTAGAACAGGGGACGCATCACAGGAGTACCCTTCTCATGGGCTGCTGCCATCAGCTCCCTGATATAAGGACGCATCCGCTCCCGGAGGAAGAGGTACTTCTTGCAGATCTCATAGTCCTCCTCCCCAAAGCACCAGACCTCATTGGGCGCGCCGGAGAGGCAAGTGGCTCCGCCGGTGGTGCCCTGCTGAGGCTGCTGGGGATACCGGTCCCCGTGGAGGCGCATCACCGGGCAGAAAGCGCCGTACTGGAACCAGCGGGCCAACAGCTCCTGGAAGGCAGGGTCCGTGGGGTCACCGCCGTGGAAACCACCGATATCCGTGGTCCACCAGGGAATACCCGCAATGCCCATATTCAATCCGGCTGCAAACTGATTCCGGAAGCTCTGGAAGCTGGAGTGAATATCCCCGGACCAGACCAGTGCACCGTACTTCTGGGAGCCAGCCCATGCACACCGCAGCAGATTGATGATATTTTCCTGGCCCTGGGCCTTCATGCCGTCAAAAAAGGTTTTGGCGTAGAACACCGGGTAACTGTTGCCGATTTTCACGTTGGGCCCCAGATAGTACCGGTAGTTATCAAAATCATAGACACCGTACTCCGGCTCCGCCTCGTCCAGCCAGAAGATCCGCACACCCTTGTCGTAATAGTGCTCCTTGGCGTTCTGCCACACAAAGTCCCGAGCACCCGGATTGGTGGCGTCATAGTGGACCGTGTTGCCCTGGAAATCCATGGCAATGCGCAGGCCTCGATCCGTGCGGATCAGGTATCCCTTTTCCAGCATCTCGCCATAATTGTCCGACCTGCGGTCCACCGTGGGCCAAATGGACACCATCAGCTCGATGCCCATTTCCTTGAGTTCCTGGATCATGGCGTCCGGGTCCGGCCAGTAGGTGGGATCAAATTTCCAGTCGCCCTGCAGGGGCCAATGGAAGAAGTCCACCACGATCACCGAGATGGGCAGGCCGCGCCGCTTATATTCCCGGGCAATGGACAACAGCTCTTCCTGGGTCTGATACCGCAGCTTGCACTGCCAGAAACCCATGGCAAACTCCGGCATCATGGGCACGGTGCCCGCCACGGAAGCGTACTGCTCCTCGATCTGGGCAGGGGTATCTCCGGCTGTGACCCAGTAGTCCAGAATATCCGTGGATGCCGCCTGGAAGGACATGATATTTTTGCCGAACACTGCCCGGCCCACTGCGGGGTTATTCCACAAAAAGCCATATCCCCGAGAGGACAGGAAAAACGGCACGCTGGCCTGGGAATTCCGCTGGGCCATCTCCAGGTCAGTACCCTTGAGGTTCAAATAGGGCTGCTGATACTGGCCCATGCCATAAATGCGCTCCTCCGGGTCAAAGGACTCAAACCGAGCGGTTAGCTCATAGTCGCCGCCCAACAGCGGTCGGAACTCCCGGGCCTCCACCTCCAAGGCGCTGCAATTTTCTGCAAACAGATCTCGACGGTTACGGCTGTACTCCCGCAGAAGCTCTTTCCCCTGGGCATTGTAGAACTTGACCCAGCCCTGCTTGCTGACCACTGCCCGCAGCCGACCGTTGACAATCTCACCCCGATCCGACTCCACGGTCACCTGGGCATTGTGAGACACCGGCTGTGTTAAAGCCCAATCACGCTGGGGCATGGGATGGGTCTTGGATGCACGCACCCGCAGGCTGTTCTCTCCCCAGGGCTCGATGCGAAGCTCTTCTGCGTCATAACGAAAGACGAGGGCATTGCCCTCTTGAAGGATTGCCATGTAAAAACCTCCCCGATTCTAAAGTGGCTATGTTCCCATTTTAGCACCTGGAATTGGGGGAAACAATCCAGAAATATGACAAATCATTGGAGTATTTTGACACATTTTCCTCAGTCCCCCTTGGATGAGAACGCAAAAAAGCCCCCGGCGTATGCCGAAGGCTTCTTCTCCCAGGTTCCCCTGATCTCATTGGGCTGCCAGCTCTTCCCGAGCATCATCCAATGCTGCGCGGATCACCTGGTCCATATTGTAGTAGCAATAGCTGCCCAGCCGGCCGCCAAAACGCACATCGGGCCTTGTTTTGGCCAGCTGTTGATATTGCTGGAGCAACTCCTGGTTTTTGCGGTCATTGACTGGGTAATAGGGCTCCATTCCCGGCTCCCACTGGACTGGGTACTCCTGAGTGATGACCGTCTTTTCCTGGGTGCCAAAATTGAAATGCTTGTGCTCAATCATCCGAGTGTAGGGCACTTCCGCTGCTGTATAGTTCACCACCGCACAACCCTGGTAATTTTCACAGTCCAGAAGCTGATCCTCAAAGCGGAGGGAACGGTATTCCAACGGGCCATAGCACTGGTCAAAGAAACCGTCAATTGTACCGGTATACACTGTCTTTTGTGCGATGTGAGGATGGTTCTTCACAAAGGAAGCATAATCTGTGGAAAGAAGCACCTGACTGCCTTGGAGCATCCGCTGAACCAAAGCGTCATAGCCCTCCTCCGGGATGCCCTGATAGTGGTCGGTGAAGTAGTTGTTGTCATAGGTAAACCGCAGAGGCACACGCTTCAGGATAAAGGCCGGCAGCTCACAGCAGGGGCGACCCCACTGTTTTTCCGTATAGCCCTTAATCAGCGTTTCATAGATGTCGTCCCCCACCAGCTTCAGCGCCTGTTCCTCCAAGTTTTGGGGTTCTCCAATCGCATGGCGGGCTGTCTGGCGGGCAATCTCCCGCCGTGCCTCCTCCGGGGTGATCACACCCCACAACCGTGAGAAGGTATTCATATTAAACGGCATATTGTAAACCTTTCCACGGTACACTGCCACCGGCGAATTGATAAAATTGTTGAAGCGTGCAAAACCGGTGACATACTTCCACACCTCCTCGTCAGAAGTGTGGAAAATGTGGGCACCGTACTTGTGAACCAGAATGCCTTCCACTTCCTCGCAATGGGCGTTTCCGGCAATGTGGTCCCTGCGGTCAATGACCAGGCAGCGCTTCCCCGCCGCCGTCATCTGCTGAGCAAATGTCGCTCCATACAGACCCGCGCCCACAATCAAATACTCATACTCCAAAGAACACACATCCCATCTCAATTAAAGCCAAAAATCTTTTGGCTGAGGCGATACACCAGCAATGTGAACTTCCTGGCCAAGGGCACCTTGGATTTCAACACCCTGCCGAAAAACCGCCTGCTCAATATGCGGTAATGACCGGGATAGTCCCGCTTCATGTCCTCCCAGAAACGGTGTTCCATCTCCAGGTGTTCCGGCGTTCCCGATCGAAACAGCAGCACGCAGGACACTGTGGTGACAATCTCCAGATAGTTAATCAAATACCTGCGCAGCCGTTTGTGAGCCACTTGCTCCAGATCCAGCTGCTGCAGCATCAGCCAGTTGACCTTCAACTGCTGGTTGATCCGGCGGATCATCACCGCCTCCTGCACGGACTGGTCCTCTCGGCCGATAAAGTAGTGGTAAAACACCCGATCCACATAGTACAGGGTCTTCACCTGGGCCATGGGCACATAGACAAACAGATTATCCACATAAAAGGTGTGCTTGGGCAGGTCCAGGCCGGAATCCCGCAGCATCTGGGTGCGATAAATCACCGAGTGCATCAGCAGATAGTGGCCTTTGGGGAAATTCCCCACGTCTTCCCAATGCAGGATTTTCTCCTTGGGCAGAGCGAAGGGATAGCGCATCACCTTTTTATGCCGCGCCCCCACCTTGTCATAGACAAAATCGCTGACCACCATATCCACCGGTTCAGGGCTCTCTGCAAACTGACCCAACAGCTTCAGCAAGTCCCCGAGCACCTGGGGGTCCACCCAGTCGTCGCTGTCCACCACCTTGAAGTACAGCCCTGTGGCCAGGGACAGCCCTTTCATCACCGCTCCGCCATGACCGGCGTTTTCTTGGTGAATGGCCCGGACAATCCCCGGGTATTTTGCCTGAAATTCATCGGCAATGGCAGCGGTGTCATCCTTGGAACCATCGTCCACAATAAGGATCTCTACCTGCTCCCCACCGGGGAGCAACGTCTCGATACAATGACGCATGTAATCCTGGGAGTTGTAACAGGGAACTGTCACAGAAAGCAGCTTCCTACCCCCTGATCCAGATTCTGCGGCGGTCATACGTTTATTCCTCCTCGTTCAGGAACCAGAAACCTGTAAAGTCGTCCTTCATCACGCGATATCCGTTGGCAGTACACTGATACTTGTACTGGCGGATCAGAGTGCCCTCCTGATCGTATTCCTCAAAGCACTGGTGCACACCATTGTTCACCACATAGGTCTCACCCATCCACTGGGCATTGGACACCAGGCTGGAATAGGGCAAGTCAAAGGAATCCATCAACGTGAAGGTGCCCGCATTTTCATCCACCAGGTAGTAGTAAACATGGGAGTTCACATCGCCCTCCAAAGTGGAAGAGGTGCTCACCTCATCAGGCACTTCCACCTCAAAATCGTCCCGGCTGGACATGGCGTAATAGTTGTTGTCGTAAACCCGCAGATAGAGCTGACCCTCCTCGGCAGGGGCAAAGCCCAATGCGGAGATCTCCTCTTGAGGCATCAGCTCCACGTCGTGCTGACCGTACTGGAACTGGAACTCCCCTTCCTGAGCCAAACTGTACTGGGAAAACTCCGTGCCCTCCCAGAAATCAGGATTGCCCGCCATCCAAAGGATTTCAGGCTCCTCGCCCAGGGAACATTTGATGATGGTGGAAGTCTCTCGAGAGCTGACAATAATGGAGTTATCCCCTTCGTCATACTGCAGAGAGTTCAAATGCAGCCAATCCCACTCGCCTTCGCTCCACAGGCCAAAGGGGTCCGTGGCCTGCACCGGTCGGGTGATTTCATAATAGCTCTGGAACACCTGGGTGAAGTCCACCACATGGGAGACCTCTCCGCTTTCCAGGTCAATCTGCAGCACCTGATCCTCCACGGTTTCGCTTTCCGTATCAGTGGCCAGGGCCAGAATGGTGCCCTCCGGCCCCCAGTTAATGTCATGATGCAGCTCATACTGCCCCAGATCAAACACCTGTGTCACCTGACCAAAACGATTGAGCCGTGCAATCTTCTGACTGCCCACGCAGGTGATCAGACTGCCATCGTCATCCCACAGGAACCGGTCGGAATGGTAGCCCTCCAACACCATTTCATAGCGCAGGACACCCTCATTGTCAAAGAAGAAGGTGTAGCCGTAATAGTCACCCAAGCCCATGGCGTAAAACAGGCCATCGGAAAGCTCCTGGGCACTGTCTCCCTCCTCAGTCTCCAGGGTCACATCATAGCCGGAAGTGGCTTCCGGCATGTCAATGGTGAAGCTGTAGGACGTCCCCTGCTGCTTGGTCTCCGCAGACAGGGTAACGGTATTTTCCATACCCGGAACAAGACCCACAAGCAAAAATTCCTGCAATTTGCTGTAGCCGTCCTCCCCCTGATTGTTGACCGTTGCGGTGTAATCAGGGATGTCCTCGTCCTCCACGTGGACCGTATAGGTCACCCTGGTGGGGGCGTCCGTCTGGAAGTACATGTACAGACCATTGGAACCCGTGCCAAAGGGATTCAATACCGCCAGAGGAGCGGTCAATGTGTACTCCTTATCCTGGGTCAGGCCCAACAGCGTATTGGCCAGACGGTCCTGGACGTCTTCATCGTAATAAGTAAAGCCCTCGTCTTCAAATTCATCGGGAACAATCTGAGTGATCTCAATGCTGGCTTCCACCGGATCCGTGTATACGGTGACCTGTTGGCTGGCCTCCCGTTCCTCCAAATCACCGGTATCGATCTCCCAATCCGAGCGGGTCTGGATTTCCGACTGGATAAAGGATTGCGCAACACCTCTGGCAATAAAATAGCCTGCCACGGCAAGCACCACCAGAGCTATCACAATTACAAGAACGATTACTCGCTTCTTAATAGGCTTTTTAGGTTTCTCAGTATTGGCATTCACTGCGAATTCCATCCTTTCGGAATAATCTTGGCCGAGAAGCCGACCTGTTTAGTTCATTGTATATTATAGACTTTTTCCAGGCCTTGTCCAGAATAAAATCACCGAAATGGGACCTTTCTTCCGGAAAATCTCAAAAAGAGCGCCGACAAAACCGCCAGCGCTCTTTCAGCCTTAAAGGAACCTAAAATTGATCCCCGCACAGCCCAGTTCACAATGGTACTCCAAGTGAATGGGCTCCTGCTGCCAATGGATCTCCCCGGAGAGCAGGCCATCGCACAGGGCAATCATATCCTGCAAAACTCGCTCCCGCAAAGGGTTGAACACCAGGGATCTCCCCTGGAGATAGTGCTGCTGGCACCGAGGATCACAGCCGTTCTCCTGAATGCTGTGCCCGCCTAGCCAGGCATAGTCCCGCAGCCGGGGCAGCTGGGAAACAAATCCCTTCAGGGCGTCACGGTAACGTGCAACCAGGTCCATGGCGTCCTTCTCCGGGCAAATGAGCAGCACAATATCGCCGGAACCAATGGCATCGCCGGTGAACAGGCAGCGGTGATAATCGTCCACAAATACCACGGAGTGGGCCGTATGACCGGGCAGCTCCAAGGTCTCAATGACCACGCCGCCTCCCAGATCAATCTGTGTACCCTCCTCCAAAGGAAGGAACTGGGGCAGGGGAGCGTCCGCGCCCCGTACCGCCATGGGATATTTTCCAGGATCCGCCTGAACAGGACCAATGTCATCCTTGTGGAGATACACCTTAGAAAAACGATCAATCCAATGCATGTGGTCCAGATGAGGATGGGTCACCGCCACCTCAATGGGCAGTGTGGTCAGAGAAGATGCCAAACCCAAGAGGTCCCCATCCCCCATACCAGTGTCGATGAGTAGTGCTTTTTCCGTGCCCTCCACCAGGTAGCAAGAGGCAGAGAAGTAATCGTCCATCCGCCACAGACCGGGCATCAGCCACTCTACGATAAACTGGGTCTTCCTGTCCTGAGAAAGCAGCCAACGCATCATGCCCCCTTGGGGAGAAAAGGCCTTTTTCCAAGCCTCTTTAGGCTGGAGAGCCTCATAGTCATGGGGAGCCTCCACATGGCGGGCACCGGCAATCCGCAGCCCTGCCACCAGGCGCTCCGCACCGGCCAGGACCTTGCCCTCCTGAATCCGCACAGGCTCCTCCTGAGGAGTCACTACCCGCAGGGGCACATCTTTTAAGGCACGGGCCTCATAGGGGTCCCCATAGCCACCCACCAAGCAGGCTCCAGCAAACCACTGAGGATAGTGAGAGAGCAGCCTCCATGCCAGGTCAGTAGCCTGAACTCCCGCTGCCAACGTGAAGCGGTTCTTATCCAGATTGGAGGACAACTGCCACTGGTACACCAGATCAGCCACAACCTCTTCCAAAGTGCCATCCTCTCCGGGAGTCACCACCAGCGCCAGGGAAGCTCCCTCCAGCTGGGGCTCCAAAACACTGCTGCACTCACGGGCTTCCTCCTCCGTACCTGCAAGGCAGATCACCAACGGGCTGGAAGCTCCTTCCCCCTGTTTCCAATAACAGACAAGCTCTCCGCCATTTTCCAATTTCTCCATGACAACTCCCCCTTATGGATAGATGTAAACGTTTGCATTGCTTGTTGTTTCCATTATAGCACGCTTGGAACCCCAGGACAAGGTAGGGATGAAAAAAGACGTGCCACGGAAAAACTCCGCGGCACGTCCAATCCTTTCCAAACAACCGTTATCGGTTGGAATCCGACGCTGTCCTCAGATATTTCTCTTCGAATTTTTCCGCTGGCATGGGCTTATCATAAAAGAACCCTTGGATACAATGACAACCCATTTCCAACAAAGAATCCACTTGGTCTTTTGTCTCCACGCCCTCTGCCACACAGTTCCGCCCATAGGTTTGACAGATATCCACCAGATCCTTCACCAACGTGCGATTGATGGGATTTCCCACCAATCGGGTAATCAAACTGCGGTCCAGTTTCACCGTGTCAAACCGGACATTGGCAAACAGCGCCAAATTGGAATACTGAGACCCAAAATCGTCCAGCGCAAAGGACACGCCCAGCTCTCGAAAACGCTCCATCACCTGCTGCAGCTGATCCAGGTCCACGCTGCCAGCACTCTCGGTGATCTCCAACTCCAGCGCACCATGGGGCAAGTGGGGATACCGGCTTTGGAGTTCCAGCAAAGTTCTCAGAGCGCTGGGATCAAACAGAGTTACCCTGGAAAAATTCACCGCCAGAGGCACTACCCCCAAACCTTTTTCCTGCCAATCGTTCATCAGCGCCAGGGATTTATCCAGCATGAACAAGTCCAGCTCCCTCACCGATCCCGCTTTCTCCATCGCATGGATAAACTGGTCGGGAGGAATCAGCTTGCCGTTCTCATCCATCCCGCGAACAAGGGCTTCCGCCCGAACCAGGCCGCCTGTCCGTACGTCAATTTGAGGCTGCAAGTACAGGGTGAATCTCCCTAATTTGATGAGATCCTCCACCACGCTCTTGGAAGGCTCCACTGTTGGGACGGAATCCACCGGAATATTGCGCATGGCTGCCCGAGCCTTTTCCGTCAACTCTTTTCCAACAAAGCTTCCCTCGCTCCAGGCCGAACCAATGCGGACCTCTCGGGGATAACGCCGCCGGATCGCCGCAATCAACCGGCTACAGCGACTGTCAAAAACCTGCTCGCTGACGTTGGGACAAAAGGCCACAAACTCCGCATCCCAGGTGCGAAACAGCAAGGAACTTCCAAACACCTCCGTCAACGCCTTAGCCACGTACCACAGCACCTGACTTCCATAGGCAAATCCTTTGCTGCTATTGAGGGCGGACAAATTGGGAATGTCTACGCTCACCGCTCCCAGGGATTGATACCGGTCGGAGTTGAGGGAGTACACCACCTCTGTATAAGAGAGAAGATTCTCCATATTGTCCAACATCCCCACGCCGGGACCGCCCAGTTTACCGGAAAACCGCAACCGTTCCTGAAGGAGATAGGGCATCAGCTGGGCGAGCAGCGCCATGTGGGAAGCATGTTCCCGAGGGTTTTCCAAACAGAAGAATCCCAAAAAGGTCCCCTCCTGCATCAGGGGATGAACCACAAACCGCCAAGGTTCCTGTTCCCTGTCCTTCCTGCCGGACACAGCAGAGCGATTCCTGGTGAGGCACACTGGCTCCCGCGCTTTGTAGCAATGCCGCAGCACCGGGATCCGGCTCAGCTTCATACCCGCCACCGAACCGCTGCTAGACTTCTTGGAGTTCGTCCACTGGTAGGGCATTTCCAAGGTCTCGTCCTCCCCCTGCAAGGTGAGAAGATACACACGGTCCGCCTGATAATACTTTCCCACTTGGCTCAATACCTGGCGGACCGACTGCTCCAGAGACGCTGACCCCAACATTGCCGTCACGCACTGAAACATCATATTCTTTTCTTCTTCCATGAGGGGACGCTGTAACTCCCCTTGGCTGATAATCTGTTCCCGCTGCTCTCCCTGACGCAGCTGCTGCAGGACAAGGCCGTCCTCTTCCTCCAACAGCGCCACCGTGTCAGAAGTGACACCATGCCAAAGCTTACACAGCCGTCCAGCTTGGAAGGTCATCTCCCGATAGCTCCCCCCCACCGAGGAAGCCCGTACCACGGCCGTCACAAACCGCAGGGCCCCGCCGGGAATGGAGTCTCCCAAACCAAGTCTCACGAAGGCGATGGCCTCTTCCAACTGCTTTCTCAGCTCCCCATTGGAGGAAGCCTCTGGGAAAAATACCGCCAACTGGCTTCGGGAATACCGTCCTACAAAACACCCGCAGCCCAATGCGGCAGGGATCGCCTGGAAAATGGCCGCCCGCACCCGATGTTGCTCATTTCCGTCAAAAAGATACTCCAGGCCTTGTATGCGGATCATGGCGAAGGCTGCGGACTCCCCACCGTTTTTGTCCAACCACTCCTCCACCAGTTTTCCCATGGACATCTTTTCATAGAGCGTGGTGTCCGGTATCCGCTGCAATCCATCGGGAAGCTGCTGCTCCCATTGACGCTGACGGTCCTGGCAAATGTCATACTGAAACAAATACACATGCCCTGTTTCAGGTTCCTTCGCCAAGTGGGCGATGTGCCTCACCCAGCGAACACCTCCGCCGCCATCCACCCGGCGGTATTCTCCGGAAAGCCAACGCTCTCCTGCTTCATATCGCGCAAGAAGCTCCTCTCGTTGAAACAAGCTGCTCCAGCTCTGTCGGTCCTCCTCCAGGAAAAGCTTGGCCTGTTCTCCTTGGAGCAACTGGTCGCAAGCAGCCCCCTCTAACTGTCTGCCCAGGTCCTTGCCCTCCAGCCACAGTTGATGGATACAATTGGCTGTCAAATCCGCCTTGAGGCTCAGTACCAAACCAGGCACCAGCGCCTCCGGCAGAGGATGCTGCAAAAACTCCATGGCATTTTGGTCCGCCGAATCCTGAGGGGTATTCTCCACAATCCCCACCGCACGCAGGGGTCTGCCTGCATCATCAAACAACATCCGGTAGGAAAAAGACGCCCAGCTATAGGTACCCTGATCCGGGGATCGCACTACAAAATTGCCGTATCCCTGTCCTTGACCTGCCATCAGCTCCTGAGCAAACCTCTCAAATAACGCAGCAGAGTCCCGATGAATCCACCCCTCTGAAATCAGCTCCCCCGGGAACTGAAAAGTCAACGTCTGGGGCAGCGGAGCCTCCCCCTGTCTGCCCTCGTACAGGTGAAACACCCGGCTTTTCACATCCACCTCCCACATCCCTTGGGGGGTCTGATCAAATGCAGTCTGCAGCTTACGGTTGGCCTCCTGAAGCTGCAGCATATTTTCTTTATATCGGGAAATATCCGTGGTGGTCACCAGCATCACCGGCAGTTTGCTCTCAAAGGGCACCTCCACGGCTCGAATATGCCACCACGCCCAATTCTCCCCATCCCGAGAGATGCGGTAAGCCCGGTCCACCGGCCGCTGATCCTGCAAACTCTGGCGCAGATCCTGTTCAAATGCGCTCAAGTCCCCTGGGTGAACGATTTGGGACAGGGGCCGGGGCATGGTGTACTTCAGGGGATCCACCCCCAAATTGCGGCAAAAGCTGGGGCTGACATAGATCAGTTCGACTGTCTCACCCATCTCCAGCAGTGCCACACCACTGTCCATATACTCCAAAAGACCGCTGAGAGGAATGGTGTTGACCGGCTGAGCCGTCTCGCTGCTTTCCTCCACAACCCCACTGCTCCGCTTGATGCAGAAGCGATGCTTTCCGCTCTTTTTGGCTTTGTAAAGGGCCAGGTCGGCCAATTGGTACATGCCCTCAAAATGCTGGCCCTTCCCCGCCGCTAAGTAAATACCGGTACTGGCACTGAGATTGATGTTTGAGCCCATAACAAACTGCAAAGCTTGACTGATCTCCTTGCCTTTTTTCCGAACCAGCCGTTCGGTGACCTTTCCGGAGAGAAACACAATGAATTCATCCCCGCCCAGGCGTCCTACGATGTCCTCTTCACGGAACAGCTGGGAAAGGTATTTTCCGGACTGCCGGATGGCCTGGTCTCCTGCCCGGTGACCTAACGTGTCGTTGACCCGTTTAAAATCATCCAAATCCACGATAAAGAGAGCGCAGGTGTCATCGGGTCCCAGTTCTGACAAGCGGCGCTTGATACACTGTTCTGTCGTATCCCTGTTTAAAAGACCGGACAGGGCATCTTTTGCAGCGCGCTCTCGAAGCTTCTCAACCTCATGCCGCAAGCTGCTCTCAACATGGGAATTCCTTTTTTTCATCTGCCCAATCTGCATAAAATCCCTCTGTCCCACAGGGCATTTTCAAATTTTCTGCCTCTTTTCTTGAAAGAGATAGACAATGCCTCATTTCATACTATCGGCTATGGTGTAAAAAACATAAGTAAATTAACATAGGAAAAGACACAGAGCCCCGCAGCAAATCACAGTATATGCGCGGACCTGCTCAAAATATAATGAAAGCCTCTGGCTTTTTTCAACCTCATTTGCCCCAACACAAAAGGATTTTCCCTTTCTTTGCAGCAAAAAAGGAGGGTTACAAAACCCTCCTTTTCAAAACAAAGTCCACCAATTTTAAATATTTTGATAGTCCTGCAGCAGCTTCCGCGCCAAGCGGGAATCCACTCGGGAAAATCCCGCCGGGTCCACGTAATCCAGAGAGCGCAGCACCTCTTGGGACTGGCTGTACACTTCCAGTTTTGTGGAGTGGTACACCGGCTCCGCCTGGCGGGGCAGAAACACGGCAAATTCCATCTCTCCCTCATTGATGCGGCTGAAATAGGCGTGAACTCGATTGACCTGGTACGTCCGTGTGATGATGGTGCACAGAGCATTTTTTACCAGCTCCACCGCCACATCGTCAAAACCAGCGTCAAAAATCAAGATCTTCTCTTTCAACTCGGCCAGGTTCTTCACCATGCGCTTGGTATAGGATTGAATCTCCGGGGTGGGCTCTGTGGACCGGCTATCCCCCGCCGGAGTGACACAAACAATATACCCCGCCTCCGGGTCCGTATACAAAAACGGATAGGCCATAGCTGCAAAATAGTTGCAGCGCTTGCACCGCCAATCAAACAGCGTCTCACTGAGAACCCGCCGCTTCAGCTCAGGGTTCTCCCTGGCGTTGATGCTGGCAAACAGCCTATATTTTTGAGATTCGCCGCACTGTGGGCAGATGATGTCCTTTTCGATCTCTGTTGACATTCGCTACGCTCCCTCCAAGGCTCAGCCCTCAAAGGGCAAGCTGTCGTTGTCCTCCGTCAGGACTGCCTCTGTGGGGGCCGCTTCCTGGGAAGCAGCAGCAGGCTGCACGGGCGGGGCTGCCTCAGCAGCCACAGGGGCAGTTTCCACGGGGGCTGTCTCCACAGGAGCTGCCTCCTCCACTGCCAGATCCTCGGGCGCCTCCTCCAGAGGCTCCACTCCCTCTAAGGTGACCACTTCCACAGGACCGTCCCCACCGTAAATGGTGTTGAGCTGATCCAGGGCGTTGTCCAACTCGCTTTCAATCCGATCCAGGGCGGCGCAATGAGGCTCTGTTACGGCGTTCTCCTTGTCCCGTAGCGCATGATAATAGTACCGGCCCAAAGCCAAATACTCTGCCTGGGCAGCCTTCTCCTGTGCCCGAATGACGGAGCGGATGCGGCTCAGCTGGGCAGCACGTCGGTTCTTCTCTCCCAGATAGCTGGCAGCTTCTCCCACTGCCTTACCGATATTTTTGAAGAATTCCATCTTGCATACCTTCCTTTCCCGATCTGTAGTGGAGGGGTTCCTCTCAAAGAGGGGCAGAAAGGCCCCTGTTTTTAGCCTATTATACCGCAAATCGCTGAAAAATAACACCCCCTTTTTCCAGAAAATCACAGTGGCCCAAAATCTGGCACAAGCTCAAAAAAAGCTCTTGCAATTTCCCCACCTATCTGATACAGTAAGGGCCACGATAGAACATACGTTCTATTTTTGAAAGGGGTGTTACACTTGAACCTTACTGCGTGGAGCATGGAATACTGGAAAGAAGCAGAACGGGTACGAGAAAGGCTGGAATGCCTGCGCCAAAGTGATCCGCCGGCTAATCAGGAGGAAGATCTCCTGCTGCAACGGCGTATGCGGATTCTCTACGACATGTACTTAGACTGTGTCCACACTGCCAAATACCTGGAACGGAGAGCCGGTAAGAAGGGAGCACACTAACATGCCCAGAACACTGACATGGGACGCCATGGACAAGCTGACTGCCCCCATTCCCCAGGAGGCAGCCAACCGGGGCCGCCGTCAAGTAGCCCTCCATCTGCTGCGAACCGCCATGGATCGGGAACTGACCCCAAGGCAGCGCCAGTGTGTGGAACTGTGTGTCCTGCGGGGGTTGAGCCAAGTGGAGGTGGGACGGATGCTGGGGCTGAACAAATCCACCGTGTGCAGGCACTTGAAAAAAGCAAAACAAGTTCTGCGTCGGGCGGCGGACTACGCTGGAATGACCAAGGTCCTCTGATTCCTCCGCTTGCGGGGCCAGTCAAAAGCTGGTATACTGTATGGCATTGGAAGGAAGTGGTCAAAAATGCAGGGAAACGTGGACAAACTAAAGCAGGTGCGCATGTTTGTGCTGGACATGGACGGCACCATTTACTTGGGGGACCGACTGTTCCCCTTCACCAAGAAGTTTTTGAAACAGGTGGCTGAGACCGGCAGGGATTTCTGCTTTTTCACCAACAACAGCTCCAAAAACCGGGAAGCCTATTTGGAAAAGCTCTCCCGCATGGGCATCGAGATTCCTCCGGAGAAAATGCTCATCTCCAATGGAGTGATCCTCCAGTGGCTCAAGGAGCACCATCCCGGCGCCAGCTATTACGTGGTGGGCACGCCACTCCTGCTGGAGGACTTCCGCAAGGAGGGATTGGTCCCCGACGATCCCAACGCTGATGTGGTGATTTTGGGTTTTGACACCACCCTCACTTACGAGAAACTGCGGATTGCCTGCGATTTGATCCGAGCCGGGCAGCCTGTGTACGGCGTCAACCCCGACTGGAACTGTCCTGTGGAGGGTGGGTTCATCCCGGACTGCGGCTCCATCGCCGCTTTGGTCAAAGCATCTACTGGCGTGCAATGCGAATTTTTCGGCAAGCCGTCTCCCCACACCCTGGCCTATATGCTCCGCCAGACGGGATGCCGTCCCGAAGAGCTGGCAGTGGTAGGAGACCGGATCTACACGGACATTGCCGTGGCCGCCAGAACAGAGGTTACGTCTATTTTAGTGATGAGCGGAGAAACCAATCCGGAACTTCTGACCAGCAGCGATACCAAACCGGATCTGGTGGTTCGGGATCTGGAGGAGCTGGCAGAACTCCTTTGATTGCATAGTTTCCCCAAAACCGGGCAAGCTAACCGGCAGAAAGGGGGACATCACATGGAATACGTAAACGCCTTTTGGGTGGGTGGTTTGATCTGCGTGGTGGGACAGCTGCTCATCGACCTGACAAAACTCACCCCGGCACGGATCATGGTGGTGTTTGTCACCGGAGGTGTTGTCCTGGGCGCCATAGGGCTCTACGGTCCGCTGGTGGACTTTGCCGGCTGTGGGGCTACAGTCCCCCTGCTGGGCTTTGGCTGGGCCCTCTCAGAAGGGGTGCGCAAAGCCGTTCAGGAAGACGGCCTTCTTGGTGCGTTCACCGGAGGGTTCACCGCCGGTGCGGCAGGGACCGCCGCCGCCGTTTTTTTTGGGTAAAGGCAAACGGT